>TBL_comb47_HYPODRAFT_10003828_pt1 | contig 17619 bp, 19 predicted proteins | sample TroBogypolimnion_40_FD_10682 | JGI IMG/M metagenome (IMG submission 10682)
CTTGCTTTGGGCTGGGTGCTTTAGTTCAAATAACCGAGGAATTTTAAACTGAAATAATTTATGTCAAATCAAACAACAATTGCGCCCGCTGAAGCTTCGGTGGTGGTTGGCAGCGGACGCGGCACGCTGGTGGACGTGCGGACACCGGCGGAATTTCGCGAAATCCACGCGCAAGGCGCGCAACTCGTGCCGCTGGATATTTTGGATTGCCCGGCTGTGGAAACAGCACGCGGAACAAATACAGGACCGATATTTTTGCTCTGCGCCTCCGGCATCCGTGCCACCAAGGCAGCGGAAAAACTCCGCAGCGCCGGACTTGACGACGTGGTTGTGGTCGAAGGCGGCACGAACGCTTGGGTCGCTACCGGTTTGCCGGTGGTGCGCGGGTGCAAAACGATTTCCATCGAACGGCAGGTGCGCATCGGGGCTGGCACGCTGGTTTTAATTGGCACGGGTCTGGGCCGGTTTGTGCATCCGGCATTTTACATTCTTGCCGCCTTCGTCGGCGCGGGTCTGGTCTTTGCCGGTGTCACGGATATTTGTGGCATGGCGATTGTGCTGGCCAACGCCCCTTGGAACCGCTCCGGCAAGGATCATGTCATTGCTCTAAAAACCAGCGTCTCATAACCACCGGTGGATATTTAATTTGGTGAATTGACAATTGCCATTGGCCATTTAGGATTCTTTACACAGCAGGCGTCAACGCCGCTTCAACCACAGTTGTTCCAAGGTGCTGACCAGTCCACTGGAAGCTCCCATGAAATCAAAGGTGAATTCATGTCGAGTCGTGTCCAGATGACAGCAGCGGGGCGAAAAAAAGTCCCCTTTCTTTGTCCATCCCACGATCATGGTTTTCCCTTTCGTTTCGACGTGCGCCCTGCGTGCGGATCGTATTTAACCGCAACCAAAATAAACTATGAGCAAAGATACTGAAATCAACCTGAGCTTGAGCGCCGCCGCCGCGCGCAACCTCGCCACTGCCACCGTCACCGTTCCGCAATACACGGAAATCACTCCTCGCTGGCTGCACAAACTCCTGCCGTGGGTGGATGTGGATGGCGGCGTCTATCGCGTCAACCGCGTCGCCAAGGCCGCGAAGGGCAAGCCGGCGAACGAATTTGGCGAGGTAAAGGTGGATTTGCTCACCGTGGAAAGCGGCGAACCGAAGCTGCCGACAACTTATGTGGATTACGACCAGGATCCGCGCGAATATCATTTGAGCACCATCCAGACGGTGCTGCGCACGCACACGCGCGTCACTGATCTTTACAGCAACAAGATTGACCAGCTCCGCGAGCAGATCCGTCTCACCGTCGAAGCCGTGAAGGAAAAAGAAGAATGGGAACTGATCAACAATCCTGATTTCGGTCTGCTCAAGGAAGTGGACGCATCGCAAACCATCAAGACGCGCAAAGGTTCGCCCACACCCGACGACCTCGACGAACTGCTTGGCCTCGTCTGGAAGAAGCCCGCGTTTTTCCTCGCGCATCCGAAAGCCATAGTTGCGTTTGGCCGCGAAGCCACGCGCCGGGGCGTGCCGCCGCCGACCGTTCATCTTTTCGGAACGCCGTTCATCACCTGGCGCGGGGTGCCGCTGATTCCGAGCAACAAGCTCGACGTGAAAAATAATGCCACCAGTATTTTGCTCCTACGCGTCGGCGAGTCAGAGCAGGGCGTAGTCGGCCTGCAGAAAACTGGCGTCACCGGCGAAGTGGAGCCGGGTCTGTCGGTTCGTTACATGGGCACGAACGAAAACTCCATCGCGTCGCATCTCGTCACGCGCTATTTCTCCGCCTGTGTGCTGACCACCGATGCCATCGCCCGTTTGGACAATGTCGTGGTGAATAATTACTATGACTACAGCGCCAAATAGTGAGCCCGGCATCGCCTCCGCCGATCCGGCGGTCGGCGAGCCAGCGCACAATGACCTCGTGGCCAGGCTTGTCGCCGAAGCGTTTACGGGATTAAGTCGCGGATCCCGGCCGAGCGTGCCGGCGCCCGCAGTGCCGTCGGAAATTCCGAGCGTCTCCAGTCTGCCGGATCTTTCCGGCAAAGATGCCGCCGCCGGCGTGCCGCCGGTGCATCCCAGCGCGCAGCCTGACGCGCCAAAATTATCCGGGTCGGAAAAGCCGGCTTCGAAAAAAACGCCGACGGGCGCGCACACGCCGGATTCCGGCGAGAGCTACGCTTTCGGCGAGCCGCGCTGCAACGGAGATTACCGCCCCAAAGGCAATCAGCCGGATACCAAAACAGCGAATGACAATTCACTGCTGGGCCTGCCCGGCGCGGAATCCGTGGCCGCGCCGGAATATTATTTTTTGCGCGGCGGCAATCCTTCCGGCAAGTCGCCCGCGGCCTGCCAGTCGTATCCGAAGAACGCCGTGCCGATCCCGAAGTTTGATGTCGAAGGCGTGCGCCGCGATTTCCCCGCGCTGCACCAGCTCGTCAACGGCAAGCCGCTGATCTGGCTCGACAACGCCGCCACGACGCACAAGCCGCAGGCGGTAATTGATGCGACTTCAAAATTTTACAGCCGCGACAATTCCAACATCCACCGCGCCGCGCACGCGCTTGCCGCGCGTTCGACGGAATTGTTCGAGGCCGGACGCGAGAAGGTCCGCAAATTTCTCGGCGCGGCGGATGCCAAGGAAATTATTTTTGTCCGCGGCACGACCGAGGCCATCAACCTGGTCGCGCAAAGCTACGGCCGGAAAAACATCGGCGCGGGCGACGAGATCATCGTCAGCGAACTGGAGCATCACGCGAACATCGTGCCGTGGCAGTTGCTCGCCGAACAGGTCGGCGCGACCGTCCGCGTCATTCCGATCAATGATCGCGGTGAATTGATTTTGGAAGAGTTCGTGAAGCTGCTCGGCGGCAAAACGAAGTTCGTTTCCGTGGCGCATGTTTCCAACTCACTGGGCACGATCAACCCGGTCGAGCAGATCATCGCGCTCGCCCATGCGCGCGGCGTGCCGGTGCTCATTGACGGCGCCCAATCCACGCCGCATCTGCCGGTGAATGTTTCTGCGCTCGACGCGGATTTTTACGCTTTCTCCGGCCACAAGATATTCGCGCCGACCGGCATCGGCGCGCTTTACGGCAAGGCGCCTTTGCTCGAAGCCATGCCGCCGTGGCAGGGCGGGGGACACATGATCAAGGACGTGCGGTTCGGGAAAACCATTTATCAAAACGCGCCGGAAAAATTCGAGGCGGGCACGCCCGACATCGCCGGCGTGGTCGGCCTCGGCGCGGCGATTGATTATCTGTTCAAGGTCGGCATTCCCGGCATCGCCGCCTACGAACACGCCTTGCTCGAATACGCGACGCAGGCGCTGGCGACGATTCCCGGCTTGCGGCCCATCGGCACCGCATTCAGCAAGGCGAGTGTCCTGTCCTTCGTGATCCCCGGCGTGCCGAACGAGAGCGTCGCGCGGCATCTCGACAAAAACGGCATCGCCGTCCGCGCCGGCCATCACTGCGCCCAGCCGGCCATCCGGCATTTCGGCCTGGAGAGCAGCGTGCGTCCGTCGCTCGCCTTTTACAACACGCGCGCGGAAGTGGATGCGCTGGTGCTGGCATTGCGGACTTTGAAACGGAGTTGATTCAGAGTAAGTTCGGGACGATATGAAAACGATTTCACCGGTCGAACTCCAAAAAATTCTCACCGCGCAACCCGCGACGGCAGTCATCGATGTGCGCACGCCGGTGGAATTTGCGGAAGTCCACGTCCCGGCGGCGCGCAGCGTGCCACTGGACGAACTGAAGCCCGGCTCGCTGCAACTCCAGAAAGCCGAGCCGGTGTATCTGCTCTGCCGCAGCGGACAGCGCGCGACCAAGGCGGCGGAGAAATTCGCGAAGGAAGGTTTCACGCAGCCCATCGTCGTCGAGGGCGGAACACTGGCGTGGATTGACGCGAACCTGCCCGTGACGCGCAGCACGGTGAATGTCATCAGCCTCGAACGTCAGGTCCGCATCGCCGCCGGCGCGCTGGTGTTTACGGGCGTCCTGCTGGCGCAATTCGTGGATGCGCGCTTCATCTGGCTTTCAGGTTTCGTGGGCGCGGGCTTGATATTTGCCGGCATCACGGATTTCTGCGGCATGGGACTGCTGCTCGCCCGGATGCCTTGGAATAAACGTTTGCCGTGACCGGCCTAACCGGTCTTGCACCTTTTTCCGCTACTCCTTTTAAACGGCCGTGTCTGCGGGTCGGAACGGTCTCCGGCCTTACGATCTTATCCCCACGCGGCGGTTTGGCGGCCATCCGGACGGCGCGCCGAAGTGAATCCGGGCCGATTTAACAACTCCGGCGGAGTTTGCGCTTTGAACTCGCGCCGTGGCCGAATATAAATGGCGGGTGCCACAACCGGTTCAATCCCTCATCAACGCCGCCACGCGCCTCTGCGCGGTCTATGGCGCGCCCATCCGCCACTCGGCGTCGCCGGCCATGCACAACGCCGCGTTCGCCGCGCTCGGCCTGAACTGGCGCTACCTCGCGTTTGAAGTCGATCCGCAAAACCTCCGCGCCGCGATCGAGGGCGCGAAGGCGATGGGCTTTGCCGGAATCAATTTAACCGTGCCGCACAAGTTGCTCGCGGTGGGCATGGTGGACGCGCTGGATGAATCAGCCGAACGCTGGGGCGCGGTCAACACCATCAAGTTTGAGACCGACCCGCAGGGGAAATCGCGCACGGTCGGTTTCAACACGGATTCGGACGCGATCATCTTGGCTTTGCGCGAGGATATGAAACTGGAACCGCGGGGCGCAAAAGTCCTGTTGCTCGGCGCGGGCGGGGCGGGGCGGACGGCGGCGTTGCGGCTCGCCTCGGAAAAGGTCGCCGAACTGTTTCTCGTCAACCGCACCGAAACCAAGGCTGATGCGGTGGCCGGCGAAATCATCGAGCATTTCCCGGCGGTGAAAGTTGCCGTCGGTTATCCGAAAACAACCGTTGATCTCGTGATCAATGCCACGTCGCTCGGCTTGCAGGCGGACGATGCCTCGCCACTGGATGAAAACCAATTTGAGCTGAAGCAGGCCCGGTGCGTCCATGACATGATTTATCGTCCGGTGGAAACGAAGCTGCTCCGCGCGGCCAAGGCTGCGGGCTGTCGCACGGCGAACGGGCTGGGTATGCTGCTGCATCAAGGCGCGAAGGCGTTCGAGATTTGGACCGGACAATCCGCGCCGCTCGACGTGATGCGCCGCGCGCTGGAACAAAACATATATGGGCATTGACGCAATCTTCGACACTCAGAACTGGGCGGTGGTGCCTTTTCACTTCTGGTCGCTGGTTTTTTTCACGTTCGGCTGCATGGTCGGCAGCTTTCTGAACGTGTGCATTTATCGGATGCCGCTGGATTTGAGCGTCGTCACGCCGCCGTCGCATTGTCCGCACTGCAAGTATGCGATTCCGTTTTACCTGAACATCCCCTTGGTAACGTGGCTCGCGCTCAAAGGCCGTTGCAAAAATTGCCGCGCTCCAATTTCCTCGCGTTACTTCGTCGTTGAGCTGGTCACGGGCCTGGCGTTCTTGAGCTGCTGGCTGGTCTTTGGCGATCCGAGCCATCCGCTGCCTTCGCTGTTGCTGGCGCTGGTCTATGGCATTTTTCTCGCCGGACTTATTTGTGCCACGTTCATTGACTTCGAGCATTTTATCATCCCGGACGAAGTCACCTTGGGCGGCATCGGCGTCGGCTTTGCGATTTCGTTTCTGCTGCCGGCGCTCCATGGCGTAAAGACCAATGGGGCTGGAATGATTCAGGGATTCCTCGGCATCGCGGTTGGCGCGGGGATCATCTACGCGGTCTTGCGCCTCGGCAAACTGCTGTTTGGCCGGCAGAAGCTAAAGCTGCCGCCGGGGACGAAAATTATTTTCACCGAAACGGACGTGTGCCTGCCGGATCAGCAGATCGCCTTCGAAGAATTGTTTTACCGCAAGTCGGACGCGATTGTCCTGCACGCGCATACGTTGGAACTCGTGGATCGCTGTTACCAGGACGTGACCGTGCGACTATCCACCACCGCGCTGCAGATCGGAGACGAGAAAATCAACCCCCTCGAAGTGGCCTGTCTGGAGGCGGTCAGCGAGGAGATCACCCTGCCGCGCGAGGCGATGGGGTTCGGCGATGTGAAATTCATGGGGGCCATCGGCGCCTTCATTGGCTGGCAGGGCGCGATTTTTTCGCTGATGGTGAGTTCATTGATTGGCGCGACGGTCGGGATCATGCTGATCTTGCTCCGCAAGCGTGAATGGTCCTCGCGGATGCCCTACGGTCCTTACATCGCTGTGGCGGCGGTCATCTGGCTGTTCGGCGGAAAGAAATTTTTTCACCTCCTGTTCCCGATGTGAGCCGGGGCTGTCTCGGCACTGGCAGATCTGGCCCTATGCGGAAGGGCAATTGAGCGGATTGAATCGAGCCGGACGCCCCGCCGATGCTTTTGGTTGAATGAAACCGGCGCCTTATCAAAACCACCCCGACGCCTCCCCTTATGATGTCCATAAGTGTCACTTGACGCGGATGCGAACGGAGTTAGGATAGACATATATTGCCGGATCAATGGCAAAATCGGCCTATTCGTCCGGCTTTGCCACGCCAAAAGAAAGGGACGTTATGAAAACAAACCGGGTGTTTTTTGCAACCGCAACCGCGTGTGTGTTTATCGGCGCGCACCTGTTTGCCGCGCCGGTGGCATGGTTCCCTGGACCGGCTTTGGATGAAACCTTGAGCGGCGCGGCGACCGCGCTCGCTCCCGACACGGGCAACCTGCTGATCGCCGGCGATGGTTATGACATTTTGGAGCTGGTGTCCACCAACGCCTACTGGAATTTCCGCTCTTCGCTTTACAAGGTCGCCATTGCGCCCGGTGCCGAGGTGAGCGATGGCAATGTCGTCATTTACGGCGGCAGCGACGGGACCACTTCCCAGAGCGCGGTGGTCGCCTACAGTCTTTCCGGCGACACGCCGCCGGCCATGCCGTCCATGAACGTCGCCCGCTCCTACCTCGGCTACGCGCCGGACAGGAATGGCAACGCCTACGCCTTTGGCGGATTGGACGCCAATGGTGGTGCCTTGGCGTCCGTCGAACGATTCAATCCGGCCAATGCCCATCCCGCCTGGAGTTACGTCGCCAGCCTGCCGGCGGCGCGCTTCGATTTTCCCGCCGTGTTTAACCGCACGAACTACATTTACCTTTTCGGCGGATTCACTGACACCGTCTCGGGTCTCGAATCCGCCAGCGTCCTGCGTTACTCCGTGAGTGGAAACAGCTGGAGTAATATGGCGTCCATGCCCGTTCCCGTCGCCGGCAGCGCCGCAACGCAGGGGCCTGATGGGAAAATCTATGTGGCGGGCGGCACGTCCGGTGGCGTTGCGACGGACGTGGTGCAGGTCTATGACCCCGTCGCCAATGCCTGGATGCTTTCAACGCCGCTTCCGGAAGCTTTGAGTGCTGCGGCCATGGGCATGGATAGTCTTGGCCGGCTGATTGTGATGGGTGGCGTTAATATCAACGGGAACGATGTCAGCGATGTCTGGCGCAGCCAGATATTGAATGCCCCGGACAGGGCGCCGGTGTTCGCGCAATATCCCGGCACCAACGCCACTTATTTGGCGCCGTATGTTTCCTCCATCAACGCCACTGGTAGTCCCCCAGCGACCTATGCATTGGTCAGCGGCCCCGCCGGGATGCAGATTGACTATTATAGCGGCCTCATTACCTGGACGCCCCAAGGGCTTGATCAGATAGGCGCGATTCCCGTGAACATACAAGCAGCCAATTACCTCGGCGCCACTAATTGGACATACACCATAAACATTCCCAACCCTCCGCCGACAATCGTTTCCAACCTGACCGTGGTCGGGGTGACCGAAGACTCGGTGATGCTCGCTTGGGATCCTGAAGGCCCGGAGGTGGGGCCGGTGACCTATAGTGTGTATCTCCGGCACGTGCTTCATGACCCGAAGGGCAGTGGAGCCACCATCTGGTATACGCAGATCGGCAGCAGCACCGCCGATACCACCATCACCATTTCGGACCTGGCGGCGGGTCTAACTCAATCTTACTATGTCGTCGCCACGGGCGCCGGTGGCAAGTCGGGCTATGCGGGCATCGCCGCCGCCACTTTACCTGCGCCGATACCGACCAACCTGCGAGTGACCGCGCTGACGTCGACCACTATCGCCTTGGTCTGGGATGCGCCCGTCGGCGGTATTCCGGTGGCCAGTTACGAGGTCCTGGGCTGGTTCGATGGTATTGCGGCCCAGTATCCGCTGGCCTATCCGAACATCTCCGGCACAACGGTCACGCTCACTGGCCTGGCTCCCGGCCGGGCCATGTTATGGGGGGTTAGTGTCCGGGATACGGCGGGCAACGTCTCCAGCTACGACTACCTTCCATCATTAGTCATCAATCCGCTACCCAAGCCGACGGCGCTGGCAGTCAATGTGCCGCCTGCGGCCGGAGCTTTCCAGTTCACGGTGCAAGCCAGCGGCATCCAGACCTCAATGATCCAGGCGACGATCAACCCGGCAGATTCCGCTTCGTGGATAACCATCGCCACCAATCCGCCCACCAGCAGCACGTTCAACTTCACGGACAAGGACGCCAGCCTGTTCCCGCAGCGTTTCTACCGGGTAGTAAGTCCTTGATCAAAGAGCAACCGGAAGTCCGCTCGGCCGGATTCAGCCGGGCCGGCCGCGCCGAGGGCTGCGCAACGCCGTTATTACACCAAGCAAAGAACGGGTTGCGCGGTGGGTTCCACAGTCGTTCAGAAAGAGCCGCGGCGTTAGCGGCGATGATATTGCCGGGCGGACTCTTTACTTCCACTGAAATCGTGACTGGCATCAGCTTTGGAGGTTGCTGCGGGCTGGCGGCCATGATTCAATGCCCCCCGGAGGTTGGTGGAAAATAATGCTGTGACGCTACCACTGGAGTCATCCGCCCGCTCCCAAGGAGTTTTTATGCCATACCAAATATTGGGTAAAATGTTGTTTCCTCGCCTGCAACCCTGGGAACGCGAACGCAAGGCCAAAATGACCGTTGGCGTGCTGTGCGTGGCCCTGATCACCGCCGGGTCCATAGGCGTGATGATCTATAAAGTGAATGTCCGGCACGGCTGACACGCGAACCTTGATCCCATGGAGATGCTTTTGATCGCGGCGGGGGCGTATGGATCGGGCTGTTGTCTGGCGCTGCTTTTTTTTCTGACTGGCCGGTCACCCGCCTTGATTGAAAACCGGAACTGGCCGTGGCCGATCATTTGTCTCTGGCCGCTCCTGCTGCTCTGGCCGGTTTCTTTTTTACTGAAGGCGGCATCCGCCAGTTGGAAAGCCCGCCGACCTGAACAGGCTGTTTCGCTTTCGGTGACCCTTCCCTGCGTCCAGGAATTGGTTCCTGCCGTGGGCGCGGAGGGGAAGACCACCCTGGCCTGACAGCTTCAAGCTCAGGTTTCAGGATTGACCTCGGACCCGGCTTAACGGATTCTCCGCCCACCAAAAATCACTTTATGAAATCATCTGCCCTCCTGACCCTGACTCTCGCGCTGGGATTGTGCGCGGGTTGTTCCTCGAACGAAAACAAACCGGGCACCGCCGCCGATGCCCAGGCTGGCGACGGGGCGGCCTTTCTGGCCGCCAACGCCAAGAAAGACGGCGTCATCACCACGGCCAGCGGCTTGGAATACAAGGTCATCAAGTCCGGCACCGGCGAGTCACCCAAGCCCGACGACAAGGTCAAGGTGCATTACCACGGCACGCTCATCGACGGGACCGTGTTCGACAGTTCGGTGCAGCGCGGCGAACCCATCGTCTTCCCTGTCGGGGCGGTGATTCCGGGCTGGGTCGAGGCTTTGCAACTGATGAAGGTCGGCGACAAATGGCAGCTGTTCATCCCGGCCAAGCTGGCTTACGGCGAACAAAGCCCCAGCCCGGCGATTCCCGCCAACAGCGTCTTGCTCTTCGAGGTGGAGTTGCTCGGCATCGAGAAGTGAGCCGGCCGGTCCGCGCACGGGAAGCCACCGCGCCACTGCAGGCGGGCGACCGCTGTCCGCTTTCTGACAGGCTGATTAGAATGCACCATTGATTCCGCCGGCCCGCGTTTCCAGACAATTGTTTCTGTTTAGTCATGCCAGCGAAATCGTCTTGTCAAACAAGGCTGCGCCCGGATCGGCAGCCGGTTTGACCAGCCCCCGCCGCGCGTTGGCATCCGGCTAGCTCAGGCTGAATGGTATGTTGAATATCGACCAGACCATCGCGCCCGCCGCCCCGACTCCGACCGTATCCGGCCCACTGACCATAGGGTCGGTGCCCGCTTTGATTCCCAAGGTGCGCGTCTGGCTGGTGGATGACAACGATTCGTTGCGGACACTGGTTGCCGACATTCTCGGCCGGCAAGGCGGTATTGACTGTGCCCGCCACTTTTCCTCCCCGGACGCGCTCTTGAGCGAACTCGCCAGCAAACCCGGACCCGATGTTATCCTGCTGGATGTGCAGATGGGCGACCGCAACGGCCTGGACGCCGTGCGCCCCATCAAATCCCTGACCCGCTCGACGCGCGTCCTGATGTTCACCACCTGCTTCAATCCCGAATGGCGCGCCCGGGCGCTGAATGACGGCGCCTCCGATTACCTGCTGAAATCGGATACGATAGAAAAGGTCGCCGCCCATATCCGTTGCCCGGCGACGGACGCCGCGCCGGACACCTGCTTTCGCCGCCGGCCCAGCCGGAAAGCCGCGCGAGCCGGATCAAATCCGTCGGCCAATCCGGGGCCCAACCTGTCGCCGCGTCTGCTGCGCCGCACGTTCAAGGCGCTGCGGGCGTGGTGGAATTGACGGCGAAACGCCGGACGGAATCGCGCCTGACCACTACGGCGGCGGAGCGCTGACCGTGTTGGTGGTGTCAGGTATGGCCTGCGACCGCAGCAGCGCCAACACTTCACCATTCAGCTGATGCAGGTCCACTCCGATGCCAGCCAGCGTCCGGGACTGTGCGGGATTCCGCTCATTCAGGCTGGCCACTTCCGCGAAATGCCAGCTAGAATTCGACGCCTCCGTCTGGGGCAATAGCAGGGTCATTTCAAAGGTTTCGCCGGACTGGCCCGGCAGTTCTTTCTGTTTGGTGGCAGCGATGGCGGCACGCGTGCCCAGTTCGCCCAGTGGCAGTCTGATCTCATGCAGCGGGATGGAAGAATCGTCCTGTGTCAGTTTCACCACCAGCTGGCCGACAGTGACGCCCAAGCCGAACATGTGGTGATCTGGGATCAGGCGGGCTTTCACCCCCGGCCGGGCGATCCGGCACTGCCCGCGCGGATTCATTTGCTGCCGTTGCCGCCGTATAGCCCGGAACTCAACCCGGTGGAAGGGCTGTGGGATCAAACGCAGGACGTCACCTGCAATCGGCACTTCGCCAGCCTCGATGAACTGGAGACGGCCCTGACCCAAGCCCTGCGGCCGTTCTGGGAAACGCCCGCCCGCGCCTTGTCCTTCGTCCATCACTGGCTCCACGCTCAAGCAAACGCTACGCCCGGAACCATTTTACCGGTTGTTAGTGGAAATTGGTATGATACGCTTGGTTTCTAAGGAGCATTTCCAGTCTGTCCATGCAGGTGGAAGTGCAGGCCATGCTCGCCAAGTTGAACGAGCTGATCGGCGCTCTGGATCATTGAACTGCTGCCGCAGGGCCAGTCTTGGCAGCTGGGCACTGGAGCGCAGATTGTCTCCCAACGCCAAGCCGAAGTTTGGCCCGCCGCGCTTCGCTGGAGAAAGGGGCGGTCGACTCACGCCCGGGGCTTCGGGTGCCAATCACATCACTGCGGGTTTGGGCCAGGTCACGGATCGCCGCCCGGTTAGGCAAAGGCCTATTTTTACTCTGCCCGCACAAGTGGTTTGACTAGGGGGCTTGGCAAACGTAGGATGGCAGTGAATGCTGGCAGCTGAATCAAAGGTGGCGACTTCGGACTCTTCCGATTCGCTCCGGACCAACCCAAACCGTTCCTGGAATCAAATCGTGGAACAGGTGAGCCCCTTTCTCCAGGCGGTCAATGAACGGTTAATCCAGCAGGCCAATGATTTTGACCCGAAGATTGTGCCGTATGCGCAATCGGCCTTGAATGGGGGCGGGAAACACCTGCGGCCCACGCTTGTGGCGCTGGCGGGCAGCGCGGTCGGCAAGACCGGCGACGCGCATGTGACGGTGGCGGCCATCATCGAAATGGTGCATCTGGCCACGCTCGTGCATGACGATGTGATGGACGAGGCGCAGATCCGGCGCGGACAACTGACCATCGCGGCCAACTGGGGCAACGAGATCGCCGTCTTGTTCGGCGACTGCCTGTTCGCCCATGCCTTGAGCCTGGCGTCGAGTTTTCCCACCACGGATGTCTGCCGCGCGGTGGCGATGGCGACGAATACGGTGTGCACGGGGGAAATTCTCCAGACGCAGCATCGGCGCAATTTCAAGCTGTCGCGGGCGGATTATTTCCGGACGATTGAGATGAAGACGGCGGAGCTGTTCACGCTTTCGTGCGACCTGGCGGCCTTTCTGAGCAATGCCACGCCGGAACAGCGGGCGGCGCTGCGGAAGTTTGGCGCGGCGTTCGGCACCGCGTATCAGGTGTATGATGATTGTGTGGATTTGTTCGGGTCGGAGACGGCGGCAGGCAAGTCGTTGGGCACGGATCTGGCGAAGGGAAAGTTGACCTGGCCGGTATTGCTGGCCTGGGAACGGGCGAAAGTCGGGGATCGGGCGAATTTGGAAGCGATGATTCAGAATTGGCAGCCGGAAAACCTATCAGCCGTGAACGGGCTGCTGGCGCGGTATGAGACTTTCGAGCCGTCGCTGCAGGTCATCGCGAAGTATCTGGAGCAAGCGCGGCAGGCGTTGAAGGTTCTGCCGGAATCCAACGGCCGGGCGGGGTTGTTTGGCTTGGCTGATTTTTTAGCGCAACAAACCGCCACTTTGACGGTTGGTATCTGAATGACTATGGCAGAACCAGCTGAAATAACGGTCCCGGAAACGCCCGTCCAAACCGGCGAGATGGATCTGGTGCGCCGCGCCCAAAAGGGGGATCTGGAGGCTTACGACGAGCTGATCAAGCGTTATCAGGAGCGCATCTACGCGACGGTGTATCATATGACGTCCAATCACGAGGACGCCAACGATTTGTCGCAGGACGCCTTCATCAAGGCGTTTCAGGCGCTCAAATCCTTCAAGGGTGGATCGAGTTTCTACACTTGGCTCTACCGGATCGCGGTCAATAAAACCATCAATTTCCTCAAGCAGCGCAAGAACAAGCTGCACATGAGCCTGAACGACCTGGATTTCAACACCGAGAACAATCCGGATCTGGTGGCGTTGATTTCCGACAAAACCCCGCGCCGGGAGGCTGGTTTAAAAGAATTGTCGGAAAAATTGAACGAGGCTTTACTGAAGCTGTCAGAACAGCATAGATTGGTGATGGTTTTGCATGACGTGCAGGGGCAGTCACATGAGGAAATTGCGGAAATCATGGATTGTAACATTGGAACGGTGCGGTCGCGGTTGTTTTATGCCCGTCAGCAGATGCAGGCGTGGTTGACTGATTATTTGAAACCAACATGAACGAAAACGAAAACAACTTCGAATCGTTGCGCCGCTTGCTGGCGCAGAAGCGGCATGAAATGCCGCCGCCGGGCTACTTCAACAGCTTTTCCGGCCAGATCATCGCCCGCATTCGTGCCGGCGAAGCCAGAGCACCCCAGACCGATGCCGAAAGATTTTTTTCCGAAGCGCCGTGGCTTTTGAAGCTGCTGCAGGCTTTTGAACTCAAACCCGCCTTTGCCGGCGCCTTCGCTTCTGCGCTGTCCCTGCTGCTGGTTATTGGCATCGTCTATGCCGAACGCCCCGATGCCGGGCCACAGCCGCTTTTTCAAACTTCCGACCAGTCAGTCGGTTCATTTGCCTCAGCCTCGCCGTCATCTCTCCCGCAAACGGTTGTTGCCAGTGATACGACAACCAGCAACAGTGCCGCCACCAGCCTTCAGCCGGTGGCTTCGCTTTTTGGGGGTTCGCAGAATGCCTTTGTTCAGCCGGTCAGCTTTTCGCCCTCCGGCAACTGAGCGGTTGAATCAGCTTCGAAAATTCGCGGTGTGCGCTTGAAACGCCACTGCGTTTTTCATTTAATCAGGGCAGTGCCAACCAAAGTCATCGCCGTTGCCAACCAAAAAGGTGGTGTGGGGAAAACCACCACCGCCGTCAATCTCGCCGCCTGCTTGGCCGCGCTTGGCCAGCGTGTTTTGCTGTTCGATCTTGACCCCCAAGCCAACGCCACCAGCGGCGTCGGGCTGGAAAAAATTGAAGGTGCCAGTGCCTATCGCGTCCTGCTTGGCGAAGGTCATTTGCTCGATAAGATCAAGCCCACCGCGTATGAGCGGCTCGAAGTCGTGCCGAGCGAAGTGGATTTATGCGCCGCCGATCTCGAACTGGCACGGACCGAAAATCATCTGCAGGCCGTCACCCGCGCGCTCAAGCCGGTGGTGGACAGCGGCCGCTTCGATGTGATTCTGCTCGATTGTCCGCCGTCGCTGGGAATCCTCTCGCTCAACGCGTTTGTCGCGAGCGACGGCCTGCTCGTGACGTTGCAATGCGAGTATTACTCGCTGGAGGGCATTTCGATGATGACCCGCGTGCTGGGCCAGTTGCAGGCGGCTGGCGTGAATCCGCGCCTGGAGATCTTTGGCGTCTTGATGACGATGTTCGACGGCCGCACGAAGCTGGCCAATGAAGTCGTCGGCGAAGTGCGGAACCTGCTTGGGGCCAAAGTTTTTGAGACGATCATCCCCCGCACCACCAAACTCGCGGAAGCGCCGAGTTTCGGCCAGCCCATCATCCATTACGACAAATACAGCTCCGGCTCGGCGGCGTATGAGCTGCTGGCGCAGGAAGTCTTGGCGCGGCTGGGAGTTTGAATCCATCAACCCAACGGTCGTCCGGCGAAGCCAATTCAATTTGTCTTTAATGCACGCCCAAAAAACTGTTTCCTGTGGGGAGCAAATCTATGTTGAAACGCACCGCTCTTTATTCCGCCCATCAAAAGCTCGGCGGCAAACTCATCGAATTCGGCGGCTGGGAAATGCCGGTGCAATACACCAGCATTACCGACGAGCACCTTGCTGTCCGCAATGCCGCCGGGATTTTCGACATCTCGCACATGGGCGAAGTCACCGTCAGCGGCGCGGGCGCGGAGAGTTTTCTGAATTCCGTCCTCACGAATGACATCCGCAAGCTCGCGCCTGGCGAAGGCCAATATACTTTGATGTGCAACGAGCGCGGCGGCGTGATTGATGATCTTTACGCCTACAAACTTTCTAACGGCGTCTATTTCCTCGTCATCAACGCCTCGCGGATCGAACCGGATATCGCGTGGCTGCAAGCGCAGGCGGCGAAATTCCCCGGCGAACTCCAGCTCACCGACGCTTCGCACAATTATGCCGCCGTGGCCGTGCAAGGCCCGCGCGTGAAGGAATTCATCAACGACTGCATTCCCGGCGCGTCGATTTCCGCCATGCGCGTGGATGCCGTGACGGACCTGAAGAAAAACCAGATCGGCGGATTTAAATTTGATCAACACTGCGTTCTCGTCTCGCGCACGGGCTACACCGGCGAGGACGGCTTTGAAATCATCGGCAGCGATGAGGCCATCCAGCATTTGTGGGACAAGTTTATTTCTGTCGGCATGCCATTTGGTCTGAAGCCGGCCGGCCTTGGCGCGCGTGACACATTGCGCACGGAAGTCTGCTACCCGCTTTACGGCCACGAACTTGATGAGAACACCACACCCATCGAGGCCGGGGTGGGTTTTTTCGTCTCGCTCGACAAGGGCGAATTCAACGGCCGCTCCGTGCTGGCGGAACAAAAAAAGAATGGCGTCAAAAGGAAACTTATCGCTTTCAAGATGACCGGCAAATCCGCGCCGCCGCGTCCGCATTATCCGATCTGGGCGAATGGCGCGCCAGCCGGCCAAGTCGTCAGCGGCACACAAAGCCCGTCGCTGAACCTCGGCATCGGCATGGGCTATGTGCCGCCGGAAGTGGCAAAGACAGGAACGGTGACTGAAATCGAAATTCGCGGCAACCGGGCACCGGCGGTGGTGGTGCCGAAGCCGATTTACCGGGCCGCTTAGAGGCACAGAGGTCACGCCTGCGGCATCATTGCTGGCAATTATTCCAGTTTTTGCCCCAAATAATTTACCCGCAGAGCCTAGAGCGGGTCTTTTGTCTGGCCGAGGGCTGGTCCATGATTGTTGGCGACCGAGGCGATGGATTAAGCAATGTTTGTTTAGTGAAAGCCAATTTTCGCACATCGGTGGAGGCTGGGGTTGGTTAGGTTTAACCCGCTCTGACGGTTCATGGTTGAATCCAGGACGCATTGACTGATGCAAGCAGCACAAAATTCATATCTGGTTCTCGTCTTGCTCGCCGTGGCGGCGGTGGGGTTCGCCGCCGCGCCGCTCGCGATGGCGTGGGCTTGGGCGAAGTTCTTCTCGCCGCAAAAACCCGGCAAGGACAAGAACGCGACTTACGAATGCGGCTTGGAGGCGAAGGGCGATGCCTGGATTCATTTCCGTTCAGAGTATTATCTGTATGGCATCATCTTCCTCGTGTTTGACGTGGAAACCATTTTTCTACTCCCGTTTGCCGTGGCTTTCACCGGGCTGCCTGTGGGCGCGTTTGTGGCGATGATTGTTTTTCTGCTGCTGCTGGTTGAAGGGCTGGTCTGGGCCTGGCGCAAGGGATTCTTAACCTGGAAATGACGCGAGCATATTTGTCATGATAGAAGAAGGCTTAAAAAGTGAATTGCAGAAGCAGGGCGTCTATGTGACGACCCTCGAGGATTTGTATAACTGGGGCCGCGCGAATTCCGTGTGGCCGCTGACCTTCGGCCTTGCCTGCTGCGCCATCGAAATGATGGCGGCGTCCATGGCGCGCTACGATCTCGCACGGTTTGGCGCGGAGGTATTCCGGCCCTCGCCGCGCCAGGCGGACTTGATGATTGTTGCCGGCACGGTCACCAAAAAAATGGCTCCGCTGGTCGTGCGGCTTTACAACCAGATGCCGGAGCCGAAATACGTCATCGCCATGGGTGCCTGCGCGATTTCCGGCGGGCCGTTCAAGCAGGGTTACAACGTGCTCAAGGGCATCGACCGTTATCTGCCGGTGGACGTGATGATTCCCGGCTGTCCGCCGCGGCCCGAGGCGCTGATCCACGCGATCATGACCTTGCAGGAGAAAATTTTGAACCAGCGGCTTACCGGACCGGATCGTCCGCGTCATCTCAACGCCGATGTGCCTGGCGAATATCCGGTGCCTGCCTATGGCAAGCATGATCTCGAACCGTCCAAGAACCCCGAAGTCTGGCAGCCGCCGGCCATCCCGCGTTAATCTGTGGAAACACTCGAACAAATCAAGTCGCGCCTCGAAACCGCGCTGCCGTCGGCGAAGATTGAAATTCTCGCGAACGAATGCGCGGCCGGCGAACGCTCCTTGCTCGTGGACGCGGCGAGCGGATTCGCCGTGGCGAAATTTCTCCGCGACGATGCCCTGTTACGTCTGGATTATTGCTCCAACGTCACGGGCATTGACTGG
>TBL_comb47_HYPODRAFT_10003829_pt1 | contig 17614 bp, 12 predicted proteins | sample TroBogypolimnion_40_FD_10682 | JGI IMG/M metagenome (IMG submission 10682)
TCTAACTGTGACAATCGTGAAAATGGATTTACCTCCATACAGTTCAATTTTCATGGTAGGTGATGCGACTCCAAATGGCTGGGACATTGGCAATGCCACACCGTTAGTTCAAAATGCAGACAATCCGTATATTTTCACTTACTCAGGCGTAATGAAAGTAGGTGATTTTAAATTCCCAGTAAATCGCCAAAGTGACTGGGGTCAGGATATGTATATGAGAACAGATGACACACACATGTATCTTCATAAGGGAGGCACTGCCGGTGATGATAAATGGACCATTGCCAAGAAAGGGTTCTATACCATAACCCTCAACTTGCTCGATAATACAATTTCGATGAATCGGTTGAAATTGTACATGGTAGGAAGTGCAACACCTATCGGCTGGAGTATTGATAAGGCGATTGAATTAACTGAAGATGCAACGGATGGATGTATCTTTATCTATACAGGACCAATGGTTGCGGGTGAGTTTAAATTCCCGGTTAACCGTGATGGCAGCTGGGGTCAGGCAATGTATATGCGCACCGATGATACCCACATGTATCTGCATGTTGGAGGTGCTGCTGACGACAATAAATGGACTATTTCTGCGGATGGCAATTATGTGATTAATGCCAATGTTGAAACGCTTGCGATAAGTTATCAAAAGCAATAAAAATGATCCAATCAGGGTTACTCTGGTCAAACAGGTAACCCTGATTTTTCAATTTAAGAAGAATTCAATAGTACAAATTTTGTTGAGATGATGTTTAGAAGGATTTGCCTTATTATATGGATTGCAACTGCATGCTTTGGATGTAGTAAAAACAATGGAAATTCTGAGCCTACACCACCTGATGTCCCGGCGAATCCGACTACTCCCTCCTATAGCAATGTGACCATCTCAACAGATAAGGCGGTTTACAACCCCGGCGATGAGGTTACTTTTGTGATTGACAATACGACACTGCCTACTTCAGCAAAAGTGAGGTACAAATACCTGAATACGGTTTTATCAGAAGCGGATATAACTGGCCCTATATGGATATGGAAAACACCGGCAACCGATTACAAGGGTTATATTGCTGAAGTGTATACTACCATAAATGGCGCTGAAACAATTTATTCAACCATTGGTGTTGATGTATCCTCAAACTGGAAGAGATTCCCCAGATACGGGTTCATATCTAAATTCCCTGAGTTAAGCGATGCAGAAGTAAATAGCGTGGTAAGCAACCTGAACAGATACCACATTAATGGACTTCAGTTTTATGATTGGCAAAACAAACACCATAAACCACTCCCATTAGTAAATGCTGTCCCAGCAAGTACATGGAAAGATGTTTTAAACAGGGATATTTACTTCAGTACCGTTCAGAAATATATAGCCACAGCTCACAGTTACAATATGAAAGCCATGTTTTACGATCTGGTCTATGGCGCCTGGGATAGTGGTGAAGCTGATGGTGTACAGAAGGAATGGTACATTTATTCGGATAATATGCACACCAATAAGGATGTGCTTCTACTTCCTTTTGTGAGCAATATTTATTTGCTCGATCCATCGAACACCTCCTGGCAGCAATATTTGATCAATCAGATTAACATTGTCTATCAGTTCCTTGATTTTGATGGTTATCATATGGATCAGCTTGGTGACAGGGGAGTCCGATATAAGTATGACGGTACTTTTCTAAATCTTTCACTGACATTTAAATCCTTTATTGATGCTGTTAGGGCAGATGCCCCGAAAAAGGATATCGTGATGAATGCAGTAACCCAATATGGACAGAAATGCATTGCTGAATCTTCGTCTGATTTTCTCTACACGGAAGTGTGGAGTCCATTTGACAGTTACAGTGACCTTTCAAACCTGATTCAACAGAATAATACTTACAGCAATAATACGAAAAATACGGTTCTGGCTGCATATATGAATTATGACCTGGCAAATAGTAAAGGCTACTTCAACACGCCTTCCGTTTTGATGACCAATGCCGTGATTTTTGCCTTTGGAGGAGCACATCTGGAGTTAGGCGAACATATGCTTGGACAGGAATATTTTCCGAATGATAACCTCGTCATGAAAGATGACCTCAAAAATGCGCTGGTCAATTACTACGACTTTCTGGTGGCCTACCAGAATTTACTCCGTGATGGCGGAACTTTTAATAGTGTAACACTTACTTCTCCCGGCAATAAGATGATGATCGGAAAATGGCCCTCGTCTCAGGGAACCGTTGCTGTTATGGGTAAAAAAACAGAGAATACCCAGGTCATTCACCTGATTAATTTCACAAACTCAACCACCCAGAATTGGCGTGACAATAAAGGTGTTCAATCGTCACCTGTACTGATAAAAAATGCAAGACTCATTTTTACCAGCGACCTTCCCGTTAAAAGTTTATGGATGGCTTCGCCGGATATCATAGGCGCAGCATCGCGTTCTTTAAACTTTGTTCAAGCCGGAAAAAAAGTAAGCTTTACCTTACCCGAACTTCAATACTGGGACATGCTTGTTGTTGAATACTAATCTTGAAAAATTAATTACATATTTATTTAACTAAACTGCCAAAGATTGTGAAATTATCCTTTGTCTTTCCTGTCTATGGCAGGCAGGGATTTAAGACAACGGATAAAATGAAGATAGGAGACATGGGCTTTAGTCCACTAAAAAAACTGATTTTATGAAACAAATAAATACTTTACTGGCATGTTTTATCCTGTCAGTCGGCATACTTTCTGCTCAAAAACAACCACAGCAACAGGTTACCATAGGCAACTATCTTTCGCATCAGGTACAGGGTAATAAGGTAGTATTTACCTGCGAAAACAACATAAAGGTGCAACTGGAACAGATAGAATCAGGAATCCTTAAAATCTGGTATGATCAGGATGATTTTAAGCGCACTAACGAATCGTTTGCTGTAATCAAAGAAGGAAATCCATCGGAAAAACTTAATATCTCTGAACAGCCCCAGAGCTTCGAAATCTATACCGGCGATCTGATTGTAAGGATCAATAAATCGCCTTTCCAGATTCGGATTTTCGACAAATATCAGAAACTGATCATGGAGGATTTCAAAAACAGGGGGTTCGTGAAAGACTCCCTGGGAATGTCGTGTTATAAAATTCTACGGCCTGATGAACGAATTTATGGCCTGGGTGAAAAGAATGGCTCCATCAACCGGCTTGGCTGTCGGTTCAAAATGTGGAACAGCGACAAACCCTGTTACGAGGTAAATGAAGATCCGCTATACAAAAGCATTCCGTTTTTTATGAGCAGTTCCGGTTATGGCATATACTTTGATAATACATTTAAGACTGAATTTGACTTTGGCACCGGAGATAAAGATCATTACTCCTTTTCCACTCCAGGTGGCGAAACGATATATTATTTCATTTTTGGCCCCACATACAAGCAAATAATCAGCAGGTATATAGAACTGACCGGGAAACCAATCATACCTCCGTCCTGGGCATTGGGTTTCTCTCAATGCAGGGGAATGCTGACCAATGAAAAACTGACCCGTGAAATAGCCAAAGGTTATCGCGATCGTCAGATTCCTTGCGACATCATCTATCAGGATATTGGCTGGACTCAATATCTACAGGATTTTGAATGGTGTAAAGAGAACTATGACGATCCAATAAAGATGCTGGCCGACTTGAAAAAAGACGGCTTCAAAGTCATTGTTTCGCAGGATCCTGTAATTTCAAAGGCTAATAATAAGCAATGGCAGGAGGCTGATTCACTTGGTTATTTTACAAAAGATATCCGCACCGGAAAAAGCTATGATATGTCATGGCCTTGGGGGGGCAATTGCGGAGTGGTAGACTTCACCAAACCCGAAGTGGCCGACTGGTGGGGAAAATCCCAGCAAAAGGTACTGGATCAGGGTGTTCGTGGTTTCTGGACTGACATGGGTGAACCAGCCTGGAGCAATGAAGAAAACACGGATCGTTTGTTTATGAAACATCATCTGGGCATGCACAACGAGATCCATAACGTTTATGGCCTGACCTGGGATAAAGTGGTGACCCAGCAGTTTGAAAAACGAAATCCCAACCAGCGGATTTTCCAGATGACCCGTTCAGCTTTTGCAGGCATGCAGCGATACACTTTCGGTTGGTCGGGCGATACGGGTGATGGCAACAATGTCCTGGATGGCTGGAAGAAACTGGGGAATCAGATTCCGGTAGCTCTTTCTGCCGGAATGTGCGGCATACCCTTCTGGAGTTGTGACATATCAGGCTATTGCGGCGATATCAAAGATTATGATGCCATGAGTGAATTGTATATCCGATGGATGCAGTTTGGTGTATTTAATCCCATCAGCCGCGCTCACCATGAAGGAAACAATGCCGTTGAGCCCTGGCTCTTTGGAACTGAAGCTGAAGCCATCTGCAAAAAGGCCATTGAACAGAAATACCAATTGTTTCCGTATATTTATACCTATGCCCGTCAGGCATACGACACCGGATTGCCGATGATTCGTGCGCTGATGCTGGAGTATCAGGATGACCCGGAAACCTATAATCTGAATTCGCAGTTTCTTTTCGGTAAGGAACTGCTGGTGGCACCGGTTGTTGAACAGGGAGCGCCATCAAAAAAAATCTATTTGCCAGAAGGGGAATGGATTGATTTTAACCATCCGCAAAAGAGTTTCCAGGGCAAACAATGGATTGATTTTCCTGTATCACTGGAGAGAATACCGGTTTTTGTGAAACGGGGATCGATTATTCCACAAATGCCTTTTATGCAATACATCGGAGAGAAGAAAAATTCACCACTTTGGTGGGAAGTATTTCCTGCAGCAGAAGGACGTACGGCTGCCTTTACCTTATATGAGGACGATGGTGAAACCAATAATTACAAAAAAGATATTTGCAGCAAAACAGAGGTGAAATGCGTATCAGCCAATGAAGGATGGAAAGTAAACCTCCTCCGGCACAATGAAAAAGGATGGAATTCTGAAACTATACGGAATATTGGAATCAAAATACATTTAGAAAAAGCACCACAGTCAGTTGTTCTTAATTCAGTTAAAATGAAGCAGATTGGAATGGATAAGCTGGATAAGGACTGGGATGAAATCTCAGAAAAAACTGTTTGGAGCTGGAATCCACTGAACAATACCTGCTGGATTAGGTTTCACGATATTGATGTTCCAATAGAAATTGTAATCAAAAAATAAGTCCTATGAACACAAGAAATTTAATCCTGTCATTTCTGCTTTGTGGATTGCAAACTATTGTTCTTGCCCAGGTGACCGAGCATGTAATTTATCAGTCTGATGCCTTCAGCATATACAGTAACAGGGTTGAACAGGGAGATTTTAAAGCGATTGCAGTTTCTCCGGTTGAAATGACGTCCAATTACCGAAGCCCCGATGCCGACAAATACAGTCCTACGATAAGTTTTAAGTTTAGCATCAACTCACGTGACAATGAAATGGTTTCAGGAAAGAACCACCAGATAACGCTGAAGCCTGAGAATGGAAGTTGTGTGACCAATGTGCAATTCGGGAAACAATTGATTCAGACCAGCCCTGTTCCTGAAGGCGAAAATCTGGCTCCCAATACGCGCTGGACGATTAAGCTGGATATGCGGGAAGTATTCAAGGCATTCCATGAAAAAGGATATTATACCTTGTATAACGGGGATAAATTGGATCAGGCTGACTTTAAAGGCGTTTATGTGGCAGGAAATGCTGCTCCGCTAATGTGGGATTTCAACAACCTGCATAACCGTTCGGAACTTCAGCTAAAAGATCCTGACGGCGACGGCATCTATGAAACGACCCTGGTGATGAATGTAAAAAGCGATGAGAAACAAACGGCTGCGCAATGGAAACAGGTCAATCAACCCAAAGCATTTCCTCACTATCAATCAGATTATCCGATTTCAGATGCGATATATAATCTGGCTATTGATGAAATGAACCATGCGGTAGAACCTGACAGTACTTTCAGAACGGGAAAAGAGTGGGCAGGTGTTTGGACAAGGGATATTAGTTACAGCATTATCCTTTCAATGGCTCATCTGCAACCCAGGGTGGCTAAGTACAGCCTGATGCGAAAAGTAAAAAACGGACGGATTATTCAGGACACTGGCACTGGCGGCGCTTATCCTGCTTCGACAGACCGTATTATATGGGCGGTTGCTGCCTGGGAACTTTATAAGGTGACGGGTGATGAGGAATGGCTGAAACAGGCTTACGATATCATTCTGAATACGGTAAATGATGACCTATTTAATGCTTATGACCAGGAAACCGGTATGATGCGCGGTGAATCGTCCTTCCTCGACTGGCGTGAACAAACCTATCCCCTATGGATGCAGCCTGCTGACATTTTTGAATCGGAAAACCTTGGAACGAATGCTGTGCATTACCAGGCATATATGATACTGGCCCAAATGGCTAAATTACTGAACAAACCAAAAGCTTCAGCCAAATACGATGTTGTGGCTGCCAGTATTAAAGAAGGAATCAATACCCATTTATGGATGCAGGAAAAGGGGTATTACGGTCAGTACTTGTATGGAAGAAATTTCAAATCCCTTTCGCCCCGTGCCGAAGCTTTAGGTGAAGCACTTTGTGTCTGGTTTGGTATTGCAAACGCTGATCAACAAAAGTCGGTTATATCCCATACCCCGGTGACTGCCTATGGAATATCGTGTATATATCCTCAGATTCCAGGTATTCCACCGTATCACAACAATGCCATTTGGCCTTTTGTACAATCCTACTGGGCATTGGCATCGGCCAAAGCAGGCAATGAGCAGTCTGTATTGGAATCGATTGCAGCCATTTATCGTCCAGCCGCTCTGTTTCTTACCAATAAAGAAAATTTTGTAGTGAATACGGGCGATTTTGCAGGGACACAAATTAACTCCAGCAACATGCTGTGGAGTCTTTCAGGCAGCCTTAGCCTCGTTCATAAAGTAATCTTTGGCATCGACTTTCATACCGATAGCCTTGTGTTTCATCCCTTTGTGCCTAAAGTCCTTGCAGGAAAACGTTCGCTTACTAATTTTAAATACCGTCATGCAATCTTGTCCATCGAAATGGAAGGTTTTGGCAACCTGATTAAATCATTCAAGCTGGACGGAAAGATCGTTGCTAAGGCAGCGATTCCTTCCACTTTGAAGGGTAAGCATTCGATAAAGATTGTACTTGCAAACCAGGAAATTCCTGCATCAACGATCAATAAAGTGAAGAATTACACTACACTTGAAACTCCTATAGCAGTTTATTCCGAAGGAAAGCTCTCCTGGAATCCCATCATCGGCGCCAAGGGATATACTATTCTGAAAGATGGCATGTATTTTCAACAGACTTCCAACACTTCGATTACAAGGACAGCATTAGGTTTTTCTGAATACCAGGTAATGGCAATGGATACAAATAACATCCCGTCCTTTGCCTCTGAACCAGTTCCTGTTGCCGATAGCAAGTCAGTCACAACTTATGAGGTTGAAACATTTTCCCCTAAATCTTCCCTTAGCTATAAAAACTATCAGGGTGAAGGCTTCGTGGAGATCAGTAAAACTGTAAATCAAACGATCACAATGCCTGTTGAAATAAACACGACAGGCATCTATGCCATTAATTTCCGTTATGCAAATGGCAATGGTCCGATTAATACAGAAAACAAATGTGCTATCCGCACTTTAAAGGCAGACGGAATTATCGCAGGGACTATTATTCTACCTCAAAGGGGAACCAATGAATGGTCAAACTGGGGAATTACCAACACCGTACATGTGAGGCTATCAAAGGGAAAACATCAGCTTATTCTCTCCTTTGAGCCCTCCAATGAAAACATGAATGGAGAGATTAATCAGGCAATGCTCGATGCGGTAAACATCTACAAAATAAAATGATGATTATTCGACCCCAAACAAGAGGAATATATTGATTTTTAAAGCTAATTTTGGGTGAACCTAATTACTGGAAACCTGACTTTATGAAAGCTACATTCTTACTTGTTTTTGTATTCCTCTGTCTTATAACAAAATCTCAAACTGTAGTTCCTCAAAAAGGTAGTGGAAGCAAGTTTTTTCTGGCCTGTGCCAATATGTATTTCGAAATCGATTCAGCCCATGGAGCTCGTTTCACCTCTTTTAAACTTGACGATAATGAAATCATGTACGTTGATTTCAAAACTAGTGACAATGCAGGATCAACATTCTGGCCCAGTCCTCAGAGTGTTTGGAACTGGCCTCCAGCTCTAAATCTGGACGGCAATCCTTACAAGACATCCATTAAGCAAAATAAAATTGTCTTTAAGAGTAATATTGACCTTGCGTCGATGCTTCGGTTTTACAAAACTATTTCTGCAAGTGCAATAGACAGCTCTATAAGCATCGACTATTGCATTAAAAACGAAAAATCAACGAGCCAGAAATGGGCTCCCTGGGAAATTACAAGGGTTCTGAATGATGGCTTAACTGTATTTGCAAAAGGATTGGGTAGCGTGACCGGTGACATGAGCCCAAGAACCCGCCAGACAACAGGCTATGTATGGTACGATCAGGATAATACGAAAGGTGGCGTTGGAAGTAAGTTTTTCTGTGATGGCAAAGGCTGGTTAGCTCACGTTATCAACGGAAGCATGCTCTTTATTAAACAGTTCGATGATGTGGCGTATGGTAAAACGGCACCCGCAGAATCAGAAGTAGAAGCATATACAGCTGCCGATCAATCGTATACCGAACTCGAAGATCAGGGAGCCTATATAACCATTGCCAGTAAAGATTCGATAACCTGGCATGTGAAATGGTTTGCCCGTGAGTTGCCAGCCACAATAAATGTAAGTGTTGGAAGTACAGGTTTAACAAGTTATATCGAAGCTGTTTTAAAAAGAGAACTGCCCGTCACACAGGTAAATTTTGTCAATAGCATTCCTGCAAAAATATATCCTAATCCTGTAGCAAGAATACTTACTGTCGAAACGGGTTTGGCTGTGTGCAAGGATGTAACCCTTCGGATAATTGATTTACAGGGAAGAATTGTATTAACATGTTCTATAATTCAGGCAACGGATCAGATTAATATTGAAAGTCTGCCGTCTGGATATTATATTTATGACATCCAACAGGGAACTACTATTCTCTCAAAAGGTCAATTAGCGATAAAGCATTGAGATAATTAAAGAATCAACCTTCTAATTGCTTGGATAAGCCTATTCAGGCAAATCCAGTTTATACAGACCTCCCACCAAATGAGGTATTTTGTAGTAATAATAAACACTGAATAGCACCATACATGAATCTTGTCATAATCTGATCATAAATTTCTCATTAACTTTATTCGTCATTTTAAGGCAAAATTTCAAATTTAAGTACTTTCAAAAACTGATTATCATGGCTAAAATAACGAAAGAAGACGCCCTGAATTATCATACCGAAGGCCGTCCCGGAAAACTGGAAGTAGTCCCCACAAAACCGCACACTACCCAACGCGATCTTTCACTGGCCTATTCGCCAGGTGTAGCCTGGCCTTGTCTAGAAATAGAGAAGAATTTCGATGACATCTATAAATATACCTCCAAAGGAAACCTTGTAGCCGTCATATCCAATGGAACAGCCGTACTTGGTTTAGGCGACATCGGTGCAGGTGCAGGCAAACCGGTTATGGAGGGCAAGGGCTTGCTTTTTAAGATATTTGCTGATATTGACGTTTTCGATATCGAAGTGGACACCAAAGACATCGATAAGTTTATAGATACAGTCAAAAACATTGCCGTCACCTTCGGAGGCATTAACCTTGAAGATATTAAGGCACCCGAATGTTTTGAGATCGAAGAACGGTTGAAACGTGAAATTCAAATTCCACTGATGCATGATGATCAGCATGGGACAGCCATCATTTGTTCTGCAGGTATTATTAATGCGCTTGAACTTTCAGAGAAGAAACTGGATGAAGCCAGGATTGTCATTAACGGAGCCGGGGCAGCTGCCATCGCCTGCACAAAACTGATTATTTCACTTGGTGCAAAAAGGGAAAACATTGTTATGCTGGATTCAAAAGGTGTACTTCGGAAAGATCGCAGGGACCTGAATAAATACAAACTGGAATTTGCTACCAATCGCGATATAAGGAACCTTGCAGATGCGATGACTGGAGCAGACATCTTCCTGGGCTTATCCCAGGCAAATGTAGTCTCCAAAGAAATGGTTCGCTCTATGGCTGTCAGGCCTATCGTATTTGCCATGGCCAACCCTGATCCTGAAATATCCTACGATGAGGCCATGTCCTCACGGGATGACCTGATCATGGCTACAGGACGTTCGGATTACCCCAACCAGGTCAACAATGTTCTCGGGTTTCCCTATATCTTCCGCGGAGCGCTGGATGTCAGGGCCACCTGTATCAATGAGGAAATGAAACTGGCAGCCGTTTATGCCCTTGCCGGTCTTGCCAAAGAAGCAGTCCCCGAAACAGTAAGTAAGGCTTATAATGTTGCAAACCTGATTTTTGGAAGAGATTACATTATCCCTAAACCACTTGATCCGAGATTGATTACTACCGTTGCACCTGCTGTAGCCAAAGCGGCAATGGCAAGTGGGGTTGCCCGCAAGCCAATAGTGGACTGGAATAAATACAAACTTGAACTAAGCCAGCGCTTGGGCTTAGATAACCAGTTATTCCATGGCATTGTCATTAAAGCAAAGCAAAACCCAAAAAGAATAGTATTTGCTGAAGGGAACAACCTGAAGGTATTGAGAGCTGCCAATGAAGTATTGCACGAAGGGATTGCAATCCCGATCCTTTTGGGCAATATGCTGGAGATCAAACAACTCATTGCAGATAACCAGCTCGATTTAAACGATACTCCCATTTTCGATACACATTCAATTGAAACTGAAGAATTGAGAAAATCTTTTGCTGAGTTAATCTGGAAAAAACGTCAACGCAAAGGAGTAAATCTTGCAGAAGCCTATGAGTTAACCTTTAACCGAAATTATTATGGAATTATGATGGTTGATACTGGTCTGGCCGATGCAATGATTTCAGGCGTAACGAGTCATTACGGCGAAGTGATGGGACCGGCATTGAAATTAATCGGACCCAAACCATCTATCAACCGAATATCAAGTATGTATATTGTGATGACAAAGAAAGGACCGCTTTTCTTTGCCGACACTACGGTAAATCTTGACCCCGATGTTCAGACACTCATAGAAACTACCATAATGACTGCTGATGAAGTCAGAAAATTCAACATTGAACCTGTAATCGCTATGGTGTCTTATTCAAATTTTGGATCTGTTCAATTATCTGAACATACCAGGAATCTGGAACGGGTCAGACAATCCATTAAATTTCTCCACGAGAACCATCCCGAACTTCTTGTAGATGGTGAAATGCAAATGAACTTTGCGCTCAATAAAGAGTTGCGCAGTCAGAAATTCCCATTTACACGGTTGGAAAACAGGGATGTCAATACAATCATATTCCCTAATCTTACATCAGGGAATATAGCTTATAAAATGATGTACGAAATCGGTGGTGCTGAAGTCGTCGGCCCCATCCTGATGGGCATGAAAAAACCGATACTCGTTGTACCAATAGAATGTTCGGTGCGTGAAATTGTGAATATGACAACCATCGCTGTGGTAGATGCACAGGAATGAAGTAAAAAGGAATTAGCAAAATAAAGTCTTGAACACGATTAAAGGATTTCACGATGATCAAGATTAAAAAATGCACGAGATGTTAATAATCGTGTAAATCAAATAATCCATTAATCGTGTTCAAGACTTCATTTCCTTATTCCTCTTTCCAGTATTAGACGGCCTGCACAAGCTCCAGACCTTCAAAACCTTTCTGTACGGCTTCAAGGTTCATCGGGATCAGGTAGTGATGGCGTGTAGGGAGTGATTTCTCCAAACCTTTTTCGACGCTTTCCATTTTCACTACAGGCTTGGCCTTCAGATAAGCGCCTAAAACCACCATGTTGAAGGTTTTGACATTACCCAATTCGGCGGCAATCAATGTACCTTCTATCTTGTAAATATTAATGTCGGTACGTTTTGGGGGATGGATGATCCCATTAGGGTCATAAATCAAGACACCTCCGGGTTTTACCATATGCTCAAATTTGTCCATCGATTGCTGATTCAGAATGATGGCTGTATCGTATTCGTTCAGAACCGGTGAGCTGATGCGGCTTTCGCTCAGGATAACGGTTACATTGGCTGTTCCGCCACGCATCTCAGGGCCATAGGAAGGAAACCAGGACACTTCCTGATTGGCCATCACACCTGAATAGGCTAATATTTTTCCCATCGAAAGTACGCCCTGTCCGCCAAAGCCGGCTATAATGAGTTCTTCGGTCATTGTTTTCAGTTTTTAAGTGGTGTATAACTTTCAGGATCAGTTTTTGAACTGTCTTTCAGATCCCCAGGTTTGTAGAATGGGAACATATTTTCTACCATCCATTCGTTGGCTTTCACAGGGGTCATTTTCCAGTTCATATTGCAGGTGGAGACTACTTCAACAAACGATGTGCCTTTCTTGTCCATAGCTGCCTGAAATGCCTTGGTAATGGCCTTTTTGCACCTGCGTATTGTAGCCGGTGTGTGAACCGACTGACGGGTCACATAAGATGTTCCCGGTAATTGGGCGATCAGTTCAGTAATCTTCAATGGGTAACCGTTTCGTCCTGCATCGCGTCCATTGGGGGTAGTGGCAGTAACTTGTCCAAGTAATGTTGTTGGTGCCATTTGTCCGCCTGTCATTCCATATATGCCATTATTTATAAAAATGACCACCATATTTTCGCCCCTGTTGCAGGCATGCAGAATTTCAGCTGTTCCTATTGAGGCTAAGTCTCCATCACCCTGATAGGTGAATACAATTTTATCAGGATTGGTGCGTGCGATGCCCGTTGCAACTGCAGGTGCTCTGCCATGGGCTGCTTCCTGCCAGTCAATATCAATATAGTTGTATGCAAAAACAGCACATCCTACAGGAGAAACGCCAATCGTTTTATCCTGGATATCCAGATCTTCGATGACTTCGGCCAGTAGTTTATGCACTACTCCGTGGCTACAGCCAGGGCAATAATGCATCGTATTTTCGGTTAATAACTTTGGTTTTTCATAAACCAGGTTATTTGGATTAATGATATCTGCCAAGTTCATAAATTATCCTCCTATCAGTTTTTGTTCCAGCGCACTAACGACTTCTGCCGGATTTGGGACAATTCCGCCCAAACGTCCGTAATATTTCACAGGAATCGAACAACCGGCAGCCAATTGAACATCTTCTACCATTTGCCCTGCATTCATTTCAACAACGAGCATACCTTTCACCCGTTTGGCAAGTGCTGCGATTGGTTTTTTGGGGAAAGGGAACAGGGTGATTGGACGCAAAAGTCCAACTTTAATTCCTTTTTCGCGGGCCTGATCGACAGCCTTCTGGCAAATTCGTGCAGAAGATCCAAAAGCGACCAGAAGGTAATCAGCATCTTCACACTGAATTTCTTCATAAAGCACTTCCTCTTCTTCCATCTTTGCATATTTCTCCTGAAAGCGGATGTTATTTATCTCCATTCTTCCTGAATCCAATTCGAGTGAAGTGATGATGTTCCGCTGACGGTTTGGTTTGCGGCCATTTGTTGCCCAGGAGCCACGTTTCTGATCTATTTCTTCGTCAGTAGTCCTTGGGATATAGTCAGCAAGGACTACTTTTTCCATCATCTGGCCAATCACACCGTCCGTCAGGATCATCGCCGGATTCCGATACTTGAAGGCCAGCTTAAAGCCAAGTTCAACGAAGTCATTCATTTCCTGAACCGATGAAGGTGCCAGTACAATCAAGCGGTAATCGCCGTGTCCTCCCCCTTTGGTCGACTGCCAATAGTCAGCCTGTGAAGGTTGAATGGTTCCCAGTCCAGGTCCTCCGCGCTGAACGTTAACAATCATGCAAGGAAGTTCAGCTCCTGCAAGGTATGAAATTCCTTCAGCCATCAAACTGATGCCAGGGCTGGAGGAAGAAGTAATTACTTTTTTCCCGGATGCAGCTGCTCCGTATATCATATGAATGGAAGCAATCTCACTTTCGGCCTGAAGAACTACCATACCAGTTTCATTCCAGGGTTCCCGATCCATCAGAGTTTCCATTATTTCCGATTGGGGAGTTATGGGGTATCCGAAATAACCATCGCAACCACAGCGTATGGCCGCTTCGGCAATTACCTCATTTCCCTTCATTAATCTTAATTCTCCCATCTTATTTATTTACTATTTGATTATTTACCATTTACTATTTCCTCATTCAATTTACTGGTTTGCTATTTACCATTTACTTCATTTATTACAACAAATTGTAAATGGGAAATTGTCCAATCGTAAATGATTAGATTTTAACCCGATAAACTGTTATGCAGGTGTCAGGACAAACCGTTGCACAATTTGAACAACCAATACAGGCTTCGGGGTTTTTCATAAACGAATAATGATATCCCCGGCTGTTTACCTGTTTGTTTTGACTAAGCACATCCTGAGGACAAGCTACCACACAAAGACCGCAGCCTTTGCATTCCTCGTTGTCAACCACTACTGCTCCAATTACTTTTGCCATTTTCTGTTATTTTAAAGGGAAATCAGCATTGAATTGCTTCAACCGTTTTTCCAGATCATCAAATTGTTCACGTTTTACATGCGATACGCAGGCACGAAGACCTTCCTTTTCGCTGCCGGTATTTGTTAAAGTAATCGCACTGATTCCGAAGTGAAGGAGGTTTTCCAAAAGCTCGCTTCCTGTCATTCCCGGATAACCTACAGTGAAATAAAATCCGTCAGCAATAGGCTCATCTCCATCTTTCTCATAGACGATGGTAAATCCATTGGTGGTAAATAAATCCTTCATGATTTTGGCCTTCCGTCCATATTCTTTCACTTCGTCAATGAAATTGAACTCTCCGTCGCTTGCAGCCTTAAACATGGCTGTCAGGCCATGCTGTACGGAATGAGTAATTCCCGATGAAAGAGCATACAATACCTGCATCACGATAGTAAAGCCAAAGGGCTTGCTTCCGAAACGAATTTGCAGATTGTCGTATTGTCTGTTCCACAGGGTATTTGAAATGGCCATGATAGCGCAACGCTGACCTGCATATGAAAAGATCTTGGATGCAGATATAAACAGGATATAGTTATCGGTATATTTTGCGACGGTTGGCTGATAAGGAGGCTTCCCAGGAGTATATAAATCCTTTCTGAAATCCATTCCGAAATAAGCAAGGTCTTCCATTACGATTACATCGTATTTGGTAGCCAATTCGCCAATTATCTGTAATTCTTCTTCAGTAAAACAAATCCAGCTAGGGTTATTCGGATTGGAATAAATCATCGAATTGATGTTCCCTTTGGCCAGATAGGATTCTATCTTGGCCCGAAGTTTTTCTCCACGGAAATCAAACACATCAAACGATTCATGCCGGTGTCCCATCACAGTCATTTGCTGTTTCTGGACGGGAAAGCCGGGGTCCAGAAAGAGTGTTGTATCCTTTTGTTTGAAAACATTTCCAGCCACCAAAAGAGCAGCGAAGGTTCCCTGCATCGATCCTGCAGTGGGGATGCAACTTGCAGGATCAATATCAACATCCATAAACATTTTGATGAAACGGGAGGATTCATTCTTGAGAGGTTTAATCCCATCCATCATCGGATAAACAGATGCAATACCCGATTGAAGTGCTTTGATTTCAGCTTCCACACCTACTTTGGCAGCAGGTAAACCGGGAACACCCATCTCCATGCGGATAAACCTGACCTTGCTCTCTTCTTCAATGAGATTTATGAGCGCCACAATTTCTCTGATCGAAGCTTTCCCAAGATCTTCAATGCGAAGCTTGTCAATGTATCGTTTTACAATATCTCGTTTTACCGGAGTGTTTTCCATCGGGTACTTTAGAATTTTGTGTAAAAATAAGTAAAGTATTTGCTATAAATCAAGAGGAATCAGGCTAATACTTAACAGGTTTCGCAATTCGAAAATATTAACCTTAATCGAATTTTAAAATGAAAGCACAGCTCCCCATAAAGTTCTGAATCGATAGAAATTCAGCCCAAATGATGAACCTGTATTTTGTCATGTTTCGGAATACTAAAATCCAAATGCAGGTTTTATGGAATTTACCCAGTTGATAACCCGCTGGTCCGTCAGTTCGGGCTCAAAATCTTCATCAATCGGAAGACCAATAAACATTCCGTCAATAACTGCCTCTGATTCATCAAACTCATATTCAGACGGATCGACCTTACCAACTATTGTTGCTCCGTTTTTAAGGAGATCTTTAGCCAGAACACCCATCGCATTTACGAAATAGCTCGAATAAGTCACATGGTCACCCAGTCCGAAGATGGCAACAGTTTTTCCTGAAAATTTAACTTTACTGATGTTAGGAAAGAACTTACTCCAGTCGGTATTTGCATAATCCGAGTTCCAGGTTTCTTTCCCTACGGTTGAAATACCGAAAATTATATGATCAAACTTTTCCAAATCTGCAAGACTTGCATCGTTCACCGAAATCATTTCTACATTTTGTTCGCCAAGAGCTGCTTTAACTTTGTCTGCGACACGATGAACTGAACCTTTTAAGGGTCCGAAAAATAATCCAATTTTACTCATAAACTTTAATTTAAAGATTGTGAATTGCTAATTCTCCACGTACATATTCACCCAAAACCGAAAGACTTGAAACGTTCTTCAGGATGGAATGCAGTGCCTTCTCGTAATTTATAACCGAATCCCATTCTACATCAATGTGAAAGGTATATTCGTTTGGCTTGCCAATGATCGGGACTGACTGTATTTTGGTCAGGTTGATCTGGTTTTCGGCAAAGGTATTCAATACATTTGCCAAAGCACCATAGTAGTGACCAACTTCGAAGCACAAGGAGGCTTTATTGCTATTCTCATTGGGCTTGGCATGTTTGGATAAGATCAGGAACCGGGTATAGTTTTTACTGTTGGTTTCGAGACCGGTATCGAGAATTTCAAGTTCATAGAGTTCGGCAGTACGCTGGTTCCCAATGGCTGCCGAATCCAGTAGTTTTTCTTCGTGAACCAGTTTTCCCGAAGCAGCAGTATCCTGGTTTTCGATGAGATGAACATCAGGGAAGTATTTCTCCAGATACTCAGCACATTGTTTGATGGCAATCGGATGCGAATAAATGGTTTTAATATCTGCCTTGGTAACGCCGGGATTTGCCATCAGGTTCATCTGAATATGAATATAAATCTCACCAATGACCTTTAAATGATATTCACGGATAAGCGCATAATTTTGCAGCAGACTACCGGCAATCGAATTTTCGATTGCCATAACTGCAATACTAACCTGGTCGGTATCAATCAGATTACATACGCTGGTGAATGATTTACATTCAACAACCTGCACCTCGTCCTCAAAATACCTTCTCGCAGCATCTTCATGAAATGAGCCCGCTATCCCTTGTATTGCTATTTTCTTCATCTTCGTATTGTTCTAATCCTGGACAATTCCTGGACAATTTACGCAAAATATCCTGATTTCTCTCAGGAATACCAATTTGCAAATATAACAAACATAGCCAAATTTCCCTTTTCAGCCTGAAAAGGAATCAGGA
>TBL_comb47_HYPODRAFT_10003830_pt1 | contig 17614 bp, 10 predicted proteins | sample TroBogypolimnion_40_FD_10682 | JGI IMG/M metagenome (IMG submission 10682)
CCCTGGCTCCCAGCCCGGCCGCTCCCGCGGCGCAGACCAGGCCCGCCGTTCCACCGCCGATCACCACCAGGTTGTAGCGCCCGGCTGGTTCCGGGTTGCTCCAGTCCGGCGGGTGCACGTTGGCTGACAGGACCCGGTTTTCCTTCGTATCCGGCTGCAGCAGGCTGCTCTGTGTCATGTCGGTCCCTCCAAAAGCATAGACGCTGCCGGTCGCCATCGGTTCAGCTGCCCGTATTCATAGTGATATGATATCACCCGTTCACGATTATTGTCATAAAGCCTGGGCGTAATGCCACAGATGATCGGCTTTGACAGGAAAATACTGGTTAAACCCGGAGTTGTCCAGTTAACTAATTGCAGAAGGTAAAGACCTCCCTCCCCCCTGGCAGGCTGTGGTCCTGTCCCGACTATGGCATGGCTCTGTTATGCCCTGATGTTGGTTTTCAGAGCCTTATCCCCTCTCCCGGAGGGCGAGGGGGAGCTTTTAGAACGTCGTAAAAAGTGAGAAAACAACATCTGTGCATAACAGAGCCTTGCGAAACGGGGAAGCTGAACGTAGTTCTCCTCCGCTGGATTTGTTGCCGCTCTCGCCCGACCGCAGCCTGCGAATTCTTTTGCAGTTTATTATTGAAATGGGATATCATTTCCACTATGAAAAACAATGTGAAAGCGCGCAGTGCAGCAGCCGGGGAGCTCCGCAGCCAAGAGCCGCGAGCTGCCAAGCCGGAAGCCGGCTCCCCGCAGGCTGAAGCGCAATCCCGCGGCCTCTGCCCCGAACTTGAGCTGCGCCTGGACCACCTGGAAACGCAGACCGCGGAACTGCGCCGGGTCGCGCACGAGAAGGATGCCACGCTCGGGAAGTATGTGGACCTCTACGACTTCGCGCCGATCGGTTTTTTCACCCTGAACCGAGCCGGCCTGATCAGCTCGGTGAACCTTCCCGGAGCAATGCTTCTGGGGGTGGATCGCTCCCATTTGATCGGACGGCCCTTCGGTTTTTTCCTCAGCGAGGAAACCGCTCCTTCCCTCATTGCGCTTTTGGCGCGTATTTTCGAGAACCGGGGTTCCGGGTCCTGCGAGGTGACGCTGCCGAGCAAGGCCGGCCAACCGGTTCACGCCCGCATCGATGCGGTGGCCGGCCGTTCGGGTCTCGAGTGCCGACTCGCCGTTTTGGACATTTCCGAACACCGGCGCGCGCAGGAAGCGCTGGCACAGTCGGAATCCCGGTACCGCAGGATCTTTGAGACCGCCAAGGACGGCATCCTGATCCTTGAGGCCGACACGGCCAGGATCACCGACGTCAACCCTTCCCTCTCCGCCCTGCTCGGCTACCCGCGCCAGGAGTTCCTGGGCAAGAAGCTCTGGGAGATCGGTTTTTTCACCGACGCCGAGTCCGGCTGCGCGGCACTCAGGGAACTGCAGGAACGGGGCGAGTTGCGCTACGAGAACCTGGAGCTCACGGCGCAAGACGGCAGGCGCCTCCTGGTGGACTTCGTCAGCAACGTCTACCAGGTGGACCAGACCAGGGTGATCCAGTGCGACATCCGCGACAACACCTCCCGCAAAAAGGCCGAAGCGGCGCTTTTCAACTCCGAGGAGCAGTGCCGCACCATCGTCAACAACATCAACGAATACGTCTACAGCGTGCGCTTTGAAAATGGCACCATCACCTCCATCTATCACAGTCCCAGGTGCTATGACATCACGGGGTATACCCCCAGCGAATACGACCGCGACCCGTTCCTGTGGTTTAGCATGATCCACGACGACGACCGGGACCTGGTCACCGACTTCCTGAACAATATCCTCGCCGGGAAAAACCACCCTCCCATCCGGCACCGCATCAGGCACAAGGATGGCTCCGAGCGCTGGCTACTGAACAACTGCGCGGTGCAGCGGGCCGGACAGGACGGCGAGACCGCGATCTCGCGGCTGGACGGATTCATCCTCGACATCACCGACCTCAAGCAGGCGGAGGAAAACATCTTCTTTCTCGCCCATCATGACCCGCTGACCCGGCTCCCCAACCGAAGGACGCTTTACGCACGGATCGACCAGGTCATCTCGGTGGCCCAGAAAGCGAACCGCAGCATCGCCCTGCTGTTTCTCGACATTGACGGCTTCAAGCAGATCAACGACACCATGGGCCACGATGTCGGCGACCAGGTGCTGCAGTCGGTGGCCAGGCGGCTCAATGACTGCACGCGCGCCTGCGACATCGTCTCGCGGCTGGGGGGCGACGAGTTCGTCATCGTGCTGTGGGACTGCGGGGTCGACGAGACCACCTTGGTGGCGGAAAAGATCGTCAGCGCCGGTTTCCGCCTCGATGGCTGCAAGGCGACCATCACCACCAGCATCGGCATCAGCCTCTACCCCGAGGACGGCGGCGACTACCTGACCCTGCTGAAAAACGCCGATCTCGCGATGTACCACGCCAAAAAGGCGGGCGGAAAGGGGTTCCATTTCTTCACCCACAAGTTAAACGAGATCGCCCACGAGCGGTTCACCGTCGAGACCGAGCTGCGCCGGGCCCTGGAGCGCGATGAATTCGTGCTGCACTACCAGCCGAAGGTGAACATCATCACGGGGAAATTCTGCGGCATGGAGGCCCTGATCCGCTGGCAGCATCCGGTCAGAGGGCTGGTCGCGCCGGACAGCTTCATCAGTATCGCCGAGGAAAGCGGGTTGCTGCACCCGATAAGTAAGTGGATCATCCGCACCGTCTGCCGGCAGATACGCAGCTGGAGAAATCAAGGGATCGGCTCGATTTCGGCGGCGATCAACCTCTCTGCCAGCTTTTTCCAGCATGCGGATTTCGAGGAGACCATCGAGCACGCCCTGATGGAAACCGGAATTCCCCCCGAATGCCTGGAGCTTGAATTGACCGAAGCGACCATCATGAGCGACCCGCAGCAGGTGCTGGGGAGCATGGCCGCCATGAAAGCCCTGGGCCTGCAGCTCTCCATCGACGACTTCGGCATCGGCTACTCAAGCCTGAGCTACCTGAAAAAGCTCCCGGTCGACAAGCTGAAGATCGACCAATCCTTCATACGCAATATTGCCAGCGATACCGACAACATGGCTGTCGTGCGAGCCGTCATGAACATAGGGCGCAGCATGCAGCTCAAGGTGATCGCGGAGGGGGTGGAGAACGCCTCGCAGCTCGCCTGGCTGCAGGCCGAGGGGGGGCGAGGAGGCCCAGGGATTTCTCTTCAGCAGGCCGCTGCCTGCCCAAGGGATGACCGCCCTGCTCAAGAAGGGGGCGAACTTTCTGTACCAGCCCAAAGCCGCGCCAAAGACCAGGAAATGGCACTGACCCTGCCCGCGCCGCCGGCGACCGGGGTGGGGGCCGCGAGCACGGGAGCCCCGCTGATAGCCGGCGCCTTAAAAAGGGACAGGCTGGAAGAAAGGCGGGGCAACCGCCATTCCATCCAGCCTGTCGGAGGATCTACAGCTTCTAACTGAAAGTGGTACCGCCCGTGCCGCGGCCTTTCACATGCCACGGCCGCCGGCGGCTATTTGTCCTGCATGTTCATGTCCTTCATGTTCATGTCCTTCATGTTCATGTCCTTCATATCCATATTCGACCCAGCGTCGTCCGAATCGCTGTCATCCGAGTCCATGTCATCAGGCCCCATGTCGTCCTCTGAGTCACTGTCATAGGAATCGTCATCCGCGGCGCTGTCCATGCCGTGCATCATGTGGTGGGGCATCGCTCCACCCGGCTTGTGGCCTTTCATCTGCTCCTGCAGTTTCTCCAACTGGGCGTCCATTTCCGCGCGCTGCTGCACCATCTTGGTCAGGATCTCGGCCATGATCGCCTGCTTTTGGTCCTTCGGGGCGCGGTTCATGGCTTCGACCATTTTGGCGAGTGCGGCGTCCTGTGCCTTCATCGCCTCCATCATCTGGTGACGCTGCTGCATCATCTCCTGCCAGCCCCCCGCCCCGCCGGGGCGCATTTTCTTGCCGCGCATCCCCTCGCCGCAGTCGCCCTGCATGCCGTGCATGCAGTCGCTCTGCATACCCTCGCCGTGCATGCAGCCACCTTTCTTGCCTTCGCCGTGCATGTCATGCATGCAATCTCCGTGCATAGCACCGCCGATCATGCAGTCGTCGCGCATCCCGCCGCCCTGCATGCAGCCGCAGCCGCCGTGCATCCCCTTGCCGGGCTTGCCCATGCCTTCGTGCATGCCGCGGTGCATCCCATCGCACCCCTTGAGGAGGGCCTCCAGGTGCTTAAGGAGTTCCTTGGAATCGATCCGGTCCCCCTTGGTGAGATCCTCCAACTGGGCTAACTGGGTACGCATCTCAGCCAGGTGCGTGCTCATCATCTTGGCCATCTCAGCTTGTTTCTCCTTCTGGTCCGCAGGCATGCTCCTGAGGGCCGCCTCGTGGTTGATCTCCATCTGGTCCGCGCTGCGCCTCATTTCGGTGACGGCAGCGCGCGCAAAATCGCGGGGTACCGTGTCACCCTGGCGCGCCACCTTTTTGAGTGCCTGGGCGAAGGTCACCAGGTTCTTGTGGTAGGACATCGCCAGCAAGTGAGAGGGATTTTGCATCATGTGCTGTTTCATCTCGGGGTGCTGGTGCATCATGTGCTTCATATCCGGCTTCATTCCCATATCCATGCCCGGCTTCATGGCAGGCGCAGAGTCATCGGCCGCAAAAACCGGCACGACGGTTACTGCCAGAGCGAGTAAAGCGAGTAGCATCTTTTTCATGATGTGCATCTCCTTTTGTTATGTGAGTTGGGATCCTTGCCTAGCCTGCTGGAGCTGAGCCAGGCAGTGCCGTTAAGGCGTCAGCAGGCAAGGCCGGGAAATCTGCCATAAGCCGCGGCTAATTCTCTAGTGTATAGTGCCTTACCACGCTGTCAAGCGAGGGCTTTCAGGCGCCGAGCTAGAGGTGGGGCGTCACCCTGTGGCTCAGTTCCGGTATTCCGGATGGCACAGGCACTTATGATCTGAGGTTGTTGTTTTGAATGCGTAGAGCCGGTTGGTGTTTAGTTGGTTGGCGGAGCGGAGAAGGTCGGGTGGACGGGTTTTTAACTGAGGTACCTGTCTCGGAAAGGGGCACCCGCAAGGGGTGCCCCTACACTGTTGTATTGGATCTGGCCAGGGGGGCCGGACGGCCGCTACGCGGCTGGCTCCCGGGTGTAGCTCTCGGTCTCCCGGGCGAATTGGGCGTAGCCCATTTCGAGCTTTTTCAACAAATCCGCGGCGCCTTCCCGCTGCCCGTCGCGGGACAGGGTTTCCAGGGCGTCCGCGATCTCGCAGATGCGCCACGCCGAGATGTTGGCCGAGGCCCCTTTTATGGTGTGGGCCTGGATGCGGGTCTGCTCAAGGTCGCCTTTTTCCACCGCCTCCCGCAATCCCTTCAAGTAACCGACGGTCACCACGCTGAACATCTTGACGAAACGCGCCACCATGTCAGCGTGCCCTCCCAGGCGCTCCACCAGGTCGTCGGCATCGAACACCTTCAGGGCTCCTTCCGGATCGGGCAGCGCCGCAAGCTCAGGCGCTCCCTGCAGCTCCAGCTCCTGCCTCTCTCCGGGCTCCGCGGCGCCCTGGGCCGCCTCCGGCACCAGCTTGTCGAGCAGCGCAAGGATCTCGGCCGGGCGCGCCGGCTTGGCTAGGTAGGCGTCGGCACCCGCTTCCAGGCACTTGTCGCGGTCCCCCTGCAAGGCGTAGGCGGTCATGGCGACAACCGGCGTCACCCAGCCTAGCTGCCGCTCGAGCCCCCTGATTTCCCGGGTCGCCTCATAGCCGTCCTGCACCGGCATCTGCATGTCCATGAAGATGATATCGAAGCGGCGCTCGCGGTAAAGGTTGACCGCCTCGCGTCCGTTGCACGCCATGGTCACCCGGTGTCCCTGCTTTTCCAAAATGATGCGCACCATCTCCCGGTTGATCTCCACGTCATCGGCGACCAGTGCTGAGCAGCGGGCCCGCTCCTCGCGGATGCTGTGACGCGTCACCGGCTCATGCCCCTGCCCGGTCCCGTTCAGGACGGCGACGATCGCGTCGTGCAGCTCGGCGTGCACCACCGGCTTGGTCAGGTATCCCTTTATGCGCAATTCCGCGCAGCGCAGCGCGTCGCCGCGGATGCCGGCGCTTGGCATGATGATGATCTGGACCTGGTCGTAGGCCGGCAGCTCGCGCACCCGGCGCGCCAGTTCCCAGCCGTCCATGCTCGGCATGTGCACGTCGGTGAGCAGCAGGCGCGGCAGTGCGCCGGACTGCCCCATGAGCGCGAGCTGCTCCAGCGCCCCGGCTCCGTCCTGCGCCAGGCGTACCGACATGCCCCAGCGCGAAAGCGCCCCCTCGAACATGCGCCGGTTTATCTCCACGTCGTCCACCACGAGCGCACTGATGCCGCGCAGCTCCAGATCCTCGCCGGCGTCCCGCGGCACCCCGTCCTGGAGGCGCAGCAGGGCCGTGAAGCCGAAGCTGCTGCCGACCCCGGGCTCGCTCTGCACGCTGATCGTCCCGCCCATCAGGCAGGCAAGCTGCTGGGAGATGGCGAGCCCAAGGCCGGTGCCGCCGAAAAGCTTGGTGGTAGAGGCGTCCCCCTGCTCGAAGGCCTCGAAGATGCGCAGCTGCGCCTCGTGCGGGATGCCGATTCCCTGGTCGGTGACCTGGAACAGCAGCAGCACGCCCTCCTCGGACTCCCGGACCAGGCTGACGACGACCTCTATCACCCCTTTTTCGGTGAACTTGACCGCGTTCCCCACCAGGTTGATCAGCACCTGCCTCAGGCGCCCCGGATCGCCCAGCACGGCGTCGGGCACCTCGGGCTCCGCGTTGAAGGCTACCTCCAGCCCCTTCTGGGCGGCCCGCAGCGAGACGGCGCGCAGCGACTGCCCGACCATGCTGCGCAGCAGGAAGGGGGTATTCTCTATCTCGATGCGCCCCACCTCGATCTTGGAGAAATCCAGCACGTCGTTGATGATGTCGAGCAGGTTGTCGGCGGAGATCTTGATGGAGCGGATGTACTCGAGCTGCTCCGTGTTGAGCTCGGTGTCGTGGATCAGCTCGGTCATGCCGATGATGCCGTTCATCGGGGTGCGGATCTCGTGGCTCATGTTGGCCAGAAACTCGCTCTTGGCGAGGCTCGCCGCCTCGGCCCTGCGCTTTAGCTCGATGGTCTGCACCAGGTCCTGCTCGCGCCGGCGCAGCACGCTGACAATGACGGCGATCCCCGAAAGCAGCGCGGCGGCGCACAGCAGGGACAGCAGCGCGATTCCCCTGACGGAGTGGCGCCAGTTGGCGAGAAAGAAGTCGTCCGTGATGGTGATGTTGACGATGAGCGGGTAGCGCCGCACCACCCGGGTCGCCCCGAGCCGCGCCACGGGGCGGTCCTTCTCGGAAAACCTCGGGGCGTTCAGGTACATGACTTCGTTGTCTTTCTTCTGGGTGTGGACGGTGGCGTAACTCGATCCGCTCTTGTTCACCTTGCCGATCAGTTCATCCTTGAAGGGCCAGCGGGTCAGGACGGAGAAATCGTTGCGGTAGAGCGTGACCGAGGCGCCCTGGCCGAGGTTAAGCCCCAGGCGCTCGTAAAACTTGGTGAAGGCGTCGACCGATATCCCGACCAGCACCAGCCCCATCATGTTGCCGCGGCTGTCGTTGAGCCGGCGGCTCAGGTAGAACACCCACTTGCCGTTACCCTTGTTGCGCACCGCGATGCTGACGAAATTCCCCGCGTTGTTGTCCTTGGACTGGGCCTTGAAGTAGTCCCGGTCGGCAAGGTTGATGGGAGGCGGCGGAAAGGCCCGGGTGATGTTGATCACGTCCCCGTTGTTGGCGACCACCGTCGCGACGTCGACCTGGGGGAGGAATTCGGTTTTGTCCCGCAGCATCTGGAAGATTTCCGGGGTCGCCAGGCGACTCCTGAATTGCTCCGGGCTGTCGGCGCCCGCAGCGCGCACCCGCTCCGCGATGCCGTCCAGCGCGATGTTGGCGGAGAGCATGGTCTGGTAGGTGTGCTCGGCCAGGACCAGCGAGTTGTTGCCCATCTGCTTGCGCCAGACCTCGATCTCCTGGTAGCGCAGTACGTACGCGGCGCTGATCGCCAAAGCGATGATGGTAACGACCGACAACGCCCCGAAGGCGATGGTGAGCTGGCTTGCCTGAAATTTGTTCCAAACTTTGGACATTGTACTTTCCCGTTTCCCGTTTCCCGCTGGGGCAGCTGCCGGCGCCTCAATTCCTACCCAACGAGGTGCTCTGTAACTATCGGGTTCTGCCATTAAAACTTGAACCCATTTATTCTAACGGAACGGGTCCCTTGCTTTTGGTCCGCATACCCCGGCGCGGCCGCCCCCCCGGTTTTTCCTCTGAGGATCCTTCCCATGCAGGCGGGTCATGGTAAAATACCGAATTAAAGCATTTTAACAATATTGACAAAGGGAAGCACGCCACCGGCGACGTTTGCAGAGAGCTCGGCCGCAACTTCAGCCGGCTTATTCAATTAGGTACTTCGGGGGAATGGGACGGAGCAGATCGCTGTGGCGGCGCTGGTGGAACATTAACTATCGTGGAGTCATCGACATGGCAAACTGGGATATCGCGTACATCAAGACGGAGCCGCTACCTGAGACCCCTTCCTGCAGGTACAGTAACACGCCGAAATTCAGGTGTACCATCGAACTGATTGACGGCAGCATCATCATGAGGTGCGGAGGTACCGTACAGCATGCCCTCGCCAACGCCATCGCGTGTTATAAAACTTCCGCAAAAATCCAGCTCCGCAAATCGTAGGACCGGCACCGACGACTCAAGGCTTGTCTATCGTGCGCCTCTCCTGTCCCTGAAACACGATTTCGATGCGTCCGGTGAAGGCGTAATTGGCCGGAAAGCTGCCGCTTGCGCTGCGCGGCCAGTCCACCTGGGGCTCCAATTCGTAAAAAAGCCAGCTGCGCAGGAAGTTGCGGCGGTAGCGCACCAGGACGCGGTAATTGTTGATCCAGTCCTGGAATCCCGTATTGCCATAGACCCCGCCGGTCAGGGTGACGGCGCTGCGAGGGGAGAGCTCACGCAGTAAGGAGAGCTCGCTGCCCCACTCGAGCGCACCGATTTCCTGGGAGACCGTGCCGCTGCTGGCCCAGCGCAGCAGGGTCTTCGGGTTGAGCGAGTGCTCCAGGCTCAGCTCCGTGGTCTCGCCGATGCCGTCCGGAGTCTTGGCGAAGAGGGTCTCCGCAAAGCGGACCAGGAACAGATCGCTGAGCCGCTCGGTGCGCTGGTAGCGGGCTCTGGCAAAAACTTCGGGGGGCAGCACCAGATTCACCCCGGCCCCGAGGAAGAAGTCGGTGACGGGGGAGCGAATCAGCTGGTAGCGCAGCTCGGTGTTGACGAAGCGGGCGGTACGAAAGGTGCGGTCAAAGCCGGGATTCCCCGGGTCCTCCGGGAGGCTCGGGGCGAAGGAGTCCGGCTTGTCCTCTCCGGAAATCGAGAGCTGCAGCCGCTCGTTGATCCGGGACAGCTCCACATTGGCGCGCAGCGTCGACCCGAAGTTGAGGCCTCCGCCCTGCTGCAGCCGCAGGGAGTTGCGCCAGCGCAAGAGGTACGCGGTGTGCAGTTCCTGCTGGCTGTTCGCCTTGCCGAAGAAGTCATCCAGGTTGACCACCTGCTGCAGGATGCCGCGCTCCAGGTAATCATGGGTCTGGTCCGCGGTCCTTCCCAGGGCCCCGGCCATCTTTTTCTTCAAAGAAGTATCCGGGACGGACTCGGCCGCCGGGGTGACGGGCAGGACGGGGAGCGGAGGCGCTTCCTGAAGGGGGGAGGCTTGGGCCGGAGTTCCCGGCCCGGTCGGCTTGGGCGTGCTGGCGGCTGGCAAAGACCCGAGCTCCGGGGTGTGCTCCGGGGCGGAGCTCTCCGCCCGGGCCGGCGCAGAGCAGAGGCAGGCGGCGAGGACGACAGCCGAGAGAAAGCGCAAGGGCCGAGGCTGCATGAGTATGGCACACCATCTTGGAGTAAGCACAGTTATCGATTCGGCAATAGAGTGAGGGGAAGGCATTACTGTCACACCAATAGTACAACATCGCCATGACCCGGGGCTTTTTGTCAGAAAGCGCCTGGGCGGTCAGATTGAATGAGCAGGATTGCACTTCGTGTATGAAGGTTTCTTACAAAAGATAGTACCGCCTTAAGGGTGTCTTGTCATCTGCTAATCAGCTGCTAATTATCAGCTATCCATCTGACAGTCAACCGACCAAGCAGCGTTCCCCCTCTCCCGCCACTGCTGAGTTGTCCGCAAGGTATCCGTAGGGGCGAACCTTGTGTTCGCCCGTGAGCTGCGCCCGCATGCACTGTCACCAATCTTCTGAATAACGACTCTTCCTCCTCTTCAAGGGGAGGGGCGGGGTGGGGATGGGGTGCCCTCGAAGCGGGAGGGGACCTGATTTCTGAGGGTCGTCGTTCATCAGGCAACGTGAGGGTGGCGCCGCTCCCATTTCCTCCTTCGACCGAGCTCTTTTTTAGACGAACACGGTTTTATTGATCTAGGTCAAGAACCTTTCATCGATAGTATTCTAAGTTCTTCACAGCCTCTTTCCCTGGCAAGGGCAAACGCCCCCCCGCGCACGGCAGAAGCCGGCAAGCACCCGATACCGCTAACACTTTCGGTTCAACCGACGATTTATAAAGGAGATTTCTCAATGGCACAACCAACCACGACGCTGCAACGCCTTCTCGTTTTGCTGGCACTTCCGGTGCTGCTGGTAACTGCCGGCACCGCCCGGGCCGACGCCGGGAAGGAACTCTTCGACAAGCAGTGCGCCAGTTGCCACACGATCGGCGGCGGCGACGGAGCCGGACCGGACCTCAAGGGCGTCGCCGCCAAGCACCCTTCGGATTGGCTGGTGCGGATCATCAGCGCGCCGGACAAACTGACGGCGGAGAAGGACCCGGCGCAGCTGGAATTGGTCAAAAAGTTCGGCATGGAGATGCCCAACCTCGGCGTGAGCGGCGACGACGCCCAGAAAATCGTCGCCTTCCTGGGTGCCGGCAGCGCCCCCGCCGCAGCAGGCGCCCCGGCGCCGGGAGGCGAGGCCAAACCCGCGGAAGCTCCCAAGGCGGAGCTGGTGGTCACCAAGGAGCTGCTGGCCGCCGGCCGGGACCTCTTCACCGGGAAAGTCCCCTTTGCCAAGGGGGGTGCTCCCTGCGTCTCCTGCCACCGCCTGAGCTACCCCGGGATCAACGGCGGCGCACTGGCGGCGGACCTCTCCAACGTCTACGACAAGATGGGCGAGAGCGGGGTGCGCGGCGTCCTGAAGAGCCTCAGCTTCCCGGTCATGAAGAAGATCTACGCAGAGCGCCCCTTGAGCGAGGACGAGACCACCGCCCTTACTGTGCTCTTCAAAGACGCGGCCGCCAGGAAGCAGGCGCCGAGCGACCCCTATCCCCTCGCCGGGCTCGCCTTCTTCGCCCTCTGCCTGGTGGCCGCCATACTGTTTAAAAGGAGTACCAAATAATGTCGCCAAACAGGATCAAGGACGAGCGCAGCCCGGAGAGCCGTGACTGGGAGGAGTTTTACCGCAACCGCTGGCAGTACGACAAGGTGGTGCGCAGCACGCACGGCGTCAACTGCACCGGCGGCTGCAGCTGGATGGTGCACGTGAAGGACGGCATCGTCGGCTGGGAGCTGCAGGCCAACGACTACCCCCAGTTCGACGGCTCCATCCCGAACCACGAGCCGCGCGGCTGCGCCCGGGGCATCAGCTATTCCTGGTACCTCTACAGCCCGATGCGGGTGAAGCACCCCTACCTGCGCGGAGCGCTGCTGGACCGCTGGACCGAGGCGAGAAAACGTTTCGACGACCCGGTCGAGGCTTGGGCGAGCATCGTGGAAAGCCCCGAGGCGCGCCTTTCCTACACCTCCAAGCGCGGCATGGGAGGCTTCCGGCGCGGCAGCTGGGAGACGGTCATCGAGATCATCGCCGCCTCCACCGTCTATACGGTCAAGAAGGACGGCCCGGACCGCGTCGTCGGCTTCTCTCCCATCCCCGCCATGTCGATGATCAGCTACGCGGCGGGCACCCGCTTCCTGCAGCTTTTAGGCGGCGTCGCCATGAGCTTCTACGACTGGTACTGCGACCTGCCGCCGGCCTCCCCGCAGGTATGGGGCGAACAGACCGACGTGAACGAGTCCGCCGACTGGTACAACGCTTCCTATATCGTGCTTTGCGGCTCCAACGTCCCGATGACCCGCACCCCGGACGCACATTACTTAGCCGAGGCCCGCTACCGCGGCACCAAGGTCGTGGTCATGTCGCCGGACTACTCCATGGCGAGCAAGTTCGCCGACGCCTGGCTCCCGGTCGAGCAGGGGCACGACGGTGCCTTCTGGATGGCGCTGAACCACGTGATCCTGAAGGAGTTCTACGCCGACCGCACGGTCCCCTTCTTTGAAGACTACGTCAGGAAGTTCACCGACCTCCCTTTCCTGGTGAAGCTCTCCGAGAAGGACGGCACCTGGCAGAAGGGCGAGTTCCTGCGCGCGGACGAGTTCGAGCGCTCCAGCTCCATCGAGCACGCCGACTGGACCCTGTGCGTCGCGAACCAGGATGGCGAGGTGCGCGTTCCGCACGGCAGCCTCGGCTCGCGCTGGAGCAAGCAGGAGGGGAACTGGAACCTGGACATGAAGGACATGGTGGACGGTTCCGAGATCGATTCCGCCCTGAGCTTCCTGGGCCAGGACACCCTGAAGGTCCGCTTCGTCTTCGAGGGGGAGAAGGACCAGATCCGCTCCGTGCCCGTGCGCCGGGTCGCCACCAAGAACGGCGAGACCGTCGTCACCACCGTCTTCGACCTGTTGATGGCGCAGTTCGGCGTGTCGCGCGGGCTCTCCGGCGACTACCCGCTCGACTACGACTCCGAGCTCCCCTTCACCCCCAAGTGGCAGGAGAAACACACCGGCATCGACGCCGAGACCCTGATCAACATCGCCCGCGAATGGGGCACCAACGGCGAGCAGAGCACCGGCCGCAACATGGTCATCATCGGCGCCGGCGTGAACCACTGGTACCACAACGACCTGATCTACCGCGCCGCCATCACGGCGCTGATACTCACCGGGAGCGTCGGCAGGAACGGCGCCGGCCTCGCTCACTACGTGGGGCAGGAGAAGGTGGCTCCGCTCTCGCCCTGGACCTCCATCGCCATGGCGCAGGACTGGACCAAGGCGTCCCGGCTGCAGAACACCCCGAGCTTTTGGTACATGCACTCGGACCAGTGGCGCTACGACCGCAGCTTCGTGGACTACTTCAAGCCGGAGACCGGCGAGAAGATGCCGATGCACGCGGCCGACTTCAACGCAAAGGCGGTGCGCCTGGGCTGGCTCCCCTTCGCCCCGCACTTCAACGACAACTCGCTGAAGCTGATGGAAAAGGCGAAGGCGGAGGGGTGCGAGGACGACGCCCAGATCAGGACCTGGCTGGTGGACCGGCTCAAAAGCGGCAAGACCCGCTTCGCCATAGAAGACCCGGATGGCAAGGGAAACTCCCCCAAGGTCTGGTTCATCTGGCGCGGCAACGCCATCTCGGCGAGCGCCAAGGGGCACGAGTTCTTCCTGAAGCACGTGCTGGGAGCGCCCAACTCGAGCTTCACCGCCAAGGAGGTCGCCAAGGGGCAGGTGAAGGACATCGTCTGGCACGACAAGGCGCCGGAGGGGAAGGTTGACCTGGTGGTTGACCTCAACTTCAGGATGGACACCTCCACCATGTACTCGGACATCGTGCTCCCCGCCGCCACCTGGTACGAGAAAAGCGACCTGAACACGACCGACATGCACTCCTTCGTGAACTGCATGGACGCCGCGGTGCCTCCCTCCTGGGAGTCCAAGAGCGACTGGAAGATCTTCGGCGAGATCGCCAAGAAGGTGAGCGAGCTCTCGGTGAAGCACCTGCCGACCCCGGTGAAGGACGTCATCGCCGCGCCGCTGCTGCACGACACGGTCGGCGAGATCGCCCAGCGCAGCGTTTTGGACTGGAAGCTCGGCGAGTGCGAGGCGATTCCCGGAAAGACCATGCCGAACCTCGCCATCGTGGAGCGCGACTACCCGAACATCTACAACCGCTTCATGTCCCTGGGACCCGAGATCGGCCACCTGGGCTCGCACGGCAACTACTATGACGCGGACGACGAGGCGGAGAAGCTCCTGGAAACGCTCCCCACCCGCAACTTTGCCGGCAAGGAGCGCGTGGACCTGGAGAGCGAGAAGACCGTCGCCGACGTGATCCTGTCGCTTGCCTCCGAGACCAACGGCGAGCTGGCGCACCGCGCCTTCCAGAAGCTGGAAAAGAGGGTCGGCAAGAATCTCTCCCAGATCTCCGAGGGGAGCCGCGACTTCCGCATGAAGTGGGAGGACGTGACCCAGAAGCCGCGCCGCGCCATCAGCTCCCCGATCTGGAGCGGGCTCATGAACAACGGCCGCCCTTACGCGCCCTTCACGCTGAACGTGGAGCACGGGGTGCCCTGGCGTACCCTGTCCGGCCGCCAGTCCCTGTACCTGGACCACCCGTACTACGGCGAGTTCCACGAGGGGCTCCCGACCTTCAAGGGGAAACTGAACCCGGCGCTGTTGGACGAGACCGAGGGGGAGACCGGCCTGGTGCTGAACTTCCTGACGCCGCACGGCAAGTGGGGCATCCACTCCACCTACTCCGACAACCTGCGCATGCTGACCCTGTCGCGCGGGGGGCAGGCGGTCTGGCTGAACCACCTGGATGCCGAAGGGGCGGGGATAGAGGACAACGAGACTGTCGAGATGTACAACGCCAACGGCGTCGTGGTCTGCCGCACCATCGTTTCCGCCCGCATCCCGAAGGGAGCCGCAATCATGTACCACGCGCCGGAGCGGACCCTCAACATCAAGAAGTCGAAGAAGAGCGGCAAGCGGGGCGGGGTGCACAACAGCCTCTCCCGCATCAGGCTGAAGCCGACCCTTATGCTGGGTGGCTACGCCCAGTCGAGCTACTACTTCAACTACTGGGGCCCCACCGGGGTGAACCGCGACAGCTATGTCGTGGTGAGGAAGCTGAAATAGGGCAGTGCTCGCCTCATCATCCGACCGATCGGTCCGATCCGACTGATCCGTCCGATCATCGCTTAACAGTTTTTTATCTCGGCGACGAAGGAGCCGCATTATGGATGTACGAGCACAAATAGTCATGGTTTTCAATCTGGACAAGTGTATCGGTTGCCACACCTGCTCCATCTCCTGCAAGAACATCTGGACCGACCGCAAGGGCGCCGAGTACATGTGGTGGAACAACGTGGAAACGAAGCCCGGCGTCGGCTACCCGAAACAGTGGGAAAACCAGGAGCGCTTCAAGGGCGGCTGGGTGGTCGACGGCAAGAAGCTTAAGCTGAAGGCGATGAGCAAGGGCCCTACCCTGCTCAACATGTTCTTCCAGCCCAACATGCCGAAGATCGAGGACTACTACGAGCCCTTCGATTTCGACTACGGCAATCTCGCCGGCGCCAAGGAGGCCGACGACCAGCCGGTCGCGGAGGCGTTCTCCCAGATCTCCGGAAAGAAGATCGACGAGATCCAGGGCGGCCCCAACTGGGACGACGACCTCTCCGGCTCGCAGATCTACGCGGCCAAGGACTCGAACCTGCAGGACAAGCAGGTCATCGACTCCTATGACTCCATGTTCATGCAGTACCTGCCGCGCATCTGCAACCACTGCCTGAACCCGGCCTGCGCCGCGTCCTGCCCCTCGCGCGCCATCTACAAGCGCGCCGAGGACGGCATCGTGCTGGTGGACCAGGAGGTCTGCAAGGGGTGGCGCTTCTGCACCAGCGCCTGCCCCTACAAGAAGGTCTACTTCAACTGGAATTCCGGCAAGGCGGAGAAGTGCATCTTCTGCTACCCGCGCGTGGAGACCGGCCAGTGCAACGCCTGCGCCCACAGCTGCGTGGGGCGCATCCGCTACGTCGGCGTGCTGCTCTACGACGCCGACGGCGTCGAGGCGGCGGCGCTCAAGAAGGACGACGAGCTGGTCGAGGCCCACCGAAGCCTGATCCTCGACCCGAACGACCCGGAGGTGCGCGCCGGGGCCAAGAAGAATGGCGTCTCGGACCAGTGGCTGGACGCGGCGGTGAAATCGCCGGTCTACACCCTGGTGAAGGAATTGCGCGTCGCGCTCCCGCTGCACCCCGAGTTCCGCACGGTCCCGATGGCCTACTACATCCCGTCACTCTCGCCGGTGCTCTCCGTCTGGGGCGACACCCACAAGCTCCTGGAGCACGGCATGATCCCCGCGCTGGAGAAGCTGAGGGTCCCCATCGGCTACCTGGCGAGCCTTTTGTCCGGAGGCAACCACGGGGTGATCGAGGAGGCCCTGAAGAAGCTGATTGCCCTGCGAGTCTTCATGCGCGGCGAGAACCTGAAGCTTACCGTCGATCCGGCGGTGCTGCAGGACGCGGGACTGGACCAGGCCTCGGCCAAAAAGCTCTACCGGCTCTTCACGATCGGCGGCTACGACGAGCGCAACGTGATCCCGGCGCAGCAGCGCGAGGAGCAGGACGATCCCTTCAAGCGCAACCAGGAAGCCGGCTTCGGCATCCTCAAGAAGACCAGGGGGGGCAAATGAGCATCCAGGAAAGCTATGACGGGCTGGCACGACTCCTCGATTACCCGGAGGGCAAGGAGGCGTTGATAGAATCCTACGACAACGTTGCGGCCTATCTCAAGGATAGCGGCATCGACTCCCCGACCGACCCATTCGGGGAGCTGGTGCGCAGTTCGACCCTGGCCGAACTGCAGGAGGATTACGTCGCCCACTTCGATTTCAACCCGGCGGCCGCCCCCTACCTCGGGCACCACCTGTACGGCGACAACCAGAAGAAGGGCGCCTACATGATCCGGGTGAAGCAGGAGTACATCAGGTACGACTTCAATCCGGCCGGCTGCGAGCTCCCGGACCACCTGGCGGTGCTGCTCGGGTTCCTGGCCCACCTGGCGCGGCGCGGCGAGGATGCCGTGCGCCGCAAGTTCATCACGGAACTGGTACTGCCGGGGCTGGACAAGCTCGTCGCCTCTTGCGCGCCGCGCGGACTTTCGCCCTGGCTCACTCTGGTCGAGGCGGCCGGGCTGCTCTGCAGCGCCGACTGCCAGGAGGTTGCCACATGCTGAACAACCTGATCTTCATTGCGCTCCCCTATGCGGCGCTCGCCCTGGTCATTTTCGTTACGCCGTACCGCTTCATCAGCAATCGGCTCACCTGGTCCGCCTATTCCACCCAGTTCCTGGAAAGAAAGTTCCTGTTCTGGGGAGTGAACCCCTGGCACTACGGAGTCATACCGATCCTGGCGGCGCACATCATCGGCTTCGCCTTCCCCGGCTGGGTGAAGGGGTTCCTCGGCAACCAGGAGACCCTGCTGCTGGTGGAGAGCTTCGGGCTTGGCCTGGGACTCTTCGCCCTTTTGGGCTGCGTGATCCTGCTGTTGCGCCGCGCCAACTCCGGCATGCTGAGCAAGGTCACCTTCGGCAGCGACTGGCTGGTCCTCTACCTGCTGGCCTTCCAGGCCGGGACCGGGATCTACATCGGCTACTTCGAGCGCTGGGGCTCCCAGTGGTACCTGCACACCGCGGTGCCGTATCTCTG
>TBL_comb47_HYPODRAFT_10003831_pt1 | contig 17607 bp, 16 predicted proteins | sample TroBogypolimnion_40_FD_10682 | JGI IMG/M metagenome (IMG submission 10682)
AGAAGCCCTATACCCTTGCAAACCCCTGGATGTCTCTTAGGTTGCTAGGGGTAGCGGGGAGGGATTGTCAATTTCCGGCGTCATAAGAGGTTTGGATATGCAGGAAGAAAACTTAAGTATTAGTACGGTTTATTTCCAACGGGATCTCAAAACTCTTTTCAATTTGATCTGCGAAGGTTACGGTTCTTCTGCCTCTGCGGTCTTGAGAGACTTTGTAGAGCATTACTGCAAAACGCATTATTTAGATTTCGTTGAAGAACCAATTTTTATGCAAGCTGCTTGTAAATTTCGTCCAGAAAGAGATTTCAGGCACTTTGCAGAAGAAGTGAATCGGTTACAAACCGAATATCTAAAAAATAAGTACAAAGATTCTTCTTCTAAGAGCAAGAACACGTTAAAATTGTGGGATGTAAGACGGAATGATGTTGAGAACCTGTTTGAAATAGAAGGTGATGAACTATGAGCTTTACTGAAGGACGCATCGTATACGTAGATCCTACTCGTCTTTGTTGTGATGCCATTGGAATTGATGGTAGTAGTTATTATGAAGATATTCAGTATGTAAATAGCGGTTTACGTGAGTCTGGACAGATTTTACATCCAGAAATAGGCGATGTGATTGTCCTTGAATTAACAGAACATGGTCAGGCAAAGCTATATCGTTATTATGCGAAGCGATCAAGCGATGAGAATAATTTAACGCAATTTAAGGTCGGGATTGGTGGTGTTTTAAATTTAAATAAGACTCTACCGGGCGACCACACGCTTACTGGCCCTGATGGTTCTTGGCTAAACCTGCTTAGAGGTAGGCTTGCCAGCATCGGTTCCTCGCCGGTCTGCCAGACCCTATACCTGGGCCTAGAGAACCTTATTAGAACGGTGTGCCAAAACTATGAAGTTATTGGCTCCGGTTTCCGGGTGTTCTCAGTTAATGATGGGGGTAGGATCACTACTCGACTTTGTTTTAGTGGTAGTGACCAATTCGTAGCAAATGGTATTATTAAGAATTCTGATTCACTTTCAGAAAATTATGAATATCAGATAGATATTACTGCTGATGCAATGACGTTCTTTATAGGTGAGATAGATGGACAGACTAATAAGCGAGTTAATAATCTGGTTATATCGTTTGAACCTTCTGGAACTATAACTATTATTGTTGGAAATAATATCTTATGGAATATTTACCCAGATGGAGCTTGTTCATTTAAAATAATTGACAGTAATAATAAAATCGTTTATAATCATTCTGTAGCATTATCTAAGAATAACACTGTTAATGTGAAAGAAATAATCGTTGGTAATGTTACAAGATTAATAGATGGTAATCTTTCAGAAGAGATTACCGGTTCACACACAACGAATACTGATGCTAGAATTGAAATTACTAATAGTCATGACTTAACAACTAGAATCAAGAAAGAAACAACTTCTTTGAATTTAAAAAATCTTACAGGTTCTCCATCTTCGGGGATTTCAAATTAATGATTGATCATTATGTTAATGAAACATGTTATTATTTTCCATCTGTAATCGATTTCGCAGATCGGTTTCATTATAGTTATAAATGGTCATTTGATGATTTCACTTTTGCGGAAGGTTATAAAGTTTCCCATATTTGGAAACATCAAGGAGATCATATAATTACATTAACTGTAACAAATCTTAGTAATAATTATTCTAGTGTTTATAAAATAACTCAAAGAATAGGTTTACCTGGGATTGTTTAATGTCTGATTATTCTTTATTAAGTAATGAACATTTAAATTCAATTTTAGATGATTTAATACTAAGAAGCAAAGAATTAAAATTACAATTAATAGATGTCAATCAAGATATCTTTGCTATAAGAACGGAAATTTTTAAAAGAGTAAGTTGGAATTATAAGGTGGAAGATGGATTTCAATAAAACTGCAAGTGAAATCCCGACAAAAGACATTCTTAGAGAGTTGCTACTTGTTATAGCAGATCTTATTGATAAGGATGATGGTATTCCGCTAGAGTCTTGTACAGATATAGCTAATTGTTTATTCTTACTTATGGCAAGGAGTAAATAATGTACTACATAGAAATAGAAATACCCACGTTTTATGTGGAGGTTGAAATTGGATAATCAATTAAACTTCACTATTAAAGAAATGGAACCAGTTGGAGAATTACATATTGAAATAAACGGTAGAGTCGCCCTATTTGTAGATGATGAGGGCACTATCTTTGGTCAAGGAAATTTAGAAGCAATTCATAAAGTGGAATTTGATTTCAATGAAACAAATTGAACAAAATACAATCCTAACTAGCACACCATTATTTTTAGCAGATCATATGGGTCCAGTCGCGGCTCAAAGTGGTCTAAGTGCTAAAATTATGTCTGCTATTTACGAAGGTTCGGCATTGCTTAATAAGCCATCACCTCTTGAACCCTGGATTCCTCAAAAATATTGTTCATATCCAAATCAACCTAGAATGGATGAGTTTAATCTTAAGGAAGGTCTTGGTGAAATTACATTACAACCTATAATAGATGGTTTAAATCAATTTAAACAAAATTGTATTCAAGCCATTAAAACTAAACTTCAATCAATGGGACCAGATGGTTCAAGAGATGCAAAGTTAGCTAAAGGTGTAGCTGAAACTATTCAACAGGTATATACTGCTGCTAAATGTTTTACACAGACAATCCAAAATATTACAGCTTTGATTAATACATATATTAGTGTTATTGATTACGTAGTTGTTGAGGTTGTAGCAAAATTAAATCAATTAGAAGATCAAATTTTAACTATTCAGAAAATGTTTGATCCAGTTCAGCTTAATATAGAGTTACTTGGTATAATTTCAGTAGAACTTTTAAAAGATATTTATATTTCAGATATTTTTTCTTTATTAGGTAAGATAGATGCTTTATTAAACCAAATTGGTAATTTGCAAACAGCTACACACAATCTTAAAAGATCACCAGAACGTGCCTTGCTTCATCTTGAGGCAGATTTAGATGTTTTACGTGGTGCTGTTGTTAATTTTAAATATTTTACAGAAATGTTAGGAATTGCTAATAGCAATAGGACTTCTGGTTTAATTTTACGTGGTCAGATTACTGATAACTTTTTAGATGATTTTGATTATGGAGCTAATACAGAATCAGGTGACTACAATTGGAGCGTAACCAATTCTGGTGGTCTTTTAGAATACAATTCAGATGATGATAGAGATATTCTTAAAAAACTTACCAATATGTGTCATTCTTATATACAAAATACTTCTCCAGTTATTATAATTGATAGTAGAACTGTTTCTGGCACTATTGTTGTTCCGGGAGATGGAGATGGTATCTTAAGTGGAGGATTAGATCCTTCGATTGGTAATAAGTTTGGTTTTCTTTTTGATCTTAATATTAATAATGGCGAAACAATTATTCAAACAAATATTACCGGCATCCCAGCTACAGATGGGTCACTTGTAAATAAAACGATTGGAAGTTTTCTAACTACTGGTTCTAATAGTTTTTCTTATAAAAAGGTTGTTCAAAATACAGATGGTACATTTAATTTATATTTGACTAATTCTTCTGATGCTAATCATATAGATATTGGTGGATGGTATCAAAGTGTTAATATAAATATTACTAGTAAAACTACAATTGATAGTTCTGGAAATGTACAGACAGATTCAACGAGTGATATTAATCCATGGTTTACATCTGCTAATGGTTATAATGTTAACAATGGATCGACAGTTTATAATGATCTTCCTGGTTCTGGATGGGATTTAATTTTACAAAATACGTCTACTTTGATTAAGTCATACGTACCAATGGTATTTAAAGTTATTGATGTTAATACAGTCTTTGTAACAATACAACTTCTTCAACCAAATATTGATTTTTATCCAAATCAATTTATTTCTGATATTAATCATGTTTTTATTCAAGATGATAATGGAAATTATAATCCACAAAATAAACCACCTATTGACCCATTAGAAACAACAATCTTTACAATGAATAAATATATTGCTGCAACTGAGGAAAATAAACCTCAAGCTGGTCAAAAAATTTCATGTAAGAATTGGGTATTGAGTATACAGCCATATTCAATCAAAGATATGACTAATATAGTAGGTGTTAGAAATATTAGTTTTACAAGAGTTAATCCAAGCGATGTAATGAAGATCATCTTTCTTAAATGTAAATTTGGCTTTATTCCAGACGCTTCATAGTCTATAATAAATTTAGGAGGTCGTATGTCCGATCAGATAGAAACCCCAAAAGAAACTCCGACTGTTGACGAGTTTTTACTTATCAAAAATTATGAAGATAAGGTTTTGTATACATGCACAGTGGAAGAACTTGAAGAAGTATTAATTTCAATTCTTTCAGCAGGTGTTTATACTAAAACGTTTACTCTTTTTAATGGAAAAATTGAGTTAACTTATCAATCTATTACAGATGAAGAACGTAATAAGGGTTATGAACTTATTCGTACTTACACAGAAACTAATAAAGATAAACTCTCAAGAATTCAGCTTGACAATTATACTTCTAAGGTAAATCTTGCATTACAATTAGTTCGTATTAAAACAAATGGTATTGGAACTAATATGCAGCAAGGTGATTTAGATGAACGTATTCTTTTACTAACTGGACAACCTGAAGAGTTATTAAGGCTTTGTTCTGAAAAGCTTGCTGTTTTTGCCAATATTACATCTAAAGCTTTCGTTAGTGAGGATGCAATAAAAAAATAACGGCAACCTCCAGGGGTGTCCGGTTAGCCTTGTTAGCCGCTAGAGGTCAGCATAGATGCCCTGATTGCTTTAAGTATTTACTTATTTACGTTCAAGATAGAGGAATGGAAATAGAATTACTTAAAGAAATAATGACAAATAATATGCAAGGTCATCTTGCTACTAATAATATAGAAGCATATAATACTGCAAGACAAGATCTCAATAAATTACTTTATCCAGACGTTGAAAGTGAATCGGAAAGAATGATGCGTTTAGGTAAAGAAATGCTTAAGGGTCCAGAAACAATTAAGATTGGTAAAAAATCTAATGGTTCTGCATTAGATTTAAAACATGTTAAAAAGGTATATGTAAATGGATGAATATCCACAGCCTCCATATCCTCAGATGCCAGATCCAACTGCTTCAATGCAGGGATACTCATACGCACAGAGTCAGCAGTTTGCTCAAATGCAACAGGCTAATATTCAAGCAGCTATTGTAACTGCTCAGAATAATGCTGCTGCACAATTGCAAACGGCTATTGCTGGTACTATGGCTGCGGGTATGGCTATTTATCAGGGTGGAAAAAGTATTACTGATAAATCTAATGAACGTGTATACCAAGATATCTTAATGGGTGGTGGTAACTATGTTTTAGAGCGTAGTGCATGGCGTGACTTTACTTATGAGACAGGAATATCAGATAGCGCATTAGGTAGAGCTTTAAAAATTGGTGGACGTAGACCAGAATTCTTATCTTCTGAAGAATATGCCTATCAAAGACGTAGAAGTGCAGCTTATGGTCGTGAAGAATTAATTGATATGGCAATTGGTGGCGGCGCTGCTTCTGCTGCTTCATTAGCCGGAACTGCTATTGGTGGTCCTATGGGATTCTTAGCAGGTGCAGCAGTTGGCATTGCTTTAGATGAAACAGTAGGTAAGATAGTATCTCCTTTTATTGATTACCGTAGAGCCGGTCGTGAAATGCGCCAGTTTGGTGAAACGACTGACTTTAATCGTGGTTCTGGTCAGCGCAGAATGGGTGCTGATGTAGCAGATAAATTAGGACGTGATTTTTTAAATGAAGAACGTAGTGCTTGGTATTATGTTCCTATTGTTGGCTCCGCAATTGATAAAAGATTGCGTCCAGACGTAGCTAGAGAAGAAACATTTAAGCAAATGGGTCAAATGGGACTCCTGCGCGATGTTGATCTTAATGATATTGATGCGGTTAAGAAACGAGTAGAAGATACAACTACATTTATAGATAAATACGCTGGTTTATTACACTCAACCAGAGACAGTATGCTTAAAATAAAAAGTGCTTTAGATAAGCTTGGGTTTAATGATGCACAACAAAATACAGCTATCACAAATATAGCAAATACCGCATTATCAACAGGTCTTAGTAAGGAATATTTAAATCAACAATACACTAACTTTACAGAAATGGGTAAGCAAGTTGGATTCTATAACTTTAGATCTCCAGGCACCCAGGGAACAGTTGGATTAAATGAAATTGCTATGATTCGTGCAGGACAAGAGAATGGGACAATCTCTCGTTCCTATGACCCTGGAACATTAGCACAACAAAACTTTGTTAATGCAGCACAACAGGCTAAAACTCCATATGGTTTAGTGATGCAATATGGTAATGGCAATGTTGCTGCTGCTGCTGGTGGATTGGCTAGTAAGTACGGAAGCTCTGCTCTTGGCTTCATGTTACAGGGAACGGATTATGGCAATGAAGGTGATCCGATCTCTATTCATTCAAAGATGGTTAACAATCTTTTTGGTCAATTAGGTGGAGATACTGGCAATTTCTCTAATGCTTTAGCTGTGGTTCTCTCACAAGAGACAACTAGAGAAGGTGCTAATCAGGCTTATCGTGATGTAATGGGTATTACAGAAAGAAATAAGTATCAAGCTAATTTGTCTGCTTGGAATGCTTATTATACCGATAGAGGTATGGGGGCAGATAAGGGATTTAGTAGATCTTATAATTTATCTAATTTATCGTTAGCTAATGCAAAGATGCTCGTTGGGGAAAATAGTCAAAATATAAATTCTATAACAGATTATTCTGCTTCTATAACTGGTAAACGTATTGATAAGAATAGTGGTTTATATTCACAATACGAAAAAGCTAAAGATGATAAATATTTAACTGAGAAAGTTTCATCTTATTATAGTCAGATGGTTAATGGTGGTACTGCTAACGAGGTAGGTAAAGATGCTGCCATGCGCCATATTATGCAAACTTATAAAGTAGATGAAAGTGGCGCTAAAGATATTTGGAATAGTCTTAGTAATGAATATGATTCATCTATAGTTACAACTGTTGGGGATCAGGTTGGTGCTACAGTGGCAAACTTTTTAGAACATCATGCAGATATCTTAACATTTCATAAATTTAATTTTGAACAAGATTACACAAAACATGATATAACTGAAAAAGCAAATCAGCAAAGAGAACATACTATTTTAGGATTTTTAGATAAAAAAGAAGATCGACTTTTATTATATGATAAAACAAAAGAAGTCTACGATGCTGTAACAAAAGTCTTGCAAGGCGTTAGCGGTGATATTGTTATGAAAGAATTTATTGCTGCTGATAGTCAAGATGATAAAATTAAAATTTTAGCAAAATATGGTATTGGATTATTTTCAAATAGTGATAGTAGCTATAATAAAAATCAAAAATATAAAGCTGCTGTTATGGCAATTGATGATTATGGACGTAGAAAAATAGCAGGATCTAAATATACCGATAAAGCTGGATATGATACTGTTTCAAAAAGTATTGCTGGTGCCAGTAGAGCATATTATTCTATGAAAGATGATGCTGCTGGACAAGAGATTTTAAAATCACATAAAATTACTTCTGAACAAGAATTTATTGAAGCTAATCAACGTTTAGCTATATCATTGGGTAATGCTCAAAATTCTTTAAATTCAGATGGTAGATTGTCTCAAGGCACAATTAATAATATTCTTAAAGATTCAGATCTCTTATTAAAACAAGGCTTTGGTAGAGAATTACAGCAAGCCAATAACGAAGGTGGTAATGCAGTATCTAGGGTTCTTAATAGTATGATAACTGCTGAAAATGGTGGCGCTATAAAAGATGCTCCCGGCGGAACTCCAGGATCAGATGATGCTGTTAATTTAGATGCTATCAAGAATCTCGCTAGTGTATGTGAAGCTCTAACAACTGCGATTAAGGCTCATGGCTAATTTATTCGAATCAGCTTTAGGTTATGTAATATCTAAAGAACAAGGCTGGAGTGATAAAGCTACCGATCTTGGTGGAGCAACTAATTTTGGCATTGCATATAAAAAACAGCACGAAACACTTAAAAAGTATGGCATTAATTCACCACAAGATCTAAAAAATATATCATATGAAGCTGTTAAAGGTTTTTATTATGATGTATTCTGGAAGGGTTATAAACTTGATGGAATTATAAATCCACAAGTAGCAATGAAGGTATTTGAATTTGTTGTTGCTACAGGTAGAAATCTTGATGTTCTTGGTGGATTAAACTATTTAAATAAAGCTAATCCTACTGATGTTATGGCAAGGATTGGACAGATTCAGCGTGGAATTTATTTACGCACCATTGCTAAAAATCCTGTTCAACAGGCTAATTGGAGAGGTTGGGAAAAACGTACTTTTCAAATTCCTGATAATATCATTTATGACGCTAAACAAATTTTTGATGCTATTACAAGTCATGCCCCAATTGGTATTGCTATTAAAGAAGGTGAAAGCCGCGATGCCGGTACTAATATTAAGTCTGGCTCTCCCGTTCAGGTTGCGGAAATCACTAATCCAAAGTTAGGTTTTTTTGAAAGAGCATCACAATCAAAAAATTTAACTTCAAATATTAATGATCTGCATAAGGTTGTAGTGGTCAATAGTAGTGTAGAACAATTAAGAGCTAAACTTAAACCTTTGATTGGATAGATATGGGCATGTGGGACTTCTTAACTACACCATGGGAAACTCCATCAGTGGATTCTAGTGAACCATTATCTATTTCTTCTTATTCTAAAACTTTAAGCAAATCTCCTAATGCGGTAGTTGAAGCTATCAAAACTAAACAGAGGGTTATGAGTAAGGTAATATCTGATGCTACAGTTTTACTCGCAGCCGAACAAGCTTCACTTGATGCTACTATACAAAGTTTAGCAGAAAATGGCGTTGTGGTTGGAAGTGATGGAACTATTAGACAATTTACAAATCAGGCAGGTATTATCACTCTTGAAGATACAGTTGGTAATATTAAATCATATGATGATCTAGCTTTTAACCACGTAGATCCAAGTGATCAATCAGATTTTGATAGTCGTTATGTTTCTATTGACGCACCTTTCTATAATGGTGATCAGCCTAGTATAAGTTTCTTCCGTATTTTAAATACTAACACAGTTCCAATGAAACAGATGTTTCCTAAAACTAATGCACAACCAGGAATTACTGAATCAAAATACAAGCAATTTATTCTTTCAAGTGTAGCTACTGGATCAGCAGAAAGAATGCAAATTGTAGAAACCTCTCAAGCATTCCAGGTGTTATTCTACGGAAAGAAACCTGAAATGCTAAATCTCTCTGGTGTATTAAAAAATACAATCGATAACCCATGGACTGCTAACATGGTCTTTTTATGGGATGAAATGATGCGAGGAACAATACTCGTAGAAGCTGGCAACATTATGGAACTTTATATTGATGGTGATATTTATCAAGGATATCCATTTAATTTTAATCGTTCTAAAATATCTCCATCTGATTTCATTGTAAGTTTTAGTATGTCTTTCCTTATTAAAAATAAATATCAAACTAAGAGGAACTTCTTATGATCTGTAAAGACTTTAAGATTATGAATAGACTCTTGGTTAAACCTCTTAATAAGAATGGAATTGTAACTTCTGGTAATTTCACAGTCTTTTTTATTAGAGCAATAGAACCTGATAATGTTATTGCTACATTAGACAATCCAGACCAAGGACATCACATACTTATAAATGAATTTGACATTCTTGAAGCTTATGATTTAATCACAAATGAGTTAGTCTACAAATATAATATGGAACGTGGATTATGAGTTCTAGTAAAATATATAAATATTATGTATTTATCGCTGGTATTAGAGTTCCATTTATTGATTTTACAATTAATTCCAAGTATGGTCAACTTTCGTCAATGAATATACAAATTCCTTATAGTCCATACATAGAACATCTTCATCCATTTACTAAAATTACAGTTGTAGAACATTTGAATGATAACGGAACCTATTACGAACCAACCCTGGAATTTGATGGTATCATCGGAGTTATAGCGAGACAGAAAAATTTATTGGGTCAAACTGGTTTGAGTATGACTTGCTATACAGATGGTTTTATTTGGGAAAGACGTAAGCAGGCTGATTTTTATCTTCAGGAATTACTTAGTGTAGACACTAGAGGAACTGGTGATGAAATCAATGTAAGATCAGATGGAACCATTGGCAATTATTTTACTGAAATCTTAAAGAATAATAGTTTTGACGCAGGTTTAGCTGCTGCATCTATTTTGACTACTGAAAGTAAAACTGTTACTTCGGGTGTTGATGTTACATTATTTGGTGAATTTACATATAATGGCAAAGATTTCATTTTAAATGGTATGAATTCAATTGAAGGTGGACAAAGTGTTACTCCGCAATATTATAAAGATTATTTAGATACTTACAAATTAGGTAAAAAGGTTTATGGTCTTACAACTGGACTAAATATTAAAAAATTCTTTGCTACAAATCAGTTTATTACTATGATTTGTCAAAATATGGTTGATGTTCATGGTGAAAATTCATTTTATAGCATTGCACAGCAAGTTTTAAATTATGGATTCTATCAATTATTTGATATTACTAATCCTACTTATATTGAGCCAACAAAAACGTTCTCTACTAACAAAATTAATATAAATGCCGAAGCAAGTATGACTCTAGATAATAAAACTCAAATGACAGATGAGCAAATTGGTAAAAATACAGACCTTGTGACAGTTACAACCAATAGACAACATGCTGGACTTGGTGAATATGTATTTAAACCAATTTCCGTATTAGGTTTACCATTAAAATGTAATGTAATTTGGCCTGATCAGGTTGTATCTGAAAATATTATGCAAGATTTTGTTAGTGCGCCGACTAGAGTTTTAGCAAATAGAAAACCCTTGGTTGGCGATAATATGCGTAATGCTGTTTTAACTACTAAAGTTTTGGTTGGACCTAGATTAACTACAAAAGATGGATATTTTAAATCATTAGTTTCACCAGTTACTTTAATTCCAGAGGGAACTTTTAGAGATAAAACGGTTTTATCAGATTATGAAAAAGCTTATGGTATTAAATATCATATGATTAATATGAGTCAAGCTTTTGACGAAACTTTACTTAAGGATCATATCTTAACTGGTCAAACTGATGAAAACATAGCTACTAAAGAAACAGCTGACGCAATGAATAATTATCTAAACTATGAATTTTCTCAGAAGTTTTTATCTTCTAGGCAGTATAGCGTTCAGGTAACTCCTGATACCTGCCCCATTGTTGGACTTCCTACCGTTATTATGAATCCACACGGACAGCATATTGTGGCTTTCATCTTTGAAATTACTAAATATGTATCAGCATTAGGGCAAAAGGTTACTAATTTAGGTATTGGATATCCTCACTATGCCTATGAGGATATGGGTCTTTTAGGGAATGTAGTAGATCCGGCAAGTACGAATGAAACTTCCATGAAAGAAATGGAAACTATCTTTGGATCTGAAAGATTATGCGCTTTAGGGTCAACTACAAATCAATTATCTGAAACAATTGATGGTTTACTTAAAGAATATATGCTTGATGCATCTGACAATAAAGATGTAATCAAATCAGGATATACTAGACACAAAAAAATTTGTACTTTAAACAACTATCTTTCTCTACACGGTAAACGTATATTATCAAATCCTAAAACAAATATTCCAAATACCTTAAATTTATTTAAATCATCTGAGTTACAGGATAAACTCTCTACTAATAACTTTAAAGTATATGATTATGATCGTAGAAAAGCTATTACAGACACTTCAGAAAAAACAACGTGGTTAGTGACTGGTAAATCAAACCAGGATATAGTAAAATATCATTTAGCTTGGACTGCCAGCGACCAAAGAATCTAAAGGTTAAATATGTCAATCGATTTCATGTACGACTATTTGCCATCTTTTTATAAAAAACAATTTAAAGATGCCAATGGAAATAGTTTACTAGAACCATTAATGAATGTATGGGAAATGCTGTATGGCGATGCCGTATATCAAGCTATGCAAATACGTCAACTTGTTAACTTTGAAAAATGTCCTTTATTAATTCACGAAACTAATATTACAATAGATGTGACTTTAGCAAATAAGTATCGCAATGGATATAAGATAGATTCAGAAATAGTTTGGTTAGATAGTATTTATCTCGATGCCGCATTTACTTCTGCTATTCAAGTAGCCACTGTTTATTATGATAGTGCAACTGAAACAAAATACGTTATCTTTCAGGATGCATTCCAGGGGTTTATGCAAGATTGTGTTTTTGTTAAAGCTTGCTATAAAGATAAACAAATTTTAAATAGAGTTTATGGTGAACTACTTAGTTATAGTGTAGATATTCTTAGTGATTCTGTTAATGGGTTTGTATATAATGAACTTATAGAAGTAAGTTTGACAGATTACCTTGTTAGTTATAATAAATACAGAACAAAATTACTTGCTTTAATGTATGGTCTTGTTATGGGACCGACAACAAAAGTAATAGATACAGCTATTGAGATGTGGCTTGGTTCTGTTTTTAGTACCGTAGATGGTACAATTAGAGACTTAGAAACAACTAGTATTACAATTGAATTGGATAGTGATCATAGTTTATTAACTATCCAAACTTCTACAGTTAATTCAACATTTAATATAGGCGATCATATTAGTAAATACCAGATATTAGAAATGCCTAAACATTTGATGTATGATATTTATTCAAATCCAGCCAGATTTACACAAAGACTTTTAGCTTCTCCAGATGGGACTTCAACAAATGCTGCTGGTGGATTAATTAGTTTACTCTATATTGATACTCCAAATAAAGAAGCTTATGCTTATCTAAAATTTGATAGTGGTTTAGACTGGGATAATCCAAATTTATTTTGGGATATGGGTAACAATAGTTTGATTCCAGTAATTGCCCCTGGAAATATAATTTCATTACCAGAAGATGGTAGTTTAGTTACTAATTTCACTGGATGGACTGATTTAAGATTTAATAATCAAAAGATTTATGAGATGTTCCGCAATGTTAGTGTAATTGAATTAGTCAATACTTTTACTTATGCAGATATTCAATATCTTGTAGAAAGACTAAAGCCAACATATGTAAAGATATTTCAGTATATTGCTCATGGAGTTACGCCACCACCAGTTGAATTACCAATGAATCTATTGTCTAATATGACTCAGGGTGATATTGTAGATAAGAATAATGTTTATTTTATTGATAAATATCTAAATAAAGTTTATAAAACAGATTATTTAAATACAACTCCAATTGAAGTTGGCGATTATACCGGTTTAGGTATTGTTAAATCAATTGCTGTATCTTTAACTAAAATTTATATCTTAACAGTAGATGATCATTTATTAAGTAAGCCTATCGGAAGTGGAACTTGGACAAATATAAATGTTAATGATGAAAGTGGAAATGCTTATTATAATGTTATTGCATTAAATGATGATCGTATATATATTACAAGACCTAATGCAGTAGAAGATTGGACTTCTGGAGTAGCTATAACAGTTATTACAGCTACTTCATGGAAAATGATTAAAAAGGATTTTAATGGAAATACATTATTAGCTTTAGATAATACCTATTCTGATTATATTATTACTGTTATTCAGAATGGGATAGTTAAATATTCACAGCATATTCCAACATATGCTCCATCTGATTCATATAATACTTCTCCATATGATTTATCTTTTACTCAATTTACCTTCCCTGATGGATTGCATGATGTAGTTTATATTTATCAAATGAATACGAGTGGTTCTAGAGCATTTTTAAGAGTAGTAGATCTTACCGATGCTACTGAAAATGTTAATACAAGTATTATTTTAAATGCAAATATGCCATTTACTCCTGCCAGTAGAGATAAAAGTATCTTAGTCTATGCAACAAGAGGATTAAGCGGTTTAGCCGTAGCCCCTCTCTATGGCGGAGAAAGTTAATGAGTAATTATATTACATATTCTGATAATCTTATTCATAGTATGCATGATCCTTCTAATGGATATCCTGTAGACTTTAGTTCTGGTAATTTTTATGAAATAGGTAATTTACCTTTACTCAATAAAACTTTAACTACTTTGCAATATGATAAAAATCATAATTTCTTTTATCATAACTTTAAATATAATATTCTAAATAATATTACCGTAACTCTTGGTCAGGCTAGTGCTTCTGTCTTTATTACTCAAAACTTTACATTTCATACATACATATCTGCTGAAGCCTTTGGACCATCTAACTTTGCTCTACATCCAGTTACTCCAGAACATCCAGAATTTTATTCTGGCGTAACTTATGATTTGTTATTAACAAGGAATGTACAATTACATAATGATACTTATGGAACTGTAACTGGTGTACAAAAAATATATAAGGTAAGTTTAACCACTAGTAATTTTACAGATAGTAGTCCATCAATTATCACTTATGACAATTATTCATTTCAGGCATATTTTTATGATAGATCTGATCTAGAATCTGACGTAAATGGTTTATATATTAATATTATAGATAACACCTTATTAAACACTCCAAGATCTGATATAGCACATGTTCCAGATGATATTAATAATGGTTCTGGTAGTGAAATAGTTTCACAATACTTATTATTATATTCAATTAATAATACTAATATTTTTCTAGTTAATAATAATGTCATTATGGAAATTAGTGGATCAAATACATTTTCTACCGGTGGACAGACAAGAACATTTAGATTATTACCTTTTACATTTACAGGAAAAGTACATTATAAAGATGGATTATATTATTTTTATAATTTTTCTAGTTTATGGGTATATAATTCTACTAATCAAATAACTTTTTTAGATATTTATACAACTCCTGATTTTATTACATATACTAAAATTAATAATAATCCACTTTCTTATGTAGATGTAATATTTGATATTGTAGTAGATACGCCATACTTCTACGATTATAATGGATATTTATATACATTAAATTCTGATTTTTCAGTAGCTACTTTAGCATTTAATACTACTGATACTAATTCTGGTCATATCATTAATGGTAATCTTTTTAAATTTTATGTTGAGTATGGAACCGAGATTGTTGCTGTAGCAAAATTTGTAGATACAGATTTCTCTATAATTCACGAAAGTACAATTGCAGGAATCGGTCCTGACAATTTTAATTTAAATACTGTGGTCAAAAAGCTAGGTAGCTGTATTATAGTTTTATCAGCAGATCCAAATACACAATTGACTAATTCACCTGATTGTCCTTTTGGTATTAGTTTACAATCATTAGATAATGGAGACACTTGGAATTCATTTGTTGTAGATAATTATCCAATGCCCACATCAAATGCAAGGATTTTTTATGAAACTATAGCTCCAATTATTAAAGAAGATGGTATATATGTATTGTCTATAGGTATGAATTATCTCTATTATGGTGAAACTACTTCTACAATTACTTTAACATTACGTAGAGTACCTTTAAATGGTGCAACTGGGTATTATGATACCGCAGAAGTATTAGGTTCAACAACGCATCCTATAACTTCTAGTTCTCCAATAACACTTTCTGGTGAAGAAATAAGTTTTTTCAGACAATTTCAAAGTTATATATATCCTACAATTATTAGTAATAACGAATGTGTATGCTTGCTAACGAATGCGATGCCAGCTATAATGGGTTTAGGAAGCAATCCGATTAATTTTTTTGTTTGTAGTTTTACCTAATCATTTTCAGGAGCGCCTATGCCACAAATCGCTTTAAACGCCAATATTAATGGCGCGAATATTACAAATACCGCATGGTCGGTAGATGGAATTGTTAATGGCAACAGTTCGGTTGGTACAATATCAGGATCTAATCCTGTTGTTTATACACCACCAACCACCCCTGGAAATCATGTTATTACTGCAAGTTTAACAGTAAATATTCCAGGAGCAGTTTCTATTGCCGTAGCTCCTACTACCGGAAACATTATTGGCGGTGGAACACTCAGCTTAAATTCAACAATCCTTGGAACCACTAATCTGGCAACCAATTGGTATGTTGATAACATTCTTAACGGTAATGCTACAGTTGGTACTATTACCCAAAGAACCGGTTTAGCTGCTCGTCAAAATTATCTTAGTTCAACAAAGAGTTTGACCATCACTGTTGTAACTGGTGATCTTATCTATGTTGGATACGCTTGTGATGAAAATCGTTTTTCAGCACCTATAACTTGTAGTGATACTGCCGGAAACGTTTATCGTCCAGTTGGTCCTGGTATTTATGTTCCATCTCCTGGCGATGTTTCAATTAATGCTTTCTTTGCTATTGCTAAATCAAATGGCACAATTACAGTTAATATCTCTGTTGCAAATCCTGTAACAATTGCATTCTTTGTTAAGGTTGAGCAGGGTAGTTTTGGTACTGTTGATACTGTGCTTGATAATTATATCAATAGTATTGATCCCAACATTAGTACTGTTCATACTTCTGGTTTACTTAAAACTCTTAATGCAAATGATCTCATTATTGGTTTTTGGGTCCAGAATCAAAATGGTCCTTCTCTTGCTGAAAAGGGAATGGGTTTTACATTAGATAAGCAGAATATTAATGCTGGTATGTTTAGCAAGATTGTAACTGCAACTGGTAGTTATGCAGATACAGTTCAAACTAATAATAGCACTAGAATGGGTTGTATTTTAGCTGCGTTCAAAGCCGCTCCTGCTGCTGCTGGTAGTACAGCTATTTATACTGCTCCTGCTGCTGGTGGAACTCATACAATTAAGGCTGAATCTGTTGCAGATACAAGTAAAACAGCTACTTGTTCTGTTACAATTAATTCAGTTGGTGTAACGGTTCTTCCAGAAACAACCAGTCTTAATGTAAACACTAGTGTTGCTATTACTGCTACTCCAGTTAACACTACGTTGGCTTGGAATGTTGACGGTATTACTAACGGTAATAATTCTGTTGGAACTTTGTCTGTAAATGGTAATACTGCAACTTATACTGCCCCAGCTACAGCAGGTAGTCACACTATTACCGCAGTTGCTATTGCAGATAATACAAAGTATGATAGTTGCGTTGCAACAGTACTTGCTCTTAATTCAGTTGTTTCAGTTGCTCTTAATAATAGTAATTTAGCTTTAATGGCTAACATTACTCAATCATTAACTGCTACTGTTACCGTTACTGGTACTGCTGCAACTACAGTTACTTGGTCTGTAGATGGAGTTGCTGGTGGTAATTCTACAGTTGGTACAATTACTGGAACTGGCAATACAGTAACTTATACTGCTCCAGCTACAAGCGGCACTCATTCAATTGTTGCCACTAGCACTATTGATTCTTCTAAACATGCTGCATGTACAGTTGTTGTAAGTGCAAATGCAGTAGCTTCTGTTTCTTCAGTTTCACTTAATCCAACTTCTTTAACTGTTAGTGCTGGTAATGCAGCATCAATTTCGCTTAGTGTAGCAACAAGTGGCGGTGCTTCAACTGCTGTTGTTTGGAAAGTAGATGGTATTACTAATGGCAATACT
>TBL_comb47_HYPODRAFT_10003832_pt1 | contig 17606 bp, 13 predicted proteins | sample TroBogypolimnion_40_FD_10682 | JGI IMG/M metagenome (IMG submission 10682)
CGCAGCCTCTCCGGCACCGCCACCGCCCTGGACTTCTCGGAGCTGCCCAGCCAGATCATGGAGAACTGGGCCACCGAACCGGAAGTGCTGGCCATGTACGCCCGCCACTACCGGACCGGCGCGCCCCTGCCGCCCGAGCTGGTGGCCCGGATCCAGGAGACCCAGGCCTTCAACCAGGGCTTCGGCACCACCGAATGCCTGGCGGCGGCCTTCCTGGACCTGGACTGGCACACCCTCACCGATCCCGAACCGGTGGACGCCAGCGCCTTCGAGAAGGCCTCCATGGCCCGGATCGGGCTGCTGCCCGAGGTGCCGGTGCGGCACCGGACCCCCTACTTCGCCCACAGCATGGGCGGCGAGTACGCCGCCGGCTACTACGGCTACCTCTGGTCCGCGGTGCTGGATTCCGACGCCTTCCAGGCCTTCAAGGAGCGGGGCGACCTCTTCGATCCCGCGACGGCCCGGTCGTTCCGCGCCAACATCCTGGAGAAGGGCGGCAGCGAGGACCCGCTGGAACTGTACCGGCGGTTCCGGGGCCGCGCCCCCAGCGTCGAGCCGCTCCTGAAGAAACGCGGCCTCGGCTAGCCCGGCCCGGCATGGTAGTCTGGATCTTTTAGGAATAAAGGATTCCAATGCCGTCCACCGCCGAAATCCGGGCGATACACGATCTTCCCATCCCCGATCTGCTGTTCCGGGCCGCCCAGGTGCACCGGGCCCACTGGAACGCCCGGGAAATCCAGTTCTGCACCCTCGATTCCATCAAGACCGGGGCATGCCCCGAGGACTGCGCCTACTGCCCCCAGGCGGCCCGCTACGACACCGGCCTGAAGGTCGAACCGCTCAAGGAGAAGGAGCGGGTGCTGGAAGGCGCCCGTGAAGCCAAGGCCAACGGCTCCACCCGCTACTGCATGGGCGCCTCCTGGCGGGAGGTGCGCGATGGCGAGGCCTTCGAGCAGGTGCTGGAGATCGTCGCCGAAGTGGCCAAACTGGACCTGGAAGTCTGCGTCACCCTGGGCATGCTCCGGGCCGAGCAGGCCAGGCGGCTCAAGGCGGCCGGGGCCACGGTCTACAACCACAACATCGATTCCTCCCGGGAATTCTACGAGACCATCATCTCCACCCGGAAGTTCGACGACCGCCTGGCCACCATCCGGGCCGTGCGCGAAGCCGGGCTGGAAGTCTGCACCGGCGGCATCGTCGGCATGGGCGAAAAGACCGAGGACCGCATCCATTTCCTGCACGAACTGACCCTCCTGGATCCCCCGCCGGAGAGCATCCCCATCAACCAGCTGGTGGCCGTACCCGGCACCCCGCTCGCCGGGGTGGAACCGCCGCCGCCGATGGAATTCATCCGGATGATCGCCACCGCGCGCATCCTCTTCCCCAAAAGCCGGATCCGGCTCAGCGCAGGACGCACCGCCATGAGCGACGAGATGCAGGCCATGGCCTTCTTCGCCGGCGCCAACAGCCTCTTCACCGGCGCCAAGCTGCTCACCACGCCCAACCCGGGCGAGTCCCACGACCACCGGTTGCTGGACTCCCTGGGCATGCGGGTGGAAACCGCCGTCAAAGCCTGAGCCCGCCCCATCCCGCTTTTCCCTTCCAGGACAAAACGATGCACGAAATGGACAAAGCCTTCGACTTCAAGACCGCCCAGGAGCGGTGGTACGCCAAGTGGGAGGCCGCGCGCGTATTCGAAGCGCAGCCCGACAGCGGCAAGACCCCCTGGTCCATCGTCATCCCGCCCCCCAACATCACCGGCAACCTGCACATGGGCCACGCCCTGGTGTTCACCCTGCACGACATCCTCACCCGCTTCAAGCGGGCCCGGGGCTTCGACGCGCTCTGGGTGCCCGGGGTCGACCACGCCGGCATCGCCACCCAGATCGTGGTGGAGCGCCAGCTCAAGGAGACCGAAGGCAAGTCCCGCCACGACCTGGGCCGGGAAGCCTTCATCCAGCGCCTCTGGGACTGGAAGGACCAGAACGAGGGGGCCATCGAGAACCAGCTGCGCCGCCTGGGCGCCTCGGTGGACTGGACCCGCAAGCGCTTCACCATGGACCCGGACCTGAACAAGGCCGTGCGCAAGGTGTTCGCCATGGCCTACAAGCAGGGGCGGATCTTCAAGGGCCCGCGCATGATCCAGTGGGACCCCGCCAGCCAGACCGCGCTCTCCGACCTCGAGGTGAAGTACGTCGAGCGCCAGGGCAAGCTCTGGTACATCAAGTATCCCCTGGCGGACGGCAGCGGGGAGATGGTGGTCGCCACCACCCGGCCCGAGACCATGCTGGGCGACACCGCGGTGGCGGTGCATCCCGAGGACGAACGGTTCGGCAAGCTGGTGGGCAAGATGCTCAAGCTGCCCCTCACCGACCGGCTGATCCCGGTGGTGGCCGATTCCTTCGTCGACCCCAAGTTCGGCACCGGCTGCGTCAAGCTCACCCCCGCCCATGACCCCAACGACCATGCCGCCGGCAAGCGCCTGGGCCTGGACGTCATCACCGTCATCGGCTTCGACGCGAAGATGACCCCCGAGGCGGGACCGGCCTATGCCGGCCTGGACCGCTTCGAGTGCCGCAAGAAGGTCGTCGCCGAGCTGGAGGCCCAGGGCCTCATGGAGAAGATCGAGCCCTACACCCACCAGGTGTCCGTGAGCGACCGCAGCGGCGCCGTGCTGGAGCCCCTGGTCTCGGAGCAGTGGTTCATGAAGGTGGATGAAGCCGCCCAGGCCAGCCTGGAGGCGGTCCGCTCCGGCCGGATCAAGTTCACCCCCGAGCGCTGGGCCGGAGTGTGGGAGCACTGGCTCACCAACATCCAGGACTGGTGCATCTCCCGCCAGCTCTGGTGGGGCCACCGGATTCCCGCCTGGACCTGCGCCGACTGCGGCCACATCACCGTGGCCGAAGACACCCCCGCCGTTTGCGAGAAGTGCGCCAGCGCCCGGCTGGAGCAGGACCCCGACACCCTCGACACCTGGTTCTCCTCCGCCCTCTGGCCGTTCAGCGTGTTCGGCTGGCCCGAGCAGACCGCCGACCTCAAGCGCTACTACCCCACCAGCGTGCTCATCACCGGCTACGACATCCTGTTCTTCTGGGTGGCGCGCATGGTCATGTCGGGCCTCAGCTGGACCGACGACGTGCCGTTCCGGGACGTCTACTTCAACTCCCTGGTGCGCGACGAGCACGGCGCCAAGATGTCCAAGTCCAAGGGCAACGTCATCGACCCGCTGTCCACCATGGACGAGTTCGGCACCGACGCCCTGCGCTATTCCCTGGCCGCCATGGCTGCCCCGGGCACCGACATCTCCCTGTCCCGCAGCCGCCTGGAAGCCAGCCGCAACTTCTGCAACAAGCTCTGGAACGCCGCCCGCTTCGTGCAGCTGAACCTCACCCCCGACGTCACCCTGGACGTGGTGCCGGAGCTGGGCGAGGCCGAGTACTGGATGATCGGGAGGCTGCGCGAGCAGCTCGCCGTGGCCACCAAGGCCATCGACGAGTTCCGCTTCCACGAGGCCGCCGAGACCCTCTACCACCTGGTCTGGGACGACTTCTGCGCCACCTACATCGAGCTGGCCAAGGTCAGCCTGATGGAGGGCAGCAAGGAACAGAAGGCCGCCATCCTCCACTTCCTCGATATCCTCCTGCGCGCCCTGCACCCCCTGGTTCCGTTCGTCACCGAAGAGATCCACGAGGCCGTCATGACCGGCCGGCTCAAGGCCGGCGAGCCCGAGTTCCTCGCCGCCCGCAGCTGGCCGGTGGACGACCCCATCCTGGCCCTCCAAGGCGGAAACCCCGAGCTGGTGCCCCACTTCCAGGAGGTCCTCACCGCCCTGCACCGGCTCAAGGCCGACAACGGCGTCGACCCCGGCAAGAAGATCGCCGCCTTCTGCACCGTGCGTTCCCTGGAACCCTTCACCGAAGGCTTCAAGGGCATCGCCCGGCTCGAGTCCGTCACCTTCAGCGACGGCGACCTCACCAGCCCCACCCGGGCCGTGGCGGTCGTCCGCGGCGGCACCGTGGCCCTGGAACTGGCCGGCCTCAAGGATCCCGCCGCCGAGCGGGCCAAGCTGGAGAAGGAGCGGGACAAGCTGGTGAAGGAGCTGGAATCCAGCAACGCCCGCCTGGCCGACGAATCCTTCACCACCAAGGCCCCCGAGGTCGCCGTGGCCAAGATCCGCGCCCAGGTCGTGGAGAAGCAGGCCCGGCTGGCCCAGATCAACACGCTGCTGTAAGGCTGAAAACGAAGGTCCCGGCAGATTCACCCCTTGGGTGGGTGCCTTTCCCAATCCACGACGCGCAGGTCCTGGACCCGCGCGAAGTGTTTGATATTGCCGGTGACGAGGGTCAAGCCATGCCGGCGCGCGGTTGCGGCGATCATGCAGTCTTCAGCTTCGATGGGGTTTCCATGGTGCCGGAGCCAGGCCTCGAGCTGGCCCCACGCCATGGCCTCTTCCCGACCGAGTGGAATGATCTCGAATGGTTTCAGAAAGGCCTCCGCCTTGGCCGTTTCCTGGGCGGGCAATGAGGAACGGTGCGCGCCCTCGTAGAGTTTCCCTAAGGTCACGGCCGAAATGGCGACCTCCGGCAACTGGACCCTCGCCAAGGCGGATCTGGCCCACTCGCGGCCGCGAATGAAATGGATGCAGAAGTTGGTATCCAGGAGGAAGGCAGGCATCAAAGATCATCCTTCCCGCCAAAGAGGCGTTTCTTCCGGGTTTCGCGAACTTCGGGACTGGTGCGCTCGGGCATCGGGAAATCAGGGCTGGGTTCCAGGTCGAAGAAACCCGCCGGCCAAGCCTTGACCCGCCGAATATCGATCTCAACATCTTCGCCAGGCTTGAGGCCCAGTGAAGCGGGCAGCCGGATGGCTACCGAGTTGCCGTCCTTGATGACCCTGGCGCGAATGGATGGGTATCCCGAGTGATTGGGGAGCATCATCTTGCCTCCTTCCCCAAGTGTGGGTACTCCTGTACCCACCCGCAAGTGGCAAAACGAACCTCCAAAGGCTCCGGATTGAAGCAGGTATCTTTTGGTCGAACCAAGCAATTAACACTCCCCCGGCGCGCCAAGACGCCGCATTTTAGTCAGTCACAGCCCCGGCTCCCCTTGAGCCCCATCCAAGTCCATGGTCCCGCCCGTCTTCGCCGTTTCGAGCCGCTTTCTGAGACGCTTGGCAAAGGTCCGGTCGCTAAGGATTTCGATGGTTTCCAGCAGGCTCTCGAATTGATCCACGGAGAGGAGAACCAGCACGGGATGTCCTTGCCTCATGACAAACACCGGCTCTCCATTCATGCTTGGCTCCGGCGCTCGCAATCCATGACCCCCACCGCGCAGGGGGTGATGGTGGCCAAGGGGAAGGACACGGCCCGTTCAGGCAGGTCCCAGAATTCCAGGTTCAGGTGTTCCTGAGCGAATTTGACGATCTCCGTACCAAGGGCCCTGGGATAGCTATCTGAATAATTATAGGTAACGTAATCCTGACCTTCGAAACGGAAGGCCAATAATCCTCTCGTGCTCACGCCAACTCCAGCAAAAGGTTTTAAAAAATCGAGCCGCTGCAATACCTATATGAATATTTCAGACAGGATCCTTGACGGACCAGTGGGTTCGCCGATCATCATACACGAAATTTTTACGAATCAAATTGTTTTTTCCTTGATCCCATGCCATCGGCCACGCCAGATGGATTCGGCGCTACTGCACCGCCTCCACCGTGATCCCCAGTTCCTCCCCTTCCACCTTCAGCACCACCATCTCGCCCGGATGCAGCTTGCCTTCCAGGATCATCCGGGACAGCCTGTTCACCACCGTCTGCTGGATGAGCCGCTTCAGCGGCCGCGCCCCCAGCTGCGGGTCGAAGCCCTCCTTGCCCAGCCAGGCCAGCACCTCGTCCGGGGTCTCCAGGCCCACGTGCTGCTCGTCCAGCATGGCCGCCACCCGTTTCATCTGGATCCGGGCCACGGCCTTCATGTCCTCCAGGCTGAGGGAGCGGAAGGTCACCACCTCGTCCAGCCGGTTGATGAACTCGGGCCGGAAGTAGTCCCGGAGGGCCTGCTGGATCTCCTTCTCGGCCTTGTCCACCTCGCCGCCCGCCGCGAAGATGGCCTGGCTGCCGACGTTGGTGGTCATGAGCACGACCGTGTTGCGGAAGTTCACGGTGCGGCCCTTGCCGTCGGTGAGCCGGCCGTCCTCCAGCACCTGGAGGAACAGGTCGAAGATCCGCGGGTGGGCCTTCTCCATCTCGTCCAGCAGCAGCACCGCGTAGGGCCGGCGCCGGATCGCCTCGGTGAGGGCGCCGCCCTCCTCGTAGCCGATGTAGCCGGGGGCCGCCCCGATCAGCCGGGTGGCGTCCGCCTCGTGGGTGAACTCGCTCATGTCGATCCGCACCAGGGCGTTCTCGTCGTCGAACAGGAACTCGGCCAGGGCCTTGGCCACTTCGGTCTTGCCCACGCCGGTGGGGCCCAGGAACATGAACGAGCCGATGGGCCGCTTGGGGTCGGCGAGCCCCGCCCGGTTCCGGCGCAGGGCGTCGCTGATGGCCGTCAGGGCCGGGTCCTGGCCCACCACCCGCTCGCGCAGGCGCTCTTCCATGTGCAGCAGCTTCTGCCGCTCGCCCTCCAGCAGGCGCGAGGCGGGGATGCCGGTCCACTTGCTGACGACGTTGGCCACGTCCTCCTCGGCCACCTCCTGGCGCAGCATGGCGCCCTCCACGTTGGTGGCCTTGGCGATCTGCTTCTCCAGCGCGGGCAGTTCCCCGTACTCCAGCTTGGAGGCCTTTTCGTACTCGCCCCGCTGCTTGGCCTGGTCCAGCTCGATGCGAAGGTCGTCCAGGCGCTTCTGCATGGCCCGGGTCGCCTCGATGGCCTGTTTTTCCGTCTCCCACCGCGCCCGCAGCCGGGACAGTTCCTCGCCCAGCCCGGCCAGCTCCTCGTCCAGCTCCGCCAGCCGGGACCGGCTGGCGGGGTCCTTCTCCTTGGCCAGGGCGTGCCGCTCCAGCTGGAGCTGCATCTGCCGGCGCTCGCGGACGTCGATCTCGATGGGCCGGGTGTCGATCTGGATGCGCACCAGCGAAGCCGCCTCGTCCATGAGGTCCACCGCCTTGTCCGGCAGGAAGCGGTCGGCGATGTAGCGCTGGGACAGCTGCACCGCCTCCACCAGGGCGGCGTCGCGGATGCGCACGCCGTGGTGCAGTTCGTAGCGGTCCTTGAGCCCGCGCAGGATGGAGATGGTGTCCTCGACGCTGGGCTCGGCCACGAACACCGTCTGGAAGCGCCGCTCCAGGGCGGCGTCCTTCTCGATGTGCTTGCGGTATTCGTCCAGGGTGGTGGCGCCGATGCAGCGCAGATCGCCCCGGGCCAGGGCCGGCTTGAGCAGGTTGGCCGCGTCCATGCTGCCGCCGGAGGCGCCCGCGCCCACCAGCAGGTGCAGCTCGTCGATGAACAGGATGATCTGGCCTTCGCTCTGCTCGATCTCCTGGATGACCCCCTTCAGCCGCTCCTCGAACTGGCCCCGGTACTGGGTGCCCGCCACCAGGGCGCCCATATCCAGGCTCATGAGCCGCATGCCCTTCAGGTTCTCCGGCACGTCGCCCTTGGCGATGCGCTGGGCCAGCCCTTCCACGATGGCGGTCTTGCCCACGCCCGGCTCGCCGATCAGCACCGGGTTGTTCTTGGTGCGCCGGCACAGCACCTGCAGCACCCGGCGGATCTCCTCGTCCCGGCCGATGACCGGGTCCAGCTTGCCCGACCGGGCCACCTCGGTGAGGTCCCGGGCGTACTTCTCCAGCGCCGCGAACTTCTCCTCGGCCCGCTCGTCCTCAACCCGGGACCCCTTGCGGGATTCGCGGATGGCCGCCTCCAGCTTTTCCCGGTCCAGGCCGAACTTGGCCAGCAGCTTCTTGGCGTCGGTGGCGGCGTTGGCGAAGGCCAGGAGCATGGCGTCGGTGGCCACGAACCGGTCGCCCAGCCCCCGCGCGGTGTCGCTGGACAGATCCAGGAAGTTCCGCAGTGCCGGCCCCGGCTGGGGCTGGCTGCCGCCGATGGCCTTGGGCAGCGCGTCCAGCATCCGTTCGGCCCCGTCCACCAGCCCGTTCATCGCTTCCGGGGCCAGCCCGGCCCGCTCCAGCACCGGGCGCAGCCCCATGTCCGGCTCCAGCAGCGCCGTGAACAGGTGCTGGGGCAGCAGTTCGGGATGCTGCCCCGCCATCGCCTTGTCCCGGGCACCTACAAGGGCTTCATTCGCTTTCTGGGTAAAAGGGAGCATGGCCATGGTGGGCCTCCGTCCCTTAAGTTACGCTCTACTTGATGGCTGTCAACTAAGATTTCTTTAGTATCTGACATCACCCAGGTTTTCCAGGCAAAAACAATCCGGGCAGCCCCGTCTCCCGACGGCGCTGCCCGGACGGTTCAAGCCGGTGGACTAGCGTTCCGGCGCCAGACCCATGTTCTCCGGCGAACGCCAGAAGCTGGAAAGCAGCAGCTGGCGCATGTGGAAGAACTCCTTGGGCAGGCGGTCGTAGAGCTTCTCGAACAGCTCTTCCTGGAGCAGGACCTCGTGCCGCCATTCATCCCGGTGGATGGCCATGGCCTCCTCGTAGCCCTCGCTGCCGAAGTCCTTCAGGTCGGTCAGGTCCAGGTCCTTTTCCCGGGGCACCCAGCCCAGCGGCGTTTCCGCTGCGTAGCCGCGGCCGTGGACGCGGTCCACGATCCACTTCAGCACCCGGAAGTTCTCGCTGTAGCCCGGCCAGACGAACTTGCCGTCCTTGTCCTTGCGGAACCAGTTGACGCAGAAGATCCGGGGCGGATTCTGGATCTCGCGGCCCATCTGCAGCCAGTGGTTGAAGTATTCGCCCATGTGGTAGCCGCAGAAGGGCAGCATGGCGAAGGGGTCGCGGCGCACTTCGCCGATGGTCCCGGCGGCGGCGGCGGTCATCTCGCTGCCGATGGTGGCGGCGGTGTAGACGCCGAAGTTCCAGCTCACCGACTGCACGACGAGGGGCACGGTGGTGGCCCGGCGGCCGCCGAAGATGAAGGCGCCGATGGGCACGCCCTTGGGGTCTTCCCAGGCGGGATCGATGGAGGGGCACTGGCGGGCGGGGGCGGTGAAGCGGCTGTTGGGGTGCGCGGCCTTGCGTCCGCAGCCCGGGGTCCAGGCGTTGCCCTGCCAGTCGGTGAGGTTGGCGGGCACCTCGTCGGTCATGCCTTCCCACCACACGTCGCCGTCGGGCGTCAGGGCCACGTTGGTGAAGATGGTGTTCTCGGTCATGGACAGCATGGCGTTGGGATTGGACTTCATCCCGGTGCCCGGAGCCACGCCGAAGAAGCCGGCCTCGGGATTGATGGCGTAGAGCTTTCCGTCCTTGGCCGGCTTGATCCAGGCGATGTCGTCGCCCACCGTGGTGACCTTGTAGCCCTTGAAGTGGTCGGGCACCTGGAGCATGGCGAAGTTGGTCTTGCCGCAGGCGCTGGGGAAGGCGGCGGCCACGTATGTCTTCTCGCCGTCCGGGGCCTCCATGCCGAGGATGAGCATGTGCTCGGCCAGCCAGCCTTCGTCCCGGGCCATGCAGCTGGCGATGCGCAGGGCGAAGCACTTCTTCCCGAGCAGGGCGTTGCCGCCGTAGCCGGAGCCGAAGGACATGATGGAGCGCTGTTCGGGGAAGTGGACGATGTACTTGTCGTCCTTGTTGCAGGGCCAGGCCACGTCCTTCTCGCCTTCGGCCAGGGGCTTGCCCACCGAGTGCAGGCAGGGCACGAAGGCGCCGCCGCCGAGCACGTCCCAGACCTTGCGGCCCATGCGGGTCATGATCTTCATGTTGACGACCACGTACGGCGAATCGGTGAGCTCGATGCCGATGTGGGCGATGGACGATCCCAGCGGGCCCATGCTGAAGGGGATGACGTAGAGGGTGCGGCCCTTCATGCAGTCCTTGAAGAGCTTCCGGAGCTTCTCCCGCATCTCGGAGGGGTCCATCCAGTTGTTGTTGGGGCCGGCTTCGACCCGCCGGCGGGAGCAGATGTAGGTGCGGTCCTCGACCCGGGCCACGTCGCTGGGGTCGGAAAGGGCCAGGTAGCTGTTGGGGCGCTTGGCGGGATTGAGCTTCTTGAACGTTCCGGAGGCTACCATTTCCCCGCACAGGCGGTCGTATTCCGCATCGGAACCATCGCACCAATAGACGCGGTCCGGCTGGCAGAGATCAGCCACCTCCTGGATCCAGGCGATAGCCTTCGGGTTGGTGATGTAGTCTGGGGCGTTCAATACGGCGCTCATAAGAACTTTCTCCCGTGTGGCGTGCAAGTGGACTGGCCCCTTAGGTCAGGCGAAGGCCCTCAGACGCTGTTTCTAGGTAAGTTTAGACATGGGACATGGCCCATGCAATGCGGCGGAGCCAAACAGGGAACCCGAATCGATCGAACAAGTTCCCTGATTTTCAAGGCTTTGCTTAACGATAGCACTTCTCTAACCTGGGGGTAGGTCATGTGACTTCCATCATGATCCCGAGAGGCAGCCCATGGCCATCCATCCCGAAGCCCAGGAATGCAACGACCGCCTCCGGTCGCTCGCCCCCGTCCTGCTGGAGGCCCTCTCCCCCCTGGGCAGGCGGACCTTCTCCCCCAAGGGCATCACCTTCCAGGCGAGCCAGAGCCGGGGCTGCCGCATCAACGCCACCGTCGGCCAGATCACCGATGGCGCCGGCAATCCGTTCCCGCTCGCCCCGCTGGCGGAACAGCTGTCCGGCCTGAACCCCAGGGACGCCTTCCTGTATGCGCCGGTCGCGGGCCGGGAGCCGGTCCGCAAGGCCTGGCACGCCAAGCACGTCAAGGAGGACGCGCGGATGGAGGCGGTCGCTCCGCCCATCGTGACTTCGGGCATCTGCCATGCGCTCTCCATGGCCGCCGAACTGTTCTTCAGCCCGGGCGACACCCTGATCCTGCCGGACCTTTATTGGGACAACTACGAGCAGATCTTCCAGGTGAGCCTGGAAGCCACGTTCGCGACGTTCCCGTTCTACCATGCCGGCACGTCCTTCAACCTGCAGGGACTGAGCTCGGCCCTGGCGGCGGCGCCGGGCAAGGCCCAGGTGCTGCTGAACTTCCCCAGCAATCCCAGCGGCTACAGCCCGACCCCGGAGGAGCTGACGGCCATCGCCGGGATCCTGGTGGAGGCCGCGCGGAACCGCACGGTGGTGGTCTATTGCGACGACGCCTACCACGGCCTGGTGTTCGATCCCGCGGCCGCCACCAGGAGCCTGTTTTCCGAACTGCTCGACCGCAGCCCGAACCTGATCCCCCTGAAGTGCGACGGCATCACCAAGGAGCTCTCCTTCTTCGGCGGGCGGGTGGGCTTCCTCAGCTTCGGGGTGGCCAGGGAGGCGGCCGCCGTGCTGCTGGAGAAGGCCATGGGCGCCATGCGCGCCCGGATCGGCAGCACCTCCAGCCTCAGCCAGTGCCTGACCGAGATCGAACTGGCCGATCCCCGCCATGAAGGCGAGTTCGAGCGGCTGCGGCTGCTCATGGCCGAACGCTTTGCCGCCCTCAAGACCGCCCTGGCCGAACCCAACCGCAACTGGAAGGTCTTCCCCTTCAACGCCGGCTGCTTCTGCCTGCTGGAGCTCCGTCCGGGCCTCGACGCCGAGGCGATCCGCCAGCAGCTCATCCGGGAGGAGAGCGTGGGCCTGGTGAGCCAGGGCGCGCGCTACCTCCGGATCGCCTACTGCTCCATCGAGCAGGCGGCGATCGCGCCGCTGATCCAGGCCCTGGACCGGGTCTGCGCCAGGAACTGATACCGGCCGCGCGACCAGGCCAGAGGATCGGACGGGATGCTTGGCTCCCGGGCCGAGGATATGCGCTTGAAATAAATTAATAATATATTAAAAATCGCCAAGAATCAGAGGTATAAAAAAATAAAAGGAGACATTTCAATTGAAATAACTACCATATGGCCAACCAGTCAACCCGGAGCCATTATGAGATTATCAATAATCGTCGCATCGCTTCTGTTCGGGATCATGGCCTGCACCTCAAGCAGCCCAGTCCAGCAGTCCGTCGCGACACCCCCCGATATCCATGTCGCCGGATACCGGTACGACAACGCGTGGGCCACAGCCATGGTCTGGAAGAACGGCACGGCGACCCCCCTCACCGATGGCGTCAATGATGGCAAGGCCTATGGAATAGCCATGATAGGCAGCGATGTCTATGTGGTCGGCCACACCTCCGACGGCACCCGCACCACCGCCAAGATCTGGAAGAATGGCGTCGCCACACCATCGCTCACCGATGGCACCCAGAATGCGAAGGCGTTCGCCCTGGTAACCTCCGGGAGCGACGTCTATGCCGCCGGCTATGAGTCCAACGGCAGCCATAGTGTCGCGAAGACCTGGAAGAACGGCACCCCGACCTCCATCACCGATGGAACCGAGAACGCCTACGCCTGGAGCCTGGCGCTGTCGGGCAGCGACATCTATGCCGGCGGCGTCAACGGCACGTACGGCAAGATCTGGAAGGACGGGGTGGCCACCCTCCCTGCGCTGAGCGGCGGCGCCGATACGACCGTGGTGTATTCCCTGGCCCTTTCGGGAAGCGATGTCCATGGCGCCGGATACGTCTGGGACAACACCGCAGGCGTCAACAGGGCCACCTACTGGAAGAACAACGTCGCCACCAGCCTCACGGACGGAACCGGGTCCGGCATCGCCTATCAGGTGAAGGTGTTCGGGACCGATGTCTACGTGGTGGGTTACGACAGCGTCGGCAGCACCACCATCGCCAAGGTCTGGAAGAACGGCGTCGCCACCAGCCTCACGGACGGCTCCCACAGCGGCGTCGCGAGCGCCGTGGCCGTGCTGGGCACGGACGTCTATGTGGCGGGCGCCGAATCCGACGGCACCCACTACATCGCCAAGATCTGGAAGAACGGCGTCCCCACCTCGTTCTCGGACGGAACCGTGGACGTTTTCCCGAAGTCCATGGTGCTGGTCGCCCGTTGAAGGGACAGCCGGCCCTGGAGCCGAACGGACGCCGCCCCCTGACATGGCCGTTTATTCGAATATTTAACTAATTATATCATTCTATCAAATGAGATTATTATAAATGTACATTTATTGCAATTTTATCAATGTTTATCGGCATTAATTCAGGTTTTGACCTATCCTTAAATGCGGTCGCATTCTCCGGCCTCATGCCAATGGGGCGGACAGCCATGCGTCCCGATCCCAATTCAGGTGGGTTTAATGGAAAAACATAGACACAAATACATCCACCCCATGACCTCTCATCTTTTCCATGAACGCCTGAGGTCCGAAGTGGATTTCATGCGCGGCGACCCCTTCATGGAGCCCGAACAGAATCTCCAGACGTGCATCGGCCCGGTCTTCAGCCCCGCCTTCGACCTGCTGGAGACGACGGAGAAGTATCTGCTCATGGCGGATCTCCCCGGCCTGGGCATCGGCGACCTCGACATCGAGCTCACCGCCAACTCGCTCACCATCACCGGGGAACGGGAAGGGGAGGCGTTCGGGGACGGCATGGCCTGCCACGCCCTGGAGCGGCGGTTCGGCTCCTTCCTGCGCCGGTTCGATTTCCCGGAGCACGTGGAAGGGGCCAAGAGCCTGACGAACATGTGCAACGGCGTCCTGAGGATCGAGGTCCCGAAACGGCTGGAGGGCCTTCCCGACTGCTGACCTGGGCCGGGAGGCAGCTACACTTGGGTGATCCAGACCTTCCCAAGGAAGCCCATGTCGACGCCCATGCTCATGCAGGTAGCAGCCCTCAAGCGCGAGGCCGGCGACGCGATCCTGTTCACCCGGATGGGCGACTTCTTCGAGCTCCACGGCGAGGACGCGGTGCGGGCCGCGCCGGTCCTGGAGATCGCCCTGACCGTGCGTGGGCGCGGCACGGAGTTCGAGACGCCCATGTGCGGGGTGCCCCATTTCGCCCTGGAGAGCTACCTGCCCAAGCTCCTCGCCGCCGGCTTCTCCGCCGCCATCGCCGAGCCCACGGCCAAGCCCGAGGACGTGAAGGGGCTGCTGCCCCGCGCCATCAGCCGGATCATCACCCCGGGCACCTGGCTGGACGACGATGCCCGCTGGCTGGCCGCGCTGCACCGGGTCGGGGACCAGTGGGGCCTCGCCCTGCTCCAGCTGGCCTCCGGGCAGCTGCGGGTCATCCCGGGCCAGGGCCGGGAGATGCTGGCGGCCACCCTCGAACGCCTGGCCCCCCATGAACTGATCCTCGCCGAAGGCAGCCCGGACGGGTTCGAGCTGGACGCCGCCCGCACCCCGCTCCCCCCTTGGCGGTTCGAGACCGAGCGGGCCCGGGGCCAGATCCTGGCCTTCTTCGGCTGGACCCACCTGGAAGGCGTGGGCCTGGATCCCTACCCCGCGGCCATCGGCGCCCTGGGCGCCCTGCTGGACCAGGTGGAGGCCACCCAGAAAGGCCGGCCGGCCCACATCCAGGGGGTGAGCCTGGAGCTGGGCGCCGTGGGCCCCCTGCTGGACGCCACCTCCGCCCGGCACCTGGAGATCACCGCCAACACCCTGGATGGGACCCGGGCGGGCAGCCTGCTGGTGCTGCTCGACCAGTGCCGGACCCGCCAGGGCGCCCGGCTGCTCAAGGCCTGGCTGGACCAGCCGCTGCGGGAGCGGGCCGCCCTGGAGCTGCGCTGGCGGCAGGTGGGCTGGCTCACCGAGGACAGCCACCGGGAGCCCCTGCAGAAGCAGTTCGGCGCCGTGCCCGACCTGGACCGCATCCTCGGCCGGGTGGCCCTGGGCCTGGCCGCGCCGCCGGAACTGGGCCAGCTCAGGGAGGGCCTGGCCCGGCTGCAGAGCCTGCCCGGCCTCATCGAGCGGGGCGGCTGGTTCCGGGAAGCCCAGGACCTGGAGCTCTGGCCGGCGGAAACCCCGCTCTGCCCGGCCCTGCTGGAGACCCTCCAGCGCAGCCTGGAGGACGCCCTGCCGCTGGAGCTGGAACGGGGCTCGGTGATCCGCGACGGGGTGGACCCGGAACTGGACGCCGTGCGCCGGCTGGCCCGGGACGCCAAGCAGGTGATGCTGGAACTGGAGGAGGAGGAGCGCGCCGCGAGCGGGATCAACACCCTGAAGATCAAGTACAACCGGGTGTTCGGCTACTACTTCGAGATCACCAAGGCGAACCTGGCCGCGGCCCCCGCCCACTTCATCCGCAAGCAGACCCTGGCCAACGCCGAGCGCTTCACCACCGAGAAGCTCATGGCCTTCGAGCAGCGGCTGCTGAGCGCGGAGTCGGACCTGCTGCGCCTGGAGGAAGCCCAGTTCCGCATGCTGCTCGCCACCGTGCTGGAGGACCGGAGCGCCCTGACCCGGCTGTCCCAGGCCGTGGCCAAGCTGGACGTGCTCTGCGCCATGGCCGAGCGGGCGCGGCTCTCCGGCTGGACCCGGCCGGAACTGAGCGACGAGCGCGAGCTGATCCTGGCCGGCGCCCGCCACCCCATGCTGGAGGCCCGGATGGGCCGGGAATGCATCCCCAACGATCTGTCCCTGCCCGCCCCCAAGGCCATGGCGGTGGTGACCGGGCCGAACATGGGCGGCAAGTCCACCTTCCTGCGCACCGCGGCCCTGCTGGTGGTGCTGGCCCAGGTGGGTTCGTTCGTGCCGGCGGACCTCATGCGGTTCGGCCTGGTGGACCGGATCTTCACCCGGATCGGGGCCTCGGATTTCCTGTCCAAGGGCCAGTCCACCTTCATGGTCGAGATGACCGAGACGGCCCGGATCCTGAACCAGGTCACCCCCGCCAGCCTGGTGATCCTGGACGAGATCGGCCGGGGCACCAGCACCCGGGACGGCCTGTCCCTGGCCGAGGCCATCGCCCTGCACCTCCGGGACCTGAAGGGGGGCGAGCCGCGCACCCTGTTCGCCACCCACTACTTCGAGCTCACCAGGCTGGCCGACGATCCCCGGATCCAGAACCTCCACGTGGAAGTGCAGGAGTGGGAGGAGCACCTCCTGTTCCTGCACCGCATCGCCGAAGGCCCCGCCGACCGCAGCTACGGCATCCAGGTGGCGCGCCTGGCCGGCCTGCCCCGGTCGGTCATCGCCGCCGCCCAGCGGATCCTGGCCGAGACGCCCGAAGCCGCCATCATCCCGGCCCGGAAGGCCCGCCGGGCCCCGGCCGAGCACCAGCCGATGCTGCCCATGTTCGAGCCCGAGATCGATCCCCTGCGGGAAGAACTGAACAGCCTGGACCTCAACCGCATGACCCCCCTGGAGGTCATGAACTGGGCGGCCGAACGCCAGAACCGGAGCTAGCCGGGTCCCGATCCAGCGTCAGGGTCGTCGCTGGTCCGTTCGCTGGCGCGAACGGCCATCGACCGAAGAAAGCAGAAAAAACCTTGCTGCCGCCGTCCGACTCTGGATACACTTCCATCCGTCATCAACACCGTTCGATTTCATTCAGAATATTGGCTATTTTTAAATTTTTAAAACATTTAACTACACCAACCAACTTCCGTGACGGAGGGGTGCTGTCGTATGTCGAAAATGATTAAAGCCATGATCCGAATCACGCTCGCCCTTGGTCTCGCCCTGCCGGCGGCCTCGGCGCCGGCCGCGACCCGGGGCGGGGGCGGCTGGAATCCCTGCGCCGGGCTCCGGGATCCCCTGGCCCTCTGGGCCTGCTGGAGCGCCGGCGGGGGCGGGGAGGGCCTCCTGGCGGCGGCGTGCGTCCCGAAGTCGGCCTGCCCGCCCAAAGACCAGAACGGCAAGCCCGTGCTGAGCTGCTATTACGAAAGCGACTACAAGACGGTCTGGCGCTGCATCCTCTTCTGCGACTACGGCGGCGCCTTCCCCTGGGGCAGCGATGGCGGCAACCACTGTGATTAGATATTGGATCCTCTGCCTGGCCCTGCTGTCCGGCCTGTCCCCCGCCTGGGGCCTGGAACCGCCGGCGCCGGCCCATCTGCTGGTTCCCGGCTGCGGTGCCGCGCTGCCCCTGGACGCGGGGCAGGCCTTCGCCGGGCCGCGGTTCCTGGTCTGGGAGGACCGCCTCGCCTTCTTCGAACAGGCCGCGCCCGTGCGAGCGGACCAGCCCGCGCGTCCCTGGCGGATGACCGCGGCCGAGCGGCTTCCCGCGGCGCCGCCCGCGGCGGGCCTGGGCCGGGCCCGGGTGAAATGGCGGGACGGGGCCCTCTGGATGAAGGCCGGCACCCGCATCTACCAGCGGGACGCCACCAGCGGGCAGTGGTTCCTGATGGCCGATCCGGGCCTGGAGTTCAGGGACTTCGACGTGGACCTCAAGGGCAGGATCCTCCTGGTCGCCACCGCGGATCCCCGCACCCGCCGCTACCGGGCCCTGCTGGAGGCGGTCGGGACGGACGCGCGGAGCACCGAGATCCTCCACCCCTACCCCGAGGCGGAGGACCGGCGCGGGTTCGACCGGATCTCCCCGGTGGCCGCGGCCACCCTGCTCACCGGGTTCGAATCGGTCCAGATCCAGGAGTTCATCGTGCTGTTCAACCCCCTGTCGAGGCGGGTCTTCATCTACCAGGGGATGGACGGCGGGCTGCGCGAAGCCAGGCTGGGGCTCCCCGTCCGTGGGGTCCGGGAACTGGCCGCCCCGGGCGCCGCCGGTCCCGCCG
>TBL_comb47_HYPODRAFT_10003833_pt1 | contig 17606 bp, 11 predicted proteins | sample TroBogypolimnion_40_FD_10682 | JGI IMG/M metagenome (IMG submission 10682)
CCATCTTTCTGCGGAAGATCTTTGTCGTTTGAATTACTCTGGTAGAACAAATTGTCTTTCGATGATATCAGTTTGGTTATATCATCACCCTCAAGATTTGAAGCTCCAACTGGTGCAACAAGTTGGCCCATCGTTGTGATTTTTCCATATTTATCCACCAAAACAACTGTGTTTTCAGGATGGTCAATCACAAGCAGTTCCAACAGATTAGTGTGCTGGATTTCTTTTACCTCATTGGTTATCTTGAGTGTATAGGATTGTTGACCGGGGTAGGTTGGCAGTTTCAGGTAATCGTTCCGCTCAAGTGGCTTGTGGATGCTTCCGCTGTAAATTTCGCCTGCAAATTGGTAGTTTTCCCCATCCCATGTGTAAATAAACGGACATGATTCCTTTAGAAGTAAAGCTAATAAAGCAATGAATAGCGGAATACTCAATACACCAATTACACCTAAAGCCCAGGAACCGACTGTAGCAGCAGTGTCCGGGTCGTATATTTCAATTTTACTGATTGATTTCACAGGAATTGAAACCTGGTTATTGCCCATGTCTGCAAACTCTTCCAAATAGAGATGCACCTCGTTGAGAAGGTATCTTTGGTCAAGTCTTGGCCGATAAAGGTAGCGGTTGGCTTTGTTGGGCTTGACTGGTTTTAGAGTAGGGAAATAGGTATATTCATACAGTTTACCTGTTAAAACATTGTTTCTTAATTGAATATCTCCTAACAACCATTTTTTTCGTTAAAATGAACAATGATCCTCTTCGAACTATCATCCACTACAGAGGCAATTTTTTCAGCAGATGGTAGAGGCGATGATTTAGCCATGAAATAGTAATGACAACCAGTTGTCAAATTTAGTATTGCAAAAACAAGCATAACAGAGACCCAGCGCATGACCCGTTTCTTAGGAATTCTATGCAAAACACGTAATAATACAAACGATGATTTTTGATTCTGAAACCAGGTTTTCATAACTAAGTGATTTAAAAGTTAAAAAGGATTTCGCATCGAAAAGCAGTATTAGTAAAAGATGATCTCAAATCGGGTACTCCAAAGCGGAATTCTCGCAAAATTAAACCCATTATCAAAATATTTAACCGGCACTAATTATTTTGCATTTGCAACCTTAAAACCCTATTTGGCATTACCTTGCAGATATTCGTAGGAGGAGGCCAGGCTCCTGTAAATCAGGTAACCAGCCAAATCTAAGCCTATTAAATGATGGGTATCATATGCATTCTGATTTTTGCAAAGTTGATTTCGAACAATATTTACCTTCTTAATTAAAGTTCTTATACCATTCTGGTAAATTATACTATCAATTGCCTGAGTATTGATAACCCGGGTTAAGCTATCATCAGGGTTGATTTTTTTGTACGAAAGGCTTGCATCAGATGCCTCTAAGTTTTTGTCTTTAACGATTTCACCGTTCTTTTTATAGATCAGGTCTTGTGCTGCAATCTGTAATGAAATGGAAAGTGCTGCAATGCAAAACAATACTCGTTTAATTTCCATAAAATTTGAGTTATAAAATATGAAACAAACGCTATATCATACCAAATATACAAAATTATCTGCTCTTTTTATCATTATTCCATTTTTTTTTGCTTTATTCTTTTGATTGATCCTAACTTTCTGCAACACATGTTAACAGCCTAACCAATCTCCTTATTAGATAAGATCAATATGTTTTCACTAAAAATACAATCTGCGCAGTATTTTCTTCCTAAAAGTACCCGCAAATTTTGATTCAACTTCAAAATAGATAACGATAGGATCGCTGAGGCATCCGAATAAGTTCAACCATCGATTATGGCACTTTGGGTTCCGCGATTTTCAATCGTGATCGGAAATTGGCGATTAGAAAATCGCCAGACTCGTTTGAGCCCATTATAAATTATTCTGCAGGCAGAAATTACATTTTATTATTTAGTGGGTTAAATTACCGGTTTACTGTATTTGCTGTTCAAAAAAGAAGGGATCGAATTCAATTCGACCCCTATATAAATATATCCCAATTATTTTTTTGCAATAACAGCTAAGAGCCAATTGCCAATAGCAAGCCGCCAGTTGCCAGTCGCCAATAGCCAGCAGCAAGTTGCCAGCACCCAGCAGCCAGCCTCAAATCTGCGAATAGTCGAGCGGTACCAAGAATATTTTGTTGACAACACTTACCGTGAAGGCGAATTCAGGTTTGGCTTTCAGCGTGTTCCATTCGGGACTTTCTCCAAATTTCTTCCAAAGGGCGGTACGTTCCGCCATATCGGTAAAACCGAGCATATAGATCAAAGCCGGCATTTGCGGGCCTGCAAGGATTTCACCAAAGAAGACGCATTTCAAACCTACTTTTTCAAAAATGCCCATCTCTTCGGAATTGAACATCTTGATTTTGCGCTGTGCAGCCTCTTCGTTGTTGCTTTCATAAGTCCGCAATTCGATCAGGGTCCGGTCTTTGGCAGGCATCTTCAACATTGGAAATCCATCAAAAGCCTCCATCAAATAGGTCTCATATCGGGTAAAGGTTCCCACTTCGGCAGTCGTTTCAAAATAGCTTTTACCAGCTTGCACAAATGCAGAATCCTTCCACATATCCTTTTTAATCGCCTGATATTCTGACATTGAAGGATATATAAGCAAATAATAGATGACCGGTGGTTCCGTAAGGCTATATTCGCCAAAAGCACCAACTTTTACACTTTTCTTGTTTAAATAAGGAATTAGAGCCTCTTTATAAAAATTCTCAACTTTTGTTTTGGCTCCCCCATTTTTAAAATGGTAAACCTTCCACTCATAAATTTCCTTATTAGCGGGTGGATTGGCCTGCAATTCAGAAGCCGTGACAGAAGCAGTTGCCGTAGCGGCAGCAGCAACTACCGCAGATGTTTTGATAAAATTTCGTCTTTCCATTGATAGTCTGATTGTTTGTATGAATTGAATTATTGGACTAAGTTATTAAAAAAAACGATCAACAATACATAAAGAAAGAAATAGGGAAATAAATTGAGATATGATTTTCTGCTGTATTTGCGTTTGGCGATTGTGTGGTGAAAACAAAAAGAATAATAAAATTCGTACTTTCGCTGGCAATTACAAATTACAATATGAAAAATGGACTTCCTTTCGATCAATTAGCTCAATTAATTGATGGTGAATTATATACAGATCACACAACAAGAGTAATTTATTCAACCGATGCTTCCTCATATCGGGAAATGCCACAAGCGGTTGTCCTTCCGCGCCATAAAGAGGATGTCAGGTTGATCCTTGAATTTGCTCGCGAACACAAAACCTCCGTCATTCCACGTGGGGCAGGAACTTCGTTGGCAGGACAAGTTGTCGGTCCCGGTATCGTGGTCGATATCTCAAAATACATGGACCAAATCCTCGAATTCAACAGAAACGAACGGTGGATCGTGGTACAACCCGGTGTAAACCTCTCTGAGTTAAATATTTACTTAAAATCCTATGGATTACAGTTCGGACCTGAAACTTCGACGACCAACCGGTGCCGTTTGGGTGGGATGTTGGGCAACAATTCCTGTGGGCTCAGGTCTTTGATTTATGGCAGCGTCCGTGAGCATGTACTGGAAGTCGAAACCCTATTGTCCGATGGTTCGGAAGTTTTGTTTGGGCCACTTACCAAAGCTGAATTCAAAGCGAAATGTGAAGGGGATCTTGAAAAACTCGAGACGAAAATCTATCTGCAAATCCGGGAAGTCCTCTCTAATCAAATGACCCGCGATAAAATAACTGAGGTTTACCCGGAAGCTGCGGTAACACGTCGGAATATGGGTTATGCCGTTGATTTTTTGATGGATACTGACCCATTTATGAATAATGGGAATACCTTTAATTTCTCGAAACTTCTGGCGGGCTCTGAAGGGACGCTTGCATTTACCACGGCGATCAAGTTAAACCTGATCCCGTTGCCCCCCAAAATCAAATGTGTGGTACCGGCACATTTTGCAACCATCGAAGAAGCCCTTTATGCCAATATCATCGTTCTGAGGCACCACCCATCAACAATAGAGTTGATGGACGATATCATCATGAACTGCACCAAGGAGAGCCTTTCGATGCGTGAAAACCGCTTTTTTATTGAAGGCGACCCAAAAGCAATTTTGATGATCGAATTTGCAGCAGATACCCGTGAAGAGATAGAAGCTTCACATTTAGCTATGGTTCAAGATCTTACCGATGCAGGTTATGGTTACCACTTCCCATTGGTTTTTGGAGACGGCAAGATCAAAAAAGTATGGGAATTGAGGACCGCAGGATTGGGATTGCTATCCAATATTCCCGGTGATAAACGAAGTACAACTGTAATTGAAGATACAGCAATAGCCCCTGAAAAACTGCCAGCTTATGTGGCCGAATTCAAGACTGTTATTGAAAAATATGGATTGAGCTGTATCTATTATGCCCATATTGCAACCGGCGAATTGCACCTCAGGCCACTTTTAAACCTTAAAGATCCGGTAGATCAAAAAATTTACGCTGATCTCGCACAGGATGTTGCAGCATTGGTGAAAAAATTCAGGGGTTCTCTATCAGGCGAACATGGCGATGGAAGGTTACGTGGTTCATTTATCCCATTTATGTTTGGGGAGGAGATCTACAATTTGTTCAAAGCGATAAAAATGACCTGGGATCCCTGGAACGTTTTAAATCCGGGAAAAATTACCGATGTACCTCCCATTACCCAAAACCTGCGTTACGAGCTTTCGAACCGCTACCCGGAAATCTCAACGACAACGGATTTCTCTTCAACCCATGGCTATCTTCGGGCGATTGAAATGTGCAATGGTTCGGGCGATTGCAGGAAATCGGAGATCATGGGAGGGACAATGTGCCCCACCTATATGGCAACGCGTGACGAAGACAAGACAACCCGTGCCAGGGCCAATATGCTCCGCGAATTTATGCACCGGCCTGAAAATAACAACTCACTGTTTCAGAAGGAAGTATATAAAGTACTTGATCTCTGCCTATCGTGCAAAGGTTGCAAAGGCGAATGTCCGTCGAACGTGGATATGGCCAAGATCAAAGCTGAATTTTTGCAGCAATATTACGACGAAAATGGGATACCTTTCAGGGCAAGGTTGATCGCCTATCTGCCAAGATTGGGAAAACTCGCTATGGCTTTTCGACCGATAACCAATTATCTACTTAATCAACCACGCATTAACAAGATAATAGGTTTTCATCCAGACAGGAAAATACCTGGATATTCTGCCCAAAGTTTAAGGAATTGGGGTACAAAACACAAAAGCAGACCTGGGGCAAAAGGGACAGTTTACCTTTTTGCCGATGAATTTACTAATTTTCAGGAACCGGAAATCGGGATCAAGGCCATACTTCTCTTAAACAAGCTGGGATATGAAGTTGTCATTCCAAAACATCGAGAAAGCAGCAGGACCTATCTTTCAAAAGGGCTTGTACGCGAAGCTAAGAAAATTGCCATCGCCAATGTATTGATGCTTAAAGATATCATAACTTCAGAAACCCCATTGATCGGTATCGAACCTTCTACGATCCTCACCTTCCGGGACGAATATCCCGAACTGGTGGATGCCTCATTGCGTGATGCAGCGATCGAACTTGGTAAAAACGCCCTATTGTTCGACGAGTTTTTTGTCCGCGAGATGGAAAAAGGGAATATCACTGACTCACAATTTACCAACAAGAATAGGGAGATCAAATTACATGCCCATTGTCAGCAGAAAGCGGTGGCCTCTTCCCTATCCACACGCAGGATGCTGACTTTGCCAGAGAATTATACCGTTCAGGAATTGAAAACCGGTTGTTGCGGGATGGCCGGATCGTTTGGGTACGAAAAGGAACATTATGAACTTTCGATGCAGATCGGTGAAATGGTACTTTTCCCTGAAGTCCGAAAAAGCTCTGCATCGACAATTATTACTGCTCCCGGTACAAGTTGCAGGCACCATATCAAAGATGGGACCGGTAAATCGGCCGTCCATCCGATTGAGGTGATGTATGATGCGGTTAATTTGTAATAACATTCTAAAAACCAATTCTACCAATTTAGATTTTCAGGTTTAGATTGGATTTCGAGCGTCGTTGCAAACGACAGACAATTTGCCCCTCGTTTCAAACGAGGGGGATTAAGGATGATTTAGTTTTTCAGTTTTAAAATATCTGGAATGCCAAGATCCTTACAAATTTTACGACAAAGATTCTCCTTAATGTCGGGATGCCTTGGCACAGAAGATGACTTACCGTTGTTAAAATTCCAATAGAGCGAATGGTTACTACCTTCCCGGATAAAAACGCATCCATTCTTTTCAATGTACTTAAGAGTTTGTTTCTCTTCATCAGAAACTGAATGACATAATTTGGGTAATCAGATTATTCGTAATGTCTTTACTGGTTGTTGCCCTAATCTCTTCGAAAACTAAATTTACAGCATCCGCAAGGTTTTCTTTTGCTTCCTCTATTGTTTCTCCTTGCGTGTTAATCCCTGGTATTTCTTGCACATAGGCAATAAACCCTCCTTCATCACAGGGTTCGAAAACAGCGGTCATTTCAATATTCTTCATCATCATTTTTTTCAAAATTGCAAAAAATAGAATTACGTTTTTTTGCGGCAATGCTTTTGTATCAACTGCAACAACAGCAACTTGTTGATCGGTTTTGAAATGTAATCGTTGCACCCGGCATCCAAGGCTTTTTCCCTGTCGCCTGAAAGGCCGAAGGCTGTTTGGGCGATAATTACGACTTCCTTGTTAAATTGTCTGATCAGCTGTGTTGCTTCATATCCACCCATTTCAGGCATTTGAATATCCATCAGGATCAGGTCAAGGTCGTGATGGTTTCGGCAAGCTTCTATTGCATCCCGTCCATTCCGAACTTTTATGGTTTCTCTGGATAACTTTTCAACTAAAATGTTGATCAGTATTTCAGAGTTCAAATCGTCTTCAGCAATCAATATTTTTAATCCGGGAAAACTCTTTTTCGATTGGATTTCAATTCCCTGACATGAACCAAACTCATATTGTGCCGGTTTTTTGTTGGGTTGATTGCGATAAGGTAATGTGAAATAAAATGTTGAACCTCTCCCCACCTCGCTGTCAACCCAGATATGACCACCCAACATTTCAACATACGATTTGGATATTGTAAGTCCCAGCCCGGCCCCCTGCATTGCCTTTATATCTTCGATATCGGCCTGAGTAAACCTTTCAAATATAGCTTCCTGCCGGTCTTTTGGAATACCCATGCCTGTGTCTTTTACATAAAACCGTAGTGACGTACCATGGTACGTCTCTACCTGACCATGGTACGTCTCTACAGGACCAACAACATCATAACCTATTTCTATTGAACCTATTTCAGTGTATTTTATCGCATTTTTAACAAGGTTCATTAAAATGGCATAAAGCTTTTCACTATCCGTTTCAATCATTGCTTCATTCGAAGGGAGGGTGTTTTTGAGGTACAATTTCATCCCTTTGGCTTCTACCTCAGGTTTAAAGAAGGTATAAATATACCCGGTTTGCTCGTTGATGTCCGACTCTTTCAAATTCAGTTTCATCACACCTGCCTCAATTTTCGAAATATCGACAATGTCATTGATAATTTTCAGCATCCGGGCACCGCTTTTTTCGATGATCTGAATATACTCCTGTTGTTCATCACCCGAAAGGCCTGGCTCTTTTAGCAATTCCGCAAAACCCAGAATTCCGTTCATGGGGGTCCTGATCTCATGGCTCATGTTGGCAAGGAAAGCGGTTTTCAACCGGTCACTTTCTTCGGCATGTTCCTTCGCCTTGATGAGCTCCATCGTTAATTTTTTACTTTCGGTGATATCGGTTTTGATCCCCAAAAAATTTGTCATTTCACCATTTTCAGAAAAAAGCGGTGCAATACTAGCCGATTCCCAGTACAATTCGCCACTTTTTTTCCTGTTGTGAAACTCACCGAACCACTCCTTACCTGAAAGAATCGTTTCCCATAAAATTGCATATTCCTGTTTGTTTTTTTCGCCTGAGCCAAAAATGCTGGGGTTTTGTCCGATCAACTCTTCTGATGTGTACCCTGTCAATTTTAGTGTTGCGGAATTTACATATTCCATGGAGCCTTTAATATCGGTAATAATCACAGAATTGGGACTTTGTTCAATCGCACGCGACAGCTTTCTAAGTTCATTTTCTGCCATTTGCCTTGCCTTGTGTTCCTGCAATTCTCTGTATGCCCGGTTAATGGCTGGTATAAGACGCTCCATTTTATTTTTGAGCACATAATCGGTCGCCCCATTTAAAAGCGAATCGATGGCTGCATCTTCGCCCATGGTCCCACTAATAAAAACAAATGGGATCTGCGGATATTGTGTTTTTGCCATCAATAATGCTTCTGTGCCGCTGAAACCGGGCAAATGATAATCAGATAAGATGATATCTATTTTTTGTGCCTTCAGAATGTCCAGGTAATCTTTTTCGTTATCCACAAAATAATATTCATGTATTACATTGGCTTTTTTTAAGGCTGACCGGACCAACTGAGCGTCTGAAGGGTTGTCTTCAAGATGAAGTAACTTAATTACACTTTCCATTCTTTTTCTTTTTGAAAATTATTCAGGAATTTCATTTACAAAATGCGAATCTTGAAGTAACGCCATAATCAAAGTTACATCATTTGAACGATCGTCGATAAGCAAAATATTCATAATGGTCGATTTCATATTTTTTATTTGTTAGAGATTAACTGATCAGCGCAGGAAGGCTAAAATAAAAAGTTGCCCCTTTTTCAATTTCACCTTCTGCCCAGCATCGTCCTCCATGACGGGAAATGATCCGATTGATATTGGCCAGTCCAATTCCAATGCCTTCAAAATCGCGGGGCGGATGTAACCTTTGAAATACATTAAACAATTTGCCGGCATATTTCATATTAAAACCTGCACCGTTGTCTTTTATGAAAAATACCGTTTCAGCGTTTTCCACAAAACTACCTAACTCAATCATTGCTTTTTCCTTTTTCCCGGTATATTTTACAGCATTTGAAACCAGATTTGTCCACACCTGGCTAAGTAATTGCTGATCAGCCCATGAATCAGAAAGATAATTAATCACGATCTCAATTTCCCTGCTTTGAATTTCAGGTTGGAAAAGTTGCAATGCCTTGTTAACAATTTGTAACGTATCTATTCTGACTTTATGGAGTTCATATTTGTTCAACTGTGAAAATGAGAGTAGGGCATCAATTAATTTCGCCATCTCTTCTGATGATTTTACAACTATATCGAGGTAACCGAGCTCTTCCTTCGTTAATTCTGTTTTTTTATTTTCAAGGAAAAGACCGATAAATCCACAAATATGGCGCAACGGAGCCCTAAGGTCGTGCGAAACAGAATATGAAAACGCCTCAAGTTCTTTATTGGCAGCCTCAAGCATTTCGGTACGTTCAACAACACGGCTTTCCAACGACTGGTTAAGTTTAATGATCTCCTCCTCAGCTCTTTTACGCTCTGTGATATCTACAAAAGTTGCCAGAAAATTATCGTTGATTGCAGTTCCTGAAATGATGATTTCGCGAATATTCCCATCTTTGCAGGTCACATGATAAACATCTGTTTTTATATCCGAATTGTTTTCGATAGCACGATTTACAGAAAATTCCCAACTTTCGATAACCTTTTTACGGTAATCGGGATCAGGATAAGCTTTATTCCACCACTCTGATAATGAAGGCATTTCAGCTTCGCTGTAACCAAAATCCAAAATAAATCGATTGTTTCGGTATGTAATCACTTCATTTTTATCAACATAGCAAACAGGCAAAGGATTGCTTTCCATCAAACGGCGAAATTTCGCCTCACTTTCAAATAAGGTCTGTTCTACTTTTTTCCGCACGTTGATCTCATCCATCAGCGAATGATTGGCAATCAGCAACTCTTCAGTACGTTCCTTAACCCTGTGTTCAACTTCATCATAGGCTTTATGCAATTCGGCCTGAAGGTAAATCAGTTTGTCCTTTTCCTTGCGCAATTCTTCGTTGACCATCCGTAACTGATTTGGGCTGGGTATGGACAACAATTTTGGTAACACAGGCCAGACAACTACAGCCGTTGCCACGGATACCATCGCACAAATTGCATCTACGGTTGCCTGCCACCAGTTGACATCCCACCAGAGTCCAATAACATGGGTGATATGCGTTGTACCGCAAGCCAGAATAAATAGTCCGAATAAGAAGATGATCCATGTAAACGGCATATCTTTCCGTTTACGGACGAAAATGATCAGGAAAAAGGGGATAGAGGCATAAGATATCGCTATCAGGGCATTTGAAATGGCCATAACCATCATTAACAGTGGGGTCATATTCCCCTGGCGAACGCCTTCAATTTCCATTTTGCCTGGCATAAATACCATTGGACCAATGATTAACATGGCCAAAGCAATGGCAGGTGCAATTATGCGTGGCAATAGGGTGATTGCCTGGCCGACCAGCGATTTCTTTTGTGCTATCGTCTGGACTTTATATCCCCTAAGGCGAAGACTATTGGTAACAACAAAAATTGAACTGAACGCCATGGCTCCTGCAGCAAACATCGGGCTCAGCAAGCCATAAACAGCAATCGGAATCAGCGCTACATTATAAAACAAAGCCCAGATCAGGTTTTGTACAATGGTTTGGGATGTACCCCGTGATAACGAAATAGCACGTCCAACACCCGACACATCGCCACCGATCAGTGTTATTCCGGCAGCTGCTATTGCGATATCGGTACCAGTCCCAATCGCAATTCCGACATCGGCCTGGGCAAGTGCAGGTGCATCATTGATCCCATCACCCACCATGGCTACGATAGGATTTTCAAAATTTCCCAATGAATTGGAGGTCTGGAGTCCTTTAATCAATCCGACTTTATCTTCAGGGAGAACATCGGCCAGAACACGCCCGATACCAACCTGATGGGCAATGGCATCAGCTGTACTTTGGTTATCACCTGTAATCATCACAACCTCCAAACCCAGCAAATGCAAATCCTTGATTGCCTCCATAGCACCGGGTTTAACGGTATCTGCCAGGCATACGATTCCAACCGGAAGGGCAGGATCATTTCCATTTACAGGTTTGCAGGATACGATCAGTGCCGTTTTTCCTTGTGTTTGTAGGTTTAAAACAGTCATTTGAATGGAGGAGATGTCGATATCTTCATTTTGCATCATCCTCAGGTTACCGATGATGACTATTTTGTCATCCACAATGGCCCGGATACCAAAACCACCAAAAGAACGGAATTGACCGGGTTCTGAAAGACGAATTCCTTTTTCATCTGCCGCTTTAACAATTGCTTGTCCCAAAGGATGTTCTGAACCCTTTTCCGCACTTGCCGCCAAGCGGAGCACTTCATCGCTATCGAATCGTCCTAGCGTTTCAATATCAGTCACTTCTGGTTTCCCACATGTAATTGTCCCCGTTTTATCAAAAACAACAATGTTAACTTTCCCTGCACGCTCCAGAATTTCACTGTTCTTAAATAAGATTCCATTCTCAGCCCCCTTTGATGTACCCACAATAATGGCTGTTGGTGTTGCCAATCCAATGGCACATGGACAAGCGATGACCAGAACGGAAATTGCATTGATCATGGCACCTGTCCATCCGATCTGAGCAACATAAATCCAACCAAAAAAAGTAAAGATTGCTATTCCAATGATGATGGGGACAAAATATTTCCCAATCTCGTCGGTAAGTTTTTGAATAGGTGCTTTGCTTCCCTGCGCTTCCTGAACAAGATGTACGATTTGCGATAAAGTGGTATTCTTTCCAACCTTGGTCGCTTCAAACCTGACCATCCCTTCCTGGTTAATAGAAGCACCAATCACTTCATCACCCGGACCTTTACTAACCGGCATCGATTCACCGGTAAGCATTGCCTCATTAAAAGCAGAATGACCTTCGCAGATAATGCCATCGACCGGAACTTTGTCACCGGGACGGACAACAACTGTATCACCAACAATCACCTGATCAACAGGCAATTCAACTTCAATTCCATTCCGAAAAACAGTTGCAGTTTTACATCGTAATCCCGCTAAAGCTTTAAGCGATTCAGAGGTTTTACCTTTAGCACCAGCTTCAAGATATTTGCCAAGCCTGATCAGAGTGATGATTGCAGCACCTGACTCAAAATAAACATTCGGATTCCGGATAACCCCAATTGTGACCAACAAACTTGAGAAATAGGCAATTGACGAACCCATTACGATTAATACATCCATATTGGCACTACCAAACCGCAGGCTTTTATACGCACCGATGTAAAACTGCCAGCCTACGACAAACTGAACAACCGTAGCGGCAAAAAGCATGACAAACTGGTCATATTCAAAACCGACCAACTTAAAGTCGCGCATCATACTGTATAGAATGAGCGGTATTGTGAAAATCAATCCAAGGATCAATAAGTTCTTTTGCCTGCTCATCTCCGAAGCCTGAACAATCGCTTCAATGTCTTCAATATCTTCTGACCCACTAACCTGAATGATTTCAAATCCAGCCTTGTGAATAACTCCGGCAAGTTCTGCTATGGTTGTCATGCCTGGAATATACTCCAGACTTAGTCGTTCGTTCCCAAATCCTACGGATGCGTCGAGTACACCAGGTTGTTTGTTCAGTAGTTTCTGCAACAATATCGCATCCGTATGATCGTGAAGACCAGTGACAGGTAGATCAAGTTTGCCTGTTGCGATGCCGTATCCTACCCGATCAACTGCGGCAATGATCTCTTTCTCGCCAAGTAGCGCAGGATCAAAACTTACGGTTAACCTTTCATTTGCAAATTCAACATTTGCATCAACAACACCCTTTAGTTTTTTAACAGTGGTTTCGACAGCGTATGCACAATTCGTACAAGTTAAACCTGTTACGGGCATCGTGATGATCTTTGGTGCAGTCATTTTTCTTCATTTAAAATATTTCCAGGATTTCCTTGTCTGTGAAAAAACAAAATAATCAGCCTCCCAGCCTTTTTCAAAAATAAGAAAAATTAACTGGTGTTTCACCAGTTGTTTTGTAAAAAATATTTAGCTTTGCATTTCAAAGTACTTTTACATAAAAATAAAATTAATGATGGAACGGACGGCAAAGTTTATGTCATTGAGCGGATTGTCGGGAATCGGAGCGGGAATTGCCGCATTGGTCAGCGGAACCATCGCCGCAATTTATTTAGGTTATATCAATGTACTTGATAAAGAGCAAGGTGGAGTTGATGCACAATCGGTATCCCCCGAAAAGATCCTGTTTTTCCTGATCCTTGGTACGGCAACAATCGTGATGGCCATTGCGCTAGCCTATATTTTTACCCGAAGGATTGCCAAAAAGAAAAACCTACCTATCAGGGACAGGACCGTAAAACTTGTGACTGTGTCTATGCTGATCCCTTTGATAACTGGTGGGTTGTTCATTCTTGCACTTGTATTCAAATTTAGAATATTTGGTTTGGTGGCCCCTTCAACACTTATCTTTTATGGACTTGCGCTCGTGAATGCCGGAAAATATACAGTTAGTTATACATACTGGCTAGGCCTTGCTGAAATCGCAGTCGGATTCATTTCAATTCTTTTTTATGGTTTTGGTTTGATTTTCTGGATGTTGGGATTTGGAGTTTTTCATTTGATTTACGGTACTTTACTGTACTTTAAATTTGAACGCAGCAAACAGTAGTTTATAGTTGATCAGAAATATGGGAAATAAATTTAATCTACACATTTACAGGCTATTATCCTTAATCACCTTATTTTCGGTGGCCATGGGAATGTTGGAAAGTTCGGTGGTGATCTATCTCAGGGAACTCTATTATCCAGGTGGGTTTCATTTCCCGGTCAGGGCAACTTCCTACACAGTAGCGGTTACAGAATTGTTGCGCGAATTGGCAACGATGGTGATGTTGCTGACAATCGGAATGGTTGCCGGGAGAAACAAACACGAACGATTTGCCTGGTTCATTTACAGTTTTGCCATTTGGGACATCTTTTATTATATTTTTCTCTATCTGATGATCGGCTGGCCAGCGAGCCTGATGGACTGGGATATCCTTTTTCTTTTGCCCATAATGTGGACAGGACCAGTCTGGGCTCCTTTGTTATTATCGACCATGATGATTATTCTGGCAGTTTGCATTTTATTTTTCTCCAATCCGAACAGGAACGCCCACCTGAAATTGATGGAGTGGATCATTCTGATTACCGGTTCCATTGTTGTGGTCATAGGATTCTGTAAAGATTTTTACATCTCCATGACAACGCTTTACCCCTTAATTCCGGCTACAAAACTGTTCTTCTCAAAACAAACCGGTGAATATGCAGCGAAATATGTTCCTAAAAATTTCGATCTGCGAGTATTTGCGATTGGATCAGCACTTATTTTTACAGGTATCTGTATTTTTATGCTTCGAAATGCGAAAAAATCGGAAATTAGAATGGATTAATTTGCTGTCAAATTTGATTTACAAACCTTGATCCAATCCAAAAGGGAGAGGTAGCGCACACTTGGCTGATTTCAAAAAAATCCCCCTCTGAATGCACAAAGGGGGACAAATATCTGAGATTAAAAATATTGTTATTTTTTAATCGGAATATTCTTATAAATAACCGGTGGTTTGGTCAAAGCACGATAAATGAAATAGATTCCAGCCAAGATAAAAGGAATACTCAACCATTGCCCCATGTTCAGGGTCATTCCCGATTCAAAAGCTTCCTGGTTTTCCTTGATAAATTCAATAAAAAACCTTGTCATAAAAATGCCGATAAAGAAAACTCCCGTAATAAATCCGGTACGGTCTTTTAAATCTTTCTTTTTATAATAGAAATATAACAAAACTGCAAATGTGACCAGATAACATAACGCTTCATAAATCTGGGTCGGATGTTTTGGTATTGTTTCGTGGTTCCGTTCATAAATAAATCCCCATGGCAAATTTGTAGCTACCCCATAAATTTCAGAATTCATCAGGTTACCTGTGCGGATCATCGCACCGACCAAAGCCACAGGCACAACCAGACGGTCAAGGGTCCATAAGATAGGTCTTTTGGTAACCCGTAAAGAGAACAACCATACTGCAATAATGATCCCAAAAGCCCCACCATGACTGGCGAGCCCCTGAAAACCCACAAATTTGTAACCATCTGCACCCTTGGCTACCGGTAGGAAAATTTCAGTAAGATGGTTTGAATAATATTCCCATCCATAGAAGAATACATGCCCCAAACGCGCACCCACGATCGTAGCAATAATTACATAAACAAACAACTTCTCAACCCATTCAGGATCAGACCCTTCGAATTTGAACATATTGGTCAGGATTGAAAACCCAAACAGGAAACCCATCGCAAACATTAAACCATACCAACGAATCGAGATTGGACCAAGGTTAAAAAGTTCAGGACTGGCATTCCAGTGGATCGCTAAAAGGGTATGCATATGATCGGATATTAAGGGTTACTTGCAACTGGCGACTGGCGGATGGCAACTAGCAGTTGGCAACCGACAGCTGGCTAACGCACGAGCCTATTTCAAATATTTCTATTTATTTCTTTGGGGCTATTTCAGTTTCTTAAACCAGGCCGTGACCATGGCAGTTTTTGAATTTTTTGCCACTTCCGCAGGGACATGGTTCATTGCGCCCCACTTTTGGTGCCTGTCTGACCTGTTGAACCGGCTTTTCCTCAACCGCCTTTTCGGGCGTTTTCCCGGATGACAATTCACTCTTCGATTCACGGTATTGCGAACGGTCAGAATGACGCCTGGCTGCAGGGGCTTCATGGACTTGGTCCGGATCGCTGATCGGGATCTGACCTTTCATCAAGGTTGACACGACTCCTTTGTTGATTCGTTCCATCATTGCCTTGAACAGGTTAAAAGATTCGAGTTTATAAATCAACAACGGATCTTTTTGTTCGTATGAAGCGTTTTGAACAGAGGTGCGCAATTCATCAAGCTCGCGAAGGTTTTCTTTCCAATGTTCATCAATCGTTGCAAGGATGACCTGTTTTTCGTATGATTTTACAAGATCCTGACCTTGAGTCTTATACGCTTTTTCGAGGTTGGTGACAATATTGAACAGCCTCAAGCCATCGGTGATCGGAACAACGATATTGTTATAGATATGGGACTTGGTCTCGTACACATTTTTGATGACTGGCCAGGCCTGTTTGGAGATCGACTGGGCACGACGCGTAAAATTGGCGATTGCGGCATGATAAATCCGGTCACCTGTTTCAGCAGGTTTTAAATCAACAAACTCCTCCTCGGTAACCGGTACGTCAAGCGATAAAGAACGGATCAGGTCAAGCCTGAAGTCTTCGAATCCTTCCCGACCGTTGGGTTGATGTTCGGCAGTGATCGTCTCTCCCATGTCATAAATCATATTGAGGATATCGACATCGATTCGCTCGCCGAACAGAGCATGCCGGCGCTTCTTGTAGATCACTTCGCGTTGGGAGTTCATGACGTCATCGTATTCGAGCAAACGTTTACGGATGCCGAAGTTGTTCTCTTCCACCTTTCGCTGTGCCCGCTCAATAGATTTGGAAATCATTGAATGCTGAATCACTTCACCATCCTTAAGCCCAAGCTTGTCCATAATATTGACAATCCGGTCTGAGGAAAACAGGCGCATCAAATCATCTTCAAGTGAAACAAAGAACTGCGAATATCCCGGGTCACCCTGACGACCGGAACGACCGCGTAACTGACGGTCAACACGGCGCGACTCATGTCTTTCGGTACCAATAATGGCAAGACCGCCCAAGTCACGTGTTTCAGGTGTCAATTTGATGTCTGTACCACGACCTGCCATGTTGGTTGCAATGGTCACCATACCCAATTTTCCGGCTTCGGCCACAATATCGGCCTCCTGCTGGTGCCGTTTCGCATTCAGTACCTGATGTTTGATTCCTCGCATCTGCAACATCCTGCTCAACAATTCCGAAATCTCAACCGAGGTGGTACCTACAAGCATAGGTTGCCCCTTTTTGTTGAGTTTCACGATCTCTTCAATGATGGCGTTGTATTTCTCTTTTTTCGTTTTATAGACAAGATCTTCCTGATCTTTCCTGATGACAGGAACATTGGTCGGAATAACCACGACCTCAAGTTTGTAAATGTCCCAAAGCTCACCTGCCTCAGTTTCGGCAGTACCTGTCATACCCGAAAGCTTATGGTACATACGGAAGAAGTTCTGAAGCGTAATTGTTGCAAAAGTCTGGGTGGCATCTTCAACCTTGACCCGTTCTTTGGCTTCAATCGCCTGGTGCAATCCATCGGAATATCGGCGCCCTTCCATGATACGCCCGGTTTGCTCATCCACAATCTTAACCTTACCTTCAATCAATACATACTCAACATCCTTCTCGAACATTGTGTAGGCTTTAAGTAACTGGTTTACAGTATGGACTCTTTCTGATTTAATCGCAAAATTCTGCAAAAGTATATCTTTCCGATCAAGGCGATCAGTCTCGGAGAGTTTCTTATCATTCTGTATTTCTGCGATTTCGGCACCAACATCCGGAAGTACAAAGAAACCGCCATCTTCATTGTCCTTTGAAAGGATTTCGATCCCATTATCGGTCAACTC
>TBL_comb47_HYPODRAFT_10003835_pt1 | contig 17596 bp, 16 predicted proteins | sample TroBogypolimnion_40_FD_10682 | JGI IMG/M metagenome (IMG submission 10682)
GCGCGGTCCGGGCGTTTGCCCATCATGTCGGCTGGAGGCTTCATGCTGTCGGCAAAGGTGTTCCAGGCGGCTTCCTGAGATGCCGTGATCTTGAGCTTGGCTTTCAGGTTGGCCAAGTGCTTGGCGTGCATTTGGGCCCTTTTGGCCGGGTCCATTTGGTGCATTCCGTCATGTCCCATCATGCCGCCATCCATTTGCGCAAAGGCGGCACCGGTTGCTGTAGCCATGACGCCTGCGAGCAACAAAGATTGAATCAATTTTTTCATGGTTTTCCTTAAGTTCAGTGTGGTCAGAAGCTCACATTGCTTGCGACCTGAATGCAGTGTGCGCCTCCCGTGTAACGGCCATGTGGCACTGAGAAAAGTGTTTGTAAAGTTGCAAAGAAAGCGCTGACCCGCTTGCGTCGACAATACAGCTTACGCCGCTAGTCAGTGGCCAGAAGGAAAGCTGTGTTCAAGAATGTGATGATGTACCGCATGCTGTCGCCCTGGACGGTGACCGCTGCGCAACTGGAAGAAGCGTTGGAGCCCGCGCGCTATGTGGAATGTACCGGCTCGCAGGAAAAGTCGGTCGGTTGGGTAGAACCCCGTGGCAAGGCCAACGGCGCGCTGGTGGAAGTCGTGGGCGGTCAATGGATTCTCAAGCTGATGGTGGAAACCAAGGTCTTGCCGGCCTCGGTGGTGAAACGCCGCGCCCAAGAGCAACTGGCCCAGATTGAAGCCACCACCGGGCGCAAGCCCGGCAAGAAGGAAGCGCGCGAAGTTCTGGACGACGCTCGCATGAGCCTGATGCCCATGGCCTTTACCAAGCAGGGCGCGACCATGATCTGGATCGACCCGCTATCCGCGCTGCTGGTGCTGGATGCCGGCAGCCAGGGCCGGGCCGATGAGGTCATGAGTTGCCTGATCAATGCCATCGAAGGCTTTGCCGTGCAACTCATCAATACCGAGATGTCCCCGGCTGCGGGCATGGCCCAGTGGCTGGCCACCAAGGAAGCCCCGTTTGCTTTCAGCGTGGACCGGGAATGCGAGCTCAAGGCAGCCGACGAGTCCAAGGCTGTGGTGCGCTACACCCGCCATGCGCTGGACACCGACGAGGTGACCGAGCACATTGCCATGGGCAAGATGCCAACGCGCCTGGCAATGACCTGGAACGAGCATGTCTCCTTTGTGCTGACCGAGGCGCTGCAGCTGAAGAAGGTGGCAGTGCTGGATGTGGTGTTGGAGGCCGCATCGGCTTTGGCCTCAGACGGCAAGGACGACAACTTCGACGGCGATGTGGCGATTGCCACGGGCGAACTACAGAAGCTGATTCCGGACCTGTTGGATGCCTTGGGCGGCGAGGTGCTGCCGATTCCAGCGATTTAGCTGCCGGTCAGCATTGGGAAGCACATCGCGCCGGCGCGACGCATGTGCCGTGCGGATGAACCGAATCAGTCGCGGCGTCCGCCATGCTCACCGTCATAGCGACCTCCATCGCGGCGGTATGCGTCATGGCGATCCCAGCGGCCCTGGTCAAAGCCGTGCTCACCCCAGCCGCGGCGGCCGTAGTCGTGTACCGGGTAGTAGTTGACCCGTTCCACCTCGCGGTAGCCATAGACGGGTGCGGGGCGATAGGACTGCTCATAAACCACGACCGGTGCCTGGCGGTAGGGCTGTTCATACACCACGGCCGGCGTCTGGCGGTAGGGTTGGTCGTAGACAACGTTTCGTACCGGCTCACTGCGGCGATACTGGCCTTCGCTGGCGATGCTGACACCGGCCACGCCGCCTACGGCCGCACCAATCATGGCGCCATCGCGGCCACCAACCGACTGACCAATCAAGGCACCGGCCATGGCGCCCAGACCACCGCCCAAAATCGGGTTGAGGTTTTCCGCATGCGCAGCTTGCCCGGCCAGACCTGCAAAGGCCAGGATCAGTGTGGCGGTGGTGCGCAATACCTTGTTGTTGAGGGCAGAGGTAAACATGGCGTTGTTGGGCTAGGGCGCCCGGTACCACCAAAAGTGGTGGTTTCTGACTGTTCAACGCTTGCCGACGCGCGGCGATGACGCATGTAACAAGGTCTTACAAATGGCGGAAACGTCTCAGCCCATTTTCCCNGCCTGGAANTCTTCCACGGCCGCCATNANCTCGTCGCGGGTGTTCATGACAAAGGGGCCGTATTGCGCAATCGGCTCGTGCAGGGGTTTTCCGGCAATCAGNAGGGCGCGGGCTGGTTCCTCCGAGCTTTCAGACTGCAGCATCACGGCATCCCCCGCGTTCTTCAAAATCGCCATGCGCTTGCGCGGCACCGGTGTGGCCTTGCCATCTGCGTCCACCACATGCACGGTACCGCGGTAGACGTAGAGAAAGGCGTTGTGTGCCTCAGGCAACGGCTGGGTGATACTGGCGCCCCCGACGGGAAACTGCAGGTCCAGGTACAGCGGGTCGGTGGGGTAGTCGGCGGCGGGCCGGTGCATGGCACCCTCGACGCCGTGGCTGCTGCCGGAGATCACGCGCACCAGCACGCCGCCGCGCGGGTCGTCACCCTCGCCCACGGGCGTGGTGACCTCGGGGATGGCCTCGCTCTGGATGTCGCGGTACCAGGGCTTGCACAGCTTGTCCTTGCCCGGCAGATTCAGCCAGAGTTGAAAGCCTTCCATCACGCCCTCTTCCTGCTCCGGCATTTCGCTGTGGACCAGGCCAAAGCCCGCGGTCATCCACTGCACACCACCGTTTTGCAGCAGGCCTTCATGGCCGCCGCTGTCCTTGTGGCGCATGCGACCGGCAATCATGTAGGTAACGGTCTCAAAGCCACGGTGCGGGTGGTTGGGAAAACCGGCGCCGTAGTCGTCGGGGTTGTCGCTGGCAAAGTTGTCCAGCATCAGAAACGGGTCCAGGCGTTTTTGCAGGTCCTGCGTCAGCACGCGGGTGAGCTTGACGCCTGCCCCATCGCTGGTGGGTTGGCCGGTTACCAGGCGTTCGACCTGGCGCAGTGCGGGTGTGGTGGGTGCGTTCATGGTGGCAACTGGTATTTATGCTGCGGCGACCGCGTAACCCTCTTCGGCGATGGCCTGGGCCAGCGCTTCGCGCGGCTGCTCTGAGGCTACTTGCACGAGGTTCTGGGTGCGGTCAATTTGCACCTGGGCTTGTGGGTCGGCTTGAAGTATGGCGCGGGTGACGGCTTTTTCGCAGTGGCCACAGGTCATGCCGGTCACGGTAAAGGTCTGGTTCATGGTCTCTCCAAAGATGCTGGGTGAAGAATAGAGCATAGTGTGAACCTTTCCACCGTAGCAAGCTCAAGCACATTTTTCACCCTGTACAGCGACCGGTGAAGGCCTTGACCTTGCGACGGTGGTAAGCCTTAGGCTAAGCCCATGAACAACGAATCGACTCTGGATATTGGTATCGGCGGCATGACCTGCGCGTCCTGTGTGGCACGGGTGGAGCGTGCGCTGAAAAAGGTGCCGGGCGTGTCCGGTGTGGCGGTCAATCTGGCCACCGAATCGGCGCGGGTGCAACTGGCGCTTGGTGAAGCGGTGGATACTGCGGCACAAGTGCCCGCGCTAAATATGGAGGCGCGCCTGCGCCGTGCCGTGCGCGATGCCGGCTACGAACCGCGTGCCGCCAATACCCTGCTGGATGCACCAGACGCCTCGCCCTGGGCCGGCTTTGCGCCGATTGCCTGGGGCCTGGCTCTGTCGGCGCCGCTGGTGCTGCCCATGTTGGGCGATGTGTTGGGCCTGCACTGGATGTTGCCGGCTCTGTGGCAATTCCTGCTGGCCACACCGGTGCAGTTTGTGCTGGGCGCGCGCTTCTACAAGGCCGGTTGGCATGCCTTGATCAACCTCAGCGGCAATATGGATTTGCTGGTGGCTATAGGCACGACGGCGGGCTGGGCGTTGTCGGTCTGGCTCTGGATGACGGCCGCGCCGGGGGCCATGGTGCATCTGTACTTTGAAGGCTCGGCCCTGGTCGTCACCTTGGTGCTGCTGGGCAAATGGTTGGAGGCCGGTGCCAAGCGCCAGACCACCTCCGCCATACGCGCGCTGCATGCGCTGCGGCCCGAGGTGGCCCATCTGATAGGCCTGGACGGCGAGGTCGATGTGCCTGCCGACGAGGTGCTGGTCGGCGACAAATTGATCGTCAAACCCGGCGAGCGTTTTGCCGCCGACGGCGTGCTGCTGGAGGGATTCACCCAGGTCGATGAGTCCATGCTGACCGGCGAATCCCTGCCCGTGGCCAAGGAGCTGGACAGTCTGCTGACCGCTGGCTCCATCAATGGCGATGGCCGCGTGTTGATGCGGGTGCGCGCCGTGGGCGCCGACACCATGCTGTCGCACATCATCCGGCTGGTGGAGGATGCGCAGGCCGCCAAGGCTCCCATCCAGCGCCTGGTGGACCAGGTGAGCGCCGTGTTTGTGCCGGTGGTGTTGGGTATTGCGCTGATCGCCCTGCTGGGCTGGTGGCTCAGCGGCCACAGCTTTGAGATGGCGCTGATCAACTCTGTTGCGGTGCTGGTGATTGCCTGCCCCTGCGCGCTGGGTCTGGCCACACCGGCGGCCATCATGGCCGGTACCGGGGTGGCGGCCAAATACGGCATTTTGATCAAGGACGCCGAGGCGCTGGAGCTGGCGCACAAGATCGACACCGTGGTGTTTGACAAGACCGGCACGCTGACGGTGGGCAAGCCCAAGCTGTTGGAACTGGCATGCGTACCCGAGCATGAGCATGCCGACACCAACGGCCTGTCGCGCGCCGAGGTCCTGCAACTGGCGGCCAGTTTGCAAAGCGGCTCCGAGCACCCCTTGGCCCGCGCCGTGCTGGCGTCCGCCAAGGCCGAGGGCCATGCCCTGCTGGCGGCGACCGAAGTCAGCGCTGTGCCCGGACGCGGCATGCAGGGCCTGGTGGCGGGTCGGCCACTGCTGCTGGGCAGCCTGCGCTGGATGGAGGAATTGAAAGTAAATCTGGGCACGCTGGCGGCCAGCGCGGCGCTTTGGCAGGCGCAGGGCGCCACGGTGTCGGCGCTGGCGGAGCGCGTCACGCAGGATGGCAATGATGGGCTTGATACGAAGGATACGAAGGATGCGAAGGATGGGTCAGAGCGCGTGGTGCTGCGTGCCCTGATGGCCTTTGGCGACGAACCCAAACCAGCCGCCAAGCAGGCGCTGGACGCCCTGCGCGCCCGCGGCCTGCGCCTGGTGATGCTCTCCGGCGACAACCGCGGTGCGGCCGAGTCCATGGCGCGCCGCCTGGGGCTGAACCCGCAGGCCGGCGAGGTCATGGCCGAGGTGTTGCCCGGCGACAAGGCGGGCCAGGTGCTGCGCCTGAAAGAGGGCGGGCACCGCGTCTTGATGGTGGGCGACGGTGTCAACGACGCGCCGGCCCTGGCCGCAGCCGATGTCGGCATGGCCATGGCCAACCCGGATGGCGGCGGCACCGACGTGGCCATGCATGCGGCAGGCATGACGCTGATGCGCGGCGACCCGCTGCTGGTGGCAGCCGCACTGGACATCTCGGCGCGCACGGTGCGCAAGATCCGGCAGAACCTGTTCTGGGCCTTTGCCTACAACGTGGCCGGCATCCCGCTGGCGGCGCTGGGCTTTTTGAACCCGGTGTTTGCCGGTGCCGCCATGGCCATGAGTTCGGTCAGCGTGATGGCCAATGCGCTGCTGCTCAAACGCTGGAAGCCCTGAGGCCGCGAATCTCCTTCAGGGTTTGCCTGTGGTTGACCCCGGTCAGTACCGGGCCTATAAGCCTATGAGAGCCTATGCCGAAAAGAAGGAGACAAACCATGGCCCACAGCAGCCTACAGACTATTCGGGATGAGCACACGGCGCTCGCGGCCATGCTGCGCGCCTTGGGCAAGATGATAGACCGCGGCCCGGGCGACGAGCCCGAGCGCTACTTTGACGTGATGCGCGCCACCCTGTTTTACATCGACGAGTTTCCCGAGCGCAAGCACCATCCCAAGGAATCGCTGCTGCTGTTCCCGCAAATAGCCCGGCGTTCCAGCGAATGCCATGCCGTGCTGGAACGGCTGGAAAAAGACCATGCGGGCAGTGAGCGGGCCATCCGGGAGCTTCAGCATTTGCTGATGGCTTGGGAGCTGGTGGGGGATTCGCGCCGCCTGGTGTTTGAGGAGGCCGCCCGCAAGTACCTGCAGCAATACCAAAGCCATATGCAGCTGGAGGATTCGGTGGTGTTGCCGCTGGCCGAGCAGGTGCTGGACGAGGCCGACTGGCTGCTGCTGGACGCTGCCTTTGCCAGCAATTGCGACCCGTTGACCGGTAAATATCCGCGCGACCCGATGTACGACCGGCTGTTCACCCGCATCGTGATGAGCCGGGCCTACAGCTAGCGCCGAACTCTCCAACTTTGCACGGGTCTCGGTCCGGCGGCGCAACTTGTTGCCCTGCTGTCGCCCTGGTTGCCGCTGCCGCGCGCAGGCGGCCCCACAATGCGCAGCATCGCTATGCCCAACCGAAACATCCATTGCACACATCCCCCCGTCAACTGATGGCACTGGCGCTGGCCCTTGCGCTGGGTGCGGCCGTCTCGCTGGGCATCACCCGCTTTGCCTACGGCCTGCTGCTGCCCTCCATGCGTGCGGACCTGGGCTGGTCGTATGCGATGGCCGGTGCCATGAACACCGCCAATGCCGCCGGCTACTTTCTGGGCGCGCTGGCCTGCCCCTGGCTGATGCGACGCTTCGGGCCCTCACTGTTGCTGGTGGCCGGCTCCCTGCTGGCCAGCGTGTTCATGGTGGGTAGCGGCTTTGTCACGCAGACCGAGGCCTTGCTGGTGCAGCGCCTGTTGGCAGGCATGGCCAGCGCGTGGGTGTTTGTCGCCGGCGGCTTGCTGGCCGCCAGGCTGGGTGCGCGTGATCCCCTGCGCAGCGGCTTGCTGCTGGGCATCTATTACGGTGGCGCCGGGGTCGGCATCGTCCTGTCCAGCCTGCTGGTGCCGGTGTCCTTGGAGGCGGCGCAGGCCGCGCTGCATGGCTGGCGCTGGGCCTGGTGGGGGTTGGGTGCACTGTGTCTGCTGTTCAGTCTGGTGCTGGTCTGGCCGGCTCGGGTCATGGCGGCCTGGGCGGTGCCTGCGCCTATCGCCGGACATGTCGCACAGATTTTTCGCTGGCGCCCGTTTGGCTTTGGTCTGGCGGGCTACAGCCTGTTTGGCGTGGGCTATATCGGCTACATGACCTTTGTGGTGGCGCTGCTGCGCAGCCAGGGCCGCACGGCCACGGAAATCACGGTGTTCTATGCGCTGCTGGGTGTGGCGGTGATGGCGTCCTCGCGCATCTGGGCGCGCCTGCTGGACCGCTTCCACGATGGCCGCCCGCTGGCCCTGCTCAATGCCTTGCTTGGCCTGGCCACCCTTTTGCCAGCGCTCACCCATGCCTGGGGCTGGGTGATGCTCTCGGGCCTGCTGTTTGGTGGCGTGTTTTTGTCGGTGGTGGCATCCACCACGGCACTGGTGCGGCACAACCTGCCGCAGTCGGCATGGGGTCAGGGCATCAGCGCGTTCACCATGGTGTTTGCTGCCGGACAGATCGTGGGCCCGACCGTGGTGGGCTGGATTGCCGACGGAGCGGGCGGCCTGGAGCGTGGCCTGGTGTATTCCGCCTGCGCCCTGTGGGTGGGCGCTGCGCTGGCATTGCGCCAGCGCAGGCTGCCTCTAACTACTTGATCAGGCCTTCGGCCTTCATGGCGGCGATCACGGCCGGGCGGGCCGCGACGCGGGCGCGGTAGGCCAGCAGATTGGGCAAGCCGGAGATGTCCAGCGCCACATAGGGTGCCCAGTTGGTCACGGTAAACAGATAGGCATCGGCCACGGTAAATTGGTCGCCCATCAGGTACTGCTTGCCGGCCAGTTCGCCTTCCACCCACTGCAGGCGGCTGCTCAGGCGCTCCATCACCGAGGGCTTGAAGTCAGCGGGCGTTGCGGGACTGAACAGGGGCGAAAAGCCGCCCTTGTGCAACTCGGTGCCGATGAACGTCAGCCATTCCTGCAGCTTGTAGCGCTCAAACGTGCCGTTGGCGGGCGCCAATTGGCTGGCGGGGGCTAGGTCTGCAATGTACTGGGTAATAGCAGGGCCTTCGTGCAGGCCACGGCCGTCGTCCAGGGTCAGGTAGGGCACATAACCCAGCGGGTTGATGGTGTAGTAGTCGGTGCCGTCTTCCAGCTTATGGGTCTTGGTGGGGGCAGACAGGGCCTCATAGGCCAGGCCGGATTCTTCCAGCACGATGTGGGGGGCCAGCGAGCAGGCGCCGGCAGAGTAATACAGCTTCATAATTTCCTTCAGGTCAGTGGACTGGCGTTCCCTCGGCAGAGCCGGGGTCAGGTCGCGATCGTAGCGGTATTGCTGCGGACTTGGGCGGCAGGGCGCTTTACCGGGACGTCCGAAGGTTTTCACCGTTTTGAAAGATGCCTGGCGTAGAGTTGCAGGCTTAGTAACCAGTCACTCTTTCTTCATGACAACAAATTCTTCTTCGCAACGTTTCAGCATTCCCAGCATTGCCATGCATTGGCTGATGGTGCTGGTCTTTATCGGGATTTACGTCGCGGTCAACCTGATCGATGTGTTCCCCAAGGGCAGCGACAGCCGCCAGTGGGCCAAGACCATGCACTTTTCCTTGGGCATGGTGGTGTTCGGCCTGGTCTGGCTGCGTATCGCCTTGCGTCTGATGGGCAACACACCGGCTATCGTTCCTTCACCCCCGGTGTGGCAGGAAAAGCTGGCAAAGCTGGGGCATCTGGCGCTGTACGCCATCATGGTGCTGATGCCGCTGGTAGGCTGGGCAGCGCTAAGCGCCCGCGGTAAGCCGATCCCGTTTTTTGCTTGGGAGCTGCCGGCACTGTTGGCACAGGACAAGGCCTTGGGCCAGACCCTCAGGGAGTTGCATGGACTTGGCGGCAATTTGGCGTATTACCTGATTGGTGGCCATGCGCTGGCAGCAATTTACCACCACTATTTCATGAAAGACAACACGCTGCGCCGCATGTCGCTGCGCTAATCGCAGGCCGGTCGCTCTGCATAAGTGAGTGCCTACCTTCTTTTTATGCCGCCTCAGCTTTTATCATATCGGCTGCCTTCTCGGCGATCATGATGGTTGGAGCGTTGGTGTTGCCGCTGACGATGCGCGGCATGATGGAAGCATCGACCACGCGCAGGCCGGCAACGCCATGGACGCGCAGTTGGGCATCGACCACGTCCAAGGCGCCGCTGCCCATGCGGCAGCTGCCGACCGGATGGTAGATGGTGTCGCCGTAATTGCGGATGAATTGTGCTATTTCCTGATCGCTGCGGGCCGATGCCGAGCGCTGCGACTCCCGGGCTCCCATGCCGACCATGGCCGGTTGCTGCAGCAGCTTGCGCATCAGTTTGAAGCCCTTGACCAAGCGCTGCAGATCATCCGGGTCGCTCAGAAAGTTAGGATCAATCAGCGGTGCGGCCCGCGGGTCGGCACTTGCGAGCCGGATGCTGCCCCGGCTTAAAGGGCGCAGCACACAGATATGGCAGGTGACGCCATGGCCCAGAACCAGGGTACGGGCGTGGTTGACGACCTTGGCGATTACAAAGTGCAGTTGCAGATCGGGCCTCGCCTCGCCGGCCTCGCTCTTGATAAAGCCACCGGCCTCGGCCACGTTGCTGGTCAGCATGCCGGTACGCTGCTTGCGCCACTCCGCAATGCCCCGCAGCACATTGAGGGACCCGCCCAGCGAGATGCCGATGGAATCCTTGAGCTGCGGCCCATCCAGCATTTGCACGATGTCCATGTGGTCTTGCAGGTTCTGCCCCACGCCGGGCAGATCGAGCAGCGGAGTGATGCCATGGGCCAGCAAATGGGACCGAGGACCCACACCAGACAGCATCAGAATCTGCGGTGACTGCAGGGCGCCGGCACACAGCAGCACTTCACGTGTGGCGCGCAGCTGTCGCGTGCGGCCCTGTTGCAGGTACTCCACACCGACGGCGCGCCGGTTCTCAATGAGAATCTTGCTGGTATGGGCTTCGGTAATCACCTGCAGGTTGGGATGGTCCAGATGCGGTGTGAGGTAGGCCTTGGCGGCACTGTGGCGCTCGCCATTCTTGTGCGTGACCTGGTACATGCCAACGCCCTCCTGGCTGGCGGCATTGAAGTCGGTGTTGACGGCAAATCCGGCCTGGCGCCCGGCCTCAACAAACTGCGGCCCCAGTACATTGGGGCTGGTCAGGTCCATCACATGCAAGGGGCCACCCGCACCGTGGAAGGCGTCGGCGCCGCGGGCGTTGTCTTCGGCGCGCTTGAAGTAGGGGAGCACCTCATCAAAGGACCAGCCGGTGTTGCCCTCGGCGGCCCAGTCGTCGTAGTCCTCGCGCTGGCCCCGGATATAGATCATGGCGTTCAATGAGCTCGATCCGCCCAGCACCTTGCCGCGGGGTTGGTAGCCACGGCGACCGTTGAGACCGGCTTGCGGCACGGTGTCAAACTTCCAGTTGGCCTGGCCGGTTTGTGCCAGCACCGCCAAGCCCAGCGGGCAGTGAATCAGCACGTTTTTGTCGGACGGGCCAGCCTCCAGCAGGGCGACCCGGATGGCAGGGTTTTCAGACAGGCGTGCGGCCAGCACGCAACCAGCGGATCCCGCGCCTATGATGAGGTAGTCAAATGATTCTGGGTACATGGTCTGCGCCTGTTCTCTCGTGCCTATTTGGGAACTATGGCACGGCAGTCTCTCTGAGGGCTAGAGCCCACCGCCTAGACCGGCTTGGGGTTTGCCCAGGCAACCCTGGCGGCTGCCTGTATTTGTAGCAACCGGTAGAATTGGCGCCTCTCCCCTCTGTCTTTTGCGCCACGCTTGCTGTGCCGCGCCCTATTGGACCCACCATGCTGTACCCAGAATATTTCGACGTGATTGTCGTTGGCGGCGGCCATGCCGGAGCTGAGGCCGCGCTGGCTGCTGCCCGCATGGGCTGCAAGACCCTGCTGCTGACCCATAACATCGAGACCCTGGGCCAGATGAGCTGCAACCCGTCGATAGGCGGCATTGGCAAGGGCCATCTGGTGAAGGAAGTGGATGCCATGGGTGGTGCCATGGCCTTGGCCACCGACGAGGCCGGCATCCAGTTCCGCATTCTCAATTCCAGCAAGGGCCCGGCGGTGCGCGCCACCCGTGCCCAGGCCGACCGGGTTTTGTACAAGGCGGCTATTCGCCGCGTGTTGGAAAACCAACCCAATCTGTGGCTATTCCAGCAGGCTGTGGACGACCTGTTGGTGGAAGGGGACCGGGTGGTCGGTGCCGTGACGCAGGTGGGAATCCAGTTCCGCGCCCGCACCGTGGTGCTGACGGCAGGCACTTTTTTGGACGGCAAGATCCACGTGGGGCTGAACAACTATGCAGCGGGGAGGGCAGGTGACCCTCCTGCGCTGTCCCTGAGCGCACGGCTGAAAGAACTCAAGTTGCCGCAGGGCCGTCTGAAGACCGGAACTCCGCCGCGCATCGACGGCCGCAGCATCGACTTTTCCAGGTGCCAGGAGCAACCCGGCGACGGCATGCCGGGTGGAATGAGCGCGCAGATGCCGGTGTTCAGCTTTATGGGAACGACCCAGATGCACCCGCAGCAAATGCCTTGCTGGATCACGCATACCAATGCGCGCACCCACGACATCATCCGCTCCGGCTTCGACCGCAGCCCCATGTTCATGGGCAAGATTGAAGGGGTGGGGCCACGCTACTGCCCCAGCGTGGAAGACAAAATCAACCGCTTTGCCGACAAGGACAGCCACCAGATTTTTCTGGAGCCCGAGGGCCTTGCCACCCATGAGTACTACCCCAACGGCATCTCCACCAGCCTGCCGTTTGACATCCAGCTGGCGCTGGTGCGCAGCATGGCCGGGCTGGAGAACGCCCACATCCTGCGCCCCGGCTATGCCATCGAGTACGACTACTTCGACCCGCGCGCACTGAAAAGCAGTTTCGAGACCCGCCAGATTGCCGGCCTGTTTTTCGCTGGACAGATCAATGGCACTACCGGCTACGAAGAAGCGGCAGCGCAGGGCATGTTTGCCGGCATCAACGCTGCCCTGCAGGCGCGCGCCGCGGGTGGCGGTAATGACGCTGCCAGTGCGGCGGGCAGCATCGCCTTCACGGGGGATAGCTGGCTGCCGGGCCGCGACCAAGCCTATCTGGGCGTGCTGGTGGACGATCTGATTACCAAGGGCGTGACCGAGCCCTACCGCATGTTCACCAGCCGTGCCGAGTTCCGCCTGCAGCTGCGCGAAGACAATGCCGACGCCCGTCTGACCGAGGTGGGGCGGCAATTGGGTCTGGTGGACGACGCGCGCTGGGCTGCCTTCAGTCGAAAGCGGGATGCTGTTTCACGTGAAACAGAACGCCTGCGCAGCATCTGGGTGAATCCCCGCAACCTGCCACAGGCCGAGGCTGAACGGGTGCTGGGGAAGGCCATGGAGCATGAATACAACCTGGCCGACCTGCTGCGCCGCCCGGATGTGAGCTATGCCGGCCTGATGTCGCTGGCCGATGGACGCTTTGCTAATGCCGAGTTGCCGGTGGCCGCGCTGGCGGTGGAGGGCGATGTGGAGGCGCAAGCGCAAGACGTTTTTGTTGCCGCCGTGGTGGAGCAGGTGGAGATTGCCGCCAAGTACTCCGGCTATATCGACCGCCAAAAGGGCGAGGTGGAGCGTGCTGCCTTCTACGAGAACCTGCGACTGCCGGCCGAGCTGGACTATATGCAGGTGTCGGCCATGAGCATTGAGGCGCGCCAGCGTCTGAGCAAGTACCGCCCCGAAACCCTGGGCCTGGCCTCGCGCCTCTCAGGCATTACGCCGGCCACCATCTCGCTGTTGTTGATCCATTTGAAGCGCGGTAACTTTAAGGGTTTTGCCGACAAGGCGGTCGACGCGGCGAGCGCCAAGCTGGCTGATGCCGACAGCGCCACTGCGGAGTTGGCCGAATGAGCAAGCCGCTGGAATTGGAATTGCGCGCCGGCGCCGCGGCGCTGGGCCTTGCCCTGTCGGACGCGCAGGTGCATCAACTGCTGGCCTACCAGGATTTGATCCAGAAGTGGACCAAGGTCTACAACCTGACCGCTGTGCGAGATCCGGCCGAGATGCTGACGCACCACTTGCTGGACAGCCTGACGGTGGTCTTACCGCTGCAGAGGCAGTTGGCAGGTATGCGGGCTGCCGGTGCTTTTGACGCCCCGGTGCGCTTGCTGGATGTGGGTTCCGGTGCCGGACTTCCGGGTGCGGTGATCGCCATCTGCTGCCCGGACGTGACCGTGCACTGCGTGGACACGGTGGCCAAGAAGGCCGCCTTTATCCAGCAGGTGGCAGTGTCTTTGAGGCTGGCCAATCTGCGTGGCATCCATGCCCGAGTGGAAAACCTGACCGACACCTACCATGTGGTGAGTTCACGCGCCTTTGCATCGCTGATGGATTTTGTGACCTGGTCGCGAAAGTGTCTGGCAGAGCAGGGCGTCTGGATGGCGATGAAGGGCAAGCATCCTTCGGATGAGATTGCCGCCTTGCCTGTGTTTGCCAAAGTGTTTCACGTGGAACCTTTGGTGGTGCCGGGATTGGATGCGGAGCGCTGCATCCTCTGGCTGCGGCCTAGTGTGTCTGCCTGATCTTTGTTGATTGCCTGTGCTGGCTTGGGTAGCCATCTGTCTGGTTTGTATTGCTCGTCTGTGTTGTCTCGGGATCAGTCGGGCCGGGTACTCTGCTCCGTCCGTGTCCCGCCCCTGCGGGGCTCCACCTACCGTCGCAGAGCAATCCGCCTGATCTGCGCTGCGCCTGGATCTGGAGTCTGTGTTTCACGTGGAACCAAGCGGCGACAATTGCCCCAGTCCGGTAGAGAGTCCGCAGCAACAGGCAGGCGTGTCCTGTGATTCGCCATTGCAGAATACCCCGGGAGACGTCCAGGTAGAGCCCAACGCGCTCTGTCAAAAACCTAACGTAAACTCACGCTCTCCCTCAGAAAGAAACCACCATGCTCGGCGTTACCGATTACGGCACCTTTGTCGTCACTGTCATTGTGTTTTTGGCGATCCCCGGTCCGGGTAACTTGGCCTTGGTCACCAGCACTAGCAAGGGCGGAATCATGGGCGGACTTGCCGCCACCTTGGGCGTGATTCTGGGGGATCAGGTGCTGATGTGGTCGGCGGTGGCCGGTGTGGCCGCCTTGTTGAGTGCCTATCCGGACGCCTTCTCCGCCGTGCAATGGTTGGGGGCCGTCTATCTGGCCTGGATGGGCGTCAAGATGCTGCTGGCCAAGCCAGGCGCAGCTCCGGTTATCCACATCAAGCCACGCCACTACCTGCGTCAGGCGCTGATGATCACCTTGCTCAACCCCAAGGCGATTCTGTTTTACATGGCCTTCTTCCCGCTGTTTGTCGATCCGGTGCGCCAGCAGGGATTGATCACCTATGCCTTTATGGCTGCCACGATTGCGGCGCTGACTTTTGCCTATGGCCTGGGTGCCACGCTGCTGACGCATGTACTTGCCGAACGCATGCGCGCCAACCCCCTTATTGGCCGCCTGTTGGAAAAAGTCGCCGGACTGTTCCTGGTGGGCTTTGGCATCAAGCTGGCTCTTGCCAAATGACGAACCCAGACCTGAACGCCTCACCGGCAGGAGAAACCCAACGCATGGCCAAGATATTCTGTATTGCCAACCAAAAGGGCGGTGTGGGCAAGACCACCACCACGGTCAATCTGGCGGCCGGTCTGGCCAAGGTCGGGCAAAGGGTGCTGATGATTGACCTGGACCCGCAGGGCAACGCCACCATGGGCTCCGGCGTGGACAAGCGCAAGCTCGAACTCACCGTTTACGACGTGCTGCTGGAATCGGCAAGCATTACCGAGGCGCGGGTGCAGAGCGAAAAGCTAATCGCGGCCAACTGCAGCTATGACATTCTGGGAGCCAACCGTGAACTGGCCGGAGCCGAGGTGGAGCTGGTGGAAGTGGAGCGTCGCGAGCGCCGCCTCAAGGCCGCCATTGCCGCCGTGCAGACGGAATACGATTTTGTGCTGATCGACTGCCCACCGTCTCTATCGATGCTGACGCTCAATGGCCTGTGCTGTGCCCATGGTGTGATCGTACCCATGCAGTGCGAGTACTTTGCGCTGGAAGGCCTGACCGATCTGGTCAACACCATCAAGCAGGTCAAGGCCAATCTGAATGACGACCTGCAGATCATCGGCCTGTTGCGCGTGATGTTTGATCCGCGCATCACGCTGCAGCAGCAGGTCAGTGAGCAGCTCAAGGCGCACTTTGGTGACAAGATATTCAACACCGTGATTCCGCGCAATGTGCGTCTGGCCGAGGCTCCCAGCTATGGCGTGCCGGGCGTGGCCTTCGACATCCAATCCAAGGGAGCTCAGGCCTTTGTCGCCTTTNCCCAGGANATGGTGGNGCGCATNGCGTCGATGTAGACTGGTNCCCTGCAGTCGATCCGAGTCGCTATCTCATTCACAGCGTATCAATCCAATCCCACAGCCCATGCCGACCACCAACATTCTCATTCTCCCCGGCTGGCAAAACTCCGGCCCGGCCCATTGGCAAAGCCGCTGGGAAGCGCTGCACGGCGATGTGCGGGTGGAGCAGCACGACTGGATGCGCCCGCTGCGCGGCGACTGGATTTCGCGCCTGGAAGACGTGCTGCTGGCGCAGACCGGCCCCAGCATCTTGGTGGCGCACAGCCTGGGTTGCATGTTGACCGCCGCCTGGGCCTCGCATTCGCGCAATACCCATCTGGTCGCCGGTGCCCTGTTGGTGGCTCCCGGTGATTCTGAGCAGGAAGAGTTGCAGCTGCCGCTGAAAAGCTGGTTGCCGGTGCCGCTGAATCTGCTGCCCTTCAAAAGCATTCTGCTGGGCAGTCAGGATGACCCCTATTGCAGCCTGGCACGTGCCAAGTCGTTCGCCAATGCGTGGGGCTCGGAATTTATCGACTACGGCGTGCGTGGCCATATCAACACCGAATCCGGCCTGGGTGACTGGCCCGAAGGTCGTGTCCTGTTGACGCAACTCCGCTCCAGCCGGCCGCCGGCCTCGCCATCCAACCCCGTCTAAAAAGGAAAAAGAACATGGTCACAAAGAAACTCAAAGGGCTGGGCATGGGTCTGGAAGCGCTGCTGGGCCCTACGGCCAAGGAAGCCACCAACCTGGACGGCACGCCTGTCGTGCCCGATCTGCCCAGCGCCCTGTTGCTGGACGACATGGTGGCCGGCCAGTACCAGCCACGCACCCACATGGACGAGGGCGCCTTGTACGAGCTGGCCGAGAGCATCAAGGCCCAGGGCATCATGCAGCCGATCCTGGTTCGCCGCCTGAGCGACGCACAGGCGCTGACCAAGCGCCTGGCGCTGAACCCCAGCGCTGCTGCCGGTGGTGGCACACCGCGCCCCTTGTACGAAATCATTGCCGGGGAACGCCGCTTCCGCGCGGCCAAGCTGGCCGGACTGGACAGCGTGCCGGTGCTGGTGCGCGACGTGCCAGACCAGGCCGCAGCGGCCATGGCGCTGATAGAGAACATGCAGCGCGAAGACCTGAATCCGCTGGAAGAGGCGCAGGGCCTGCAACGCCTGATCAGGGAATTCGGCCTGACGCATGAAACCGCCGCCCAGGCGGTAGGGCGCTCGCGCAGCGCCGCCAGCAATCTGCTGCGCCTCCTGAACCTGGCCGATCCGGTGCAAACCATGCTGATGGCCGGTGACATCGACATGGGCCATGCCCGTGCCCTGCTGGCGCTGGACCGCGCCACGCAAATCACCGCAGCCAGCCAGATCGCCACCAAAAAGATGTCGGTGCGCGAGGCCGAAAGCCTGGTGAAAAAGCTCAGTGCTGAGTTTTCCCTGACCAGTCCCAAGCCCAAGAAGGAGAAGTCGCGCGACCTGAAACGGGTGGAAGAAGAACTCTCCGATCTGCTGATGGCGCAGGTGGACGTGCACATCAAGAAGCGCGTCAAGCGCAACGGCCGCATGGAGGACATGGGCGAGGTCGTGATCCAATTCGGCTCGCTGGAAGAGCTTAACGGCCTGATCGAGCGCCTGTCGCCCGGAGTGGTGCGCTAGGTTCCGCACATGCCAGCCGATAGCAAGCTGTGGCCCGGCCATTGGCAATGGCCCTTGCCGGCAGTGCTGGCCTGGCTGCTGGCCTGGCTGGTGTTCAAGGTGATGGCCGGGCAGGGCATGGGGCCTGGCCCGGCCCTGGCTGCAGCGTCTGCCTTGGGTGTTCTGTGCACGCTATGGGGCGAGACCTGGTGGAGACGCCTGTTGATCGGCGCGGGCTTCCCGCTGTCCCTGGCCATTTCACTGACTTCTTCCGGTTCGATTGGCATACCGGCCTGGGCCTGGCTGCTGCCGCTGGGCTTGTTGCTGCTGGTCTATCCCATCAATGCCTGGCGCGATGCGCCGCTATTTCCAACGCCATCGGATGCCTTGCAGGAGCTGCCCCGGCACGTGCCATTGCCTGCCGGTGCCCTGGTTCTGGATGCCGGCTGTGGTGCCGGTCACGGCTTGCAGGCTCTGCATACCGCATACCCTGAGGCCCATGTGCAGGGTCTCGAATATTCCTGGCCGCTGCGTTTTTTGAGCGCCTTGCGCTGCCCC
>TBL_comb47_HYPODRAFT_10003836_pt1 | contig 17593 bp, 18 predicted proteins | sample TroBogypolimnion_40_FD_10682 | JGI IMG/M metagenome (IMG submission 10682)
TTAATTATGATCGCTATCTGTCTCTCATTAACGATTATTTGAAATACTACAATCACTCCCGATTGCACCTAGGCTTGGGCCTACGGACTCCGGCTGAGTGTTTCCAAGCTATTGATTAGATAACGTTCCAATCCCGAATTAAAAGTCTTCATTACTTTGACTTTCGATAACAAAAAATCTGATAGTGGCTCATTCACGGATATTACTAAATGCAATTTAATCTTTTCTAATTTCATCAAAAGATTAAAACGGCATTATCCAGATTTACGTTATTTAGCCGTGCCGGAGTTCCAGGGCGATTATTACTACCATTCCAATATTCGCAAGGAACACGGCGGAAACATCCATTATCATTTACTCTCTAATCTGCCTTACACGGCTAATGATAAACTGGCCAAGATTTGGGGCTATGGCTTCGTTAAGATCAATAACGTCCGCCACGTGTCCCGTATCGGCCTCTACGTGGCCAAGTATATCGGCAAAGAGCTATTTGACGGCCGCCTGGCCGGCAAGAAGAAAATCTTTTATTCTCGTGGCCTATCTAGGCCGGAAGTTATCATTACCGGGCAGAAAGTAAAACAATATCTAAATAGCTTAAAATCGCCTCCTGAATTATTGCTCGATAAGCAGTATCATTCCGACTATGTCGGAGGGGTTCGCTACCGCCTCTTTAAAAACGGTTAGCAAGTCGTCTTTAATCCTTTTGATTGAACATATGCGCAACTTAAAACATGATAAGTATGGACAGTTTCCGGAAGAATCTCGGCTCGCATGCCTCGGATTATTCCGAAGAAGAACTCACGCTCATGAGGCGCGATCTCTATCAACTGGCCTATCTCGCCTATAACTACTACAAAAATAATATCTATAAAAAACCAATAAATAATTAATAATATTGATTAAATATAAAAATATGCTAATATCTTTAACGGACACAATTGAAACAAAACATAACATCCATTCTCAAATCATAATGACGGCGAGTAGGTCGTTCTGATATAAAGAGAGCAGTGGCTGTTTCAGTTATGTTTTGCATAATTGTGTCCAACAGTTTCACTGCTCTCTTTTTAATTATTAACCTATAATTCTATGCCAAAAGGAATTATTTATTACCGAGTTTCAACCGAAGACCAAGCCCAAAATGGGGTTAGTCTTGAACAACAGAAAAAAGCCTGCTTAGAATATGCTCTTAATCACGATATTGAGATTATTAAACTATTTCACGATGACGGAGTGTCTGCCAAAACCGTAAACCGCAGAGGTCTGCAGGATTTGCTTGCTTACTGCCAGAAGAATTATAAAAATATAGATTCGGTTATCGTTTATAAAATCGATAGACTATCAAGAAACGTAAAAGATTACGCTACTATTCTAATGGCTCTTGAAGAATTGAAAATAAAATTTATATCCGCTACTGAAACAGTCGACAAAACACCAAGCGGAAAACTAATCGGCACAATCATGGCTTCATTTGCTCAATTTGATAACGATGTCCGGAGCGAACGGGTATCTTCGTGTATGCTTGAGAAAATTAAACAAGGCACTTGGTGTTATAAAGCTCCTCTGGGCTATTTAAACAGCCGAGACGAGCAAAATAGAGCCATTATAACTATAGACAGGTCGAGAGCCGAGATTATTAAAATGGCTTTTGATAAATTTTCAACTGGCGTTTACCAAATGGAAGAAATCCGAAAACTAATGATTAAAGCCGGATTCAAATCTTGGAAAAATAAAGAGTTAAGTAACCAGACTTTATTTAAGATTCTAACCGATAAATTTTATTTAGGAATAATGACCGTTAAGGGGCAAGAATATCCAGGAACGCATGAGGCAATAATCAGCGAACAGACTTTTTACAAATGCCAAAAATTAATTAAAAACGGAAACAAGGGCAATAATATTTCTACCGCCAGGGTTAATGAAACTTTTCCGCTCCGCCATTTTATTTTATGTCCGCATTGTGGTCGACCATTAACCGCCTGTATGTCTAAAAGCAAAAGCGGCAAAAAATACCCGTTTTATAAATGTTATAACAAAAATTGCCACGGATTGAAGTCAATTTCCAAAGACAAATTAGAAGACGAGTTTCACGACTTACTAAAAAGAATAACGCCCAGTGAAATAGTTTTGAAAAACTATAAAAAAATATTGATAGACGTTTTTAATGAGAAAATTGGAGAAGAAAGTAATCATCAAAATTCTGCCAAAGAAAAATTAGCCGTTCTTCAAAGTGAGAAAGCCAAATTGATTGAAATGAAGAAAAAAGATTTATTGGATGATGAGGATTTTAAAAACGAAATGGAAAAAGTAAAAAACGCCATTAATGAATTACAGGCTACCGCTTGCGATCAGCCGTCTTATAATCGAAATATCTTCAAAGAAGTAGACAAAGTTTTTAAAGTCTTATCAACGCTTGCTCCGGCTTACCGCCAGGCTAGTTATGAAGACAAGCTCAAATATCAGAGTTTGATTTTTCCCGAAAAACCCACTTTTGATTTTACAGGAAATCGAACACCTAAAATTTCACTAATTCTACAAACAAAAAGAGAACTGGCACAAGCCAGTTCCCCGATAGTAGTCCCTAGGGGAATCGAACCCCTATTACCAGGATGAGAACCTGGCGTCCTAACCGTTAGACGAAGGGACCTCTTTATTTTATTATAGCCCCTTCCTTGGGATGCTTGACTAACCGTTAGACGAAGGGACCATTAAACTTTATGCCCGCTCAAATATTCCTGGGCACTCAGGGCTTTCTTGCCAGCCGCTTGTAATCTTAATATAAGTAAAGCGTCTTGTCCACACTGGATGGCCAGCTTCCGGTCGCTCAAAAACATTTCGCCGGGTTTATGATTTTGGCTTAGTAAAACCGTGTTTTCCACTTCAATAATCTTGATCATTTTGCCTTCGCTTAGAAAGAAAGCGCCGGGCCAGGGATTATAGGCGCGGATTATTCGTTCAATTTCCTCGGCTGGCTTGTTCCAATCTATCTGGCCGTCTTCCTTGGACAGAGTTTTGACGTAAGTGGCTCGGGTTTCATCCTGGCTCTGGGGAATGATTTGTCCGGCTACCCAGTCGCGCAGAGTGGGCAAAAGAATTTCCGCGCCGAGCTCGCTTAAACGGTCATGGACTTCTTCCAAAGTTTCCGTGCCGTTTAATTTTATTTCCGCTTGCCGCAGAATCGGTCCGGTATCCAGGCCGGCGTCCATTTTCATAATCGTCACGCCGGTTTCGCTATCGCCGTTTAAAATCGGCGCGTTCAAACAAGCGGCGCCGCGGTATTTGGGCAAAAGGGAGGCGTGGACATTAATACAGCCGTAGAGGGGAATGTTTAAAATGGACTGAGGAATTATTTTGCCGTAAGCAATGACGACAATGAGGTCCGGTTTTAGGGCGGCAATGGCGGCGACTTCCGTACGGATTTTTTCGGGCTGGAAAACTTTGAAGCCATATTTCTTAGCCATGACTTTAGCCGGCGGCGGCGTGAGAATTTGCTTGCGGCCGACGGGCTTGTCGGTCTGGGTAAATAAACCGACGATTTCAAAATCCTTGGCTTGAGCTAAACGGTCAAGGCCGAGAAGGGCGAAGTCGGGCGTGCCCATGAAAACGACACGCAGTGGTTTTAAATTTTTGGCAGTCATAGTTTTTTTGAGTGGACAGGGGGGAGAGGATAATGATAAGATAAGTTTATGTTTAGTCTTATTTTCGCCTGGCTTTTAGGCCTGGCGCAACACTTGAATTATTTGACGATCGGTTCTCTCATGGCGATTGAGAGCTCTTTTGTGCCGCTTCCGTCAGAACTGATTATTCCGCCGGCCGCTTACTTAGCCAGCCTGGGACACTTGAACGTGGTCTGGATCGTCGTGGTTGGCGTTATTGGGAGCGTGGTTGGCTCATCCATTAATTATTTAATCGCGATGTGGCTGGGACGCCTGGTAATCTTTGAGCTGGCTAATCGGAAATGGGCGCGGTTTTTTTTGGTGACGCCGGAAAAATTACTTAAGGCGGAAAAAGATTTTTTGAAAAGTGCGAACAGCGCGACTTTTGTGAGCCGGCTCATTCCGGTGGCTCGCCACTTGATTTCCATTCCGGCTGGTTTCTGCGGCATGCCTTACGGTTCCTTCGTCCTCTATACCGCGCTCGGTTCCACAATTTGGGTGAGCATTCTGGCCGCGCTCGGCTATTTCCTCGGCGCCAATCAGGCCTTATTGCACCGCTACGCGGAACTGATTTCCTGGTCGCTTTTGGCGGTCGTGATTTTGTGGCTCGCTTGGATTATTCTCCGGAAAAAATTGCGGTCGAAAAAAATTATTTAGTTTTTTTTATTTTTATTATAGAGCTTGTCAATAAAGAGGATGCCGTCTAAGTGGTCTATCTCGTGCTGTAAGATGCGCGCCAGAATTTTCTCGGCGCGTATTTTTTGCGGCTGGCCTTTTTCATCTAAATAAGTGCAAGTCACTTTCTTGTATCTTTCCACGGGCGCGTAAATTATTTCGCCTTCGGCATTTAAAACGGACAAGCAACCCTCTTCTTCCACATCGCGCGCCCAGGACCGAGCGGTAATTTTTGGATTGATGAGATAGATGATCTTGTCCTCGTGATTTATGATAATCAGCCGGATGGGTTGATTAATTTGCGGCGCGGCCAAACCGGCGCCGTCATGCTTCAACATGGTTTCTTTCATATCCAAAAGCAGAGTCTGGAATTCAGGCGCGGAAATAGTCGCTGGAGCCACCTCCGCTGATTTCAAGCGCAGGCGCGGATCCGGAAAAGTTAAAATGGCTAATTCTTTGGGCATGTTATTTCGGCTTATCAATTATTTTGAAAAAATATTTCCAGCAGGCGCCAGTCTTGCAGAGTTCTTTGGTATCGTTTAAAGCGAGCTCAATTTGGTAGGCGGGTTTTTCTTTGCAAACCTTGAACACGGCCGCCCGCTTAAAAGGCGGGGCGCTGATTTCTTTAATCACGCGCAGAGCCAAATCCTGCCAGGGATAGGCCGGCGGCTTGATGGTTTTGGCGGCTTGCTTATGCTTCAGGATGTCGCCTAAGGATTGAAATTTATCAGCCGGCATAAATTAAAATTTAAAGTCTAGGCTTAGATAGCCGATACCGAAGTCGGTCTGATAGGCCATGACTTGCGGCTGCCACTTTTCGGCGGTGAGCACGCCGAGGAGAATCAGGAGGGGCTTCAAGCCGCATTCGCCCGCGTCCTTAATCAGCTTCTCGTCCATTTTTAAGATATTGGCCACGGCGCTTTCGGGCTGGCTTAAATATTCAATCAGCTTATTATCAAATTTCGCGCCCTTGGGCGAATAGCCGCCCGGCGATTTTCTTTTCAAGCGATGCGACAAGTCGCCGGAGGCGAGCAGGGCAATTTTTTTCTCATCGGCTCTTAAGACCTCGCCTAAGCGGACGCCGAACCTCAGCTCAGCCTCTAAATCTAATACGCTGGCGGGCGAGATAATGATTATCTTGAAGGCCGCGCTGGCCAGTTCTTTCCAAAGATATAAAGGAATGGCGCTGCCATGGTCAATTATTGGTTCGGAAATGAGCTGTAAAGGAAATTCCGGGCGGAGGGCGCTAGCTAAACGGTCGGCTAAAAGAGCGTCGCCATTAAAAACCGTCTTGGCCGGGATAAAGCCGAAATCTTTCAAGTCAATCAGCATTTCCGGCGCAACATTGAGCGTAAATTCTTGTTCTTGGCTCGGGGCATGCGGACTGATAATGACTAAAGTCTCCACGCCCCGCTCTTTCAGATCGCTCAAAATCTGGTTATAGGCGCCAGCGGTCTTAGCCAGGAAATTATAGTTAGCTTGGCCGATTTCCGGGATAAGCAAGGGGGAATGAGGCAGAAGACAGGTCTTAATTAAAGCCATATTTGTCTATTTTTAGGTATTTTCAGTATAGTATGCTTTTAGGCTTTATGGAAGTTGACAGATGTAAATATAAATGATAAGCTGTTTTATTCATTAAAAACTGAATATAAACCAAAACTATATCATGATTGACAATCAGAAATTTGAAAGTCTGGCTCACAAGGCTAAGGTCTTGTTTGAGTATAATATTCCCTATGAAGTGATGTCTCAAGTCTTGGGGCTTGGGCTAGGCACAATCGCGCACTACAAAAGCAAGGTGGAGCTTAAATATAATATTCAACTTCACCCAAATCACTCAAAGAAAGGACTTTATGGCGAGATGCTAATGTTAGTCATAACCGGTCTTAATTTTACGAATCAGACCGAGCGTGAAGAACAACAGGCGCTTTTAGCCGCCGCCAAAATTATTGTTCAGCTGGATAAAATTAAAAGCGCCATAGAGGGCGCCGTATCTATGTTCCAGCTGATGAAAAAGCCGATAGTTGATGACCTGGGCGTATACTTCATTAATGATCTCAGGCTAGCTGAGAGAATCTTGAATATCAGTATTTTAGATCCCTGGAATGACCCGCGGCTTAGTTCAGCGGAAAAAAATCCGTGGGACCTTTGCCTTAAAGAAATGGCCGCCGGAAAGATAAATCTAAGGTTACTTAACTCAAACGAAGAGACAATCAAGTGTTTGCTGAGCGAAGTGATTCTGAAAAATTTAGACCGGAGACAGATCGTTAGCTCTAAATTTGACAAGCGAGCATTCCACGACTGTCTGGAGAATGCTTTGAGCCAGCTGGTAACGAGAGAGGCTAAAGTCCTTGGCCATTCTTTTAACTTGATGGGAAAAGAGTATCTCTCACAGAAGGAAATGAGTCAGAAGTATGAGGTCAGCCAGCAATATATCAGCCTGCTCAAGGAAAGAGCTATTCGTCATTTAAGAAAATCTGATTCGGCCAGTGAGCTATTAAGCTTCTTCTCTGATTGTGAACGAGATCATTTCAAAAATGCGCGAATAGAAAGTTTGGCCAAGGAAAATAAACTATTGCAATCGCGCTTGGAAGGAGCCGCCGTCCCAGGTTTTCCTTTTACCAAGGAAGAACTCGTGATCTTAAAAAAGGATTTCTATGATTTTGACATTTCGGTCAGGGCGTATAATGCGCTTAATCTAGCCAAAGTTAAAACTGTCGCCGAACTGGTGGCGCTTAAACCAGGCGAGCTCAGCCAGTTTCGCAATATCGGCCAGAAAACAATTTATGAATTAACCGAGCTAGTGGAAAAACTTAATTTTCATTTCGGCATGATTGATAAGGCCACGGCGCAGAGAATTGTGGCCATGGAAGAGCCGAAATAGTTTTTTAAACTTACAAAAAGCCCCGGGAATTAATTTTCCTCGGGGCTTTGTTTTATATAGCGGTTTAATTGCTTTGGATGAGGTCGCCGTTCGGATAGTAATAGAGAAGTTTAGAGGAAACGGTGATGACATTGGCGGCGCTGTAGCCGAGGCGGGCGAAAGAGCCGTCATCCGCGAAAGCGCGTTTCTGGCCATTGGAAATCAGGTAAACTGTCGGAAAGGAAGAGGTTTGGAGCAGAGTGCCATCCGGGAAGAGAACGGGCGCGACGGTCGTGTAGGTATTTAAAGTTTTGGTCGTCGCTTTGGAAACCTTTTTGCCGGCAAAGCGCAGAGTGAGAATAATTTTATCCACAATCGGCGCCTTCGTGCCGTTGTCTATGAAATAAATGCCGCCCGTTTTCGTGTCCTGCATCAAGGCGCCGGTGACGTTGGTGGAAGTGGCCGTGATGGCCTTGCCTAAAGTGTAAGTATTCAAGTCGTTCACCGAGGCTTGATCAATTTCGGCCGGATTAAAGCCGATTTTTTTGAAGACGGCTGGAGAAGCGAAAGGCCGCTTCTGGCTATCAACTAATAGATAAATGGTCTTGTCTGGCGTCTGGACTAAGTCGTAGTTCGGAAATTTAATTGGATCGCCGGTGGCGTAATTGTTTAAATCATCAGAGGTAACCGCCACGACTTGGGCCGTTGTGAAGCGCGAGGAAAAAGCAGACAAGGAAGTGAAGGCGCGTTTTTTACCGTTGGAAAGAAGATAGATATTCGGGTCGCCCTTGGCCTGGATTAAAGTGCCGTCCGGATAAAGCCGCGACACCTTTGGGAAGTAGCGGTTCCATAGAACATAAACATTATAGTTGCCATTGAAAACATGAGGCGTGTAATTATATAAAGCGGCCGTGGCTTGATTAACCGGCGTAACGGCCATGGTTTGGTTGGCGGCGGTGCAGTAAGGGGTCGGGGTATTGTTGACGATATAGGTTTGGCCCATTTTAAAGCTATAATTTTGCGGTTCATTCATGTAGGCGCGAAATTGCAGAGCGGCGCTATTGACCTGTTTGCCAAAGCCTTTGTAATAAGGGTTGCAAACCCAGCCGTCCGGACAGCCGTAGCCGGTCGCCCAGTCTAAATTGCTTTGGCTTGGACTGTCATTCTCAATCAGACCCTCTTCTTTCTGCAAAAGTACCAAAAGAAATTTGGGATTGACGGTTGTGATGTGCAGACACTTGGCCTGTTTCTCAGCTAGAGTCGGACTATCGCTTAAAGTCGCGTTATCGCAGTCAAAATTATTCTGAGCGGCGTTATAGATTATTTCGGCCGCGCTCCGCGAGAGGCCGTTTGTGTCGGTGGCCGTGTAATTGGCCAGGGAGCTGCCTTCTTTGGCTAGGAAGTTCTGAATATCAGCCAGGCTCATGGCATTAGCGTCCAAAAGATCCGCGTCTGAGACAATATTATTGGGGTTGAAGTTGGGGTCAATAGTGGCTTGCGCCTGAGAAATGGCCGGAATCAGGAGGGAGGGCAGGGTGAGGGTGAGAATTAAGAAGGCGATGATTGATTTTGAGGTTTTCATGCTTCTTATTATAGTATAATTTTGAGGCGGGGACAAATGGGGATGATTTTAGATAAAAAGATAGCAGCATATTAAAGGTAATTTATTAGATTTAGGTATAATTTAGGACATAATTTTGGTTTGACAAAGAATGTATATATAGATAAAATATATTATTGCAACATTTTACGAACTTTAAAAACTGAAAGGAATAAGACCATGAAAGAAAAATACGCAGTCATCTTAGTCACAGGCGGATCTGGATTTATTGGAACAAATTTTATCCGTTTTTGGATAAGAAATCATCAGCGATGCAAGGTCATAAATTTAGATAAGCTGACTTATGCTGGAACCCCTAACAACCTAAAAGATATTGAGCTAAGCGCTAATTACCAATTTATTAAAGGTGATATATGCGATTTCGACCTTGTTAGTAGGATTGTTGAAAATCTTAAGCCTGATTGTATAATTAATTTTGCGGCAGAAACTCACGTTGATCGTTCTTTGGACGATCCAAGAGTATTTGTGCAGACTAATATATCAGGAACTCATAATCTGCTCGAAATATCATTAAAGCATAAAATTAAAAGATTTCATCAAGTCTCTACTTTGAATTTTTCTGAAAAAGGCGAAAAGGATGAAGTGCTATTGTCAAGTAACCCTTATATGGCCAGCAAAGTGGCCGCCGATCATTTGGTTAGTTCATTCCACCGTTCATTCGGTTTGCCGATAACAATTACAAAGTGTTCAAATAACTATGGCCCATATCAACACCCCGAAAAGTTTATTCCGCGGATGATTACTAATCTGATTGAGAATAAAAAAATTCTTATTTATGATAAAGGTAGAGAAATTCGTGATTGGCTATATGTGGAGGACAATTGTCGGGCGATAGAAGCGGTGTTAATTAATGGCATAGTAGGCGATTCTTATCATGTTGGTAGCGCTGCGAGAGATATTAATAATTTAGAACTAGCGAAAATGATTTTAGGAACCATGAATAAAACTGAGGCGTGGATTGAGTTCATCCCTGGCCGGCCAGAACATGATTATAAATATATCATTGACTGGACTAAGATTCATCATGAATTAGGATGGAGCCCCTCGTGCGAGCTTGGAGAAATGCTTGAACAAACAGTTCGTTGGTATCAAGATAACGAAACATGGTGGCGGCCATTGAAAAAAGAAGCGGACAGACTGTATGTAAAATTGAATAAAGATAGACAATCACAGTAAAACACTTAAAAGGATAAGGTATTATGAAAACACTGTTTATATTCTCAAATTTAGGTTGGGATCCGTCCCCATGTATTGGAATTTTGACTCTCTCGGCTGTTCTCAAGAGTAAGGCGCATGATGTTAAGTTGATCTACTTGAATGAGTCAATGGGCCTTCCCCTTGATTTAGGAAAAATTCAAAAAACAATTGAAGATTATCAGCCTAGTCTTATTGGATTCTCGGCAACGACGAACCAATTTCCCGTTTCACTAAAAGTCGCAAAATTTATTAAGCGAAGCGTGAATGGTAAAATTCCCATACTGTTTGGAGGGATACATACAACATTAAAACCGTTAGAAGTCATTAAACATAATTGTGTTGACATGGTTATTTTGGGAGAAGGAGAGGGGGCTATTTTAGAGTTAGCAGATAGGATACAAGGCGGTAAAGATATCAGAAAAATTAAAAATTTATGGCTTAAGGAAAACGGTCAGATTATAAAAAATGATTTGAGACCATACGTATCTCTGGAAAGGGTGCCATTTATGGATGTTGAAGTAATGGATTTCCAAAAAATGATTAATCTTAGAAACGGTTGGGTTGATCTTATGTTATCAAGAGGGTGCCCGAGGGAGTGCACTTATTGTTTTAACAGTTCGTATAAGAACGTTTACAGGGTATCATGTAAACAACCAGGGAAATACGTAAGAACTGATGATTTTTTTAAGACTATTAATGGTATAAAAAATATTCTGTCTAAATATCAGAATATTAAAGCCATTAATTTCTATGATGATGATTTTTTGCTTAGTCCGTCGATTACTGAGTTCATAGGATTATTCAGAAAGGAGATAGGCTTACCGTTTATGGTTAATACGCATATAAATTCTATTACCGACGAAAAAATACGAGTCTTGAAAAATGGCGGATGCGATATGGTTAAGGTTGGCTTGGAATCTGGCAGCCACAGGATAAGAGAGAGCATCTTGAATCGTCCGGCGGGCAATCAATACATTATTGAGAAGATGAAAATCGTCAGGAAGCATGGTATTAGACTTTTTACATTCAACATGATTGGCCTTCCCACGGAAACAGAAAATGATGTGCTTGAGACCCTGAAGCTGAATATCCAATTGCAAGCAGACGTTGTCCGTATTGCAACCTTTTATCCGTACGAGGGAACAGTAATTTATTCTTTATGTCGAGATTTAGATTTGTTAGACCCGAGGAGCCAAAAACATCTCACCTATTCATCAAAATCCATTTTGAATTTTGATACTCATTTTAAGTTGTTCTTGTTAAAAATTACGAGATATCTTGATTGTTATCTAAATTATTTTAGCCCGGATATCTCAATCAACTACCAAGAGATTGTGAACGAAATCAGCTCACTTTCGGAATTAAATTTTGACTCTATGTCTAAGCAGAAGACATTGTCTGAAAAAATTGATCAAATATCGAAAGATTTATCTGCTAAATCTATACCGCATTATGTTAAGAAATTTAACCCTTATTACGCGGTAAGAATATGACGAAAGACAAATAAAAAGAGTAATTATTTATTCAGTAATTACTCTTTTCTTATGCCTAATTTTATTAATATTCACATTTTTTTAATCAATTGTTTATTTAAAAACAGGCGCTGCTCTTTAACCGCGTTTTTGGGAATTCTTTTGAAAAATTTAAATTGGCTAGCCTGAGGGTCCAAATGGATATTTTGGGGCTGAATCGCCTTGACTAGGAAAGCCAGGCCGATTGGCTGGCTAAAATATTTATCTATCTTATACTCAACAACGCCCAGTAGTTTTTTTACCTCAACCTTTATACCCAGCTCTTCCCAGGAAATCCTTTTAACGGCTTGCTCAGTATTTTCACCCATGAGTATGGTCCCACCGGGAATATGCCATTTTCCCCGTAATGGTTCAATATTTCTTTTGGTCAGGAGTATACCTTGTTTATTTTTTATTATTAGTTCTACGCAAAGTCTGGGTACTTGGCTGTAGATACTTTTAAATTCTTTAAAAGGAAGTTTTTTTGTTTTCATATTATTGCTTTCGTCGGCTGGTATTAAAATTTTAGTATAATTAAACTGATTAGTCAAAATATTGCGGAAAATTGCTAAAAAACCACTGTAAGAAGGCTTGATGCCCTTCAATATAATTATCATATTGATAAAAAAGACCGCCGGATTTTTTCAACTGATTACCGTTCTCGGCCAAGTCGTCAATAAATAAAGTATATTCTGGTTGTGAGCCCATAAGCGATATAGCTTTGAATATCAATTCACCATCGTTGTCTAGTTTAAGCCTCTTTTGGCTGGCAGACGAAAATATTTTATCAAAACGCTCCTCTAATTTAAAATTTGGCACGAGCACTTCGTCAAAGACGTCAAAATTATCAGTTAAGATGGCTACTTTTATCCCCCGAGCGCGCATATTTTGGGAAAACTCTAAAAGAAGATAGTTAAGCTCTATGGCTTTGACACCTTTGATTAAAAGTTTATCTAAGGACGAGGCAGATAGCCCAATCAGGGGCTCAATCATTCTATGGATTTCTCTGTAAGAAAGTTCGCCTCTCATCCAGCGTGACAGTAAGGGGTAGGACTCGGGGCTAAAAAGACTTAGTCTTAATTTTTTGTATTCTTGAGGATTAGTTTTGGCAAGTTCGGCATAAAAATCACTCGGGGAAAGAACCTTGTGAAAATCAAAGAGAATTAGAGATAGCGGTTTTTGGGCCATATATTTTCTTTAATGATAACAAATAGAACCAGGCCGGTCTAGGACAAGGGTTGACATAAGCCTATTTTTTTGGGAGGATATCGTAATGCCCTTAATTGGGTTGGTGTAGCTAACGCTTTAGTAGTTATTTAAAAATAATAGACATGAATTCAGAAGAAATTACCCAACTGGGCTCCAGCTATGGCTGGGACCTGATTAAAAATTTTTCCTTGGCTTGCCGCCAGGCTAGGATGACCGAAGATCAGAAATTAGCCTTATTGAATAACCCGAGGCCGGTGTTTGATTTGGTGGCCGAACTTTTTCATTCCGCGTGCACTAATTTTTCACCAATGCGTATCAGATTCGAATTGAGTTGCGCTTGGATATTAACAAGTTATTTTGTGGAGGCAGTAAAACAGACAGGGCCGTCGGAAGAAAAACTCAAGGCATTGTCTGAGGACCCCAGTCCTATTTATTCATTAATCACTAAGCATTTTCAGACCGTCTGCGACTTGGAGATGATGCGGCGAGTAAAGACCTCGTGATCGGGAATCTATGAACAGTATTTTCGCCGGCCTAAAGATTTTTCAAATCTGCCTATTCCGTCCGATTATGATCCCGAAAAACATTGGGCAATTATTGTGGCCAAGGGCACAACGATGGACCAAATAGTGTGCGCGACGAAAAAGCATTTTGAGGTTTCTTTTTATACGAGCGGCCAGGAAACCGTCGTGACGGAAAATGACCGTGTGGCCGACAATGATTATTGCGTCTTGGTTCGCAAGAACATTGAACCTGATGAAGACTTGAAAAATCTTTCCGTTCTTCAGTTGGCTAGGAGGGAGGGATTTAAAGGAATTACCCTTTTGGAGCGTCTACTTTTGGAACTGCTTTATTTTCACATCAGTTCCGGGGAACATTTAGACATCTTTAATCGGACCTTATGTTCCGGTTCACGTAACGCCGATGGCGGCGCGCCTGAGGTCCTCTGGAATAGCCACGATCGTCGTGTCTACATTCTTTCGCACAAGCCTGAATTTCCCAGTGAAAATGCGTGTTCGCGTGAAATTGTTTCTTGTACAGCCTAAGGCACTATTGTTTATTAAAAACAGCCCTTCATTTCTGAATGGGCTGTTTTCTTTTGTCCAAAATTTCAATTTAGCCATTCACTTTCATCAGGACGGTTTCTTTTTCGCCGAGGTCAATTTTAACCTTGTCGCCTTCATTGATTTTGCCTTCAATAATTTCCAGGGCGAGCTCGTCTAAAATCATGGTCTGGATGATGCGCTTTAAGGGGCGGGCGCCATAGGTTATGTCATAGCCTTTTTCGGCTAGCATCTTTTTTACTTTCGGACTGATCCGGACGGCGATGTTCTTATAGCCCAAACGTTTCTCCACGCGGAGCAGTTCTAAATCCACAATCTTCTCTAATGCCGCGGGCGTGAGGCTGCGGAAGAGCACGATTTCGTCAATGCGATTCAGAAATTCCAACTTGAAATGGTCGCGCAGAATCTTATCAATTTTTTCCTTCATCTCGTCGGCGCGCATTTCCGCGGCGCGCGCGGCATCGGAGCCGTCGGTGAAGCCGATGGAGTATTGTTTAATCACTTCGTTGCCGAGATTGGAGGTCATAATAACGATGGTGTTCTTGAAATTCACGACGCGGCCCTTGGAGTCGGTCAAGCGGCCGTCGTCTAAAATCTGCAAGAGGACGTTGAACATATCGGGATGGGCTTTTTCCACTTCATCAAAGAGGACGACGGAATAGGGATGGCGGCGGATTTGTTCGGTGAGCTGGCCGCCTTCATCATAGCCGATGTAGCCGGGAGGGGAACCGATGAGCTTGGCCACGCTGTGCTTTTCCATAAACTCGCTCATGTCTAAACGGATGAGCGCCTTCTCGTCATCAAACATGAAGCGGGCTAAGGTTTTAGCCAATTCAGTTTTACCGACGCCGGTCGGACCGACAAAGAGGAAGGAGCCGATCGGTTTCTTTTCCTCGTTAATGCCGGCGCGGCTGCGACGCAAAGCGTTGGCCACGGCTTTAATGGCCGCTTCTTGGCCCACGACTTCTTTGGTCAGTTCGCTTTCCGCGGCGCTTAATTTTTTTATTTCATCCTGCAGCATTTTGTTCACGGGAATGCCGGTCCAGCGGGCCACGACTTTCGCGATGTCTTCGGCATCCACTTCTTCTTTCAGGATGCGCTGGCCTTTCTTTTGGATTTTAATTAATTCTTCCTGCAAGTCTTTAATCTTTTTCTCTAAGTCGGGAATCAAACTATATTTTATTTTTGCCACTTCGGTCAGATCGGCGCCTTGGCGCTGAGTAATTTCGGCGCGGATTTTTAAGTCCTCAATTTCTTTCTTCGCGTCGCGGATGCGGGAGATGATATTTTTTTCGTTGTTCCAATGGAGTTCTAATTGATCAGTCTGCTCTTTTATTTTGGCCAGCTCTTTATTGACTTCGCGGATTTTCGGCGACTTTTTATCCGAAGTCATGAGGCCCGCTTTATTAAGCTCTAATTGTTTTAAGCGGCGCTTGAGCTGATCCAACTCGTCCGGCATGGAATCAATTTCCATGCGCAAAGAGGAAGTCGCTTCATCAATTAAATCCACGGCCTTGTCCGGCAGAAAACGGTCGCTGATATAACGGTTGGACAGTTTAGCCGCGGCCACGACCGCGTCATCGGTGATGCGTACGCCGTGGTGGACTTCATATTTTTCTTTGAGGCCGCGGAGCATAGAAATCGTGTCTTCCACGCTCGGCTCGTTCACATATATAGGTTGAAAGCGGCGCTCTAAGGCGGCGTCTTTTTCAATATATTTTTGATATTCTTTTGTCGTGGTCGCGCCAATGGTGCGGAGTTCGCCGCGGGCGAGAGCCGGCTTTAACATATTAGAAGCGTCCATCGAGCCTTCCGAAGCGCCGGCGCCAATAAGCGTATGCAGTTCGTCAATAAATAAAATAATGCGGCCGTTCTGCGATTTTACTTCTTTAAGCACGGCTTTCAAGCGGTCTTCAAATTCGCCGCGGAATTTCGCGCCGGCTACCAGCGAGCCTAAGTCCAGGGTGACAATTTCTTTATTCTTCAAATTTTCCGGCACATCGCCGGACACGATGCGCTGAGCCAGACCCTCCACAATCGCGGTTTTGCCGGTGCCGGCTTCGCCGATTAAAACCGGATTATTTTTGGTGCGGCGCAAGAGGACCTGCATGATGCGGCGGATTTCCGTGTCGCGGCCAATAACCGGATCTAATTTTTCCTGGCGCGCCAGCTCGGTCAAGTTAGTCGTGAACTTTTCCAAGACTTTATATTTCGTTTCCGGGAACTGATCATTAATTGTCCGGTTGCCGCGCAGTTCTTTGAGAATTTCTTTCACGACTTGATATTCCACTTTAAAATTCAAGAGCGCGACTTGAGCCGGCGAGGGAACGCCAATGAGCGCGAGCAGGATATGCTCGGTGGAAATGAATTCATCATTCATACCGTCGGCTTCTTTCTGCGCCCGTTCCAAAACCAAAGCCGTCTCGGCTGTGCCAGACACGGCCTGGACCGGACCCTGGTTCTGATTCACTTTCATACTCGGCAGTTTTTTGATTTGCTTGATGGTATAGTCTTCAATCACTTCCGGATCCAGCTTCATCTTCTCTAAAATCGGCTTAATCAAGCTTTCGTTCTGCTGGAGCAGGGAAAGAAGGATGTGCAGGGCCTCAATATTCGGTTGGCCGAAAGAAGCGGCCAGCATTTGGGCGTTAATAATGGCTTCCTGCGATTTGTCGGTAAATTTATTGAACATATGTTTAGAAAATTTATTTTAAATTAGCCGTTTCCGCTTGGTTTCGGGCGAAACGCGCCCGTTTAGCAGTCTTGGCTATTGAGTGCTAAATTTAATCATATTATATGCGCCGGAGATTGTCAATCGGGGAAGGAAATTGGGGCGCTATTTAGTACTACGATTTTGAAGCGTTTGATAGGTTAATAAGACGGGACAGTTTGACTTACAAAATATTGGTTTTTTCAGGTATAATATAAGAGTTAAGAAAAGAAGCTTATAATTTATATAGTTAATGTATGAATAAAAAAATATTGAGCTGGAACTTATATCCGAAGTTTTACCGCAAAAGGCGGAAGGTCTAAAAATTATCTTAAAGAAATAGGCCAGCTGAGCTCGCATACGCAACGCCTCTCGGTCATGTTTTTTGGCCGTGCTGGCGAGCGGAAACTGGATATTAGGGTTCGGATTACGAATGGGGAAGGCGAGGTGGTCATAAAATCTGGATTTTTCGGCGCCTATGATCGCGTTGAGATATCGCAAATGATTGAGGCGGGACAATTTTTAGGTCCGGTGAAAATAATGGCTCAACTTGCCTTCAAGGTTGAGGTCGGTGAAAGAGAAACGTTCAACTTCAAATTAGCGGGTGGTATAGTTGTCTCTTTGGTTTATGCTGGACCGCTGGTTTATATTGAATTGGAAAAAATGTCGTCAGAATTAGATTTGGGAAAAAATAATAATCAGCTGAAAAAATTAGCCAGTCCATTAGGTCTGCAAATTTTAAACGAAAAAGAATTTGATGCGCTATGTAATCGGCTGGCTGATAAAATTGATTGGCCTTTTGGTGGAGAAAGTAATGATTATGACAAGTTGGGGGAATTACTCGCCTTGCACATAAATAAAAGGGCTAAGCGATGAGGCCTAGTCGTTTTTAGTTTATTTGAGCGAATATATTTTTCTTTATCCTTATAAAGGTAGAATTAAACTCTTAGAGATATTATAACTCTCCGTCAACTAGTTATAGTTTTTGTTAAAAATATGGTATAATAAAGTAGATTTCCCCGCGCTCTTGGCGCGGGGTACCTTGAAAGGGAAAGTTTGAAAACCGCCAGGTTTTCAAGCTATACTA
>TBL_comb47_HYPODRAFT_10003837_pt1 | contig 17593 bp, 14 predicted proteins | sample TroBogypolimnion_40_FD_10682 | JGI IMG/M metagenome (IMG submission 10682)
ACTTTTAAATACTTCTTGAGTAATGGACTTTCAAGCATTTTACTAATTTTTGACACCATTATATATAAGTTATTTATAAACTACAAATTTAATATAAATTATGGTTAAAATGTATAAATATTCACTGTTTATTTTATTTAATTTTTATTTCAAATATAATAATGTAATGGAGACTTTTAAAATTAAAAAAGCAATCTCTTTTTTCAAAAAGATTGCTTATTATTGTAATATTATAGTTAAGAGATACTGGATAACTACATATAAATTAACCTGTAATTGTCATTTATTTAGAAATATTAATAAATTTTGTTTGAAAATCATCCCATACTTCTGGTCCGAAATCTTCAAGAACATTATCTTTAAGTTCTCCACCATCTTGAAGGATAATAAGTGAAGGCTCTAAATTGTTTATTTGTCCTATTGTGGATAGGAAATCTTTAACTCTTGAAAATTCAAAATTTAACCATTCCATATATTTATCGGCCATAAACATGAATTGATTTTCTCTTAACCAGTTAGAAGGTTCTATCATATAAAGCCAGCCTTCATTAAATGGAGAAGCATATACTAATGATGGATTTTTAATAAGTTCATCATTTTGATATTTAACAGTACCGGAAATAGGGGAGTAGATAGTAAGTTGTTTCCCATTTTGATTAATAGATAATAAAGCTTCACCTTTTTGAACTCTGTCACCTGAGTTTTTTAAATTTAATTTATTTAAATTTCCGGTTATATGTAAAAGGAAATCATCTAAACCTATTTTTACCATTCCACTCTTCTCCATAAAAGCCCAAGTGTGAGTTTTATCAAAATATATTCCTTTTGGAATTGATATTGTATTTTCATTAAATACTTTAAAAGGAGTTGTTGAAAGAGCAGGAACTTTTAATTTTCTTTGTCTGCTATACTTTATTGCAGCATCCACTCCCATACTTATGATTATGAATGCAATTAAAATTAATATTACCATGATTTCTATTTATTATGTGTTAATAATTTTTAGTATTCAATTATCATGCCAATAATAAATAATGTGATAACTAACAGTATCATAGAGAGGACTGTAATAATTTTATTTATGAAAAATAATAAATGTGTTTAATAATTCAACACGATTGGGAAAGATGCTATTTAAAAGTTTTAAATTCAGCATGATTGCAAATTGTATTAAAATTATACATGTGTTTAATATTTCAACAGATAATCATTGTAAAACTTAATTTATCTGCCTAATTGACGTAGATTGTTAAAAAGAATTTTTAAATCATTAGAGAGTTTATAATCGCGAGAGTAAAGAAGGTTTAATTTGTAAAGTGTTTCTTTATTAAGTTCTTTGTCCGAGAACATATCGGCAGGATTTAATATTCCTTTCTTTAGTAAAGGAAATTTACTGATGTCAATATCATTATAATAATAACCTACATACGTTTTTAAACCAAAAAGAACCTTTATAATGTTGTTAATATACATTATTGGTCGTTTGACTATAAATAGCATTATTGGAGAAAAGATTATTAAAACTAAAGAAACCAATACATCAAAAAGACGTTTATTTCGCTTATTATTAGGTTTACTTACTGCATTAATATCTATAACATAAAGATCAGCTGAAGTGTTAATAGTATTGCTACCTATAAGGAATAAACTTTCAGGAGGAGCAATTTTGTATTCGATAGTCATATTATTAAGCTCTGACATCTTACTAATGATATCAGATGCAGAAATACTTTTAGCACAAAAGATTACTTCATCAATCTTATAAATTTCAATAATATCTTTTATCTGATTAACAGAACCTATAAAGTTAGTATTATTCCAGGTATCGTTAATGTTAATAAGTCCTATGAAGGAGGGATTAATATTAGTTTTGCGTAATAAATCTGCAACTCTTTCGGCTTCATCATCGTCACCAACAATTATAAATCGTTTATTAATATTCTCACCTAATTTAAAATCTTTAATAGTACTAAAATGAAGCATTATTCTCATTAAAATCATAATAATAATACTCCAAACAGCTCCTAAAAGAATAATAGCTCTTGAAAAACGGAAAGGTGTACTTAGTAAAGCATAAATAACTAATATAGTAACAGTACCAATACTAATTCCTTGAAATATCTTACTTAATTTATGGGGACGTTCGTAACCTCCTGTAAAGTAAAAACTAAATAACCATACTATTATATATATAGGTACAACTATTAATATATATTCTTTTGGATAATACTCAACGTCACCGGAAAGCACATAATGTGACCAATAATTCTTAATAAGATATATACCTAACCAAATTGTTCCAAAGTCAATTAGAGGTAATATGATTTTATTTAAAAATCTTCTCAAAACCGAAAGGAAAGCTCTTAAATAAATAGCAATATTAATTAGTGTTGAAAAAAGTTGTGCATTCTTTTGAGAGAAGTGTTTACGAGCAAAAATAATCATTGCATTATAAAATGTAAACACATAATTAACACTACTTTTACGTGTGCTTTCTCCCTTATAATGAATTATCCGTGTTAGTGGATAATAGATGTTTTTATAACCTGCTTTAATGATTCTGTATGAAAGATCAATGTCTTCACCATACATAAAAAAGTCTTCATCGAGATTGCCAATTTTATCAAGAACTGATTTTCGAATCAACATAAATGCACCGGAAAGTATTTCAACTTCATGTGTTTTATCTTTATCGAGAAAACCTAAGTGATATTTACCAAATGTCTTTGACTTAGGAAACAATGCAGCCAATCCAAATATTTTGTAAAAAGCAACAGTAGGAGTGGGGAGACCTCTTTTACTTTCAGGAAGAAAGTTTCCTTTACCATCAATCATCTTGACACCCAAACCACCTGCTTCAGGATTAATATCCATATAGTTGATAACCTTACTAAAAGTGTCAGCTTCAACAATAGTGTCAGGATTTAGTAATAAAACATACTCACCTTTAGCAATACTTATAGCTTGATTATTTGCTTTTGAGAACCCTCTATTATCTTTATTTTCTATAAGAATAATAGAAGGAAACTTCTCTTTAAGCATCTTTATAGAACCATCAACTGAATTATTATCAACAACAAAAACTTCGGAAGAAATGCTCTTACATGCTTCGTAAACAGAAAGCAAACATTGCTCCAGAAAATGCTCTACATTATAGTTAACAATAATTACTGATAGTTTCATAGCTTAGTGCAAAGGAACTAATAACGCAATAATTATCCCTATTATTACTGTAAAGAATTTTTGACGATTGTATTGATGATCTTCAGATGTTTCGTAAAGTATTGAGGTAGAAACATGGAGAAATATACCTACAACAACTCCCATAATAACATCAAAATAAATAGTTGTAGAGTTTATAAATGATTGGCTGAGGAAATTACTTAATATTGAACCTAAAGGTGTCATTAAAGCGAAGATACCTAACAAAAGAAATGACTTGGTTTTGCTCATGCCTGAAGCTAAAAACAAACTCATTAATACAAAAGATATAGGGATGTTATGAATGACAATGCCAATAGCAAGTGAGTGTTGTACAGCAGGGTCAAATTTTTCAACAATAGGCATTCCTTCTAAAAATGAATGAATGCAAATACCTATCATTAATCCTAAAGGGGCAACATGAAGTACTTCTTCATGTTTGTGTTCATGTTCGTGCTCATGAGTATGTGAATGGGAGTGCCCATGTTCAACACCTTTTGTCAGTAATTCTAAGAATAGTTGTAAAACAAATCCCAGAAGTACATACAATCCAATATTTATATTTGTCTTATCTTGAGATTTATAAATCTCAGGAACAAGATTAAGAAAACTTATAGCTAAAAGAAAAGCACCACTAAATGCTAACAAAAGTTTAAGTAATCTTTTGTTTTCTACCTTAAACAGAATTAGTGAATAGCCACTTGCTAAAACTGTTATGATAAGAAAAAAGTAAATAATAAATTTATCCATTTTGTTTGAATATGTAATGCAAAGATAAGAAGAAATTAGTTCTCATGTTTAAATAAATTAATTAAATGCAAAAAAGTAATAAGCAAAAGCTTTTTACTCTTGAAATTCATTCTCTATGCTTTCTCTTAAATCATACAAAAGCCATTCCTTTTTCATTACAGATGTTTTTTCTTCTTGTAATAATTTTATGAAATCTTTGATGCCTAATGGTTCATTTCCATTGCCATGAATTAATATAATACTTCCTACATGAATTGGTTGTCCCTTTGCTAACCACGCATCACTACCAATTGGTATTAGTCCATATTCAGTTACACTATCAACTATATTGTGTTTAGAAACTAATCCAGGGAAACGAAAGAAAACAGAAGGTGTAAAACCATGGCGAAGTAAAGCTATTTCGGTTCCAAGTATCTCGAAATTAAGATCAGTGCCGGGCTCTAATATGAAATTATCTTTTAATGATTTTTTTGGATTAAAATGATGGTTAAAGGTGTGGTTAATCCAAGTAACAGATATTTCGCACGAATCAATAAGGTTTTTAAGCCAGTATAAGTCTTCTGAATGTGTTAACATAAACCTGCCGGTAATTGATAATGCTATAGGAACAGGCATTTCTATTTTCTTGAATTCAGTAATCAGAGATGTGAAAATAACTCTATCCATTGGTTTATGTGAAGGGCATAAATCTATTGTTAATGTAACTCCTTTTTCTTTGGGGTAACCATGTGTTATTCCTGAATTCTGAATTGAGAATGACTGATTAAGAGCTGTCTCTATTGCCCTTACATAAGCTGAATTCTTATATTTAACAAGTATTTGTTGCCAACTTATCTTTGTTACATTTATTTGACTTGAAGGGATGATTTGTGTTTCAAGATCTTCAGGTGTAACTACCAAATAGTATTGTTGTCCAAAGTTTTCATATTTTCTGATTACTATAATATCTTTACTATTTAATTTGCCTTCAGCGAAATAAATTTTATAATTACTAATTCTATTTTGAGCGTTAAGTGATAATTTAGCTATAATTATAAATGTAATAATTAAGATTACTTTTAAAATGTGGTGTTTAAAGTTAGAGGATATAGACATTGTGAGCTTCTTTTTATTTATTTCTGCAAAATTACATTATTAATTCTTAATAGTTTTAACTTTAGGTAATTCAAATCATATTATTTATTTTAAACATTATGTTTTATTATTTTTTTAATAAAAACTCGCTTGAAAAACAGTCAAGTTGAGGAGTTGTGTTTAATTTATTAATTATTTCATTAGATATTATTTCTACCCCATTTGAATTCCAATGAGTGTCGTCAAAATGATATAATAATTTTGTATTTGATATTCTGTAGTCATTATATATTTTAAGTGTATTAATTGAAGGGATATTAGAATTTTTTAATAATGAATCTAACCTTAATAAATAGTTTGGTTGTTTTTCAAAAGGAACCAATTCATAATATACTGTTTCCTTATTTGGAATAGGCAAAAACAGAAAGTATATTCCTAATGAATCGCAGTATTTTTTATATGCTAATAGTACTTTTGTAGTACTTGATAAATCTTCCGGATTATATTTTTGATTAATACCTTTATAAAAAAACATATTTGGATTTATACCACTTTGAATTCCTATACCTTTTGTTCCATTTATACGAGCTCTAATCCAATTAACAGAATATAGTTTAAGTGCTTTGTCGATATATATATTAATATTGTTAAATGAAAAGGCATTATTTAGTAAGTTTTCAACAGGGTTGTTTTCTGAAATGTGATTTGCTATCATATCAGGAACGTTTCTTTCAACAGAAGAAAAAATAATGAGTTTTGGTTTTTTAATTACTCCAATCTTAAGATATTTAATAAATTCATTGAAGTTACAGGGAGCCATGTTGTATACTTTTACTTGTTTTAGCTTTTTGCTTACATTATTAGAAATTGTTTGATTTTGATTTAAACTACTTCCTTCAATAAATGAGTCCCCTATAAATAAAATATCTGGATCTTCAATAAATTCATCATTTCTATATCCAAGTTTGTCTGTCTTCCATGTTTCATGTTTTATGATTTCGTATTTAGTATAATAGGCTAAATCACCAACTGCATCCATTGATGATGATATATTAGGGTACATTTTAGTTTTTGCCGGAACTATAGATTGAAAGGTAATAGCTTCATGGTGTCTATGAGTAAAAAATGTTATAGGGAGTATTGCATCGATTAGACCCCAACAAAGAGCTGGTATAAATGTAAATAGAAACAATTTCTTTAATAAAACTCTCATGATTTAAAATTGAAAGTATATGAATTGATTTGAAGTTCCTTTAAAAACAACAATTGCTAGAATAATAATATAGTAGAAAGAGTAACGAAGAAGTTTTGGCCATTTTAATCCAAGTTTAGCTATAGCATATTGTTGTTCTCTTCCAAGCCATTCAACTACTAAAAACAATACCGTCAGAAAAATAATTAATATGGCTTTATCAGTATTAGGGAAATGTGGTGTTTTAAACAAGGTACTAGAAAATATTTCAGAGATATAACTAAATGCAAGTGTTAAATTGGCTGCTCTAAAGAATATCCAGGCAAATACGGTTAAACTAAATGTAATGAATATAGATGTAGCTTCTTTTAAAGTTGGTAAATATTTTCCTCCTGCCACAATGTCAAGGTTGTTTCTATGTGTGTTGAAAATAATTGAAGGCATTATATATAAAGCATTTAAAAAGCCCCAAGCTATGAAAGTCCAATTAGCACCGTGCCAAAAACCACTTACAAGAAAAATAATAAAGGTATTGCGTATCTTCATCCAAATCCCTCCTTTGCTGCCACCTAAAGGAATGTAGAGATAATCTTTAAACCATGATGATAAAGAAATGTGCCAACGTCTCCAAAATTCAGCAATGTCTCTTGAGAAATATGGAAAAGCAAAGTTTCGCAAAAGGTCAATGCCAAATAAACGTGCTGTACCTAATGCAATATCAGAGTATCCTGAAAAATCACAATAGATTTGGAATGTAAAAAACAAAGCACCTAACACAAGAGTACTTCCTGAATAATGGCTTGAATTATTAAAAATTGCATTTGCAAATTCTGCACAGTTATCTGCTATTACAATTTTCTTGAATAAACCCCACAATATTTGTCGCAGTCCATCAATGGCTTTTGAATAATCGAACTCCCTTTTCTTAAGAATTTGTGGTAAAAGATGCGTTGCTCTTTCTATGGGGCCAGCTACTAGTAAAGGGAAAAAACTAACAAAAACAGAATAGTAAATAAAGTTTCTTTCAGGTTTTATTTTGTTTTTATAAAGATCGATAACATAGGATAAACCATGAAACGTATAAAATGAAATACCTACTGGTAAGATTACTTGTAGAGATCCAAAATTTGCTTTAAATCCTAATAGCGATAGTCCATCAGCAAAGGAAGCAGCAAAAAAATTGTAGTATTTAAAAACTCCTAGAAAACCTAAGTTGATAACTATACTAAGCCACAACCAAAATATTTTCTTTTTCTTTATTGTGGATTCATATATTTTAATACCTGTAAAGTAGTCTAATAGGGTTGAAAAGATAAGTAAAAACATAAAGCGCCAGTCCCAACAAGCATAAAAAAAATAGCTTGAAATAAGGAGTAAAATGTTTTGTAGTTTTAAATTCCCTTTTGTTGCAATCCAGTAAAGTAGAAATACTATAGGTAAGAATATTGCAAAGTTTAATGAGTTAAAAAGCATATTGACTGTTTATTCTAATTTTAATTCTTATTTGTTTTCACAGTTTAGCCAAATCAGTTTCATCTGATATTTATAAATATTATTGTGCAAAAATACTCTTTATATTTAAACCAAAATAAAATTAATTATTAAAGTTCGTTCAACAAGCTCACAAATCTAAAAAGAGAGCGCTTAAAACATTGTTGTTTTTTTCAATAAAAAGGTTTCTTCAATGCTGTTTTTAAGTCACATAGCGATGATCTATTTGTAGTGCGTTTTTTGTGTAATAATTTTATTAGCGGCATTGCTATAATCAATCTTCTTATTTGTTGTAGTTTATTGCTATGGCTAAATTAGAAGGGGACAAGGATGCTTTGCTTTAAGGGATGTAAAGTTTTTTATCTTTTAAATAGTTATGTTATCAAAATAATCTATAATCCATTGTTTTCTTTTTAGAAGATGTTTATTATGCTCAATAGAGTCTTCCAACTCTTTTCTCAAAGCTAATAAGCGATCTTGAAATTTATCAAAATTTAAATAATGCCCAGTAAAAAATTCTCTATAATATTCCGGTTTTGCTTTAAAATAAAAAATAACTGATTTTAATTCATCCTCTGATAATTCATATTTATGCCAGATTATTGAATTTGATTTTAATATTTTTATAGAACCATAATCAAAACAAAACACTTTGTGAGAAGCCGCAACAGGCTTAAAAATCCTTTTACCTTTTTTTTTATCAACTTCAGAAGTTAAATCAAAAAGCCCATGTTTAATTAATATCTCTGCTAATTCGTTGTCTGCTTTATACATTTTTATTGTGTTTGTTATTTTTACAAAGATACTATATTTATCCAAACCAAATACAATTAAATAAAAAAAGATTGCAACAGCATATTTATACCATTGCAACCTTTAATTTAATTACGAATTACGAATTACGAAATTATTAATTATTAATTGTTAATTGTTAATTGTTAATTGATTTAGCTTACTACAGCACTCTTCACAGGGCTTTGTATCATTGCTATTTTTGATTTTAAACCTATATATACAGCTAAATAATACACCGGCTTGCCTATATCGGCAGCATCAAAATTAATTACTCGGTTACCATTGAGAACAGCACCCACATGTTGCATAGTTCTATAATCTACAGGTGGAGTTAATCCCCCTATCTGCATATAAAGTTCAGTACTTTTGGCATCCAAAGGAACACCTCTTTTGCCACTAGCACTATTGCGGATATTTGCAGTGTGCATTAAATGATTACTAGAGTCAATTTTTTGAATAGAAGGGTAGCTGTCAGTCACACTACCAACAATTGCTTTTGCATCTGCTTCTCCGGTATCTACTCCTTTTGAATACCAAGCCAATAGCTTTGCTTTCTCAGCATCACCTGCACAAGCTATCTGTGAATAAGGTGCCCAAACGTTGTTAATTAAGTTGGTTAATTCACTTCTATCTTTGTTAATAGCTGCTGTTTTTGCTAACACTGCTGATTCCATTAAAGTTCTTTCTCCTACAGCTTTTGTTATCCCAGCTGTTCTAGTCTTAATTTCTAAAGGAGTAGGATCCAGATCCGGAACAATTGTAGAATTTGCGATTGCAGCATCCGCTAGCACATCTACTCTTTTTACATAATCTGGTAAAGGTAATCCGGTTAATCCTGAAACAAGGATTAGTTCTTTGATTAATTTTTTCTTTGTAGACATAAATATTTGTATTAGTTATTAATTAAATTTATTGTTTTTGATAAATAAAACATTCCTTTTAATGTATTTTACTAAACCCCGCCTCTTATAAAGCCTGTCCTTAACATTGAAGACGTCGTCCTTAACATTGAAGACGTCGTCCCTAACATTGAAGACGTCGTCCTTAACATTGAAGACGTCGTCCCTAACATTGAAGACGTCGTCCCTAACATTGAAGACGCTGTCCCTAACATTGAAGACGTCGTCCCTAACATTGAGGACGTCGTCCCTAACATTGAGGACTGGCTTTCTAAGACGTGGGGCAGAGCCTTTTTGATGTCGGATAAACTCTTTATCATATAAGATAAACAATGTGTTAAGTTGTTTTTAAGCTTATATTCAAGAGATATTAAGTTAAAAAAATAAAACTCAAAGGCATTACTAAGCAAAATTCTTTCACCAAAATATTCATTAGAATACTTTTTGATTGAAATTGAATTTATGCCTTGAATTGTCATTTTACTTTGTGTTTAAATAAGATTGTAAAAGTAGTATATTTTAAAAGGTTTGTAAATGTAACAATCGTGCAAAAACATGTAATAAACGTGCAAATTTAATGTGCTTATTATCTTTGAATTAGCTTTTGTTAGTTTTAAAAATAGAATTGTATATTGTTAATTGATATTGTTTTAATGTTTTTTTGAAAAATATATCCTCAGGAATTTTGAAATTTATTATTTAATAAAACAAGCATCAATTACAATATTAGTAGTATTTTTGTATAAGAAATAGAAAGAAAATGAGCATAAATTTAAAAACAAAAAGATATGAACCAAAAAATATATTTTATGAATAGTAAAAGTTGCAGAGAGATAGTGAAGATTATAGTGAAGAAACAAAAATTAAAGTACAATTCATTTACAAAAGATGGAATTGATTTTAAAAATAAACTTAGTGATATAGAGTTTAATAATTTTGATGTAGCTCTAAAACTAATGGGGATGTCGTTATATATTACAGAAGAAGTAATTAAGGCTTTAAAATTACATGATTTTATTTATGATATGTTTGGAATTGGAAAAGTAAAACCTGAAGAAGGTTATACCAAATATTTAGGGGATAAGATGAAATGTGGTTATAAGAATATGGAAAAGAGCTATTCGAAAGATATGCATTCTTCTATACATAAATTAATTACTGAAATAAGAGTTGAAATAGCAATTGAACTTATAAAAGCAGGGGAACTTAGGCTAAATGAAATAGCTATTTACCTGCAATATTATGACTATTCACATTTTTCGCGTCAGCTTGCTAAAGAAACCGGTCACAGTCCGAGCTACTTTAAAACAAGAAAAAAATAAGAATTTTAATCCTCTTCATCTTCTTCGTCATTATTGTTATTTTCGTTAAACAATTCATTAAGAAGTGACTTAAAAGTAAGATCATCATTAAGTTCGAAATATGCCTGTGAGAGATGTTCGATAATATCACCTGCTAACATGGTTTCCAAAGAGCGAGGTCCCAAACAATGCTCTCCAGCCAAACCATGAAGAAATACACCCAACAAAGCTGCATCTTTGGGCTCATAGCCTTGAGCAAGTAAACCGGTGATTACACCTGTAAGTACGTCACCACTACCCGCAGTAGCCATACCCTGCGTGCCAGAACTGTTGAAATAACAATCGCCTTGGGGTGTAGTAATTGCAGTTTGAGCTCCCTTTAATACTATATATATATTGTATTTAACCGACATCTCTCTTTGAAGTGTATTTCTTTCGAAATCATTAGTACTTATGCCAAAAAGCCTTTCAAATTCTTTTTTGTGAGGTGTTAAAATAGAGTTAGCAGGCACTTTATATAAGATGTCATTATTTAATGATAGTATGTTTAAAGCATCAGCATCAATAACTAAAGGTTTGTGGATATTAAGCAATAAATTTCTAAATGCTTCTTGTGTAGAAGCATCAGTGCCAATGCCGGGACCAATTCCGATAGTATCATATTTGAATAAGTTTTTTATAGAAGTTATTTTGTTTTGATCTTCATCAAGATCCACCATAGCTTCAGGAATAGATATTTGCATAATTAAATTGCCCGAAGCAGGACAATGAACGGTAAGCATACCTGCACCCGTACGCAAACATGCTTTTGCTGAGAGTACTGCTGCCCCCATCTTTCCCAAACTTCCGCAAATAAGCAAGGCATGACCAAAAGTGCCTTTATTAACAAACATCTCTTTCCTAGGTCGATAGATCTCTTTGACGTCATCTATTATACTAAAATGATTCTTAGTTTCAGTTTCTTCAATAAAGTCGTCATTCAAACCTATTCCCAGCATCCTGAATTTGCCTACATATTTAAAATTTTGTTCGAACATAAACGCAAGCTTCGGAAATTGAAACGATAAGGTATAAGTAGCATTTATAATTGCATTGGCAGCATCAACCGGAGTATCACAATATAAACCCGAAGGTATATCAACCGAAATCACAGGATATTCGAGCTTATTGATATAATTAATAACATCAGCTGTTAAACCTTCAACCGGTTTTGATATTCCTGTACCAAATATTGCATCAATAATAACAATATCATAATGAAATTCTTTTAAATCACGAACAGTATCTATTTGATTGATTCTAACATCTAATTCGTCAGTTAATCTGTCGAGATTGATTTTGTAATCTTTAGTTGGTTTCGAAGATGTTTTTACTAAATGAACATATACATCGTATTCTTTTTCACACAACATACGTGCAATTGCCAAACCATCTCCACCATTATTCCCCTGACCACAATAAATCTCAAAATGCTCAGTATCTTTATAGTTATCAAGTATCCATTCAACACAAGCATCAGCAGCCTTCTCCATCAAATCAATTGATCTGATAGGATTGTGTTTAATAGTGTAAGCATCAGCTTCGCGAATTAAATTAACAGGTAGTATTTTCATAGATTTAAATTATTATGTGTGTGAAATATTATTACTAAATTTAGGTATATCATTATTTTTATCATTATTTTCTTCAATTTTATTATCTGATTCCGGTTTTATATCAAGATAATAATCATCAACCAAACCATCATTATTAGTGTCTTCTTCATCTTCATCCCAATGATAAACAGGACGCTGTGGCCCCTCATTTCTAAATATAATTGCATAAATAATCCCTGATATTAACCCCATCATGTGAGCTTCCCAAGAGATGTCCTTGTCGGGATAAAAGTTAGGAAATGCGCCCCAAATGATACTTCCATAAAGAAAAAGTATGAACAAGGATAAAGCCATCAATCTGTTATGACGCCTGATGATACCGCTTAATAATAAGAAAGATGTAAAGCCGTAAACCAATCCGCTTGCACCTATATGATAGGCTTCGCGTGCCATTATCCATACTAATATATTAGTTGTAAAATATATTAATAAGAATATCTTTAAACCGATATCTTTATAGAAATAAAATAAAGCAGTACTTAATATTAATAATGGGATTGTATTAGCGTATAAATGAGCCCAGTTAGAATGTAATAATGGCGAAAACAAGATGCCCCACAAACCAAAAAGTTTGCGAGGATAGATACCAAATGAAGCAAAGTCAGTTTTCGTTACTTCTTCTACAAGTTTTATCAACCATAAGATAACTACAAGTATAACGGGTATAAACAAGCTGTAATATAGTCTTTTTTTCTCTGTTAGCATGCGTGCAAATTATATGGCAAATATAGGTATTAATTAGTTGTGTTTAACAAAAATTATGAACAATATAAATTAATTACGTAATAACTACATAATACATTCGTTTATTATCACTAATTTTGACCTCTGAAAAATAATATTAAAACTAATAAGAAACATGACAAGATTAACTAGAAGAATTTTATTTGTATTTATTCTATTATCAGTATGTTTAACACAAATACATGCTCAAGAATATGATCCAAAAACAACTGATCAAAAGTTTAATTATGCATTACAATTAATACGTTTTGCTTATTTAGAAAAGGTAAATGAGCCTAAAATTGTAGATAAAGCAATTGTTGAGATGCTAAAAGAGCTGGATCCTCACTCTATTTATATTTCTAAAGAAGAACTTACAAAAATGAATGAGCCTCTGGAAGGTAAATTTGATGGTATAGGAGTTCAATTTCAGATAGTAAAAGATACTATTGTAGTAGTAGATGTTGTAACCGGTGGGCCATCCGAAAAGCTTGGAATTATGGCCGGTGATAAGATGGTAACTATTGATGGCAAGGGCTGTACAGGTGATACTATTAATAATTCTTATGTTCTTAAAAATCTAAGAGGTAAGAAAGGAACTATTGTTAAAGTGGGTATTGTACGCAAGAGTCGCAAAGGGGTTATGGAGTTCAATATTACCCGTGATGTGATTCCTTTGACGAGTATTGATGCTATCTTTATGGCTGCAAAAGAGGTTGGATATATAAGACTTGATCGTTTTTCACGTACTTCGATGGACGAATTCCGTAAAGCACTTGCTGATTTAAAAGCACAAGGGATGAAAAGCTTAATTCTCGATTTAAGAGAGAATTCAGGAGGTTATTTGGATGTTGCTATTGATTTAGCTGATGAGTTTCTGGATAATGATAAGATGGTAGTTTACACAGAAGGTGTTTCCAGCCCTCGACAAGAATATAAATCAACTGACAAGGGTGGTTTTGAGAGAGGTAAATTAGTTGTAATGATTGATGAAGGTTCAGCCTCAGCTAGTGAAATCGTTTCGGGTGCTATACAAGATTGGGACAGAGGTTTGATAGTAGGTCGACGTTCTTTCGGCAAAGGGCTTGTTCAAAGACCTTATGATTTACCTGATGGTTCAGTAATTCGATTAACTACTTCTAAGTATTTTACACCTTCAGGACGTTGGATACAAAAGCCTTACACTGACGGATTAGAAAACTATTATAAAGATGCATTAAATCGTTATAATAATGGTGAATTGGTTAATCCAGAAAAGATACATTTCCCTGATTCATTAAAGTATAAGACTAATAATAAACGTACTGTATATGGTGGTGGTGGTATAATGCCAGATATCTTTATTCCTATGGATACTTCTAAAATTTCAGATTATTTTGTTGATTTGCGTAGAAAGAATGTTCTTAACAATTTTGTAATGGATTATATTGATAAGAATAGAGAATCTTTAAAAATGAAATATCCTAAATTTGCTGATTTTCAAAAGGGATTCCAAATGACGGATGAATTTATGAGTACCTTTACTGCTTTCGCAGAAAAAGAAGGCGTTAAACGTACAAGTGTGAATTCTGATAAATTAAATAAGATTATAAGTCAGTATTATGATAAGATTAAGACAGATACTACACTTTCGTCAAAGTATAAAAACTATCAGGAAATTGCAACTTATCTTGCCCAAAATAATGATAATCTGAATAAAGAAATTGCTAAATCAGCTTTAAAAGAAGACGAATCAGATATAAAAGCTGTTGAAAATTCAGAGAAGTATATACGCGTTCAACTAAAAGCTTTATTTGCTCGTAATTTGTATGATATTAATTCTTATTATCAGGTTGTAAGAGATATTGATGATGCTTTTACTAAAGCCGTTGAAATAATACAAAATGATAAGCTTTTTGACAAACTAAAAGTAAGTCATTAAAAGAATACTTTTTAGATTACAACTTTAAAAGAAAAAGCCATCACTTTATTATGAATGATGGCTTTTTCTTTTATTGATAAATGTCTTCTTAATTATACCTAATTGCTTTTACAGGAGTTATTTTAGTAATTATATACGAAGGTATTATTAATGATAAAATGCAGAGTACAATAGCACCACCATTTATTAATACTATATGCAACCTATAGATATTTATCGGCACAACCGGTACATAATAAGATGATTGGTCGAGTTTGAAGATGCCAAATCTATATTGAATGAAACAGATAATAAAAGCTATCAGATTACCCCAGAACAATCCTCTAGCAGTTATATAAATAGCTTGATATATAAATATTCTTCTTACAGTTATGTTTTGAGAACCTAATGCTTTAAGTATTCCTATTGTATTTGTTTTTTCTAGTATTATTATCAATAAGGTAGATATCATTGTAACTGCTGAAATAAGTGATATTATAACGATTATCACAATTACATTCATATTGGTTAAATTAAGCCAACCAAAGATTTCGGGATGTAATTCTTTGATGGTTTTACAGTTAAGATTATATCCGATATTAGCATACACTTCTTTCGAAATATTATCAATATCTTTAAAATTATTGATTAGAACTTCATAACCTTCAACCTGTTTAGGAGTCCAATCGTTCAGTTTTTGAATATGTGCAATATCAGCAAATACAAATTTTTTGTCAAAGTCTTCCAATCCTGTTTCGTAAATACCTTTAACTGTAAAAGCCCTGGCTCTAAGTTGTTTTTCGCTTATAAAATAGGTACGTAGTTTGTCGTTAAGTTTAAGCTTTAATTTGTTGGCAAGATATTTAGAGACTAATACATCATTCGTTTTCAAACTGTCTTTTATGTTAATAATTGTACCTTCAATAAGGTTTTCTTTCATAAACTTCCAGTTATAATCACTGCCAATACCTTTTAATATAAAGCCTTGTATTTGTTCTTCTGTTTTAATAATACCTGCTTTTAGAGCATAGATTTGCACCTCTTTTACACCTTCTATTGCTTTAATATTATTTTCGAGTGTATCATTTTTAAATATTGGTTTGGATTCAAAAGAGGTATTCATATCAAAGTTTCCAATTTGAATATGCCCACCAAATCCAATCACTTTATTAGTGATCTTCTGTTGAAATCCCGTTACAACTGCAACAGATACAATCATCACTGCTATGCCTAATGCAATACCACCTATCGCAACCCTGATGATAGGTTGGGAGATGTTTTTCTTATTTTTTGTTAAAAAACGCTTTGCTACGAATATTTCTAAGTTCAATTGCTGATGTTTTATTAATTTTACAAAGTTATTAATAATTCTGATAACACAATTAAAACTTATGCAATGAACAAGAAATCTTTTTACAAACAGATCTTAATAATCCTTATTATCTTCTTGAATGTTATTTACATAAAGGCTCAAGAAGACGTTACTTCCAGTAAAATTATTTTATCATCTGACATTAAAACAGGCTCTGAACAAACAGAAAGATATTTACCTTGGATTAAAGGAAAGAACATTGCTATTGTTGCTAACCAGTCTACTACCATACATAATACTAATTTAGTTGATAGTTTGTTGAGTTTGGGAATTAATATTAAAAAAGTTTTTTGTCCTGAGCATGGTTTTAGAGGTGAAGCTGAAGCTGGTGAAACACTTAAAAACAAAATTGACAGTAAAACAGGATTAAATATTATTTCATTATATGGAGATAATAAAAAACCTAAAGCAGAAGACTTGAAAGGGATTGATATAGTTATTTTTGACATTCAAGATGTAGGAGCAAGATTCTTTACTTATATCTCAACAATGCATTATGTAATGGAAGCTTGTGCTGAAAATAATGTTGAGTTTATAGTTTTAGATCGCCCAAATCCTAATGGATATTATATTGATGGACCTGTGTTAGAACCTAAATTTACTTCTTTTGTAGGCATGCATCCTGTTCCAATAGTTCATGGAATGACGATAGCTGAGTATGCTACTATGATTAATGATGAGGGTTGGCTTAAGAATGGGATTAAGTGTAAGTTGAGGTATGTTACAGTCTATAATTACAATCATGCTTATTTATATATTTTGCCGATAAAACCTTCTCCCAATCTTATGAATATGAATGCTATTTATCTATATCCAACTTTATGTTTGTTTGAAGGAAGTGTTATTAGTGTTGGACGTGGCACTAATACTCCATTTCAAATAGTAGGTAATCCACAACTTGATAATACAGATTTTGAATTTACTCCGCATAGTATCCTAGGAATGGCTAAAGATCCTTTATATAATAATAAGGTATGTCATGGATACAATCTATCAGAATATGCTGTAAATATATTGCGAAACGAAAAGAAAATAAATCTATTCTGGATAATTGATTTTTATAAAAGACTTAAAGATAAAGGAACGTTTTTTACACCATTCTTTGATAAGCTTTCAGGAACAGATAAGTTGCGTAATCAGATTATTGAAGGTGTTAAAGAAGATGATATCAGGAAAAGCTGGCAACCTGCTATCAGTAAGTTTAAATTGATACGTAAGAAATATCTGCTTTACCCTGATT
>TBL_comb47_HYPODRAFT_10003838_pt1 | contig 17593 bp, 5 predicted proteins | sample TroBogypolimnion_40_FD_10682 | JGI IMG/M metagenome (IMG submission 10682)
AAACCGCGGTGTCCCGCCAGTAAAACGACGGCTGGGGTTCAAGCCCACGGGCGACCAGCCGATCGACCAGCCAAGCCCGGCCTCCCACAGGTCCGGCCAGAGCCAGTGCGCCAATTTCTTCCCCGCCCAGGGCCGCTAGAGCGGCGTCCACCTGAGTGGGATTGCCCTCGACGTCGCCGCGCAACATCAGCGCGCGGCGCTGCGCGTAGTACGGGGTCATGGAATTCCAGTCCTGTCCCGTGACCACGATTACATCGTCCGGGCCCGTGAGCGCATGCAACGCCTGGGTGAGCCCGTCGCCACCTGCGCTGATTCCCTGCTGCGTCGGGTAGTATCGGTCAAAATAGGCGTAGGCCTGGCCTGCCAGCACCGTGAGCACGGCCAACGCGAGCATCCAGCGCGGGGATGCGGATTCCGCCAGCGCCACCAACACCAGTCCCAACGCGAGCATGAGCATCACGGTGTTCGCGAGGTAGTAATACTCGTGGTACGCATACAGGATCGGGAACGCCACTAGCGCGGCGGCGAAGACGCCCAGGCAAAGGACCAGTTCGCGGAAGCGTGGACGCGCCACGGCCACCGCGAGAGCGGCGCACGCCACCAGCATCGGCAGCCAGGTCAGCTGCGTGGCGATAAAGCGGCCCTTCATCGCCCAAAGTTCGGCGGAAAGTCGCGTGGCTGGCGCTCCGAGTGTGAAGCTCAGCGACTCTCCCGAGCGGATGAATTGCGCGTTCGGATTCAGCAACTTCACCGCGTCCGAAAAGCGCATCCACCACAGCGTCGCGGCGAACGGCACCACCACTGCCGCGAACATCCAAACTGCGTCGCGGCGCCATCCGCCCGACCGTCCGCGCCATAGCCGGGCGATGGCCCAGCCAGCCGCGGGCAGCAGGTAGATCAGGAAGGTCGTCACTTTTACCAACCCCGCGCCCGTGCCCACAACGGTGGCCACTGCAAGCCACGCGAGGCTGCGTCCCGTTACGGCGCGTTCAAACGCGACCCAGAACCACACCGCGAACATCAGCGCCATCGTCTCGATGAGGAAGGCGCGCGAATAGAACACGTACAGCGGGCACGTCACCACCACCGCGAGGACGAGCCAGCGATGGCCGGGCGCCACCCGCCAGCGACCCAGCAGGAGATACAGCGCCGGCAACACCAGGTAGAAGCACGCCAGGCTCACCACCCGCCCCGCTTTCGTCAGGCCCAAGCCGGTCACGTCACTCACGGCCACGACCGTCCATTGATAAAGCGGGAATTCGAGCGGGATCGACCAGGGCTTGCCCAGCACAGGCGTCGGATAGGCGAGGGAAAAGTCGCGGCCTTCCTTGATGAAATACGCCGAGAGCGCGGTCTGCGCCTGCCGGTATTCCACCCCGGGGAGATTCCGGCTCTGCCAGCCGACCATGGCCCCGGCAAAATGACCGGCCAAGCACGCCACAAACACCGCCAGCGCCAGCCAAGACTCCAGGCGGCCGGGTGGACGCGGGGCAGTGGGTATTCCCATTCGGTTAGCGAAAATCATCACCCTCGCCTTGCCAACCCGTTTAATGGGTCGCCCGCCGGTCCGAACAGGCTTTACTCTCCCCTCGGGGCCACCGCTTAATTTCCCGCTGTTTTCATGACCGCACCCCTCGCACCGCGCTTCCATATCGACAGTCCCGCCAACTGGCGGCCGGAAGTCGCTGGCATCGAGGTTACCGGTTGGCTTTTTCCCGGCGAGGGAGCGGTTTGCTTCGACCTGCGCGCCCGCGTGGACCGGCGGGTGTTTCTCGGGATTTACGGCCTCGACCGCCCCGACACGCTGGCCGCCTTCGGCGCCGGTGTGCCGTCGCTGCGAACGGGCTTCGTGCAACGCGTGCAAGTGTGGCGCGGGGCCAGGGAACTGGCGCTGGACTACCACGACGGCCAAGGCTGGCGGGAGTTCTTCCACACCACCCTCGACACTTCCGCCCTGCCCTCCAGTGCCACCAAACCAGCGCGGGTCCTTCGCGCCGCGGTGGTTTACCAGACCCTGGCCCAGCTCTACCGGCATTTTCATCGCGCCTCCTGGTCGCAACTCTGCCGCGAAACCGATGCCGTGCTGAACGAGGTGCTCATGCCCACCAGCGACATCGTCATCGGCGAGCGCTTCCTCGGCTTCATTGAAAACCCGGGCTTCTGGATCAATGCCGGCTACGGCAAGTTCCGCATCACCGGCTGGATTTTCGGCACCAGCGGCGAGATCCAGCAGCTCAGCGCCACGACCGGCGTGCTCACCGAGAACCGCCTGGTCTTCCCCAAGGATCGCCCCGACGTCGCCGCGCACCGCGCGGACCATGCCAACGCCCTCAAGTCAGGCTACTACGGCCTGGTCGACATCCGCCCGGACACGCCCAGCCCGGCGAACCTGAAGATCTTCGCGGAGACCGGCGACGGCCCCCGCCGGCTCGCCTTTGCCCGCCGCATGTATCTGGACCGCCGCGATGAGCACAGCGGGCCGGTCCCGATTTATCGCCGGCTTTATTTCTTCAAGGTCGTCGCCGCCATGCTGCGCGGCGTGCTGGTGGGCCGCTACCGCTTCGACAGCTGGAAGGAATCCCGCGCCGAGATTTCCCGGCTGCAGCAGCACCTGACCACCACCTTGGGCCACGGCGAGACGCCGGCGGTGCCGGCCGAAATTGTCCGGCGACGCGACCAGGATCCCTACACCCGCTGGTGCTGGCACAATCGGCTCACGCCGCGGCTGCGCGCCGTGCTGGAACAGGACGCCGCCGCGTTGGTCGCGGCCGGCGGCCCGCTCATCAGCGTGGTGGTCCCGGCCTACAATACCCCGGAAAAGTATCTCCACGAATTGCTCGAGAGCCTTCGCCGGCAGGTGTACCCGCGCTGGGAACTTTGCATCGCGGACGACGCGTCCCCGCAGCCGCACGTTCGTCGGATCCTCGAGGAAGCCGCCCGCGCCGACGCCCGGATCAAGCCCGTCTTCCGTCTGGAAAACGGCCACATCGCCCGGGCCACCAACTCCGCGCTCGACATGGCCACCGGCGGGTTCGTCGCCCTCCTCGACCATGATGACGTCCTGCCCCACGACGCGCTGCTGCATGTCGCCCAAGCCATCGCGCGGCATCCCACGGCGGGCTACCTTTACACCGACGAGGACAAGATCGACGACACCGGCCGTCGGTTTGATCCGCAATTCAAGGGCGACTGGAACCCGGAGATGGCGATCACGCACAACTACACGCATCACCTCACGGTCATCCGCCGCGACCTGGTCGAGAAGGCCGGCCGCCTCCGGCCCGAGTTCAACGGCGCCCAGGACATCGACTTGTTCCTCCGGTGCTGGGAACTGATCCCAGCCGCGGACGTGGTCCACGTGCCGTTCATCGGCTACCATTGGCGGGCGCATGCCCAAAGTACCGCCACCCGCGGCGACCAGAAGAATTATCTCTTCGAAGCCGCCCGCAAGGGCATCGCTGACGCCCTGCGCCGGCGCGGTCTGCGCGCCGAGCCCGTGCTGCCGCAGATCGCCCGGGACTACGCGCTTTGCCTCTACCAGCTGAAATGGAACCCGGCCATCCTGCGCGAAAATCCCGTCACGATCGTCGTCCCCACCCGCAACCGGGCTGACCTTCTCCGCACCTGCCTCGACTCCATCGCTCGCACCACCCCGCGCGAATCCGTGCAGGTGGTCGTGGTCGACGACAACTCCGACGATCCCGACACCCTCGCCTACCTGCAGTCCCTGCCGGGCCGCTCCGACCTGCGCTGCGAAGTCATCCGCGCCCCCGTTTCGCCCAAAGGATTCAACTACTCCCGCCTCGTCAACCTCGGCACAGCCCGCGCGTCCACGCCCTACGTCATCCACCTCAATAATGACGTCGAGGCCCTCGCCCCCGGCTGGCTCGAGGACCTTGCAGGCTGGCTGACCGTCCCCGGCGTGGGCGTCGTGGGGGCGAAGTTGCTTTATCCCGATGGCACGCTGAACCACGCCGGCATCGCGCTCAGTCGGTCTGACGGCCTGCCCCATGTCCTATTCGAAAAGGAGCCGGCCGACGACCTCGGCCATCTCTTCCTGCCACACGCCGCGCGCAATGTCGCCGCCGTCACCGGCGCCTGCCTCCTCACGCGCACCGACCTATATCGCCAGCTGCAGGGATTCGATGAAGAGAAACTCCAGGTCGCCTACAACGACGTGGACTATTGCCTGCGCGCCCAAGCCGCCGGTTTTCGCACCGTGTTTACGCCGTCGGCCGTGCTCCGCCATGTCGGCAGCGCGAGCCGGGGACGCACCTACGCCGAGCGCGAGCACATCGCCTATCTTGAGCGTTACCGCGGCCACCGGGATCCTCACCTCAATGAGGCCCTCGATTTTCCGCCGCGAAACCTGCCACTCAATCCCTACCACCAGCGCTATGCGCAGACCGCGCGGCCGTTCCGCGCGCTCGTGGTCACCCATAACCTCAATTTCGAAGGCGCGCCGATCTTCATCTTCGAGCTCGCCCGCTTTCTCGCCGAGCAGCCGGGCGTCGCGGTGACGATCGCTTCCCCCAGCGACGGCCCGTTGCGCGCCCGCTACGAACAGCTCGGACTCAAAGTCGAGATCTGGGACGTCGCGGAACTCCTGGCGGCCAAGGTCCCAGCCGATTTCACCCTCGCGCTCCGGAAGTTTGCGGCGACGCGCTCGTGGGACGACACTGACGTCTTTGTCTGCAACACGATGCTGACGTTCTGGGGCGTGCATCTCGCCGCCCACCTCGGCAAGTCCTCCGCGCTCTACATCCACGAGAGCAACTCGGTGAAGCGCTTTTTTGCGCCGCTGCTGCCGCCGCTGATGCACGACACCGTGGCGGAAGCCTTCCGGCTCGCCACGCGCGTCGTGTTCACCGCCCAAGCCACCCGCGTGCTTTTCGAGGAATACAACACCGGCGACAATTTCCGCCTGCTGCCCAGCTGGGTGGATTTTGCGCGAATCGAACAGTTTTCCTCCGGTCATGATCCGGCGGCGCTCCGCCGCAAACACGGGCTCGATTCGGACGCCGTATTCATCGTCAACATCGGCTCGGTCTGCGAGCGCAAGGGCCAGCACATCTACATCCGCGCCATCGACCTCCTCGCGAAGCAGCTGCCAGAGCTCTTTCCAGGGCGGAAGATTCAATGGGTAATGGTCGGCGCCCGGCCGGGCCTGTATATGGAGTCACTCCAGGAAGACATCCAGCTCATGGGCCTCCACGAGGTGAAGATTTTTCCCGAAACCGGCGAGATTTACGATTTCTACCGGCTCGCCGACCTGCTGGTCTGCACGAGCTTTGAGGAGTCCTTCCCGCGCGTGCTCCTCGAGGCCATGGTTTTCGGCAACCGCATTGTCAGCACCGACGTCAACGGCATTCCCGAGATGGTCACAAACACCGACGAGGCCTACCTCGTCCCCGCCGGCGATCCCTTCAAGCTCGCGGCGGCTTTGAAACAGGCGCTGGCCGACCATTTTGCCGGCAACCGCAAAATGCTCTCCATGGCCCATGCCCGCGCGGCGCGCAGCTATCACCAGGCCCGCGCCCTCCCCCAGCACCTGCAAATGGTCCGCGAAGCCTGGCTCGGCTGAGCCTTCGATGCACGAGACGCCCTTCAGCTACTCCCAGCTTGAATCCCCGGCGCCGAACGCCGCACTGCCTCCCGGCCGGCACCGGCTGCGCGGCTGGGTCTGGCCGAAAGGCGGCGGCCACTTCGTCAACGTCCGCGCGCGTGTCGCCGGCCGCATCTTCCCCGGGGTCCACGGGGGTCCGCGCGCCGATCTCGCGACGCATTTCAAACTCGGCCGCAAGTTCGCGCTCGCGGAATTCACCGTCGCCGTGGAACTGCCGGCCGGTCAGGTCGAGGTCATCCTCGAGGTGCAGGAGATCGAGGGTCGCTGGACGCCATTCCAGGCCGCGACGTTCCACGTCTCCGGCACACGGGGCGATTCGATCCCCGAGCCGGAAGCCGCGGCAATGCGTTTCCACGATTTCATCCGCGGCCTCGAATACCTCCTGCGGGAACGGCGCGTCCGTCCCGACGCGTCATGGAGCAAGCTCGCCGCGGAACTCGCGGCCAACCTGCCCGTCGTGCAGGACCTGCTGCTGCCGCCCCAGCCGTTCATCGGCCACGCCGACGAGCCCGCGATGGCGAACAGCAGCCGCTTTGGCTTGGTCCCGGTGGTGGGCTACCTCTTCCACACGAAGGAAAAGATCACGCGCCTGTGGGCCAGTGCCGACCTCCAGGCGTTGCAGCCGCTGTCATATGGCCGCGCCACCGCGAACATTGTCCCCCACTTCCCGGATCAGCCCACAGCCGCCGCGGCCGGCTACGAAGGACACGTCGACGTGCCCACGCAGCTGCCCAACCCGATCGCTGTCCGCCTGTATGCCGAGACCACGCCGGGCAGCCTGCATCTCGTGGAGCAGCGGATGACCTGGCGGCACGATTCCGAGTTGGAGAAATTTCCGTTCCCGGGCACGAGCGCGGCCGACTTCGACGAAGCCCTGCTGACGTGGCGGAGCGCGCTTCGCGTGCGGGGCCGCCGCATCGTGGCCGATGGCGGCGTGGAGCACGCCGTCGCGCAGCTGCGCGCGGAATTCCACCGCTCGCTCGCTTCCGCCCAATTCGCGCGGCCGCCCGGCGCACCCGCCCGCCCGGTTCGCCCGCTCACGCGCGCGATCCTCGCCACGCACAACCTAAACCTTGAAGGGGCGCCGTTGTTCCTGCTCGACCTCGCCCGGCATTTTGCGGCTGAAGGCGTGACCCTGACGGTCGTCAGCGCCAGCGAGGGCGTGCTCCGCACCCGGTTTGAAGGCCTGGGGGCCAAGGTCGTCGTCGTTGATCCCAGCCCGGTCTTCCGCGCAGACGGTGCCGCCAGCGCGCGCGCGGCTTTGACGGAGCTGGGGCGCACCTTCGACTTCACCGCTGGCGACCTCGTCATCGCCAACACCTTCACCACGTTCTGGGCGGTGCACGCCGCCAAGGCCGCCGGCCAGCGGGTGCTGTCCTACGTCCACGAGAGCACCAGTCCCGCGGTGTTTTACCGGGGCGCCATCCATCCCGAGGTGCTGAGCCTGGTCGAGGAGTCGCTTGTGCTGGCCGACGCCGTGACCTTCACCAGCGATGCCACCCGCCGCTACCATGCGTGGCCCGGACGTCCCGTGCATGCGGTGCTGACGCCGGGCTGGGTCGACTTGCGCAGCGTGGACCAGTGGCTCGCCGCCCATCCGCGCGAGGCCCTGCGCGAGAAGTTCGGTGTCAAGCCCGGCGATCTGCTCGTGACCAACGTCGGCACCGTGTGCGACCGCAAGGGCCAGCTCGGCTTCGCCCGGGCGGTGGACCTGTTCAACCGCCGCCATCCGGAACTGGCCGCCCGCACGCGCTTCGTGCTGCTGGGCGGACGGAATGCGCCCTACGACAACATCCTGCGCGAGGTGCTCGCCGGGCTAGGGCTGCCCAATCTCGTGGTTCATCCGGAGAATCCCGATTTCCTCGGCTACTACGCCGCGGCGGACGTCACCGTCTGCTCCAGCCACGAGGAATCCTCTCCCCGCGTGGTGTTCGAAGCCATGGCCTGCGGGACCCCGCTGCTGGCCTCGGACATCACCGGCATCAGCGAAATCGCCCGCCACGGGATCGAGGCCACACTGGTGCCGGTCGGCGACACCGTGGCTTGGGCCGGCGCGCTCGCGCAAATCCTGTCTTCGCCCGAGATCCGGCGCGCCCAGGCGACGCGAGCCCGCGCCCGGATAGAGTCGCAGTTCACCGCTGAAATCGTGCTGCCCGCCCACACCGCGCTCGCCTGCGCCGTGGCCGCCGGGCAAATTTGACCCATGCCCGAATCCCCCGGCTGGCAATTCGCCGTCGAAATCCATCCCGCCAACTGGCACTTTCCTGCCGGGAAAACCTGGATCGCGGGCTGGCTTTGGGCCGGGGAACAGCGCTTTGCCACCGACCTGCGGGCGTGGCTCGACGGGCGGCCCATCCTGGGCATTCACGGCCTGCCCAAGCCCACGCAGGACCTGCAGTTCCTGCACCGGCCCGGGCCCCCGTATTCGGGCTTCGTGATCCTTCTCGAACCCCACGCCGGGGCGCGCGAGCTGCGGTTGGAGGTGCGCGATCCGAGCGGGCATTGGAGCGAGTTTTTCCGCACCGCCATTACGGTGGAGGCCGGTGCCGCCGCGGCTCCCGACCAGGGTGACCTGGCGTCGCGGCTCTCCGCACTGGTTCCGGAACTCCTCCGGCTGCAAACGCAGCGGCCCAACCAGGCGCTCGCCGCGCTCGCCGACGAGGTCATCTCCGCCGCGCTGTCCGAGCCTTTGAATTCCCTACCCAATCCGCCTTTCCACGGCGCGTTGGAGGAGCCGCGGGACACGGGTTGGCTGCGTTACGGGCGGCTGTCGCTCACGGGGTGGCTGGCACATCGCACGGAAAAAATCCGGCACCTCACGGCTCTGGCCGACGCGGTCCAGGAGTCCACGCTGCTGCACGGGTTGCCGCGGGCGGACATCGGAGGCGTCTTCGCCGATCTACCCGGACGCGAACGTTCGCAGTTTGTCGGCCACGTGGATCTCCCGGCCAACCAGAGCGCGCCCGCCTTACTCAAGGTTTTTGCCGAGCTGGAATCCGGCGAAAAACACCTCGTGTTTGCCCAGCGCTTCACGCCCCGTGTCATTGCCGGCGCCGAGGTCCCCCCGCCGTCCCTCTCGCGGCGCACGTTCGCCCGCACGGTGTGGGCGCTCCACCGCGCCGCGCGGCGCCATCACCTCCCCTTCGGCCAACTCTCCCTGGGATGGGCGGGCGTGCGCGGCGCCTGGCGCAACTACCAGGCGGAGGCTCCCGCCCGGCCGCGGCGCCATCGTCCGGACCCGCTCCCGCCCGAAACCACGACGTCGACCGGACCGCTGCGCGTGCTGCTGGCCACGCACAACCTGAACTTTGAGGGAGCGCCGTGGTTCATCTTCGAGCTTGCGCGCTTCCTCACCCAACAGCCCGGTGTCACGGTGCGCGTCGTCGCGCCCCAGGACGGCCCCATGCGCTCGGTCTTCACCGCGGCCGGCATGCCTGTGGAGATTTTGGACGTGTCGACGGCTCTCAGCGCCGCATCGCCCGGGGAGTTCGCCGAGGCACTCAAAGTTGCCGGCGCGGGAATCGATTGGTCCGCCGTCGACCTGGTCGTCGCCAACACGATGGTGTCGTTCTGGGCCGTGCACCTGGCCAAGGCCGCGCACAAGCCATCCGTTCTCTACGTGCACGAAAGCTCCGTGATCCGTCGATTCTTTGCGCCGATCCTGCCGGCGGCGCTGTTTCCCGTCGTCGAGGACGCCTTCCGGTCCGCGACCCACGTGGTTTTCACCGCCGACGCGTCGCGCACGGTCTTCGATTACCTGGGTGACCGGGACAATTTCCGGCTGTTGCCCAGCTGGGTGGATGTCGCGCGAATCGACGAATTCGTGGCAGCGCACGACCCGGCGGCGCTGCGACGAAAGCACGGACTCGATCCGGAGGCCGTCATCTTCGTCAACATCGGCTCCGTCTGCGAGCGCAAGGGCCAGCATATCTTTGTCCGCGCGATCGAGCTGCTGAAGGAGGAGTTCCGGGTCACCTACCCCGGCCGCAAGATCCAGTTCGTCATGGTGGGAGCCCGGGAAGGAACGTATCTCGACGCGCTCCGCCAGGAGGTGACGCTGCATGGTCTGGATCAAGCGGTGTTCATCCCGGAAACCGGGGAGATCTTTGATTTCTACCGGTTGGCCGACGTCTTTGTCTGCACCAGTTTCGAGGAGTCCTTCCCGCGCGTCCTGCTGGAGTCAGCAGCCTTCCGACTTCCGATCATCTCCACCAACGTCAATGGCATCTCGGAAATGCTCGCCAGCGACGAGGCCTGGCTCATCCCGCCGGGCGACCGCTACCAGCTGGGCGAGGCGATGAAGCAGGCGCTGGCCGCGCATCTCGCGGGGGACACGCGCCGCGCCGACCGGGCCCGCGCCGCGGTCGTCCGCCGCTACCACGTGGACTCGTCGCTGTCGTTACATGCCGCCCTTTTGCAGGACGCGGCCGCCACCCGCCGCTGACCGCGCACGCTTGCGCTGATCCCGTCGCTCTGCCTTGGTGGTCCGCCCTCACGTGAACGAAAACGACGCCTATATTTTCGACATCGAGGAGCCCAAGACCTGGGACTTCGCGGGCGAGCCGGTGTGGATCAGCGGGTGGTTTCTGTCGAAGGTGGGCGGTGATTTTTCGGATGTGCGGGCGGTAATCGATGGCGTGCCGTATCTCGGCATCTTCGGCCTGCCCCGGGAAGACCTGGAACAACGGCATCGCGGCTACTCCGGGCGGCCGCACGCGGGCTTTTCCCTGCGAGTGCAGCCACCCCTGGGCGCACGGCATCTGCGGCTGGAGTTGCTGGAGCGCGGCGGCCGCTGGGTGGAGATCTGGCACACCCCGATCCACGTCGAACAGGGCCCGGCTCCCGGCGCCCGGTTGCGGGCGGACATCGTGCCGGACCAGCTGCGAAAGCTGCTGCAAGCCCGGCGCGCCGATCCCACGGGCGACCTGCGCCCGCTCGCCCGGCGTTTGGCCGTGGAAGCGGCGGCCGTGACGCTCGACACGCTGCCGAACCCGCCCTTCTTCGGCGCGCTGGAAAATCCCCTGCTCACGGGAGGCTCCCAATACGGCAAACTGAAGGTCGAAGGCTGGATCATCCACCAGCAGCAGCGCATCCGCCGGCTGACCGGCACGACGCAACCGCTCGCGGAAAACGAACTCGGCTACGGCGACCGTCCGAGGGCCGAGGCGGGCGAGCTTTTCCCCGGGCACCCTTACGCGGCCCGGTCGCAGTTCTTCGGCTTGGTGGACATCAACGAGGCCGCCGGCGATCCCGCCTATCTCGAGATCTTCGCCGAGTTGGAGGACGGGACGCGGCACCTCGTGTTCGTCCATCGCTTTTATCAACGCGCCTGCAACCAGCTGGAGCGGCCCCTGCCGGAATTCAGCCGCGGGGAATTTGTCGCGGTGGTTCGCCTCTTCATCGGGGCGTGCCGCGCGCAAAAAATCCGTCTCGGCCCCGCGGGCGCGCTCTGGCGCGCGTGCGCCGAGGCTTATCGTTACTTCCGCCGCTTCGCCCCCGCCTCCCTCGCGCACCTGGCGCACGCCGCCCCGGGACCCTATGCCGCATGGCTGCTGGCGAATCAGTTCACGCCGCGCCTCCGGTCGATCCTGGAGGCCGCGGCCCAAAAGCTCGCGGACACAGGCCCGCGGTTTGTCGTGCTCGTGGAAACCACCGGCTGCACCGCCGCACAGCTGCAGGCCTGCGCGGAATCGCTGCAGGCGCAGATTTATCCCAAATGGGAGGCCTGCTTCGTCGGGACGATGCCCCCGCCCGCGCTCGACGCCCGCTGCTCATTCGTCGAGGCCGCCGACCCGGCCGTGGCGAGTCGCGCCCTCAACGCGGCCGCCCATCGTGCTGCGGGGACGCACCTGACGCTGCTCGCCGGGCACTCCCGCCTCGCGCCAGATGCACTGCTCGAGGTGGCCGAGGCCATCGTGGCGAATCCGCAACTGGAGCTGGTTTACACGGATGAGGACCGGATGGACGCAGCCGGGCATCGGACGGAACCCTCTTTCAAGCCGACGTGGAGCCCGGCGCTAGCCGACTCGGGCCTGTTCCCAGGTCAATTGAGCGTCGTGCGGTACGAGCGGTTCGCCGCGCTCGGCTCGTTTCTGCCCGAGTTCCACCTGGTGCCCTGGTTTGATTTGCTGCTGCGCCTTGGTGACGGCCTGCGCACCAGCCAAGTCGCGCACATTCCCCACATCGGCCATCACGCGGATGCCGGCGTGCCGCGCGAGACGGATCCGTCCCATCCCTCGGTCGAGCAGGCCCGCCAGGCCCTGGCGGCCGCGATGCGGCGGCGCGGCCGGCCGGCTGCGCCGTTCCTGCCCGAGGCCGCGCACCTCCAGCGGCGGCGCTTTCACCAGCTGAGGGCTGAGCCGATGAATGGCGCGCAGTTGTCCGTCACGATCGTCATCCCGACGCGTGACAAGCTGCATTTGCTGCAGGAGTGCGTCGAATTGCTCGACGAGACGGTGGACTGGCGGCACGCGCAGCTGATCATCGTCGACGATCATTCGCGTGACGCGGATGCGGTGCTCTACCTGGAGACCATCCAGCGGCGAAAGGACGTCCGCTGCCGCGTAGTCCGCCCGGCGGATCGCAGCGCACCCTTCAATTATTCGCATCTCGTCAACCTGGCCGGGCCGCTCCTCGACACCCCGCTCGTGCTGCATCTGAACAACGACGTGAATGCGCTGGAACGAGGCTGGCTCGAGGAAATGACCGCGTGGTTCCAGCAGCCGGACGTCGGCGTGGTCGGGGCAAAACTGGTTTATCCCGACAGGACGCTGAATCACACCGGCATCGTCATCGGCCCGCACGGCGGCCTGGCCGACACGCCGTTCGCCAAGGTTATCCCCTCCGATGTGCCCGCGGAATGGCACGCGGCCGCGCGCGAGGTTTCGGCCGTCACCGGCGCCTGTCTCCTGACGCGCACGTCACTCTACCGGGAGCTCGGCGGTTTTGATGAGGCGGATTTCGGCGTGGCATTCAACGACGTCGACTACTGTCTCCGCGTGCGGACCGCCGGCCACCGGATCATCTACACGCCCCAGGCGAAGTTGATGCACTGGGGCAGCGCCACGCGGGGCGTGACCTTCGACGATTCCGAGCACGTCGCCTTTGTTCGCCGCTATCCGCGCTTCCGCGACCCATATTTCAGCCCCCACCTTGCCCTCAAGGAAGGCCGGATCGAGTGCGCTGGCGCGCTGCCGGCCCGGACGGACCGCGTGGGCCGGCTGCGGCTGCTGCTGCTGACGCACAACCTCAACCTTGAGGGCGCGCCGCTGTTCCTGCTGGAATACGCCACCCACCTGAGCCAAGCCGCCGGATTTTCGCTGGAAGTGCTCGCCGCGCAGGAAGGGCCGCTGCGGCGGGAATTCGAGGCGTTGGGCGCCCGCGTCACCGTCGCCGACACCAGCGCGCTGTTCGCGGCCACGACCGGGCAGGACTTCCGTGCCCGCGTCGCGGATTACGCGCGCGCCATCGCGTGGGACAACGTGGACCTGGTCGTCTGCAACACGCTGGCCAGCTTCTGGGGCGTGCACGCGGCCCGCGCGGCGGGCAAACCCTCGCTCTTCTACATCCACGAAAGCACGTCGCTATTCCGGTTCTTCGAACAGAAGCTCGCGCTCGATCTGCACTACCTCGCCGCGCAGGCGCTCGAGCAGGCCACCCGGGTGCTGTTCCTGTGCGCGGCGACTCAGGCCTACTACGGCGATTACAGCCGCAACGGGAATTTCCGCATCGTGCCCAGTTGGATCCGCCTCGAGGCCATCGATGAGTTCCGGCGGACGCACCCGCGGGGCGAGCTGCGCCGGAAACTCGGCTTCGCCGCCGGCGAAACGGTCATTGCCAACATCGGCACCGTCGTCGAGCGCAAGGGCCAGCACGACTTCCTGCGGGCAATTGAGCACTTCAACCGCCATTTCGGCCACCATGGGAAATTCCGCTTCCTGATGGTGGGCGCCCGGCCAGGGGTCTTTCTCGACCTGCTGCAGCGCGACATTCGGCGGCTGGGCCTAATCAACATCACCTTCGTGCCCGAGACGCGCGACGTCTTCGACTACTTCGTCGCCGCCGACTTGTTCGTCTGCTCGAGCTACGAGGAATCGTTCCCCCGCGTCGTCATGGAAGCCATGGCGTTCCGCACCCCGATGGTCACCACCGACGTCCACGGCATCGCTGTCATGGTTGGGCAGCGGCAGGACGGCTACCTGGTGTCCCCGGGCGACCCGGTGGCGCTTTCCAAGATGATACGGACCTGCCTGGCCAAGGAACGCAGCGGCAAGTCGCTCACCCCCACGGCCTATTCCAAGGCCCTGCGCTTCTTTGATTCCCACACGGTCCTCCCCCGCCATGTGGAAATTGCCAAGGAAGCCTGGCTGGCCGGATAGGTTGTTTTACAAGCTACTGGAAAACAGGGAGTTTTGCGTTGGGAATGGTCTCGCTATTGGGACCAGTCGGTCTTCCCTGACTTCTCTCGGCCCTCCTCAAGATCAGCTGGACAATCGAGGGCCGTTTTTCCGCCTCCTTCGTCGGTTATTTTGCCGAAAATTCTCACTAGACGACGGCCTATTCTTCCGCCAACCATCGCCTTATGTCTCAAGCTCCGCTTGCACCCCTTGTGTCGTCCCGCGTCGCCCGGACGCTGGGCTGGAGCGCGCTTTTCCTGGCCCTGATGGTGGGCATTTTCACCTTCCCGCTGATGCCGGGCTCCGGGCTCGATCCGTCCTGGCGCATCGCGTTGGGGTATATGTACGACCACGGGATGCAGTTCGGGCGCGACGTCGTGTTTACCTACGGCCCGCTGGGGTTCGTGATGAGCAACACGTTCTCGGGGCTCTTGTTTTGGAGCCTGATCGCGGGACAGATCACGCTGGCCGTCATTTCCGCCGTGGTGATCTTCTTGCAGGGGCAGCGCCTGTCGGGCACGAACCGGTTCCTTTTCTTCGCGTTCTTCCTCCTCTTCGGGATCTCGTATGCGGACGCGCTCCACATGCTCGTGATTGCGATGCTGGGCTTCGAACTGCTCCGGCACCGGGGTGACCGCTGGGATCTCAGCACCGTCCTGATTGCCGCCGTCCTGGCCTTGTACTCGCAGATCAAGTTCACCGACTGCATGCTGGCCATGCTCATCGTCTGCGTGGGCAGCGGCTACCGCCTCTGGCGCAGGCAGTGGCGCGAAACGATCCTGCTGACCGCGGGCTTCGCCATCGCGTACCTTTTGATCTGGCTGCTGTGCGGGCAGGAATTGCGCAATCTGCCCGCGTATTTCCAAGGCTCGTGGGCCATCAGCCAGGGCTACCAGTGGGCCATGGGCTTCCCGTCACCCCTTGGGCCCCTGTGGAAAGGCATCATCGTCCTGCTGGCCATGATCGCATACGCGTTGGCGCACCTGAAGCTCAACCCCGACAAACCCCGGGCCGTGGCCAACGTGCTGGTTTTGGGTGCATTCATTTACCTCAATTGGCGGCACGGCTTTGTGCGCGCCGACGGGCACATGATCGGCTTCTTCTTCTGCGCCCTGCTGCCCCTGACGGCGTATCCCGCCCTGCTGGACGACCCTGACCGCTTCCGCCGGCTGCACCGCTGGGTGTTCCTCGGCCTCATCGTGCTGAGCGTGTGGGCCATCGAGGACGCCCTCACGGGCGTCGTTCGCGGATCATTGGGCCGGATGGAGGAGCAGATCTGGAACAACATCGCTTCGGTCATTGATTGGAAAGCCACCCGGCAGCACTACCGCGATGCCCTGAATGACGAGCGCAAGATCGCGGACCTCTACCAGACCCGTGAGCAGGTGGGCCAGGCGACCGTGGACGTCATGGGCGTGGACCAGAACGTCGCGATCCTGAACCGGCTGAACTACCACCCGCGCCCGGTCATCCAAAGCTACTCGACCTTCATGCCGCTGCTCGCGCAGCTGAACTACGATTTCTACGCCTCGGAGGGCGCGCCCGAATACATCCTGCTCAAGATCCAGACCATCGACAACCGCCTGCCGACGATGGACGACTCCATGGCGCTGCGCCTTCTGGCCTACCGCTACGAGTTCGTCCGGACGGAAAAGGGCTTCCTCATCTGGAAGAAGAAGCCCGGGAGCTTTGACGCCAAGGCGTTCGAGCCGAAGCTGGCCCACGCGGAGGCCATGCCCTTTGAACGGCCCTTCGAGCTGAAGGCGTGGAACAGACATCCGCTCTGGCTCAAGCTCGACTTCCGGACCTCGCTCCTCGGCAGCCTGCGCAGCTTCCTCTACAAGCCGCCCCAAGTGTGGCTGAACATCAAGGGCACCAACGGCAACACCCGCAAATTCCTCGTGCCCCTGCCCATGGGTCGGACCGGCTTCATCATCAACCCCTTCTGCGACGACCCCGCCAGCTACATGGAGTTCGCGGACAACCGGTCCAGGCGCCAGGTCGAGAGCGTGTGCCTGGAGGTTGCCCCGCAGGACCGGAAGTTTTTCGCCGACACCGTGAGCTACGAGCTATCCGAACTCCCGACTCCTTCTTCCGGCAGCCAGTATTTTGCCAGCATCCTGAGCCACATGTTCCACATGTTCTACACCGCCCCGCTCACCTACGAGGCGCAGAACCCGTTCTCCGAGGTTCAAATCAACGGCCGCGACGTCGCCATCATGCACGCGCCCAGCCTCATGACCTTCGAGAATCCCAAGGGCGCCACGGTGATCCGCGGCAAGTATGGCTTCATGCCCGGTGCCTACACGAACGGCGGACGCACCAACGGGGCCGAGTTCGTGGTGTACTGGTCCGACGGCACGACGCGCGTCGAGCTCTTCGACCGGTTCCTCGACCCGCTCAACAACATCAACGACACCGGCCTCCAGACTTTCGAGGCGAAGCTTAATCATCTCGTCGGGGGCCACATCTATCTGCAGGTCAAGCCCGGCCCGTATAATGACTTCTCCTGGGACTGGACCGGCTGGACGGACATCGAGATCAAATAAGCGGGCCCTGCCATGAAGCCGGCCCCGCCTCTGTCCCCTGCCTTCGCCGGAACGGCCGGCCGCTGGCTCTGGTTCGCCGGCGTCGCCAGCCTGGTCTTCGCCTTCCGGCTGCGGGAGATCCACCTGTTTTCGAGCGACACGCCCATCCTCGACCAATGGGACGCCGAGGCCCGGCAAATCCTCGTGCCGTGGCTGCAGGGCAAGCTCCGCTGGCAGGATTTCCTCGCGACGCACAATGAGCACGTGCCGCTCTGGACGCGGCTGATCGCGTGGCTTCAGGCCTCGCTGCTGGGTCGCTGGGATCCCCAGCTGCAGGCGACTTTCAATGCCGCGCTCCACGGCGTGTTCGCCGGCACGGTGGCCCTGTGGCTCCGGCGCAATGTCCCGCTGGCGGCGGCCTTCGCGCTGACGCTGCTGCTGGTGACGCTGGCCGGGCTGCCCTTCAGCTGGGAGAACAGCACGTGGGGCTTCCAGTCGCACACGCCCTTGGCGCTGCTCTTGGTCTTCCTCTACATCCGTGGTTCCTTCTCGTGTCCGCCGGGAACCGCCCGCTGGTGGCTGGCGCAGGCCGCGGGGCTCGCGGCCTTTTTCACCTACGGCAGCATGGGAGCAGCGCCGCTCGCGGTCTTGCTGACGGTGCTCTGGACCTCCGCCGCGGGACGCCGGCGCTGGCTCAGCGCGGCCCTGCTGGGAGCCGGCGGGATCGCGCTCGTGTTGTATGCCCGCGCTCACCAGGCGCCGGCCCACACCCTCGCCCTGACGGCGCACACCCCGAAGGAATTTCTCGCCGACTTACTGTTGCAACTCGGCTGGCCCACCGAGTGGCCGGGCGCGTGCGTAGTGCTGTGTCTCCCGGCTTTTCTCCTGGCATTCAGGATCCGCCGCAACCGGCAGGCGGAGAACGTGGATCGCATCACGCTGGCCGTCGCCATGTGGGCCGCAGCGCAGGCCGCCGCCTTCGCCTATGCGCGCGGCGGCGGCTACATTGGCTTCGTTTCCCGCTATGGCGACCTGCTCGCCCT
>TBL_comb47_HYPODRAFT_10003839_pt1 | contig 17590 bp, 12 predicted proteins | sample TroBogypolimnion_40_FD_10682 | JGI IMG/M metagenome (IMG submission 10682)
CGCTTCCCCTACCGATGACCCCCGCTCACCATAAAGGTGGGGTGAACGTCCCCGCGAGCCAGACCCCGCTGCCGGAATGGAAATTTCAGCCACGCGGCTGGCATCATCGGCTGCGCGACGGCGAGAGCTACTCCGAGAAGTGGCTCTATGTTCAGGAGAATCCACTCCGCAAAAAACTGTGCGGGCGCAGCGAAGACTGGCCATTCAAAGGCAAAGTTTTTGATTTGATTTGGTCTGGCAAATGATTTGGTTTCACGGCGGCTCGCGAGGACGCTCGCCCCACCAACTCCACGCGGGCGCCACATCGGGGTTCTTTTACCAGCTTGCCTTTTGGGTCAGCTCGCCAAATCATTGACGTATAAACAGGCACCTCTCCGGCCGCAGCGACAAAGACTTAGCGCAATCGGTGGCGAAGGTGAAGGTGTAAATGCCGAAATGAAATATGGAAAAATCGTTTTGCTTTGTCCTAAATCCGCTCGAAATGACGGGGCAAGAACCCGTTCAACTTGTTGCTGGCCATTTTTTACAAAAAGCAAGCGAGTCCCAAATCGAACAAATTAAAGGACACCTGAATACGCATTATTTCCGTCACTTCACTTGGCCTCCATACGAGTATGAGTGGCTGGATGAAGCGATAGATGAAAACGGGAACAAAAGCAGAAGCACGCGACCGCTGCCGAAGGAAAAATATCGCTACTGGGTTATTTCATTCTTTGGACCAAATACTCAAACAGCTAGGTTGCAGTTAGCCGTAAATCTTCTGAAGAAGGATTTGGATTTAGGGTCTCATTTCATGTTCGACAAAGAAGGGAAGGGGGCAGGAATTATTTTTGGCTATCCGAATGTCTCTAGCTATTTTGAAGATCACTTGCCAATTTTCGAGACTTCAGGAAAGAGCATATTCACGGTTGATAGCTCAAATTTTAGTCAGGTGGAGCAGTATTTCAAATCAATCGAGGTAGCAGAAAAAGAACAGCCGCAAATTTACAGGTCAGTAAAAGATTTTTTCCAGATCAAATCATTACCAAGAAACTCAGATTTAGTTGTGCTGGGCTATTTCGCAATTCTTGAGGCCCTGATAACCCATGACCCTAAAAAAGATTTTGATTCGTTAAATCATCAAATCAGCACGAAGATGTCACTTCTATCAAAGCGCTTCGAGCGTCAGTTAGATTATGGCTTACATTTTGGCGAGTCCGACAATGAGAAAATCTGGAAAAAACTTTACGGCTATCGCAGCGCCCTTGCTCACGGGACGCCAGCAGACTTCGGAACAAAGTTTAAGATGCTGAAAGATTCGGCAAACGTTCTTAATTTTGTGAAAGAGGCAGTCAAGCTAACGCTACTATTCGCGATGAAAGAGACGGAGCTGTTGGCAGACCTGAAAAAGTGCTGAAAGCTTCGGCGGCAGCCATCCGCAAACATCATCTCCCCGAATTTCTGTAGCGGCGCTGTGTCAGCGCCGGTCCGGCTCGCGGGGACGCTCGCCCCACCTTCATCGGTCCAAACCCGAACGGCAAGGAGCGCTACCCTAGGTCAACCATCCAAAATTATTTCCAACCCCAACGGGGCGGGATCAACGTTTTGCCCGCCACGATCCAGCCTTTCAGAGTTTGAGGTCGTTGTTGATTCGCCACCCAGCGTAGCCCGATTGCATCGGGCAACGCTGGACTGAATCATTAAATCCCCTTGAGATTTTTCCCGGCGCAGCTTTGGCGGCAGCCTTCCGCAAACATCACCGGTCAGCGACTTCCTCGCCTTCACTTATTTGGTTCTGCCGAGCCATTGCCGGATTTGGGGAATTCGGCCAACTAGCCCGTTTTTTGGCAAAAAAGCCATATTTGGTGGCGGCGAGGCGTCTATCAATCATTGCCAGACGTGTGGCAACGATTGATAGACGTCTCGCAATGGCTAAATGAAGCCACAGAATCATTGCGTGAGGCCACGCAGTGATTGCTACACGCCTGGGAATCGTTGCCACACGTCTAGCAGTGACTGCGAGACGGCTACCAACCATTGCCACACGTCTGGCAACGGCTGTGAGACGACTAGGAATGGTTGCGTGATGTCGGTCAACGATTGCGAGACTGTAGCAATGATTGGTTGACGTCACGCAATCGTTGCGTGACGTCTAGCAACCGTTGCGTGACGCCAAAAAATGATTGCGTGAAGGCGCACGGCCGCGTTCTGAACTCCAGCGCGGGCGGAAGACGTTGCCGCCGTCGGTGTGGTGCGGGGCGCCCGCTCTGAAATGGGCCTCGGCGCCAGTCCGCTTTATCAGCCGGAGTCGCTCTGCGGGGTTGCAGGCGAGGTTTGAAGTTGAGCTTAAACGGCCTTTGCCACATTATTAGGCCACCGAGGTTTGTGCCGGGCAGGGCAAACACTAATGCTTGCCGCCCGCTTTCCCAACCCGGCACTACCCGCAAATTATTTATGAGCAAAAAAATTAAGAAAGTTGGCATCCTCACCGCTGGCGGATTAGCTCCGTGTTTGAGCGCGTCCATCGGTTATCTCATCGAAACCTACACGCGCGTTGCGCCCAAGGTGGAGATCATCTGCTACGTCAACGGCTACATGGGCCTGCTCCAAGGCAAGAGCCTCAAGGTGACGGCGGCGGCGCGCAAAAATTGGAAAGCCCTCGTCGAACATGGCGGCAGCCCCATCGGCAACAGCCGCGTCAAGCTCACCAACGTGAAGGATTGCGTGAAGCGCGGCCTCGTCAAAGAAGGTCAAGACCCGCAGAAAGTCGCCGCCGACCAGCTCATCAAAGACGGCGTGGATGTGCTCCACACCATCGGCGGTGACGACACCAACACCGCGGCGGCGGATCTCGCGAAATTTCTCCAGACGAACAATTACAACCTCACCGTCGTCGGCCTGCCCAAGACGATTGATAATGACGTGATTCCGATTCGCCAAAGTTTGGGCGCGTGGACCGCCGCCGAGGAAGGCGCGCATTATTTCGCCAACGTCGTCGCCGAGCACAACGCGAACCCGCGCATGTTGATCATCCACGAAGTCATGGGCCGCAATTGCGGTTGGCTCACCGCCGCCACTGCCGTGGAATATCACAAGCTGATTGCCGAAATGAATTTTGTGCCGGAACTCGGCCTCAGCCACCAGCGCCGCGAAGTTCACGGCATTTACATTCCCGAAATGGCGCTCGACATTAAAGCCGAAGCCGCCCGCCTCCGCAAAATCATGGACCAACACGACTGCGTGAACCTCTTCATTTCCGAAGGCGCGTGTGTGGCGGACATCGTCAAGGAAATCGAAAGCCGTGGCGAAGAAGTGCCGCGCGACGCGTTTGGCCATGTGCGGCTCGACAAAGTGAATGTCGGCTCGTGGTTCTCCAAACAATTTGCCGAATTGCTCGGTGCCGAAAAAACGCTCGTGCAAAAGAGTGGATATTACAGCCGCGCCGCCGCCGCCAACGCCGCCGACCGCAAGCTCATCAAACGCTGCGCCGTCAAAGCCGTCCAATGCGCCTTCGCCGGCAAAGGTGGCGTGGTGGGCGAAGATGAAGAACGCGGCGACGTGCTCCGCGCCATTGAGTTTGAACGCATCAAGGGCGGCAAGCCGTTTGCTATCAAAACCAAATGGTTTACGCAGTTGCTTAAAGACATCGGCCAGCCGCTCGGCAAAGCGGTGGAAGTGAAACACTAAGCCGGCGGATTTTTTCGCCCGGGAGGCAAGGCGGCCGCAAGGCACCGGCCTCCCGTTTTTTGTGGTTGCCGCTAATTTCAACATCGCCGGCGGCGGTTGTGCCCGCCAGAATTTCCAGCGCCATGACGAATGCCATTGCCACTCCGGTTGCCCCGCGCTCCCTGCTCGACCTGCCGTTCCCGGCACTGGAACAGGAACTGGTCGCCGCCGGCTTGCCGGCGGTGCACACGCGGGCGCTGTGGCGGACGGTCCAGCGGGAATTATCCGACGCGCCGGATGCGAATCCGAAATTGGTTCCGCCGTTGCGCCGCTGGCTCGCGGAAAATGTCGGCGCCGGCCGGCGTTTTTCTTTTCCGGTGCCAACGGTGGTGTCCGACCTTGCCAGCACCGATGGCCTAACGCGGAAATTTTTACTACGCCTCGCGGATGGGCAAACCATCGAAACCGTGTTGATGCGTTTTGCCGGCCGCCACACCGCCTGCGTCAGCACGCAAGTCGGCTGCGCGATGGGCTGCGTGTTTTGCGCCACGGGCCAGATGGGTTTCGTCCGGCACTTGTCGCCCGGCGAAATGGTCGCGCAAGTCCGCCACGCGCAACGCGCCCTGCGCGCGGCCGGGCAGAAACCGTTGCGCAATCTGGTGCTCATGGGCATGGGCGAACCGCTGCACAATTACGACGCGGTAATGACGGCGCTGGAAATCATCAGCGACCGGCGCGGTCTAAATATTGGTCCGGGCCGCATCACCCTCAGCACCGTCGGCGTGGTGCCGGGCATCTTGCGACTGGCGGCGGAACAGCGGCCGTATTCGCTCGCCGTGAGTCTGCACGGCGCAACCGAAGCAGAACGATCCGCGCTGGTGCCGGTGAGCCAGCGCTGGTCGCTCGCAGAATTGCTGGCCGCGTGCCGCACTTATTTTGCCCAAACGCAGCGACGCATTTTTTTCGAGTGGACGCTGATTGCCGGCACCAACGATTCGCCCGCGCAGGCCGAGCGGCTGGCGCAATTGCTCGCCGGGCTGGATGCGCATGTGAATTTGATTCCGCTGAATCCCACCGCCGGATTTGGCGGCGCCGCGACGGCAGCGGCGGCGGCAAAGCAATTTAAGCTGGTGCTGCAAGCAGCGGGATTTCCGAGCACGCTCCGCCAGCGGCGGGGAATTGATGTCGCCGCCGGCCAACGAATTTTGCACCGGCGCATTTTCCTCGATCACGCGGTGCTGGAAGTTTTTTTGCCAACGAGACGGGATGTCTCACCAAAATTATTGCTCCGCTGGGCGACCATTCCCCGCTCGCCCGACCGGCCACACGGAAGCCAACGCGGTGCAAGTTTGGCCGATAAATTTCATTGGGCCGCGTTGGTAATTTTTCCCGCGTAAAATTTGGTGTGTCCGCCGACCACATTTCGTGCGAGACTGCGGCTGCTCTTAATCGTCGTGAATATTACTTCCGCCATTTTTACCGCCAGCGCGCCGGATCTGGATGTTTGTCCGGACGAGTCGCTGCCGGAATTTGCCTTCATAGGCCGCTCCAATGTCGGCAAGTCTTCGCTGCTGAACCTGCTGGCAGGTCAGGCGGGTTTGGCGCGCGTTTCGCCGACGCCGGGCTTCACCAAACTGCTGAATTTTTTCACCATCAACCAAACGTGGCGGCTGGTGGATTTGCCGGGCTACGGTTTCGCCGAAGGTGCGAAGAAGGACAGTGCGCGGTTTAATCAGGCAGTGGCGCGCTATCTCAAACACCGCACGAATCTCTGTCTGGTTTTTGCGCTGATTGATTCGGGCTTGGAGCCGCAGCCGATGGACGTGGAATTTGTGGAATGGCTGACGCGCCATGCGGTGCCGTTCGTCCTCGTTTTCACCAAGACGGACAAGGAACCGCCAGCCGTCGTGCAAGCCAACATCGCGGCATTCATGGCGCGCATCGCCGGCTGGTTTGCGCAGCCGCCGGCCACCTTCACCTGTTCCGCCGCCGAAGAGCGCGGTCGGCAGGAATTGCTTGGCGTGATTGACGAAAATCTGGCGGCGATTCGCGCAGCGGCGCGGGCGGTCGGCGGTCCGGCACCGGCGCCACCGCGCAAACCCCGGCCCGACCGCGCGCGGCCGTGGTGAATCAGTCCGGTTCGCTCCACGCGCCGGTCTGGAGATACGGTTTGAGTTTTTCCTTGAGCGTCTCGCGGCCGCGGTGAATCAATGATTTCGTAGCGGAGAGCGTGCAGCCGAGCACGGCGGCAATTTCCTCGTAGCTCAATTCATCTTGCCGGCACAGCAGAATGGCCGTGCGCTGGTTCTCCGGCAATTCGGCGAGCGCGGCCTCGATTTTTTGCGCCAGCTCGCCGTGCAGCACATTGTCGGTGGGCAAAAAAATCTTTTTATCCTCGTATTGCCGCGACGGCTGGTCGTCGTATTCGGCGTGCGTCTCCTCCAGCGAATCAGCGGGATGCCGCGTGCGTCGGCGGATTTCGTTCAGGCAAAGATTCCGCGCGATGGTGAAGAGCCAGGTGGAAAATTTCGCAGTACGCTCATAGCGGTCGCGGGATTTGTAGACTTGGAGAAAAACATTTTGTGCCACGTCCTCCGTCTCCGTCTCGTCGCGCAGCGTGCGGTAAATAAAATTGAACAGCGGCTGCCGGTATTTCTCCACCAGTTCGGCAAACGCCGCGCGGTCGCCGCGCTTCACGCGCAGCATCAGGGCGGCATCAGGATCGAACGGCTCGGGCATCGGCTTCAGAGTTTATTGAATACCGCTCGGGCGACAAGGTTTCGCTGGCAGTTGAACCAATTCATTTTTCCCGCACGCCGCCAGACTGCTGCCAAAACTGCCTTGCGCCAACGCTTGCCTTGCCGGCCGTTTGCCCGCAATTTATCCGCCCGTGCAGGACCTGCTCAAAAAAATCGAGGCCGCCGCCGAAGCCCGGCTGACGTTCGCGCCCACCGCCGAACCGGCGGAAAAACTCGCGCGCTACAAAAACTTTCTCAAAGTTGAATCGCACCGGCTTAAGCTGCTGCACCGCGCCGGCGCGAACGCCCAGGAAATTTGTCAGGCGCGCGCCGTCATGCTCGACGCGCTGATCCGGCATCTGTGGACGGCGGCCAAAAGCTCGCTGTCCGCGCAGGCGCAAAAGGAATTTCCGCCGCTCGCGCTCGTGGCCATCGGCGGCTTTGGCCGCGCGGAGCTGAATCCGCACAGCGACATTGATTTCATGTTCCTGCACACCGGCCAGGTTGTCGCCGGCAAACCGCTGCCGTTTCTGGCCAGACTGACGGATGGCATTTTGTACCCGCTCTGGGACATCGGACTGAAAATCGGCTACTCGGTGCGCGACTTGGAAGATTGCGTCAAGGTGGCGAACACCGACATGCAGTCGAAAACCTCGCTCATCGAATCGCGCCTGATCGTGGGCGACGAAAAGTTGTTTGGCAAATTTCAAAAAGTAGTGGTTGGCAAATGCGTTGTCAGCTTCGAGGAAAAATACATCGCCGCGCGACTCGAGGATCAGGCGGCGCGCCGGGGCAAGCACGGCAACTCGGCCTGTATGCAGGAGCCGAACATCAAGAACGGCTGCGGCGGCCTGCGGGATTATCAAAATTTGTTGTGGATGACGTTTTTCAAATACCGCACGCGCTCGCTGCGCGAGTTGCAAGAGCGCGAATTCGTTAGTGAAGCTGAGCGCAAACAGCTTGAGTCTGCGTATGAATTTCTGCTTCGCGTGCGAACGGAACTGCATTACCACACCAACCGCGCGCAGGATGTGCTCGGCAAAAATGTACAACCGGCGGTCGCGTTGAGCCTTGGCTACGGCGACCGCTCGCCGAGCCAGCGCATCGAGAAATTCATGCGCGACTTGTACGTTCACATGCGCAACGTCTATCTCATCACGCGCACGTTGGAACAGCGCATGGCGCTGGTCTCGCCGCGCCAGACGGGCAAGCTGGCCCGCCTGCGCCGGTTGCTGCCGGGCGCCAAGCCGCGCAAAATGCCGGAGCCGGTGGATGGTTTCCTCTTCATCGGCGCCGAAGTCCGCGCCGCGAGCAACCGCATTTTCCGTGATTCGCCGCGGCGGCTCATGCGGGTATTTCTGCACGCGCAGCAGCGGCGGCTGGCGTTGAACCCCGACCTCGCGCAGCTTATTCGCAACCAGACGGCGCTGATCAATCGCGAGTTTCTCAACGACGAGCATGTGCGCGAAACGTTTTTGACGATTTTGGAACGGCGCGGCGAGGTGGGCCACATTCTGCGCGCGATGCACGAGGTAAATTTGCTCGGCAAATACATTCCCGAATTTGGCCGGCTGACGTGTCTGGTGCAGCACGAATTTTATCATCAATATGCTGCGGATGAACACACGCTCGTCTGCCTCGAACAGCTGGATAAAATCTGGGAGGCGCAGGAGCCGCCATTCAAAAATTACGCGGTCATTTTTCAGAGTCTGGAACATCCGGGTATTTTGTATCTCGCATTGCTGCTTCACGATGTTGGCAAGGCCGGCGAACACGAACGCGGCCAGCACGCCTCGGCCGGCGCGTCGCTCGCGTTGCGTGCGGCGAAGCGGCTGCAATTGGAGGCCACGGCGGCGGCCACGCTGGAGTTTCTGGTGGAAAACCATTTGTTGATGGCCAACATTTCGCAGCGGCGGGATTTGGACGATGCGTCGGTGATCCGGAATTTTGCGCGGCAAATCGGCACGCCGGAAAAGTTGAATTTACTGACGTTGCTGACGTTCGCCGATTCGCAAGGCACGAGCGACAAGTTGTGGAATGGGTTCAAAGATTCGCTGCTTTGGCAATTGCATGCGCGGGCCATGACGTTGCTGACCGGCGGCACGGAGTTCCGCCGTGCTGGCCAGGAACAGTTGCAATCGCTGCGGCAAGAAGTGCAGCAGCTCGCCGCCGGCAAGATTGGCGAGCCGGAGCTGGCGTCGCATTTTGACACGCTGCCGGAGCGGTATTTTCAAATTCATCTGCCGAAAGACATTTTCGACGATCTCGGTTTGGTGCACCGCTTTTTGCAACAGCAGGCCACCGAGGACGATCGTCCGCTCATCCCGGTGGTCGGCTGGCAAAACGAGCCGGACCGCGGCTACAGTCTGGTAAAAATTTGCACGTGGGACCGGGCGGGATTGTTCGGTAACATCGCCGGCTGTTTCAGCGCGGCCGGGCTGAATATTTTGGGCGCGCAGATTTTTACGCGCAGCGACGGCATCGTCATTGATAAATTTTTTGTGAACGACGCGCGCACGGGAACGCCGGCCGGCCGGGAAGCGCGGGAAAAATTCGACGAATTAATCGCCCGGGTTTTGACCGGCGGCACGGTGGATTTGCCCGCGCTCATTGCCCGCCAGGCTTCGTCGGTGCGCCCGACCTACTCGGCTTATTTCGGCGAACGGCTGGGCACAGAAATCCATTTGGACAATAGCGCCTCCGACGAACGAACGCTGATTGAAATCGAGACGGAAGACCGGCTGGGATTGCTGTATATCATTTCGCAGACATTCGCTGAATTGCATCTGGACATCACCGCCGCCCGCATCGTGACCGAGCGCGGCGCGGCGATAGACAGTTTTTACGTCAGCGATGTCGAGGGCGCCAAGATCACTGAGCCGGCACGACTGGAAGCCATCAGCCGCCACCTGTGCACGGCCATCGGTGGACTCGAAACCGTGACCTGACGCAAACCAGTTGCCAGCGCCTCGGCGGTCTGCTACAAGAACCGGCGACACCAGTGCGGGTGTGGTTCAATGGTAGAATGTGGCCTTCCCAAGGCTGAGACGAGGGTTCGATTCCCTTCACCCGCTCCACGTTTTATTGGGCTTTTTGAGGATATTTCTTGAACTCCAGACAGTTTCCTGACAGTATTGCCCCATGTCAAAGCCGAAGTTTCCGATCACGGTAAAACGGGGTCATACCATCGTCAAAATCTACCGCACACCCTCGCGGGGATGCGATGCCTACACGGTTTCTTACTACCTCGGAGACCAGCGGGTGCGGAAGACTTTCGCCGATCTCGGGCTGGCAACCACGGAAGCGGAAACGGTTGCCACCAAGCTTTCCACTGGCGAGGTCAATGTCCTGACGCTGACGAGCGACGACCGGCTTTCCTATGTCCGCGCCATCGAGGCGTTGAAGCCGACAGGCGTGTCGCTGGAAATGGCCGCCATTCAGTTTGCCGAAGCGCACAAGATTCTGGAGGGCAGGTCGGTGGTGGAGGCGGCGCGGTATTCCGCAAAAAAGAATCCGATCTGGTTGCCGAAGAAACTCGTGCCGGAAGTAGTCACCGAAATGATTGAAGCCAAGACGGCGGACGGGATGAGCAAGTATTACACTTCGGATTTGAAATGGCGGCTGGGGCGATTTGCCGAAAAGTTTCCCGGCCTCATTTCACTGGTGACGAGCGCGGAGATCGGGGATTTCCTGCGCGGGTTGAAGGGTCTGGCCGATGATGGCGAAAAGGCGCTGCCGGTCACGGGCCGGTCCCGAAACAATTTCCGGCGGGCCATCGGCACGCTGATCAATTTCGCGGTCTCACGCGGCTATCTGGTGAAGGGCACGGTGGAAATCGAGGATGTCGCCCAGGCGCGGGAAGAAAACGGCGAGATTGAAATTTTCCGGCCGGAGGAAATGGCGGCGGTGCTGGAAAGCGCCGACGAGCGCCTGATTCCTTTTCTGGCAATCGGCGCTTTTGCCGGGCTGCGCCATGCGGAACTGCAACGGCTGGATTGGGCGGAAGTGCGGATGGATCATGGCTTCATCGAGGTGAAGGCGAACAAGGCAAAGACGGCAAGCCGTCGGCTGGTGCCAATCCAGGGCAACCTGAAACGGTGGCTGAAACCTTACCGCAAGGCCAGCGGGCACATTTGCGATTACGTCAACACGTCCAATCAAATTGATAAGCTGGCGGAGGTGGTGGACAAAAAATTGAAGGAGAAGGATCCGACGGCGGTGTTCACATGGAAACGCAACGCCATGCGGCATTCGTATATCAGTTATCGGGTGGCGGAGACGCAAAAAGTGGCGCAAGTGGCGCTGGAAGCGGGCAATTCGCCGCAGATGATTTTTCAACATTACCGCGAACTGGTGCGCCCGAAAGAGGCGAAGGCGTGGTTTGGTCTCATGCCGGAGGAATGAAGGCTTGCCAGCAGGCACTGACAGTTTACGTTCTTCCCCATGAAGCCGACTTGGAAAGTTCTGCTCGTTTTATTCTTTGCCTCTTTTGGCTGCAATATGTTGCACGCTCAATCGACGGATGCCGACCGGAAACTGTTCGAGGAAACAAAAATTAAGGCGGAGGCCGGCGACGCTCCTGCCCAGTATGATCTGGGCTGTTTATACAAATCTGGTTGTGGCGTGGGAAAGGATTCGGTGGCATTCCAGGGTTGGATTCGAAAATCAGCGGAACATGGTTTTGCACAGGCACAGGTCACCCTGGCAGATTTATTGTCGTCGGACACCAACTCCCCCAACAACAAAGCCGAAGCGTTGGCCTGGTTATCCACGGGCACGATTTCCTGGGCAACCTGGCTCATGCGCGGGTGCTCCTTGTCCAGCTCACGGAACATGGGGCTGAAACAATACTGCAGATGCAGCATGTTTTTCTTACTGATATACGTCTGGTTTTGGCCGGCCGCCTTCAAGCCGGCGACAATAAAGGCTTTCAATTTTTTCTTGGGCCATGCGGCAGCAATGTCTGCGTCTTTATCAATGAGGAACCGGCGCATCAAGGTTGCGGCGGCGTCAATATCATAGTTTTCGAAGTGGTCGAGCTCGTAGGCCATCTGGCCATCCATGGAGAATTTGGCGTGCTCAGTGGTATGTAGGTCTTGGGGTCAAACTTCACTTCCGGCTGGCGGGCGCGCTCACGCTTGGTCTCGACGGTGGTTTGCTTCGGCTCATAACGCAGGTTATGCAGCGGGAAGACATACGCACTCCGGCGTTTATCAATATGCCAGGACAGCTTGTTTTCCTCTTCCAAGACTTCTTTGAGCAGGTTGCCAATCTCCGGCGACCATTTCTCGTGATTATTGATGGTCACCAACGGCGGCTTGGACAGCCCCTTGGGCACGCGCAAGCCACGGCCGAGCACCTGGGCGATCAGCAGTTTGGAGGAAAAGGCGCGCGACTCGTGCGGCACGATCTGGAAAACATTTTTCACGTCCCAGCCTTCCGTGAGCATACTCACGGAAACAATCCATTCCACCGGACTGGCCGGATCATCCACCTGTTTCAACGCAATCAGGTTATCCTTGCGGCGCTTTTCTGCTGAATCTTTGTCGTCGCGCGGGCAGTAGGCGGCGGAGACGCGGTCTTTGCCCGCGCCGCTGCTCGGCACACCGGAGGTGACCCAGATGGCTTTTTTCTGCGCTTCCTCGTGGGTGATTTTCTCTTTTTTCGCCAAGAAATCCACCAGCTCACGCCATACTTCGACGCACCGCGCGATTTCCTGGGTGACGACGATGGTGATCGGCTTTACCTCCTTGCCGTAGTCCGTCCAGTTTTTCTGGTGAAGGATATAGGTTTGCTGCCAGCTTTGCGTTTTGTCCGTATCGTCAAGTTTGTAATTAGGCGTTTTGACAACCTTGTCGGCGATGGCTTGCTTGAGACCGTAGCGATGCACGACATCGGGAAAATACTCGTCGGCAACGTAGGGCGTGCCCGTGACGTTGACGATGTAGCGGAAACCGTAATCAGAGTTCAGCAGGAATTTCAACCACTCTGATTTTTTCTGCGATTCGTTGAAAAGATGATGCGCTTCGTCATTCAGAACCAGCGTCCGCGCGCCGTTGCCTTTGAAACTGTCGCGGATGGATGACCCGGTGGTTTCATAGGCCGCATGGATGTTCTCAATGCAGATGTCGCCCGGCTTGGTAGTTTCGTTGCCGCGCTTGATGGCCGGAATGGTCACCACTGCCCCGAGTTCCTGCATGATTCCGGACAACTCGCCATTACCGGCGAGGGCCGTGAATTTTTCCAGCAAGCCCTCTTCAATGGTAAGTGACGGGCACAGCACCAAAACACGATCCACCAGACCTTCAGCCAGCGCGATGGCGGCGAGCGCATACAGGACGTAGCTCTTGCCTGCGCCGGTGGCGAGATCCAACGATGCGGCCTTGCGGTCGCGCAACGGCATTTTTTCCAGAAACGCCTCTTCGCTCTCATGGCGCTGCGCGATGGCGGGCTGTGTTTTCCAATTATCGCGGGCCAGCCGTTCGAGGTCGGGATATTTATCCGACACAAGGAACCGTATGGTTTCGCGGACGGCGTCGCGCTGGAACGCAAACTGATCCGCGCAGAGTAAATTCAGGAAGGCGTCGTATTTGTGAACGACGGCCTCGGTGACGTCGCGCTTATCGGTCACCTTCAATACCTGGTCGGCGATGCGGAATTGCAGGCTCATTTCGCTTTCTTCCCTTTCTTCACGATTTTGTTTACGGCCCGCCGTGGCTTGCCTTCAAAATCAGCTTTTTCCAGCAACAGCGCCTTTTCATTCCCGTATCGGTCGCACAGAATCACCATCATCTGCTCGCCGGGAAAATCCTGCTCGGCGATGCGCAACTCCAGCCGCTCGGCTTTTTCCACCCCGCCGGCGGCGGTGATGACATCCTCGCCCCAGAACACTCGGCCCAGCCGGAAGACTTCGCCGTCGTAATCCAAATCCAGCATGGCCATCGAAAAAGTTTCAAAGTTCTTGAAATCCTCGGGGTCGGTGGCGAGCGTCTGGGCGCGGAACTCGGAAATTTCCAGCACAAAATCTGCGAACATTTCGCCTTTGCGACTTTCCTTTTTAGCTTTCCAGACCACTTGCGGCTGGGAAATGAAATCGAAGCCGACGGCATTTATTACCTCGTTGACGTCTTCCTCATTCGCCGGCTGCTTTAGCGCAGCTGGTTCCTTGCGCTCAATGAGGCGTAGCAGGACGGAGAGTGGAACTTTTAGAAAAACGTAGGTCGCACCATCCCGCGTGACCTCGTCTTCCGCAAAGGCCATGGCGATCACCGGCGCGATGACATAAAAACGCTCGCCAGTTTTGCCACGCACAGTGCGGTGCAAATCGTCCACATAGCCGTAATCCAGCGTGAGTGTTTTGTGGTCGGGATAATTCCAGAGGACGGCGGAGTAGGTAGTGTGGTAACCATCGAACGAGAAACCATAGCGAGTATGAGCATGTTCACGAACACCGAAAAGCTTCATAACAAAAGGACGATAATCCGCCCACGGCAAAGCTTTGATGGCATCCATGTCATAGACCCCGGCGCGATAAAGTGCAAACTCCTTGGCAGGCAAGGGTTGTTCCTTTTCCGTTTTGTCCTTTGGCGCGATGATGGAAATGCGAATCTCCAACTTTTCGACTGTGATACATTTTGTGCCAGGAATTTCTTCTGGCTCGCTCATCATTTCTTCTGGAATGCGAAGCTTGTCCCCCGGACAAACGAGCGACAGAGCGGCGTCTTTTTTAATGAGATCGTGTTTTTTTGCGAGTAGGGCGAGGTCGTGAAGCAATTCCAATGTCACCTCGCACTCGCCCTTCCGAGCCTTTTCGGTAATTAGCAAGATGGCCGGTGCATTATTTATATGATCGTTCCAATCCTCGACACGCTCTGACTCCGAGCGGTCATCCTTCTTCACGGTGCCGATTGCGTTGGTAAGAGAGAACAGACGCTTTTGAGTGGTGTAGATGGACAATTTTCCAGAATCCATCGTAATCCAGCGCCGCCCCATTTTCTCGGCGACGGCCGCTGTTGTGCCGCTGCCACCAAAACAGTCGAGAATAATTTCACCCTCGTTTGATGAGGCGCGGATTATTCTTTCCAGAAGCGCTTCCGGTTTTTGTGTTGGATAATCAGTGCGTTCGCCAGATGTATTTCCAACTCGGCCGAGGTCGTTCCAAATTGTGTTTATCGGTTTGCCATCCAAGTCATCGAGAAAAGTTTTGAGTCCATCAAGGCGCGGTGCGCCGTTTTTCTTTGTCAGTATCAATCCATCTGACCACCACTTTTCTCGTTGTTCAAGCGACGATCCCCAGCATCGGCCGGGAGGTGGTTTTGCACCGCGCCACTCATCGCGACGTTTTGGGTTCTCCCCGCTGAAAGTAAGGTCGCGACCTGTAAACAGCCTGCCATCCTTGTCTTTCTTGTATCGCTTAAGCTGGGCTTCACCGTATGCCTGCCTCAGTTTGTTGAACCGAAAGACATCTGATTTTGAATAGAGAAATATTGTATCTTGTGCCCGCGCGAATGTCTTCGTCGGCATGTTGTGAGCATTCGTTCTTTCCCAAATAATTTCATTCTGGAAATTTTCCTCCCCAAAAACTTCATCCAACACCGCCTTAATGTAATGGCATTTCTTATAGTCCAAGTGGACGTAGATGCTGCCATCATCCGCGAGCACTTCGCGGAGCAGGATGAGACGGCGGCGGAGAAATTCAATGAATTGGGCACCGAGCACTTTGTCGCGGTAAGCCTTCTCCTTGTCCTTCATGAAATCCTGCTTGGTGGCAAACGGCGGATCAATGTAGATGAGTTTGATTTTGTTTCGAGTGCCGAAGCGGTTCGCCCCCTGCTGGTCGGCCAGCAATTCGCGCAAGGCGAGCAGGTTGTCGCCCCACACGAGCAGATTGCGCCAGCCGTCGCCGTGTGGCCGCTCGGTGCAAAACTCGCGCTCCAACTGCCACGGCGCCGCGAGCGTCTGCGACAGCAATTCCTCGCGCTTGATTTTGCCATCGTATTCCAGCCGGTATTCCTTGGGCGACTGCGGCAGCGCCGTGGCCGTGGCTGGAAATAGCCGCCGCTGATACGCCGGCGGCAATGGCTGCCCCTGCTCAATGAGCGCAATGAGGTCTTTTTTTTCGGAATCGGTCAGGCGGGCCATGATGTGAAAAGTTTAACGGCGAATGATGATGGGCCGCAATAGCGTTTGCATTTTCGTTGTCCGTTGGCGGATTCGACCGCGGCCCAATTAACACTCGGCCCAAATTTCCTCGCGGTCGAGCCGGGCTTCGATGACCTGGGTATTGACCTCAAAAACCGGTCGGGCGCGTTCCGCGAAGGCGTGGCGCATTGCCGGATTGGTAAACCAGTTGGGAATGATGTCCTTCGCGGCCTGCGCGAACGTTTCAAACTCGGCGCGAAGGCGCTCCACCGGCACCAGCAGACGGCCGGCAAATTCATTGGCGGTCTGCTCCAGGGTGTATTGCTGGCCGTGATTGCCCTTGGTCCACACGGCGAATTCGGCAAAGGATTTGAATTTCAAACCGGCCGCAATTTCGCGGTGGAGGATGTAGTGGCCGAGTTCGTGGGCCACGGAGAAGCGGAGCCGGCGCTGCTTCCAGCGCGGGCCTTTTTCCCAAATGATGTAAGCCTCGGCATCCACATAGATGCCGCTGAAATCCTGAATGAGCGCGGCATCCACCTCGTATTTCTCATACAGGTCATCGAAGGGGATGATGTCGAGTTTGAATTCCAACTCAGCGAGCGTGAACACATCCACCGGCAAATGGGCGAGCGCGCCGACAAGATATTGCCGGCGAAAATTTTCGACCGCCTCCCAAACCGCCTCTTTCCCATTCATGGTGGTTTAGGTTCCGGGTTGCGGGCTGTGGATTTTGCGGAGGTCTTCGATGAATTCTTTCAGTTTGTCGCCTTCGAGCTCCTTGTCGCGCACGGCCCGGAAAAAGGCCGGCAACGCCTGCATGACGCGGGCATCATCGGCGATGTCATCGGGAAGTTGTTTGCGCGACATGAATGCGAGATCGAAGAAGGTGGCTTTGTCTTCGCCGGTGAGTTCGAAAAATTCGGCCCACGACTCCAGGACGCTGATGTCTTTGGGGGCGGGAGTGATGGAACGCTCGAACTTGCTCCAATTGCTGGCATCCACGGCCAGGATCGCGGCGCAGTCGCGCAGCGTCAGGCGTTTTTGAATACGCAACTCTTTGAGTTTATCTCCGAAGTTCATAACATTGCCTTTCTACTTGACGGTTGTTTTTATTGGTGAAACATTCACCACTTGTGGTGAGTGATTCACCACACTATCGGTGGAAATCAAAAGCCGGTCAAGCAGGGCTGGCTTGTATTTGGATGGTTGAGTTTTGCGATTTGCAACGCGTCGGATCGGTGTTCTTTGCGACGCGAGCAAAGACTAAAAGCGGCTTACGCAAACAATTAAACAAGGTAATCAAATCATAAAACACCATATATGGTGTGTATTGTTAAATTAAACCGCAATAGGTGGTGTAGTTGCGCTTGCTTGGTTGCAGGTTGGATTCTATGTTAAATCACACTTGACTTCCGGTGCGTATCTGCGTAAAGTTTCGTCCATGAGCGATAACCTAGAAACTCAGTCAAGCCAAGAAGTTGAGACATCCGCCAACGAAACAAACGGTGGCGGTAAACGAAAAGTGCTGACGCAGGTGATTCCCACGAGCCGCCTGACGTTGCCGAAACAAGTTGAAATCATCCGCGCCTACGGTGCGGCCTTTGACGCTTCGAAAGAGCCGGTCGGGATCGAAGATGTCGTAAAGTTTGTCGGGATGGCGGCGGCGACGGTGAGTCAGACGAACGCCTTTCTCCAAGATGTTGGCATCGTGAGAAAAGATGGCCGCCGTTTTATTCCTTCATCCGAAGTTCTGGCGATGAACCGCCTCTACGAGGTCAGTAAAGAAAGAGCCTTGGGTAAATTGGCCCCGCTTTTTGAAAAGTCGTGGTTTGGGGCGCTGGTGATGCCCAAGTTAAAGTTCCGGCCAATGCCCGAAGAAGACCTGGTTCACCAGTTGTTTGAGGTCGCCACGGCGGAAACGCAACATCTCCAGCAAGTCCGGATGCTGATTGATTATCTGGTGCTGGTGGGACTGGTGGAACGCGACGGGGCCAATTTGAAAATAAAAAATGGCTCTACCGATGAAGCGCCAGCGGCAGCACCGGTGGCCGCCGCGCCGGCGG
>TBL_comb47_HYPODRAFT_10003840_pt1 | contig 17584 bp, 15 predicted proteins | sample TroBogypolimnion_40_FD_10682 | JGI IMG/M metagenome (IMG submission 10682)
TCGNNTTGTTTGAGGATGGCCATGATTTGGCTATCGGTGAAGCGGGAGGTTTTCATAGAATTTCCTTTAAATCAAACAACTTAGAAATTCTACTTTTAAGTCAGGTTAAGGGGTGGGGGTATTACCTTAGTATCCAAGATTTAAAATCAAAAACTAAGGATCTCAATATTATTAAAATTAATTAACAAGATACATAACTAGCTTACCATTTAATATTCTTTCTTGATTTTCAACGGGTGGTTTTCTGCCACCACCTTGTTCCATCGAAAATAGCTCGCTCGCGCCAATAGAATTATTAAAAACAATAAGTGGATTATGTGAGTTATCCAGCATTAAAATATAGCTCCTATCGTTCTTAAATTTCCCAAAGTTCATGAAATTCATATTCCCCAATAAATATCGGTCAGCATAGTCAACAATCACATGATTAAATTCTATATTTTCATTCGAAGGGTTTAATTTACTTATAAACTTATCGGAGTAGAGGGCAAGAATATAGCAATGGATGTAACAGGCTGACTTTCCAGGCTGTCCATTCATCCAAATAGCTGCTTGCTTATAGCCCGACTGTAGATTTTGAATGCTAATAATAGACTGTAGACCGCCAAATAATAATCCCCCTCCTAGAATGAATACTCCCGTTCCTAAGAGTATCCTTACAGTTTTACAACACCTTAAAAATATTGGGCCAATTACGTCTAAAGCCCATGTAATTGCTAAGGAGCCAAAAATAGGCAGTATTGCAACAAGCATGTATGCAGTCCGAGGAACGCTAACTAAAAATGCAGTGCTCACAGATAAAGAGAGTAGCAGTAGCAGTGCAATATTAGCAAAAATAATAGCAATATTATTACCAGTAGATTTTATTTTTTTATAAATTAATGAAATGCCTAACATTGCCAAAATAAATGAAACGGCATCGTACTTTATAAATAAATTGAAATAATATAATGGATCCAAATAAATTTGGCGATCACTTAAAATAGCCTCCCGATGATTTCCTAGCATAGTGAAATAAGTAGGGAATCTATTGTCACTTAATTGCAATAATTCATATCCGACTTGAAATATAATCGGAAAAAATAGGCAAGAAGCAGAGAACAAAAATAAATGTACTTTCGGCTGACTTCTTAAGATGCGCACAATAGCTAAAATTGCGATAAGTAATAAGAAAGGGAGTATTGAATAATTAATAGTAAAACCATAACCTAGTACGAATCCGAGAAAAATTAAATTTTTTAAAGAATTTTTCTTAAAATATCGTATATATAAATACAGCCCGATTAATGTGAACAACATTGCTAAGCTACCACCTACGTTGAATTTTGAAAAATACAACTGCAGCGGAGAAAGCGCGCTAATAAGTCCAGCACATAGTGCTGATAAATTACTCTTAAATAGCGCTTTAGTTACAACCATTGTCAGCACGACAACACAAACACTAAAGAAAGCTGTAAACTGCGAAAACAAAAGATCGGTTGGTTGCGAAAATATTAAAGCAGTTAGTACAAATGGAAATATTGATCCTGGCTTTGCGCTTGAAAAAAATTCTGGCTGAACTGGGACAGTTCCTGTTTTAAAAAAAAGAACTATTGTCTGAGTAAAATGCATTAGTCGCGCATCATCATACATAAATAAACCATGATTATCTACATGCCAAAATCTTAAGACGATGGCGATAATCAAAATAATAAAATAATATATAGGAATTTTAATAAAAACCTTTTTTAGTTGCGTTAGCAAATGCATCCTCTTTGCAATCTTTCCTTAAATTTCCTACGGATGATAAATTTCAGTGGGGTTTAAACTACTAAAACCAATTGATAGCCCTGTAATATCTCAATACAAATTGCCCTTGACAAGAAGTTTTTCCCAAACCTCAAAAGTCTCTTTGGCAATCCCCTCCTGGGAAAACTCTTGAATTACTTTTTCCCGACTATTGCCCCCCATAATTCCGCGCAAATCTTTATTCAAAATGAGTTTTTCTAAGGCCATGCTTAGGGCATTCACATCCTTTAGTTCGACTAAATAGCCATTCCACCCATCATCAATAACCTCTCGACAGCCGGGAACATCAAAAGCAACTAATGGGAGCCCGCAAGAAGCGGCCTCAAGCAAGGATTTTGGAAGACCCTCCCTATAGGAAGGAAGGCAAACTATAGATGCACTTTTTAAAACTTCAGGCATATCGTCTTTATACCCCCAGTATTCAACAACACCTTCATTAACCCATAATTCAATCTGAGACATGGGTACGCACATTGGGTTCTGAATATCTGGTTCACCCACTATGACAAACCTAGCATTTACGCCTTTCCCACGCAAAATTCGCGCAGCATTCACAAACTCACCAATACCTTTGTCCCATAAAATTCTTGCCGGTAGAATTACAAGAATGGGACTGGATTCATCTAGGCGCGGCGAAAAAATATTAGTATCAACTCCAGCTCCTCTTATCAAATCGATAGATTCCGTGCTAATAATATTTTTATTCTCCAACAAAGAACAATCATCCGAATTTTGAAGTATTACTCTTGAGAATTTCCCCTTAAAGGCCAACTTTAGAGCCACCGTCACCAAAGGACGTAATAATTTTGCCTTCATTGAATTAGAACTGAAAACAAAGCCTACTCCAGTTAATGCAAATACTCGCCGCTTAATAAATAAGCACTTGCATGCAATAGAGGCATAGATTATTGGCTTCAGAGCTACTGCATGCACAATGTCTGGATCAAATCTTTTCATTGCAATCAACGCAAACCATAAAGATTTAACGGCTTTAATTGGGTTTAAAGATCCACGCTCAAATGGCCAGTCAAAGACCTCAATTCCTGATTCTTCAATTAATTTCTTATGCTTTGATGTATTGCACAATATACCGACATGCATCCCTTGTTCAAGAGCATATTTACCAAGAAAAAGTCGATGACTAACAAATACATAATCTTCTGAGATAACAAATAATAGTCGCTTCAAAATAAAGAGCCCATTTTCCTTTTTGCAAGTTACTAGTTAATAAGTAATAAATTAGACTTTGCTAGATGATTCTTTTATCTCCAACTCAAGCCATGCCTGAAACATTAGAACAGCCCATAAAAGATGCTGCCAATTACGCCTACCTGAAAGGTGCTCCCTCCATTTTTCACGGACTAACTCTGGGGAAAAGTAGCCCTCTCGACGTAATCGATTTTCATCTATAAGATTTTCCGCCCACTCTTTTAGAGCCCCCCGCAGCCAACTATCAATTGGAACCCCGAATCCCATTTTAGGCCTATCAATTAGCTTACTAGGAACATGACGATATAAAACTTGCCGCAATACCCACTTTGTTTTTTTATTTTTAAGTTTATATTTTTGAGGTAATTTCCAAGCAAATTCAAAAATTATAGGGTCTAGAAAAGGTACTCTAGTTTCAAGACTGACCCCCATTGCCGCACGATCTACTTTAGTTAAAATATCATCCGGAAGATACGTAAGAGCATCTAATGCCATCATTCTTTGAACATCATCCAATTCAGATAAGTTTGGTCGGCTCTGAAGAAGGCGGGATGTAGGTTCCTCACTATTTATTACAAGCAATTCTGGGTTTGGCCAAAGAGAGACTAGCCCAAAATATAATTCATCCACTGTTTTACTTGCAACTACGGCAGCGCCTTTGTGAATTTTATCCCCAGGATTTTGGTATTGTGTACAACCTGGAATTTTTCCAATAATATGATTCCACCACTGTGGAGATATTGAAATTAGAAAACGTCCCATAACCCATCGAATAGGCAATGGAATTTTATTTAATTTTCGCCATAAGTTGCTTGTCAATTGATAGCGGTTATACCCACAGAAAAGCTCATCTCCAGCATCCCCTGATAATGAAACTTTTACATCCTTATGTGCCAATTGTGAAACTAAGAATGTCGGAATTTGTGATGAATCTGCAAAGGGCTCATCATATAGCTTAGGAAGTAGTGGAATAACAGATAGGGCCTGCTCTGGTGTCACATACATTTCTACATGCTCAGTACCAAGATGCTTAGCTACTGCCTTAGCATAAATTGCCTCATCATATTCAGACTCATTAAAACCAATTGAGAACGTTTTTATGGGCGTTAATGATTGGGCTTGCATTAAAGCAACTATGGTTGATGAATCAATTCCACCAGATAAAAAAGCGCCAACAGGGACATCTGAGATCATCTGCCGTTGAATAGCCTCTTTCAATAAATGCTCAAGATTATCAACGGCCTCATCTTCAGTCCCAGTAAATGGATTGCGTGCCCCATTAGCGGCCACATCTTCGACTGACCAATAAGGCCATATTTCTGGCTCCGGATCAAGCAACGATACTCTTAGCAAGCATCCAGGTGGTAATTTGCTAATTCCCCTGTATATTGAATATGGAACTGGAATGTAACCATGCCTCATCATCAGACATAAGGCGCCCCTATCAATAGCACCCAGAAAATTTGGGTGAAGCTTGAGAGCCTTTAATTCCGATCCAAATAAAAAAGATCGAGACCCTTTGCGATCTTGCCAGCCGTAATATAGGGGTTTCTCACCCAGCCGATCCCGCCCTAGAAACAAACTATTATCCTCGGTGCACCAAACGGCAAAAGAAAACATGCCAATACAACGCCTTACGGTAGGCTCAACTCCCCAAACCTCAAAACAAGTCAATAAGGTTTCTGTGTCAGAATGACCTTTCCAATCAGCCTTTACACCATGAGAACTTAATTCTTCACGCAGCGTTAGATGGTTGTATATCTCCCCGTTAAATACAATTACATACTTGCCAGACTCGGAAATCATCGGCTGATGACCCGCTGAAGATAAATCTAAAATCGAAAGCCGCCTATGGCCAAGCCCAATACCGCTAGCTTCTTTATACCAATAGCCACCATCATCTGGGCCTCGATGCCTTAAGGTTGAGGCCATAGCGGTCAAAAGTTTGCCCCCTACATCAGCGCCAACACGGGAGCCAATATCATCTAAAAACCCTGCAAAGCCGCACATTAATCAACACCTATAACCGATAGTTCCCGGTAACCAATAGCACACCAATAAGGCTCATGATTTGAAAAGGTTATATGCTCTAAGCCCGATTTCTCCATCATGGATTTAATACTAGTCCTAGAGAATCGCTGCTCCAACCTAGTCCCGAATCTATCCAGTGCATCCGTTCGCATCGTATAAAAACTAAGATGCCTATATGAACTCAAGGGAAAATTTGAAACATTACCACCAAGAGTCTCTATAAATTTACTTAGTCTTGCTATTGGGTAATATACAAATAAGGCAATTATTTGACTAGCAAAGTACCTCAAGTCATGCGGTAAATGGGAAACAATGCGACGAAATATATCGCTTACTCTCCAGATAAAGCAAAACCAAAGCGGTCTATTCTCGAAATCATAATATAAGTAAAGCAAAAAAGGTGCTCCTGGCTTAAGCTTTTTGACGCATGAAAGTATACCCATTTCCGTATTCGGAACATGATGCAAAACACCTAATGAATAGCCAAAATCCATACTAGAATCTTCAAGTGGTATGGCATCAACGGTTGCCCTGTGAAATTCACAGTTAGAGTGCTTTAACAAGTTCTTTTTAGCGACCTCTATCGCATCACTTGGATCAACGCAGTGTAATCGCCCCACCCTCGGAGACACTAATGCTGCCCAACGACCACTTCCACATCCAAGATCAAAACCCTCCGAGTCATTAGATAATTTATCCCACGGAAAAATTGAAAAATAACAATTAAAAAGATTTTTTTGCTCGGATGGATCTAAGTTGGATTGAGGAAATCTTTCCCATTCGTCACCAAATCCATCAACAGTCTTATGATCAATATTCAAAAAAATAAATCTCCAAATTACACAACATTAAAAAATTATCAATTAATTAGGGAGTCATATATATTCGCAGCCTTTGTGCTATAGATATGTAGAGAATAATTACTCACAACCCTATTAAAGGCACGCTCTGACATTTCTCTCCTATACTCACTACTTTCTAATATTAAACTTTTGAGTGCTAAACCGAGCGACAATGGATTTGAAATGGGGACAATAATCCCAGAATCGTTGATTATAGTTGAAGCATCGCCCGCAGAAGTTGATACGCAGGGGACTCTCATAATCATTGCCTCACAAAGAACGTTAGGAAATCCCTCGCTACGCGAAGAAAGGCAATAAATATCCATTGCGGATAAATACTTAAACACATTATCCTGCTCTCCAACCAACAAGAATTTTTCAGAACATCCTGACTCCAATAACCACTTAGATAGAATTGAATTTTGCCAATCTATATTCCGCCCCACCATCAAAAATTTTATATTACAAAATTTTTTCCCAATACTCTTTGCCGCTAAGATAAAATTTCTTTGATCTTTGAGGCTATCAACCCTGCCGATATTACCAATAATAAATTCATCATCCTGAATTTTTAGAATAGAACGTATTTCAGCTCTATATTGATCTTTTTTGGTTGAATGAGATAAATCAAAACCATTATTAAGGACAATCATTTTATTGGAACAATATCCAATTTTAGAGTGAAATTCTAGGGCAGAATTTGCGCAACAAATAATAATATTGGGTATAAAGTATGAAAGCAGTGAGCTGGATAAAACTAGAAAATTAGTTAAAGAAAAAAATGATTGAGGAATGCTAACATTTCGAATACCCCATGCAATTTTTTTTACACCAGCAACTTTAGCGGCTAAGCCGCCAAGAAGATTCGCATGGTACATCCATGTCTGAACTATATCTGGATGCTCCGCATTCAATATTTTAATGAGTTGAAAAAAAACTCTAGGTATATTTGCAAAAGAATTTAGGCCTAAACAAGTAACTTTAATTCCATCTATCCTTAAATCATTCCCAATTTTTCCAGATGTAGTTAAAGAAATAACTTGATGGAAATATGAGGAATTGTGCCTATGTGCAAATATAAGACGCTTAAGCGCTATCTCGGCACCACCAACATTAAGCCCGATAATTACATGTATTATTTTTATTGACATTGATATTATTAAGTAGAAAAAAAGTTGCCCCAGATAATAAAAAAAGAACACGTGAAGCAAAGTTTTGATATATAAATGGCTCCTTCACCTCAATTGCCAGCATGAAAAAAAGAATTGGGTAAACCAAAAATTTATAATTATGAGAAATTTTATTCAACTGAAGAAAATTAAAAATTAAACAAAAATAAAGTATCAGTGAATTTATTAGTCCAATAGATAAAATTGATTTCATATAGCCACTATCAGATCTTAATGTAGAGTCCCCCTCAAATAAACCAATTCCTAAAATAATATCAAATATATTATCCGGCAAATGAAAATGATTTTCAAAAAGATCATCAGAGGATGAGGTTTTAAGCTCGCCATACTTAAGGCCATCAACCCATTCAAATGAATCGTTGTAAATCTCTGAATCCAATTGAAAATTATTTAATATATAAATTACTAACAATATCAATAATAAATAAAATAAATACTTAAATCTTGTATATTTATAATTGAAAAAAAGTGGAGAAATAAAAAAAATAAAAGTAAATATCAAGCTGAAAATGAGACCAGTTCTACCAATAAATACAGTGGCAGTTGTATTGACTAATATTAAAATAAAACCTATATCAAATTTAATTCTGTTATTAATAGATAAATAAAAAATAAGTAAAATAGAAATAGCATTGAGTACAGAGAGACCGGCACCACCGGAGGCTGAAAATCCTCTAAATCGCAATGCACTAGAGGAGTAATCAATTGATGTATTTTCTGTAAATATAGATTCTAATATAACCCTAAAACTAGGAAATAAATATTCAAATAAAATTATTATAGAATTTAATGAGATACAGATAACAATGAATAAAATAATTAGATCCAATAATTCAATTTCAGTTAATGAGTACATGGAACTAATAAAATGACAAATTAACCATCCAAATATTATACTTACAATAATGGATATAAAAATAGAACTTAAATAAAATGAATTATTATCATTAAAAAAACATATGAATAAATTATAACAAAATAAGTATAATAAAACTATTATATTATATTTTATTAAATTACTATCTATAAAGTTGTAGTTATTTTTATATTTTATGCTATATATAATAAATATGGAAATGACAATAAAAAAACCAGAATGAATTTCAGTATAAAAATTAATACGTGGAGAGAATATATAAAAAAATATTGCAGCGATTAAAAAAAACGGTTTCATATTTTTGATATTTTCAATTTAAGAACTAATTGAACTTTATTAGTAAATAGAAGTCCAAATAAAATAGAACCAATCATATTAATTGTAACGAATATAATTTGGTTATAAAATGATAAACCCTGTATTTTAAGATGAAAATTGTAAAATAAAAAAATAATAGGAAAACTTATATAAATAACATCCCTAATAAACCAATTTTTATAACTACCAATCATGAACTTAGCGTTAACTAAGTTGCTAAAAATTAGTAGATATAAAAAATTCAACGCAGCATAAACTAATCCGGCTCCAACAGCGCCTAATTTAATGGTGAAATAGTATAGTAATGGTATATATAAAATTAAATAAATTAACTGCCCAATCAAATGTTTATCTAAATTTCCTTTTGCATATTGCAGGTAATAAGAAAATGCGCTTACAGCAGCTATACCATTTCCAACAGAATAGATTATTAGTATATACTCGCTATAATTTGCTAGTGCATCATCACCAGTCCAGGCTTTAAGTATCCAACGAGAATAAATTGCAATATTTATAACTAAAGCACTCACTATAACCACGACAAATTGGGTGCTGGTTCTATAGATATCTTCCAATTCTATATGCTTAAACATGCCCTCTAGTGTAGCCAACCTAGCCATTACAGGTCCAGCAATAGGTGCAGTGAATTGAATGACTATACTTGCTATAGTTATTGCAATAGTAAAAAATCCATAATCATTTAGTGATAAATGTTTAGACAGAAGAATCTTGTCAGCTTGTGTTGTAATAACCCAAACTACTGAACTGATACCAACAGATAACGAAAATCTAATCAAGGGTATTAAATGAACAAAACTCCTAGATGTAATATTAACCAAAAAACGTCCAGGAAATAATACTGCAACATATCTATAAAATATTATTAGTTCAATTAATCCAATTATTAATTGGTAGGCGAAATAAATTACTGGACTATCGCTAATATAAAGCAAAATTGGAACTATTACAATAAATCTCAACGTACCAATTATAGAGTTTACTATTCCTAGCCATTTGAATTTCTCACTTCCATTTATAACGGCTTTATAAAAACCAGACATCCACCTCAAGCCCATATACAACCCCATAATCTGTATACTTATTCTTACTTCGGAAACTGTCAATATCTTAGGGGTGAGCCATTCTGTGGATAGATAGAAAGATGCGCTGGTAATTATTAAAATAAGAAGTAAGGATACGACGACAAAAATAATTTCAAATAATTTCAACACCCTATAAAATTTTTCTTTTTTATTGTGCCCCGATGCGTATCTTGAAGTCTCTCGGCCTACTGTAGATGTTATTCCTAAATCGAGTATGCCAAAACAAATCTGAAGGGTTGCAAAAAAACCTATTAATCCGTATGTCTCAGAGCCTACCTGGCGATATATTATTGGTATGAAGCATATTCCTATAATAGTAATGTAAAACTGACTAAAATAGCTAGATAAAATATTTTTAAGGAACATTTATCAAGTTTTAATAAAATTACTTCTTAATATCCTAAGATATTCTTTAATGATAAGTATATAAAAATAAAGAAAAAACTTCCTCTTAGTTAATATATTTAAAATTTTGTACATCTTAAGATTGCCAGCATTAGCAGATTTTATATGAGAGCTGCTATTGGTAAAAGACCCACTATTGATTCTATATACAGACATTATTTCATCCGAATATCTGGCCGGTCCAGAATCGGAAAGCATTATCTCTAAGGGCCTATCGTTCACATGTGATTTTTCAATCGCCTGATAAATTGTCTCATTTAGAAGATTAGCGCGAAATACCAAGCTAGAAGTTGGTATGTAATGATGTAATATTATATCCCTAATATGTATATTATGTGATTTAATATTTTCAAATTTAGATAGATATGATATTGGTTTACTGCTTAATATTTTGGCTTTATGAAAATGCATAGAAAAATTTTTATTTTCATCGAGAAAGTCTATTTGTTTCTGTAATTTATCTCTGTCAATCCAGTAATCATCTCCATCACACAAGGCTATATATTCCCCTGTACAATTTTTTAGAGTATTTACAGTATTTTTCAGCAAGCCAATATTAGAAATATTATTGATTATTATTATTTTTTTAGGATATAAATATTTATACCTATTGCAAATTTGAAGTGTTTTATCTGTTGAGCAATCCTCGCCCACAACAATTTGGTACTCAAAATCACAAACCTGCTCTAATATTCCCCTCAAACAATCATCTAAATATTCTTCATGATTAAATGCTAAAACACATATTGATACTTTCATATTCATAATTTAATACTTATTAATTATTAAATCTGATAATTTATCTAAATTATCCATAAAAGTAAACCCAGCATTTTTAATTTTACTGTTGTCAATTTTATATTTAATATTATTAATTTTTTTTTCGGTTTTTATATATTTTTTATAATCTAACCCTAATTTTTTGAATATGAAATTAACGCAGTATTCTATTGAATATGTTTCATCTGTTCCTATTATATAGTCATCCGGTATATTTTTTTGTATTAAAAACCACATTGCCCTTATATAATCCATAGATGATCCAATATTAATTTCAATAGTGAGATCTGGAATGTGCCACTCTTTTTTATTTCCTTTTTTTATTTCTACTGCATTTTCTACTATTGTGTTAATTATTCCCGGCCTCTTTTTAAATTTACAAGATTCATGATTAAACATAATTCCATTAATTATAAATAATCCATTATTCTCCCTTAAGTTGATTCCCATATTATGGGCAAATAATTTTGCTGATCCATAGGGGCTTACCGGCTCCTTCCTTGTTTCTTCTCGTAGATAACCATCTTCATCTAGCGAGTTTCCAAAGATGGCAGAAGATCCCCCTTGAAATAATTTTGTTTCAGGAGACCATTTATTCATACCCTCCATTATACTTAACACCCCCATTAATGTATCTGAAAAGGTATCGTATATACTATCATAACTCTGTCTTATATTGCTTTGTGATGCTAAGTTATATATCTCATTATATTGATGCTCTCTAATTATAAAAGCCATCAATTCTCGATTAATCAAATCACCTTCTATTAGTTTAAATCTATTATTTTGTATTAAATGTTTTATATTTATTAAATTAGAATTCTCTCTAATTAATCCATAGACTTCATAGTCTTTTCCTAAAAGCCATTCAGCTAACTCAGAGCCATCCTGCCCCCCGACGCCCGTAATTAGAGCTTTTTTCTTTGTATACATTTTTTAAATATTAACCGTAACGTACGATTAAATCCTGTGTGTTTTAAAGTTATTTGCTTATGAAAAATAATGTGGTGGGGAATTAGAACTATTATGTTTATAGAAAAGTTTTTGTAAGCATTAAATATCTGCTTAAATGAAAACCATATTCCCATTTTCCCATTTTGCTCCCTGATACTTCCCACTTAATGCAATTTCAATGGCTTCCCTTAACTGATTTGCACGCACATAAATAGTGTGTTTTTCTAGGATTAATTTTTTTCCCGCATTAGCTATGCCCTGTGCCTCATATAAATTTTTAGATAATTTTTTCGCTATATATTCTATTTTTTCTGGCTCGCAAATAATAGAATTTTCACCATTTATAAAGCCAAATTCCTCAAAACCGTGACAAGCCTGACAAATGAGTATTGAACCAAGAGCCGGTATTTCAAAAAACTTGCGGATCGGAAAAGCTAGGGCTGATCCGCATGTATATGAAAATTTTGAATCTGTAATCGCCTTTGTAAATGTTTGACCTAATAATTCGAGTACAAATTCACGTGAATAAGGTCGCAAACCTATGCGTGATGCTACTTTTACTAAATACTGTAATATTTGATTGCTATTGCTTATTGATGCTTTAGACAACTTCAAGGCTAGGGTTGCTTTTTCTCTGGCATGATATCGTGCACCTGGAACTGACCAATCGTACTTACGACTGTTAAGTGGCGTGAAATTAAACTCATTTTCGCCAATGAAGTGCAAAATTGGGACTATTTTTTTATTGTTCTCCACTGCAAATTCATACCAATTATTATTAATGTCTTTGAATCCCTCCTGGTATACAGATGGCATTTCGCTTAAAGGTCGCCAATACTGTTCATTGGGGCCCGCAATAAGGTGATAATTTTTAGCCAAATGATCACAATATTCTTGAGTTGCTATTTGGAAATCATACTGCAGCAATAGTGCGATCTTGAAAATAGGCAATTCATAAAAAAAAATTTTATTTTTCCAAAATAACCTTAGATCATTAATATTGAAATCAAAACTAAACGCTTTTTTGTAAAAAATAATTAACTCTTCGATTGTTTTTTTTGAACCTAAGGGCTCACTAAAATGCTCTGTAGAAATAGCAAGATCGAATGGTCCCTCTTTTTTAATAAATTCATCCAATCCAGAAATTAACATCTCGGTAGGAACGTATCCTGGGCCAAAAAAATACACATCCCCCAGCAAGGACAAAAAAACAGGTAGCAAGTTTCGAGTTGGGGATATATACCTAACGTTACAATCTAATACAAGGATTTTCATTGGATTAATTAGCGCCAGTAAAAGTTGTTGCCATAAAGTAAATTGTAATTATTGAATATTTACAAATCACCTACTTTTGATATATGCCATTGTGTATTCTGTACTGCTCCATCCATTCAGAATCAATTGAGCGAATAATCCTAGCAGGACTTCCTCCAATCATGACGTTATCTGGAACATCCTTAGTCACAACAGACATAGGAAGCACCACCACCTTATCACCAATTGTTACACCGGGATAAATTGATGAGGGGCCCCCAATATAACAACCGCTACCAATTTTTGTAGGCTTACGCACAATCCATTGATTGCCACTCTGGTTACTTAACATTAGATTAGAGAATACTGAGCTATGGCTCCAAACTAAAGTCCCAACGGAAAAAGTTGTATGCGATCCTACCGTGAGGCCCCCAGATGCATCCAATACAACATTTTCACCTACCCAAACATGCTCGCCACAGATTAGATTATGCGGAGAAACAACCTTTGCTGATTCTCTCACTCGACATCCCTCGGGAAAACCCAGCATGTGGGCACGCTCATCATCCGTCATTGCCTGCGCTAACAAGTTACGCAATAAATCCTCCCGCAAACCACGCGAGCGATCCGTATCAGAAAATTGAATACGATCGGAAGCCCACAAAGATTGAGCCAACTCAATGATGCCTTGCTTTGTAGAATCAAGCATTGCAAACCTCCTCAATAAAGTGGGCTACATGGGATACATCCACATCCTTGAAGCATGGCAAGGTAATAGTTGTGCCCTCAAGAGTTAAAGAGTTTTGCTGTACATCTACATACTTTTTTGCATAGTATGTAGATGCACTCATGGCATAAGTACCGATAGTTGTCTCCACCCCCAGCTCACGCAAACCAAGAATTAATTTGTCACGGTCACAGCCACTTGGAACCTTAAAAACCATAGATTGAACGTTGTATCGTACGCTGTCTCCAATCTGCTGCACAGAAAACCCAAGCGGTTCAAGCAGGCAAATATAAGCTTTACGAATGTTGTTACGCTCATCTAGTATTTGCTCAATCTTAGATAATTGTTTGCAGCCCATGATTGCTTGCAATTCAGACATCCGAAAGTTATATCCAAAATCTATAAAATCCAAAGACGTCCCCTTCATGCCGCTGGCGCCATGAAATAACTTAACTCTTAACCATTCAGCCCATTCATCATTATTTGTTGTAATTGCACCGCCCTCACCCGTGCTAATTAATTTTCTTGGATGAAAACTGAAGCAGGTAAGGTCTGCAATTGACCCGCATCGCTGACCATATTCCGAGCTACCGATTGCGCAAGCAGCATCTTCAATGAGGGGAATCTGTCGTTTTGCACAAATTTCCTTAATCTCTTTAAGCCCGGTCGGATTACCTAGTGCATCAACAAAAATAACCGCTTTAGTGCGTGAAGTAATTTTTCCCTCCAGCTCTGATGCCCTCATATTAAATGTAGCAAGGTCTACATCAGCAAAAACTGGGGTTGCGCCTAGGTCCTCAACAACATTTGCAGTTGCTGGAAAAGAGAAGTCTGAAACAATAACTTCGTCACCAGCACCAATCTTTAGGAGCTTCAAACACATCCATAAAGCTGTAGTTGCTGATGTCACTGGAAAAACGTATTTGGAGCCAGTATATTGCGCGATTTGATCGCGGAACGCCTCTACATAGTGACCTCGAGTAAATATTCCACTTTCAAAAACCTCTCGAAATTCGGCCTCGATTTCTTCAAATGCAATATAGGGCTTGGCCAAGCGTATATTACTCATACGGTACCTTTAATTGTTTTTTGATACCAAGCCAATGTTTCTTGTAGCCCTTGATCAAAAGGGGTTAATGAGTAGTCAATTAATTTTTGAATTTTTTTGTTACAGGCGTTGTGGCATAAAACATCAGATTTTCTTTCTAATTTCTTTATTACTTCGCCGTGGTAATCCATCTCAAGGCAAATTTTTTCAAGTAAATTAAGAATAGAGATTTGATTATCAGTAGATATGTTCACCGACTCTCCTTTGGGCATTACATCATAAAGCTTTATTACTGCATCAACAGTATCGTGCACATAAATAAAATCTCTACTCTGAAAACCTTCTCCATGTAGCTCAGGTGCAATCCTATTAAGGATGCGCCATGCAGTTATTGGAATTATCCCCGCCAGATAGCCTTTATAGTTTTGACGTGGCCCGTAATTATTAAAAGGTCGAATTATATATGCGTCTAAATCAAACATCCTTACATAACATTCCACTGCATGGTCAGCGGCAGCCTTGCCACCAGCGTAGGTGGTTGTAGGATTCTTTGGATGAGCTTCGTCCATTGGCTCATAAACCGCTGAACCGTAAACCTCTGACGTAGAAAAATGGCAAAATGTTTTAAATAATCCCTTGCGCTGTATTTCGAGTAAATTGAGGACGACATTAACATTAGTTGAAAACGCATTAGCTGGATTAAGATAAGAGTAATTTAAAGCCTTGGTGGCACAATTAAACACTACATCAATTTGATGTCTATCAAAGATATATTCCAAGCTGGTGCTTAACTCAGCATCATCACGGTAAAGAACGGTTCGCCCTGTTTTTATGGCTAGCTCAAGATTTGATTCTTCTCCTGTGAATAAATTATCTATTACAACAACTTCTCGCGCACCTTCTTTTAGTAAGCGATCTACCAAGTGGCTACCAATAAAGCCAGCCCCTCCCGTCACGAGGATATTTTTTTCAGCAAGGGGGGTGCGAAGCATCATCTCAATACAGCCTTTTGTATTTGATCGCAGATGATCATTGCATTTAATCCAGCATGGATGCCAGGCTGATCATCTATTTTTTTTCCGTTGCAGCTTCCTAAAAATGCTTGATGCTCACTAAGCAAAGCCTCTTGTGAACGAACTTCCACAGTTTCTTCTAGCGCACTAATTGTGTAGGGCTCACCTGCCAGTTGCTGTATTTCTGACTGACGAGTAATAATAATTTCCTTGCGCAGCAAGTCACAATCAACATACTTATCACTGCATGTTACTTGAATCATACGCACCCGTTTTTCGGTAACACGGCTTGCTTGTATCCGCGAAAAACTACCGTTTGTATGTGTAAGAAGTGCTGAAGCAAAATCAATCATGCCATCCTGCACCATTCCATGTGCATCAACAGTCTTAACGGGTCCATTTAAATACATAGCCAAGTCAATATCGTGAATCATTAGGTCAGCAACAACATCCACATCAGTAATGCGCGCACTAAGCTTGTTGGTTCGGGTAAAGTCAATACTAATAACTTTTTCAGAGCGATCTAGGACTTGTTTTATAGCCTGAACTGCAGGATTAAAGCGCTCTATGAACCCAACCTGCAAGTTCAAATCAAATTCATGTGCAAAAGTTACCAGTTGCTCTGCTTCTGCTAGCGTCGATGATAATGGCTTCTCGACAAAAATATTGCGCACCTTTTTGCCAACCTCCATAATAAAATGAGCATGCGTTGCTGTTGGTGATGCGATGATAACTGCATCAACATTTTCCAAACTCTCTAATGGGCTATCAACTGCCACAACCCCATAATTAGCGGCTAATTGATTGGCAGTTTCAAAGTTAGCATCATGTATAAATACCAACTCAATCCCTTTTAACATTGAAAGTATGCGCAAATGGTTCTGACCCATTTTTCCAACGCCTATTAGACCAACTCGTACGATATTGTTCATTTCAAGCGCCTTCCTGGACTCTATTACCCAACTCATCAACTGTAGCGATTTTCCTTGCTGGGTTACCCGCCACCAATGCAAATGGATCTACATCTTTTGTTACTACTGCACCGGCGGCAACCATTGCAAATTGGCCAATCGTAATACCGCAAACGATCGTCGCATTTGCACCTATACTTGCACCCTGTTTAACCAATGTTGGAGTTACTTTCCAATCTTTATTAAAGGCGCGAGGTATTTTGTCATTGGTAAAGGCGACGTTTGGACCAACAAAGACAGCATTCTCGATTGTTACACCGTTATATATAGAAACGCTATTCTGAATTTTGCATTCATCGCCAATTTTTACATCAAAATCTACGTAAACATCCTTGGAGATGATGCAATTTTTTCCAATCTGTGCATTTTCCCTTATCTGAACATTAATCCAAATTTTTGTTCCTTCACCCAAAATTGCCTTTGGATGAATATTGGCTGTTGGATGAATAAACACATTCGTAGTATTCATTATTATTCCTTATTGATTTGACTTTGCACTATATCTATAACTTCTGTTAACTCCTCCAATACCATATATGGGAAAAGCGGTAAATTAAGCACAGAAGTGCAGAGCTGTTGAGCATTGGAGCCGCCAACATGCGCATGCAGAAAGTTAACTGCACCGGATTGATCAGACATTGCGCCAGGATAAATATTGCCAAATCCAATCCCGCTTGATCTAAGTGCTGTCTCTAGTTTGATTTTTAGAGCTTCATTTTCAATTAGACATACATTACAGTACCCATTTTCATTATATGAATCGGGTGCTGTAATTTGTTTTATCCCTAAACTTAAAAGTTCTTTACTATAAAAGGCGGCCGATTCCCGGCGAGACTTTAAACGTTGCGGCAAGTAGTCAATCGAGATATTCAGGTAAGCCGCTTGAAATGAATCAAGCCTAGAATTCCACCCAACCAACCCATAGCCATAATGCGCTGTTCGGCCGTGATTTCCTAGTTGGCGCACTCTATTCGCAATCTCAGCATCACCTGTAAATACCGCCCCACCATCTCCAGCCCCACCAAGTACTTTAGCCGGGTAGAAAGAGGTGGTTGAAATTAGAGCTCCCTTGTA
>TBL_comb47_HYPODRAFT_10003843_pt1 | contig 17576 bp, 13 predicted proteins | sample TroBogypolimnion_40_FD_10682 | JGI IMG/M metagenome (IMG submission 10682)
TAATAAAGGTTCTCAGCGCTTTGAGAAAGCAGTTTCAGGGATGTACATCGGACAAATCCTCAGGGAAGTTTTCCCGGAAGAGGGTTTTGATGAAACCACAGATGGGAAAGCATTGACTGATCTGATTAACTCTCAGGACCAACACAAGAAAAAACAGGTAAAAGTTGCAAGGGAGATCTATAAAAGATCAGCCAAATTAGTTGCCGCGTCTCTCGCGGGATTAATCGATCTAATGGCCACACACGACAAGAAAATTAAAAAAGTGAGGATAACTGCCGAAGGAAGCCTTTTCTGGAGTAATGTTTCGGGCTGCAAAGACTATAATAAGGTCGTGAAAAATACCCTGAATGAGTTACTCGGCGAAATGGGACACAAAAAAATAAAAGTGAATATTGCCGAAATTGAAAGTGCCAATATGATTGGTTCCGGAATTGCAGCTCTTTCATAATTTACTAATTTACAAATAATTAAAGGGGGGTATATTATCATGCTCCCCTTATTTTTTGATCAAAATCGATTAACTTCGCATCCTTATGATCGATTTCTTTTTCCATTACGGATTATTCGGACTTTTCCTTGCCGGATTTCTCTCTGGTTCAATATTCCCTTTTAACTCGGAGTCGGTACTCTCTTTGCTGATTTATTCAGGATTCGATGTGGCCAGTTGCCTGGTAATGGCCACAGCAGGAAATGCCATCGGTGGAATCTCCATCTATTACCTGGGCTACCTGGGTAAAATGGAGTGGATCGAGAAATATGCCAAAGTGAAGCCGGAGAAGATCCATGCCATACTTCCAAAATTGAAACAGTACGGACCTATGGCAGCCACGCTTTCATTCGTCCCAATAATTGGTGATGTGGTAATCCTGGGCTTGGGTTTCTTCAGGATCTCGCCTGTTCTTACTCTGATTTTCATGACCATTGGAAAATTCGCCCGATACCTTGTGGTGGTGGAGCTCATTAAAATCGTGATGTAACCGGGCCATCCTATAATTTGTTAAATTTGAATCCAAAACGGATTTATGAGAATTGTTATTCAACGCGTGTCGGAAGCTTCAGTAACCGTTGATGGTCTTCAGAAATCGTCCATTCAGCAGGGGCTCCTGATCCTTGCCGGTTTTGAAAGTGAAGACACACCTGAAGATCTTGGTTGGACCGTTAAAAAAATTATCCAACTGCGCATTTTTGATGACCATGACGGAGTGATGAACCTTTCGGTAAAAGACATTGACGGGGAAATTCTTGTTGTAAGCCAGTTTACACTTCACGCCAAAACAAGAAAGGGTAACCGCCCCTCCTATATCAATGCCGCCCCTCCGGAAATAGCAATTCCACTTTACCGGAACTTTGTACAACTGCTTTCGGAAAACCTTGGTAAGGAGATTCAGACAGGGGAATTTGGTGCCATGATGATGGTAAAGCTGGCTAATGACGGACCGGTAACGATTATTATGGATTCTAAAAACAAGGAATTATGACTGAGGATATTACGATCAGGAAAGCGCAGACTGCCGTTCATGAGTGGATTACAAAATATGGAGTACGCTATTTCAGCGAGTTAACCAATATGGCTATCCTGACAGAAGAGGTGGGTGAGGTTGCGAGAATTATTGCCCGGAAATACGGAGACCAATCCTTAAAAAAAGGGGAAGCGGCTGATGACCTTGGTGACGAACTCGCTGACGTACTTTGGGTACTTATTTGCCTGGCCAACCAGACCGGTGTGGATCTGACAGAGGCTTTTGAAAAAAATATGGTCAAGAAAACAGAACGCGACCAGCACCGGCATTTGAATAATGAGAAACTATTAAGTTAAATTCAAATCATGAAGCCATTAAATCCTCACATTGGATACATAAAAATATATTCCGCAGATTGTGCAGATTTTCGAAGATAAAAAGTGATGTCTGCGATATCTGCGGGCAAAAAAGTGCTTAATCTGTGGACTATAATCAAGTAAGTGAATTAAAAATAAAGAGTTAAACTAAATTTATTGATATGGAAATGCTTTGGGAAACAACAAATCAAAGTTTTGAAGATGGAGACGTAAAACGGGCTGTTAATGAAATTATTAGAAAATCCGAAAACCTTAATAGTCAGATATACTACGAGCTGGCACTCTCCTGTATCGATCTGACTACCCTCAATTCAACAGACACTCCTGCTCAGGGTGAAAAGTTCGCCCTAAATGTTTCGCGCTTTTCTGAAAACTTTCCCGGATTACCCAATGTTGCAGCAATATGCGTTTATCCAACCCTTGTGGAGCCTGTGAAAAAATCCTTGCAGGCACCTGGAGTTAAAATTGCATCCGTATCTGCAGGATTCCCCTCCTCACAAACATTTTTGGATGTCAAAGTACTGGAGACCATTATGGCTGTCAGTAAAGGGGCCGACGAAATTGATATCGTCCTGAATTTGGGCCATTTTCTTGCAGAAGATTACCTTTCTGCACTCCGGGAAATTTCGACGTTAAAGAGCGCATGCGAAAGTGCCCGGTTGAAAGTAATCCTCGAAACCGGTGCCTTAAAGAGCTACTCCCAAATTTGGAAGGCTTCCTACCTGGCCATGGAGGGGGGGGCCGATTTTATCAAAACCTCAACCGGAAAGCTGGAACCTGCCGCAACTCCTGAAGCCGCCTGGGTAATGTGCCAGGCCATTAAAGCCTACCACGAAAAAACAAATCTTAAAGTTGGATTCAAGGCAGCCGGAGGAATTGCAGAAACATCAGATGCACTGAAATATATCGCCATAGTAAAAGAGGTTTTGGGAGATGAATGGCTGAATAACAAGCTATTCCGTATCGGGGCCAGCCGTTTGGCAAATAACCTTCTTACAGCTGTTTTAAAGGAAAAGGTGCTCTATTTTTAAAATTTAACTGACCCGCGATGAGATGTAATTGACATATCCTACCAATGCAGTTTTTACTTCCGATTCGGGGTAGTCTGCTAATTGACCGATTGCCTTTTCAACGTATTCGTGCATTACCTTTTCGGCATAGGTAAAACCACCTTGCCGCTCAACGAAATCCCTGACCTCCCGCAGATCGGATGTCGATTTGGTTCGCTTCCTCACGATTTTAAGGATACGTGATTTATCGCTGCTTCCCACCTGGTTCAGAGCATGAATCAAAGGAAGGGTAATTTTCTTTTCCCGCAGGTCATTCCCGGTAGGTTTCCCTATCACATTCGATTTTTGGTAATCAAAAAGATCATCCTTGATCTGAAAAGCCATCCCGGCATATTCACCCAAAAGCCTCATCCTCTCAACAACTTCAATATCAGTAGTTACAGAGCACGTTCCAACAGCTGCACTCGTGGCAAGTAACGAGGCTGTTTTCTTTCGGATAATCTCAAAATAGACGGCCTCCGTAATATCAAGTTTGCGAGCCTTCTCAATCTGAAGAATCTCTCCCTCACTCATATCTTTTACTGCCGTACTAATATGACCCAATATATCGTAATCTTTATGATCGATCGACCAAAGCAACCCCTTGGCCAGAATAAAATCACCAACAAGAACAGCTATTTTGTTTTTCCAGACTGCGTTCACCGAGAAGAAACCACGCCGCTGATAGGAATCATCCACCACGTCATCATGAACAAGGGTGGCCGTGTGGAGCAGCTCAATAGTCAAGGCAGCATGAAATGTCCTTTCATTGAAATCCCCGTTCAACTTTGCGGTAAGGAAAACGAGCATGGGACGCATCTGCTTCCCTTTACGACGCAAAATATAATTGATAACATTACTTAAAAGTGGCAAATCACTTTTGGTCGCTTTTTTAAAATACGGCTCAAAGTTGATCAGTTCCTCCCGAATTGGCGCTATAATCTGGTCTTTAGATGGCATGCTGAAAATTTGTATCCTTCTCTTTTCTTTAACGCGCCAAAGGTAAACATTAATTTACGTAGTTTTGATTCCGTTTTTAATCTCTATTTGTTATGAACCGATTGTTTCTGCTCGATGCTTATGCATTAATTTACCGCTCCTATTTTGCATTCATCAATGCACCCCGCTTCAATTCAAGGGGACTTAATACCTCAACGATGCTGGGGTTTGTGAATACCCTGGAAGAAATCCTTAAAAAAGAAAAACCAACCCATATTGCTATCGCCTTCGATATGAAAGGGCCTACATTCCGCCACGATATGTTCCCCGAATACAAGGCTCACCGCGATGAAATGCCTGAGGATATCCGCAAATCAATCCCCTATATCCGCGAGATTATCAAAGGTTATCAAATTCCCATCCTCGAAAAGGCAGGTTTCGAGGCCGACGATGTAATCGGAACGTTGGCTAAAACCGCTGAAAGAGAGGGGTTTCAGGTCTACATGGTAACTCCCGATAAGGATTATGCACAGCTGGTATCGAAAAATATCTTTATGTACAAACCCAAACGGCTGGGAAATGAGATGGAGATCCTGGGGGTTGAACAGGTGTGTGAGAATTTTCAGATCCAAAATCCGCTGCAGGTAATTGACGTGCTGGGGCTTATGGGCGATACTGCCGATAATATCCCTGGCTGTCCCGGAATAGGCCCCAAGACTGCAATGAAACTCATAGGTGAATTCGGAAGTGTCGACGGGGTTTATCAGAATATTGACAAATTAAAGGGAAAGCAGAAAGAGAGCCTCGAACAATTTGAACAGCAGGTACGGCTGTCACGCAAACTGGCAGAGATTATCCTGGATGTCCCTGTTGAATTCAATCAGGAAGAACTTGTGCTTTCCACCCCGGACTATACCAGTTTACGCAATATTTTCCTCGACCTCGAATTCAGAACGTTGGCCGACAGGATCCTTCCGGCTGCCGCCAAAGCTGTTGAACCCCCTCCGGCATTTGAACAGGGAACTCTTTTCAGTATGGGGGAACAAACCCAAACTGAGGTTCCGGGAATTCATTCAGATATCCGGTCGACAAACCATAACTATTTTTTAGCCGATTCGGAAGACAAAATTAAGGAGCTGATCATTAAACTAGGACTGCAAAATGCCTTTTGTTTTGATACCGAAACAACCGGCCTCGATACTCAGTCGGATCAGCTGGTAGGATTATCATTTTCATTTAAAGCCGGCGAGGCCTGGTATGTCCCGGTTCCTGCTGACAAGAATAAGGCACTTGCCCTTGTTCATGAATTTAAACCCGTTTTTGCGAATGAGTCTATTCTGAAAATCGGACAGAACATGAAATTCGATATCCTCATCCTTACCCGATACGACATCGCAATCAAGGGTGACTATTTCGACACCATGGTTGCCCATTATTTGGTACAACCCGATCTGCGCCATAATCTCGATTATCTGAGTGAAATATATCTTGGCTATAAAAAAGTCGCCACCGAAGAGCTGATCGGCAAACGGGGCAAAAACCAGCTAACCATGAGGCAGGTCGATCTGGAGCTAATCAAGGAATATGCCTGCGAGGATGCTGACATCACATTTCAGCTCAAAGAGATATTGGATCTGGAATTAATAAAAGCTGAAGTAAAAAATCTCTTCTCCCAGGTTGAAATGCCTCTGCTAAAAGTGTTGGTTCAGATGGAGATCTCCGGCTTGAAAATTGATCCGAAAGTCCTCGACGATTATGCGGTAATTCTGCGTGAACAAATCGTTGAACTCGAAAACAGCATCATCGAAATGGCCGGCGAACACTTCAATATTTCATCCCCTAAACAGCTGGGATACATTCTGTTCGAAAAGCTAAATCTGGATCCTAAAGCAAAGAAAACAAAGACTAAACAATACTCAACCGGAGAGGAGATCCTGGTTAATCTGCAGGACAAACACCCGATTATTGCCAAAATTCTGGAACACAGGGGGTTGAAAAAACTCCTTTCAACGTATGTGGAGGCACTCCCCAAACTGATTAATCCAAAAACCGGAAAGATACACTCCTCATTCAATCAGACGATTGCAGCTACCGGCCGGTTAAGCTCCACCAATCCCAATCTTCAGAATATCCCCATCAGGGACGAAGCCGGCCGCGAGATTCGCAAGGCATTTATCCCCAGTGATATGGATCATATATTTCTCTCTGCGGATTATTCCCAGATCGAACTCCGGATTATGGCAGCCGTCTCGCACGATAAGGTGATGACCGAAGCATTTCTAAACGGAGAAGATATCCATTCGGCCACGGCTTCCCGGATTTTCGGAGTGCCGATCAACGAAGTCACTTCCGAAATGCGACGGAAAGCAAAAACAGCCAACTTCGGAATCCTCTATGGAATTTCAGCATTTGGCCTCTCACAGCGACTAAATATTCCAAGAGGAGAAGCGAAACAACTTATCGATGACTACTTTGCCAACTTCGCAATGGTCAAGGATTATATGGACAGCCAACTGGTGCTGGCCCGCCAGAGGGGATATGTCGAAACGATAATGGGCCGAAGAAGGTACCTCAGTGATATCAATTCAGCCAATGCCGCAGTGAGGGCCTTTGCTGAACGAAATGCAATCAATGCACCTATCCAGGGTTCCGCCGCCGATATCATTAAAGTGGCTATGATTAATATTAATAAACAGTTTGCCGAGAAGGGACTGCAATCAAAAATGATCCTCCAGGTGCATGACGAATTAAACTTTGATGTTTTAAAAACTGAACTTGACGCAGTAAAAGAAGTTGTCAAAGCAGAGATGGAAAATGCTGTTAAACTGGATGTTCCACTCGAAATAGAAATGGATGCAGCCGAAAACTGGTTACTTGCTCACTGATTCTGAAGCCCGAATTTTACTGTTTTATAACATGAAATTTGGTTGTCGGCTGAAATAAAAAAACGACTATGTTTACAGAACGGATCAGAACGGATTTTACGTATTGGATATATCTACCAACTGTCGTTAAAATCAAGCTCGGATTCAACATAAGTATGGACCATAATTCAAATTATGCATAACACAACAGAACGGTAAAACAGATGTTGTGTTTTTGGATTGAACCCTAATAAACAATGAATATTAAGAATTTTGTTCTTCGGGTGATCAACGGATCAAAGGCCCGAATTTGGATAATGACCTTTGGGGCTCTCCTGTGTCTGGTCGTTATCGGCATCGTTAATACCGTAACAACGACCACCTCAACCGACAGCTATTGTATGTCATGCCATGTTCATCCATGGGCTGAACAGAGCTGGAAGCTCGGCCCGCATCACAACAACCGGACGGGTGTTTCGGTTCATTGCGTTGAATGTCATCTGCCTCCAAAGGGGGAAGGATACCTGCTCGCGAAAGCCAAACATGGAGCCATCGATGTTTATGGGTATCTTTTTAAGGACAGCGCCAAAATAAATTGGGAATCAAAGAAACTTCTTGAAAATGCGAAAGGTTTTACCTACGAAAAATCGTGCATTAAATGTCATTCAAATCTTTTCCCGGTAACCCTATCAGTAAACGGAAGCAATGCCCATCTGGCCTATATCAATGCCAAAGAAGATCCCAAACCCAATTGCATCAACTGCCATTTGAACGTCGGACATTTCGACAAAAATGTCAAACATGAACACGATTCCAATTTTGGAGTCGACGCCGCATTGAGCCAGGAAAAATTCACCAGTGCAACCACGGTAACCAAATTCGAAAACTTCAGCGAAAAAATCCCGGGCTCAACGGTAGCCTTCGATATGGTCGCCATTCCGGAAGGAACCTTTACCATGGGAAGCCCCGCTGATGAACCACTACGGAAACCAGACGAAGGTCCGGTTCACAAGGTAAAAGTATCGAAATTCTGGATGGGCAAAATTGAGGTCTCCTGGAACGAATATCTGGCTTTCTTCCAGGCCACTGCGTCGCAGGGAAGAACCGAAGGACAGGTAATTGTCCATAAGAATGTAGATGCCGTTACCGGTCCTACTCCCCCTTGGGGAGCTCCTGACCAGGGATGGGGAAAAGGATCGCGGCCAGCAATTACCATGTCATGGCGTGCTGCGAATACCTATTGCGAGTGGCTCTCCAAAGTCACCGGCAAAAAGTATCGCCTACCTACCGAAGCTGAATGGGAATATGCCTGTCGTGGAAACACGACTACTCCCTATTTCTTTGAAGGTGATCCTAACAAATTCACCTCAAGAGGTATCTTTAAAAAAATCTTTGGCCCCGATACAACGAATATCAGTTCTCACATTGTATACCAGGTAAACAGCTCTTCCAAAACACAGGATCCTGGTTCAGTAAAGGAAAACCCTTTTGGGTTAAAAAATATGTCCGGAAATATCGCAGAGTTCTGCTCCGATTTTTATTCGCCTGATGCCTACAAAACCGGAACCGGATTAGTGGTCAACCCCAAAGGTCCTGAAACAGGAACAGAACATGTCATCAGGGGCGGATCGTTTAAAAGTGATGCCAAAGATGTGAGAAGTGCTGCAAGAGATTTCACCAAGAGCCAGGCCTGGCTGGTAACTGATCCTCAGATGCCCAAGAGTATCTGGTGGTACTCCGATTGCATCGACAATGGGTTCAGAGTGGTATGTGAGGCGGATAGTATTAAATGAAGGAATGAAAAATGAAAAAATGAAGAATAATATGGAAAACGATTCAAAAAATATCAACAGAAGAAAATTCCTGGGAGCCAGTGTTCTGGCAGGCTTTGGAGTCGCAGGAGCGGGCGCCGTTCTTTCGTCGTGTTCAAAAAAATTAGACAACAGAGCCTTAGGCCTTCCACCCATCCTCAAAGGGGCTCCAAAAGGGAGAAAACTGCGGGCTGGCCTTGTTGGCGTAGGAAACCGGGGAACCGGAGCTGCAATTAATTTCATCAGTGCAGGTCCTGATCTGGAGATCATTGCACTGGCCGATGTGTTTCAGGATAAAATTGACAATTGCCGCAAAAGATTCGAATCGTTCAATCTCCCTATCCCCGCCGAAAACTGCTTCGTAGGTTTTGATGCCTATAAGAAATTAATGGCTATGCCCGAAATTGATGTGGTTATCTGTGCCACGCCCCCGCAATTTCGTCCCGAACATTTTCTGGAGGCGGTCAAAAATAAGAAACATTGCTTTTTGGAAAAACCGGTCTGTGTGGATCCTGTCGGCGCCCGTCTGATGATTGCCACCGCCAAAAAAGCTGAAGCACTTGGACTCTGCGTTGTTACAGGGACACAACGGCGCCATCAGGAAGACTACATCGAAACCTACAAACAGATTGCAAATGGTGCAATCGGTAAACTGACATCGGCAAAAGCATTCTGGAATCAGGAACATGTATGGTTTCGAACCCGCGAAGAAGGGTGGAACGACATGGAGTATATGATCCGGAACTGGAATAACTTCTGCTGGCTCTGTGGAGACCACATTCTGGATACTCACGTACATAATATTGACGTTATCAATTGGTTCATGGGGAAACACCCTGAAAAGGCAATTGGTTATGGTGGTCGGGCACGAAGGGTGACCGGCGATCAGTACGACTTTTTCAGCATCGACTTCGACTACGGCAACGGGGTGAGTTCCCACAGCATGTGCCGTGAGTTAGACAGCTGTGCCAACGGAACCGGAGAATTAATCAATGGTACTGAAGGTTACACCAACTGCATAAATACAATCTGGAACCTGGATGGCAGTGTTAAATGGAAATTTGATTATCCGAAGGACGAAAACGGCAATACGATGAACACGATAAAAATTTCCCCATACGTTCAGGAACATATGCACCTGGTTCATGCAATCAGAACCGGAAATTATGTGAATGAAGCAGAACGAACTGCAATCTCGACACTAACTGCGATCATGGGTCGGACCGCTGCCTATACTGGTCAATTGATCACCTGGGATGCAATAATGAAATCGGATATGGACCTTGGACCGAAAAAAATAGAATTTGGTCCGGTGGATATGGTCTTCGAAACACCGCTCCCTGGAACACCCGCACATATTTAAATATCAAATCTTTAATAACAATTTAAATTAACAAAAATGATTGACAAATCTTCCCGAAGGGATTTTCTGAAACGATCTGCTTCCGTAGCAACCGGAGCATTGATCCTCCCTCAGATTATTCCGTCGTCAGCACTGGGAATGGGGGGCAAACTTCCACCCAGCGACAGGATTGTTATGGGGGCAATCGGAGTCGGATCGCAAGGTAAAAGCAACATGAGAGATTTCCTGAAACTCAATAATCAGGTACAGTTTGTTGCCGTTTGCGACGTGGACACCAATCATTCAGCTAAAGCAAAATCAATTGCCGATGAGGCAAACAATAATAAGGATTGCCGTATCCACAGTGATTACCGCGAATTCCTTGAAAAAGAAAAATTGGATGCCGTTTCAATAGCCCTTCCCGACCACTGGCATGGGCTTATTTATAGTGCTGCAGCAAACAAAAAGTTAGATGTCTACGGCGAAAAACCGATTTGCCGCACCATAAAAGATGGTCAGACCATTATAAAATCAGTTGAAAAGAATAATATTATCTGGCAAACAGGTAGTTGGCAACGGTCAAGACCCAATTTCCACCGGGCTGTTGAACTGGTCAGAAATGGCAGAATCGGCAAAATAATACATATTGAAGTTGGATTACCCAACGGAAACAACGGCATCGGAACCCCTCCGGTCAAAGAGGTACCTGCAGAACTGAACTGGGAGATGTGGCTCGGTCCCGCACTCAAAGTTCCTTACCGGGGTGTAAGTCACTGGGACTGGCGCTGGATTCTTGATTACTCGGGCGGACAGCTAACCGACTGGGCCGGTCACCATATTGATATCGCCAACTGGGGAGCAGAACTCGAACATACAGGGCCCGTTGAGATTTCAGGCGAAGGGGTCTATCCAAGAGATGGCATCTTCAATGTCCCTGTTGAATATGATTTCCTGTGCAAATATGCCAACGGAATCGAAATGCGGGTAGCAAACAGTTCAAGACTAATTCATGGTGGCGGCGCTACCTGGTATGGCGAAAAAGGATGGATCAATGTTGACCGCGGAAGGTTATCGGCCTCCGATCCCAAAATTCTCGAAGAAGTGATTGGGGAGAATGAGATACAAATCTATAAAAGTGACAACCACTGGCAGAACTTTGTCGATTGTGTCCGTTCAAGAAAAGAAACCATTGCACCGATTCAGGTTGCCTATCGCGCCATTTCTGTAGCTTTACTTGGCGAAATCGCCATGACAACCGGCCAGAAAATTCAATGGGATCCCAAAAAAGAGGAGATCATCGGAAATCCGGTCGCAAGCAAATTATTAAGCCGTCCGTATCGTCAACCCTGGAGCTTACCCACCATTTAATTTGAAACCAGAATGAAAAAACAATTTCTGTTAGCATTCGTTTTTGTCGGATTATTAACCGTTTTCAATGCGTGCCAAAAAGGTACAGCATACAAGGCACTGATTGTCACCGGCCAGAATAACCATCTCTGGAAATCCAGTTTCCCAATTCTGGAACAGCTGCTTGAGCAAACAGGTTTGTTCACTGTTGATATTGCAAAATCTCCGGACAAAGGGGGCGATATGAGTATTTTTACTCCCGATTTTTCGAAGTATAATGTGGTCGTAATCGATTATAACGGTGCTTCCTGGTCAGAAAAAACCAAGGTTGCTTTTGTTGATTATGTCAATAATGGCGGCGGTGTGGTTGTCTATCACGCCGGAGATAACACATTTCCGGAATGGAAAGAATATAACCAGATGATCGGTCTTGGAGGCTGGGGAAACCGCACCGAAAAAGACGGTCCGTATATTTACTTTAAACACGATTCATTAATCACAGATACCTCGGCAGGAAGAGGCGGTTCTCACGCCAAAAGGCACGAATTCGAGGTTCGGGCCCGCAACACGGAACATCCCATAACCAAAGGGTTGCCCCAACGTTGGATCCACGGGAAAGATGAACTCTACGCCCAGTTACGCGGACCGGGTAAAAATATGGAGATTCTCGCTACTGCTTACTCAGATACCGCCGGCGGTACAGGTCGCGACGAACCAATGCTGATGGCGATAAGCTACGGGAAAGGAAGGATTTTCCATACCACGTTAGGTCATCCCGATAAAGACGGTGGACCTGCCTTAGAGTGCGTTGGTTTTATTGCAACCTTTCAGCGTGGCGCCGAATGGGCAGCATCCGGAAAAGTGACCCAAAAAATTCCATACGATTTCCCAACGGCAGCAGGCTCTTCGTTAAGACCAGATTTTAAAGAACTCACTCTCGCCGACGACCTGTCCAAAATAGCTCAATACGATATTTCTAAAAGTACCAGGTATTTATCCGACTTGCAAAGCCGTATCCGCTACGAGGCAAAAACTCCGGCAGATTATCTGGGATTTGAAAAAGAGATGATCAAAATACTTGAAAGTAAAGAAGCTACTGATGACGGTAAAAAACTACTCCTTCGCGAAATCAGTTGGATGGGCTCAGAGTTAAGTATCCCTGTTATCAGAGAACTCGCTAAAAACGACAACCTGAAAGATGTGGCCGAATATGCGCTGGCCCGTCTGCAACCCGCAAAATAGGTTCTAAATTATCCGCATTGGCGGAGTTAATGGTCCTTCTTTTAATTTGCTCTTTGTCGTCTGGTATTGGTAATATGACAATTGCATATAAAGCATCAGGCAACTGGCTGCTGGCAGAACTTTCCCGGAATAAAATCATCTTTCCCAGTTCATGGTTAAGATTAAATGACACTCCGTAAAGAGAAATCAAGCTGGCCGCCAGTTGCCAGAAGCCAACAGCGAATCATTAGTAAGCCAGTCGTTTTACCCAAAACAGATCTAAATAGCCGCTTTTACCTCCAAAACCAAATAAAATGACCAAACTAAACAGACGGAATTTTATTAAACTCACCTCTGCAATCGGTGCCGGTGTAATTGCCGTTCCAACAATTATTTCGGCCTGCGCCCGCGGGAAAAACGGTCATGTAGCACCCTCCGACCGGGTTAACCTGATGTTTATCGGTTCAGGAAATCAGGCCATGAATGACATCCGCGATTTTATAGGTGACAAGCGGGTTCAAATAACGGGAATCTGTGATCTAAACAAGCAAAGTATCGGATACTGGGACGGTAAATTGGGTGGCAGAGATGTTGGAATTAACCTGGTCAATAGATATTATTCGGAACTTACGGGCAAAAAGTACAGCGCCTGCCAGGGATTTGAAGATTTCAGGGAGGTTATTGCACGAAAAGATGTGGATGCTGTTGAAGTCGTGGTCCCGGATCATTGGCATTCAATTCCTGTATTGATGGCAGCAAAAGCCGGAAAAGATATCTATTGTCAGAAACCACTTGCCTTAACCATTCCCGAAGGGAGAGCAATGGCCAATGCCGCAAAGAAATACGGAGTTATCTTTCAGACCGGAAGCCAACAACGCTCTGACGAAAATTTCCGGCACGTCTGCGAGATCGTGAGAAATGGCAGAATCGGTCAGCTGCAAACAGTCGAGTGCGGCCTTCCCTCCGGAACTCCCGACTACGGGAAAACAGGTCACCTCACCCAAACTATCCCGGTTCCTGAAGGTTTCGATTATAATACATGGCTCGGACCAGCACCCGATGCACCTTATTGTCCGGCACGTACCCATGTCAACTTTCGCTGGGTACTCGATTATTCAGGAGGTCAGGTTACCGACTGGGGCGGACATCATCCCGATATCGCCCAGTGGGGAATGGGAACCGAACTTACAGGTCCCGTAAAGATCCTGAATGCCAAAGCAGAATGGGCTGTTCATCCAATCTGGAATACAGCCGCAGAATATTACTTCGAGTGCCTTTATGCCAATGGAGTCAAACTCATTATTTCGAATAAGCTTCGGGGCGGGGTCACCTTCCGCGGTACTGAAGGCTCGGCATGGGCAAACCGCGGAAAGGACCGTTACGAGATTCTCCCTGAAAATCTAAAAGACACTGTCATCAAACCTTCAGAAATAAATCTGTACAAAAGCGACCACCATTTCAGGAACTTCATCGACTGCGTCTACTCCCGCAAAGAGACGATTGCTCCTGCCGAGATCGGACACCGCTCCATTACCATGTCGCATCTGGGCAATATCGCCATGAAACTGCAGCAGGATCTCGACTGGAATCCGGAAACGGAACAATTTATCAACAACCCGGTGGCAAATGGTATGTTACACAGGAAAATGAGAGAGCCATGGGCATCAATATACAAAGATCTTCTGGTTTAAATGATTTATTAAAAATAACTTATGCTATCAATCGTTATCCCCATTTACAATGAAGAAGGATTGATCGGCGATCTGGTCAAACGAACAGTTTCAGCACTGGAAGCGTTCGTTACCGATTTTGAAATCCTGTTTGTGGATGATGGCAGCGAGGACCAAAGTCTTCAAAAGCTGCTTAACTGGCAAAAAACATATCCCTGCATTAAGGTCCTGTCACTTTCCAAGAATTTCGGGCACCAGGCCGCTTTTACTGCCGGAATGGAACACGCTTCGGGTGAGGTGGTCGGAATGATGGATGGCGACCTGCAGGATCCTCCGGAACTGTTCAAAGAGATGTACCGCAAAATAAAGGAGGAAAATTTCGATATAATTAGCGGTAAACGAAGCGGAAGAAAAGGTAAAAACAGCCGCAATTTCTATACTTTTCTGTTCCATCTGATATTTAAAAATATTGCAGCCGTCCAGAACATGGAAAATACGGGAAATTTTTCCATGATGAAACGGGAGGCCGTGGATGCCTTACTGAAAATGAAAGAGAAGGTGCGCTATTTGCCGGGGCTGCGTGCATTTATTGGATTCAAACAAGGATTTGTCGATTATATCCGGGAGGAACGAATGGAAGGCGATCCTAAAATGAGCCTCTCCAAACTCTTCATCCTGGCAACTGATGCTATTTTCTCTTTTTCCAGATTGCCAATCCGGATGACATTGACCCTGGGATTAATCGGGACCATTGTATTTATGTTTGCAGGAATCTATGTGCTGATTGCCAAAATGTTTGGTTTTGCAATTATTGGGTGGTCTTCCACATTGCTGAGTATCTATTTCCTCGGATCAATCCAGCTGGTTTCGCTGGGCGTAGTGGGTGAATATGTTTACCGGATTTACAAGGAATCCCAAAACAGACCCCTCTATTTCGTGAAGAAATTCTATGATGGGAATCCTTTAAAATAAACTTATACTCGTTTCTTATGAACCAAAGGTGCTATCCGTCAGCTGACGGATTAATGTCCCCCAATCGCAATTGGGGGTTAAAAAACAGAAAAAAACCGCAACCCTGAAACGGATTGAATATTTATTAAATCATTCATATTAGGCATGTTGAATATCATTCTTTTTATTTCCGTTTGGCAAAATATTCCATACAAGTTTTTTATTCAATAATTGTACGAATGAAACCCTCATGAACTGTCGTTCACAAAAAAGAATGAATAAAATCTATGAGGGTTCCGCGAGAATCAAGAATCTATAATTAAGTAAGTTAATCTAAATTTATTCGAGTGAAATCGAGTCAACTGAAATATCTGTTCATTGGTATTGCCACCCTCCTGCTTCTTTTCATGCTCAGAGGTGGCCGGGATGCGGGTATCTCGGGCGATGAATACTTCCATTATGACCAATCGGTATCTGTCTACAAATACCTTGCTTCCCTGGGAAAAGATACATCGGCCCTCAACACACCAACCACACACCTCAAATACTACGGACAATCATTCGATAACCTGACCACCATTTTAATCAAATGGTTCAAGATCGACGATATCTATCTCTTCCGCCATTTGACCTGTTCATTAGCAGGTTGGTCGACGATTATAGTTACTGCTCTTTTTGCAATCTGGCTTGCCGGATACGGCGCCGGAATCGTGGTGCTTTTGTTGTTTGCCCTCTCTCCCACTTTCCTTGGTCATGCCCAAAACAATCTGAAAGATATCCCGTTTGCACTGAGTTATATTACTGCTATCTTCTTCATAATAAGGTTCTTTCTCAACGAAAATAAAACAAAGGTTTACGATGCAATTTTGCTGACTACCAGTATCGCCTTTTCAATAAGCATCCGGTCAGGTGGCTTAATTTTGATCTGCTATCTCTTCCTGTTTTTTTTCCTGTATTACCTTTACAAATATCAGACCGACCACCAAATTGATGTCCCATTAATCAGAAGAAAGTTCTTCACAACGCTCGTGATTTCACTGGCGGCACTGGTTTTAAGTCTCGTGTTATGGCCCTATGGCCTGACAGATCCGTTTCATAATGTTTGGAAATCGTATCAGGTAATGTCGCAGTTTCCCACCACAATCCGACAACTCTTCGAAGGAAAAATGGAGTGGTCAGACCTGATGCCGTGGTACTATTTGCCAAAATATATGGTGATCACAATTCCGCTGATCGTCTTTGGTGGACTGACAGCCTTTGGGATACTTTCGAAAAATATTCTGAATAAAAAAAATCTTTTACCGTATGGATTCATCCTCTTTTCCGTTCTGTTTCCAGTTGTGTTTGTAATCTACCAAAAATCAAATCTCTACGGCTCCTGGAGACATTTTTTATTTGTCTACCCCTCAATAATCCTGTTGTCAGCAATCGGCCTTTTAAATCTGTTTACCTTTTTAAAAAACAAATACCTAACGTTGGTGCTTCTCCTGTTCTCTCTTGGTCTGGCCATTCACCCGCTCAGATTCATGATCCGGAACCACCCATTTTACTACCTCTATTATAATCAACTGGTCGGCGGTCTTCATGGAGCTTTTGGAAAATATGAAACAGATTACTATTATCACACCATAAGAGAAGGGTCAGATTGGCTTAATAATTATCTGAATATCAATAAACAGGAAGAACCGCTACGTATCGCATCCAATTTTTCCGTTAATTGGTACTTCCGGAATAAAAAAAATATTCAAACCTTTTATTGCCAATATGATGAAAGAAGCCAGAGCGACTGGGATTATATGATCGTTTCGAACAGTTATATTCCTGCGAATCAGCTTCAAAACGGGACGTGGCCCCCCGGAAATGCGATTCATGTGATTTATGCCGATAAGGTGCCTGTTTGTGCAGTGCTAAAACGGGAGACAAAACTCGATCTTCAGGGTTATGAGGCTTTATTAAGCCGGAATCCGGCAAAAGCATCGCAAAATTTTGCAGATGCCCTCAAAATAAATGCACAGGATGAATTAATCTTTTATAATTTTGCCACAGCATTGGTTACAGAAGGGAAAATTGACAGTGCACGAATTGTACTTCAGTCAGCCTTGAAAATCAATCCGGGCTATGAGCCTGTTTTAATGTATCTTGGAAATATTGCGGTCGCACAAAACAATCAGCAGGAAGCGATAAGTTATTATAAAACACTCATCGGTTACAATCGTAAATATTATGAGGCGTATGTTGAACTTTCTAAATTAATGATGAATCGTGATTTACCTAAAGCAAGGGGTTTGCTGAAAACCTGCTTAACGTTGAATCCGCGGTATAAACCAGCAATTATGTCTCTTGCTAATTCGTACCGTAAGACAGATCCCGGGATCGCTAAAAAATATGATAATCTTGCAAATTCGTATAAATAGTAAATTTTAATAATGAGAGTATGAAAAAGACAATTCTGATGTTCTGTATGGCAGGAATATTGTTCCTGGGTAGTTTAGGTTTAGCGCTTGCACAGGCTACGCCGGCAGCAAAAAAAGATTCAGTCAATGCA
>TBL_comb47_HYPODRAFT_10003844_pt1 | contig 17575 bp, 16 predicted proteins | sample TroBogypolimnion_40_FD_10682 | JGI IMG/M metagenome (IMG submission 10682)
GGCCGGCGCCCGGTTCCTGGGCCTGGAGCCCCCGCCGGACCCGGCGGCGGTCCTGGCCTTCCTGGCCGCCCGCACCCCGTGCCCCGGGCTGGTCAGCGGCGTGCTGCGGCTGGTGGCGGTGGACCGGACCCTGCGGGCGACGGCCGGCCCGTGGGGCCCCGCGCGCCCGGAACGGATCGTCCTGGGCCTGGCCCGGGAGACCCGGCGCTTCAGCGAAAGCCCGCTCAACCGCTTCAAGACCCTCTCCTACCTGGAGAACAAGCTGCTGGCCGGGGAGGCCGGACGGCGCGGCCTGTTCGAAGTCGTCGCCCTCAACGAGGCGGGACGGCTCACCGACGGCTCGCGCACCAGCCTGTTCCTGGCCCTGGACGGCCTGCTCCTCACCCCGCCGGCGGCGGACGGGGCGCTGCCTGGGGTGGCCCGGCGCTGCCTGCTGGAGGCCGGACTGGCCCGGGAATCCCCGCTCACCCCCCGGGACCTGGCCCGGGCCGAAGCGGTCCTGCTCACCAACGCCCTGCAGGGGGCGGTGCCGGTGCACGGCCTGGAAGGGCCGGGCGGCGGGCCCCTGGATCCGGACCACGGGCTCCTGGCGCGGGCGGCCGCCCTGCTTGCGTAGCGGGGAAATGCGTGACAGGGTAGGAAGTCCGCGCGGAAATCCAAGGCGCGCAGCGCAGGGAGGGCACGACCCATGGGCGATCTGCTGTTCTGGCACCGGCTTCAGTTCGGGTTCACCTCGACCTTCCACTACATCTTCCCGCAGCTGACCATGGGCCTGGCCCTGATCATCGTGGTGCTCAAGGGGCTGGGACTGGCCCGGGGCGACGAGCGGTTCGACACCGCGGCCCGCTTCTGGATCCGGATCTTCGGGCTGAGCTTCGCGGTGGGCGTGGTGACCGGGATCCCGCTGGAATTCCAGTTCGGCACCAACTGGGCCCGGTTCTCCGCCCACGCCGGCGGGGTCATCGGCCAGACCCTGGGCATGGAGGGCATGTTCGCGTTCTTCCTGGAGAGCACCTTCCTCGGCCTGCTGGTCTGGGGCGAGCGCAAGCTGGGCCGCAGGGGCCACTTCCTGGCGGCCCTGGCGCTGTTCGCGGGCAGCTGGCTCTCGGGCTACTTCATCATCGCCACCAACGCCTTCATGCAGCACCCGGTGGGCTACCTCACCGCCGCCGACGGCAGCCTGCAGCTGGCCGATTTCTGGGTCTTCCTGCTCAACCCTTGGGCGATCGTCCAGTACTGCCACAACATGATGGGCGCGACGGTGACCGGCGCGTTCGCCGTGGCGGCGGTGGGCGCCTTCTGGACCCTGCGCGGGGTCCACCCGGAGACGGCCGCGCTGAACCTCCGGACCGGCGTCATCGTCGGGCTCCTGGCCAGCCTCCTGGTGGCCTTCCCCACCGGGGACCTGGCCGGCAAGCGCGTGGCGAAGCACCAGCAGCCGACCCTGGCGGCCATGGAAGGCCGCTGGCAAAGCGGGCCCTACGCCGAGCTGAACCTCATCGGCCAGCCCAACGTGGAGGGCCGCAAGCTGGACAACCCGGTGCGCCTGCCCGGGCTGCTGAGCTTCATCGCCCACGGCTCCTTCTCCAGCGACGTGAAGGGGCTGGACGAGTTCCCCCCGGACCAGTGGCCCAACAACCTGGAGCTGCTGTACTACGGCTTCCACATCATGGTCGGGCTGGGCACGCTGTTCATCGGCCTCATGGGCCTGGCCGCGCTCTGCCTGCCCGGGGGGAGGCTGCAGCGCACCCGGCCCCTGCTCTGGGCGCTGATGCTGGCCTTCCCGTTCCCCTTCATCGCCAATTCCGCCGGGTGGATGGTGGCCGAGGTGGGCCGCCAGCCCTGGCTGGTGTACGGGCTGATGCGCACCTCGGCGGGGACCTCGCACCTGGTCCATCCCGGCCAGACGGTGTTCACCACGCTCGGTTTCGCCGGGCTCTACTTCGTGCTGGGCCTGCTGTTCCTGTTCCTGGTGGGCCGGGAAGTCAACCACGGCCCGGTCGGCCACGCCTAGGAGATAGCCATGGAAATGCTCTGGTTCTGGCTGGTTTCCGTCATGGTCGCGATCTACGCGGTCATGGACGGCTTCGATTTCGGGGCCGGCGTCCTGCACCTGTTCGTGGCCCGCACCGAGTCCGAGCGGCGCGAAGTGCTGGCGGCCATCGGGCCGCTGTGGGACGGCAACGAGGTCTGGCTGCTGGCGGCGGGCGGGGCGATGTTCCTGGCCTTCCCCAAGCTGCTGGCCGCGGGCTTCTCCGGGTTCTACCTGGCCATGTTCATGGTGATCTGGTCGCTGGCCCTGCGCGGCATCGCCATCGAGTTCCGCTCCCACGTGAAGGACGCGATGTGGCGCTCGTTCTGGGACCTGGTGTTCGCGGTGGCCAGCACCCTGCTGCCCGTCCTGCTGGGCGCCGCCCTGGGCAACGTGGTGCGGGGCGTGCCGCTGGACGCCACCGGCTACTTCACGATCCCCCTGTTCACCACCTTCGGGGTGGGCAACCCGGTGGGCATCCTGGACTGGTACACCGTGCTGATGGGGGTCCTGGTGCTGGCCACCCTCACCGCCCACGGCGCCCTGTTCCTGGCCTGGAAGACCACCGGCGAGCTGCACCGGCGCTGTGTCCGCGCCGCCCGGACGCTGTGGCCGGCGGTGGCGGTGCTGGCGCTCCTGGCCACCGGGGCCACGGCGGCGGTGAACCCGGCGGTCTACCGCAACCTGCCCCACGCGCCTCTGGCCTGGGTCGGGCTCGCCCTGTTCCTGGGCGGCCTGGCCACGGTGTTCGCGGGCCTCGCCGGGCGGCGGCCGCTGGTGCCCTTCCTGGGCTCCGGCGCCTTCATCGTCGGCATCCTGGCCGCCACCGCGGCCTGCGTCTGGCCGGTGATGCTGCCTTCGACCCTGGACCCGGCCGCCAGCCTCACGGCCTACAACGCCAGCGCCGGGGCCGGCGGCCTCAGGGCCGGGCTGGTGTGGTGGTTCATCGGCTTCCCCATCGCCCTGGCCTACTTCGCCTGCCTGTTCTGGCTGCACCGGGGCAAGGTGAGCGCGCCGGAGGAAGGACAGGGCTACTGAATCTCCTTCGCCCCGATCCTTGCGGCCAGGGCTTCCAGCGCCATCCGCAACCGGCGCAGCCGCGCCTTGGTGGGCCGGATCCCCTTCTCCCACCACAGGCCCTTGACCTCCAGGACGCCCCGGTCCCGGTGGAACTTGGGGTCCAGCCGCCCCACCAGGGCGTCGCCCTCCAGGATCGGCAGGACGTAGTAGCCATACTGGCGCTTGGCTTCGGGCAAGAAGGCCTCGAACCGGTAGTCGAAGCCGAACAGGCCCAGGGCCCGCTCCCGGTCCCGGACGATCGGGTCGAAGGGGCACAGGATCACCGTCCGGTCTCCGGGTTCCGGCAGCGCGGCCAGGCGCTCCCGCCAGTCCGGGACGGCGAACCGGGCCCGGACCGGCCCCCCGTCCGGGGCCTCCAGCTCCACCCGCTCGATGGTCCCCGCGGCCTGGGCGGCCGCGCACCAGCGCCCGGCCTCGGCCAGATCCACGGCGTTCCAGTAGGCGGCCAGCTCCCTGGGGGTGGCCACCCCCAGCCGCTCCAGCGCGGTGGCGCAGGCCCATTCCAGGTGCGCTTCCGGCTCCGGCGCGGCCAGGGCGTGGGCCTCGGGGAACACCCGCTCGGCCAGGTCGTAGATCTTGTGGAAGTGCTTGCGCCCGGCCACCGCCAGCCGGCCGGTGTGCCAGAGGAATTCCAGCGCGGCCTTCTGCGGCTTCCAGCCCCACCATCCGGGCGCGCCTTCGCGCACGTGCTCGAAATCGGCGCTGCAGAGCGGGCCCTCGGCCCGGATCCGCTCCAGCACCAGCGCCAGCAGCGGCTCCACCTGGTCGCCCACCCGCTCCCGCCACCAGGCGCTGGCCAGGTAGCGGGTCCGGCTCCGGGGGAAGCGCAGGTGCCAGTGGGGATACCACTGGAGCGGGATGGCCGCGGCGTCGTGGGTCCAGTGCTCGAACAGCCGGCGCCCGGCCAGGAGCGCCTCCAGCTGGGCCGGTTCGTAGCCGGGGATGCGGCAGCCCAGGATGAGGTGGTGGGCCCGCTCCACCACGTTGATGGAGTCCAGCTGCACGTAGCCCAGCTGCTGGATCAGGCCCTCCAGCCCGCCCGCCGGGGGCGGGCCCAGCAGGGCCTGGCCGGCCAGCAGCAGGCGGCGGCCCTGGGTGACGGTGAGGCTGGGAACCGGATGGGGCATCAATCTCTCCTGGATGCATTCCCTTGTAGACTAGCCTCTGGAGGGCGACCTTGCCTGGACATCTCATTCTGGTGCCAACCCCGCTGGGCAACCTCGGCGATATGACCCACCGGGCCGTGGCGGCCCTGGAGGGCTGCGACCTGGTGGCCTGCGAAGACACCCGGCGAACCGGCGGGCTGCTGTCCCACCTGGGCATCACCAAACCGCTCCAGCGGTTCGACGACCACGCCAGCCTGGAGGCCGCCGAGCGGGTCGCCCAGGCCCTGGCCGGGGGCCAGACCGTGGCCTACTGCTCCGACGCCGGCCTGCCGGGGATCAACGATCCCGGCTTCGAGCTGGCCCGGCTGGCCCGGGAGGCGGGGGTCAAGGTGACGGTCCTGCCCGGCCCGTCGGCCGTGACCCTGGCGGTGGTGGCCTCCGGGCTGCCCAGCCACGCCTTCAGTTTCTGGGGCTACCTGCCGTCCCGCAGCGAGCCGCGCAAGACCTTCCTGCGCAAGCTGGGGACCCAGGAGGAGACGGTGGTGGTGTTCGAGACGCCGCACCGGATCCACGAAACCCTGTCGGAAATGGCGGAGATCCTGCCGGACCGGGAGATCGCCCTGGGCCGGGAGCTGACCAAGCTGCACGAAACCTGGTACCGGGGCACCCCGTCCGGGGTGGCCGGGCTGCTGGGGAGCGAGAACCGGGGCGAGATGGTGCTGGTGATCGCCGGCGCCGACGCCAAGCGCACCGTCACCGAGGCGCCGGCGGACTTCGACGGGGAGGCGCTGCCGCCCTGGGCCCTGCGCTACCTGGACGCGGCGCGGGAAGGCGGCATGACCCTCCGGGAGGCGGTGAAGCCGCTGGCCCGGCACCTGGGGGTGGCGGCCAGCGAGCTGTACCGGATGGCCGTGGCGGCCCGTTGATCGGGCGCAGGCAAGAAGTGGCAGTGAAAATCTACGGATTGTGGTTGTTCCAGCACATCGAGGGTATGCTTTCTAAAGTTTGATACTCTAATACCCTTGAGCAGGAATCGTTCCGTTTGGATCGAACCCTGAATTCGGAGCGCGGACTCCACCCACCCGTCATTTGTCCCCAAGAAAAAACCTATGACCGGTCCCGATACAAAGAACGTCCAAACCTACACCAGCGGCCCCCTGCGGCTGGTCATCTGCAAGCGCGATCCGGTGCCGGCCAAGGCCATGCCGTCCAACGAATCGTGGACGCTGCTGCTGCCGGGAAGCCCGATCCGGGTCTGCACCGGCGAGGACACGGAAGAAGGCGTCATCCCCCGGGGCAGCCTGGCGCTCCTGATGCCCGGGTTCGGCCACAGCTTCAAGCGGCACCACCCCGACACCCCGTTCGGCTTCACCGCGCTGCAGATGGACGGGCCGTTCCCCGAGCCCCTGGTGTCCGTGCTCCAGCACCCGCCCCGCAAGTGGCAGGAGGCCAGCTACGCGGTGCTGCGCAGCCAGAGCCTCAAGCAGCTGTTCGGCATCTTCACCCAGGAGATCGCCAACCCCGACGGCCTGCAGCTCATGACCCGGGAGCTGTTCCTGATCCTGCTGGGCGCCGAGCTCACCCGGCTGTGCGAAAAGGAGGACCGCGCGCGGTTCCCCTACCGCCTGAGCCGCAGCACCCTGCAGGTGGTGCTGGACCACATGGAGGCCCACCTGGGCGCGCCCAACAGCGTGCCGGAGATGGCCAAGCTGGCCCGCTGCACCCCGGACCACTTCATCCGGCTGTTCCGCGAAGCCACCAGCACGACCCCCCACCAGTACCTGATCGAGCGCCGGCTGCAGCGGGCGGTCCAGCTCCTGTCCGACGGCGAGCGGCCGCTGGACGTGGCCGAATCCCTGGGCTTCTACGACGCTTCGGCGTTCACCCGCGCCTTCAAGCGCCGGTTCAACGTGCCGCCCAGCAAGTACGCCCAGGAAGCCTACGACCGCCAGTTCAAGAAGAACTGACTGGCTGTTCCGGTTGGCCTTCTGCTCCGCCGGCCCGCAAGGGGCCGGGCGGATGTAGACTGATACCTTGTCCTGAAAGGCTCCGCCATGCCCGAAACCGCCATCACCTTCGACGACGTGCTGCTCGTCCCCGCCTACAACCACCATGAATCCAGGCGGATCGTCGATATCGGCATGACCGACAAGACCGGCAAGCTGACCCTGCAGCTGCCGGTGATGACCGCCAATATGGACACCATCACCGAGGACGGCATGGCCGATTTCATCTCGGACAAGGGCGGGATCGGGATCCTGCACCGGTTCTGCTCCATCGCGGAGAACGTGGAGATGTTCAAGAGATGCAAAGGCGCGACCTTCGTTTCGGTGGGCACGTCCGAGAAGGAGATGGAGCGGGTGGAGGCGCTGAAGGGGGCCGGCGCCCAGTACTTCTGCGTGGACGTGGCCCACGGCCACGCCAAGTACGTGGGCAAGATGATCAAGCGCATGCGCCAGATGCTTCCCAACGAGTGCATCATGGCGGGCAACGTGGCCACCTACGCCGGCGCCGACTACCTGGCTTCGGTCAGGGCCGACATCGTGAAGGTGGGCATCGGCCCGGGCAGCGTCTGCACCACCCGGATCAAGACCGGCTTCGGGGTGCCGCAGCTCACCGCCATCCAGGAGTGCGCCCGGGCCGACCGCTCGATCGTGGCCGACGGCGGCATCCGCTATGCCGGGGACATCGTCAAGGCCCTGGCCTTCGGCGCCGACTTCGTCATGATCGGCGGGATGCTGGCCGGCACCCGGCCCACCCCGGGCGAACCGGTGCTCAACAAGAAGGGCGAGCCCACCCACAAGGTCTACCGGGGCATGGCCAGCCGCGAGGCCGCCGACGACCACCTGGGCGGGCTGACCGGCTGGAAGACCGCCGAGGGCGTGGCCACCACGGTGCCGTACCGGGAGGACGAGGACGAGATCATCGCCGACATCGTCGGCGGGCTGCGCTCCGGGCTGACCTACGCCGGGGCCAACACCATCCGCGAACTGCAGCGCAAGCTCAACTACATCCTGGTCTCTCCGGCGGCCCGGGTGGAGAGCCTGCCGCACCGGCTGCTTCAGTAAACAGCTGATTTATTACCTCCTGCGCCACCCTCAGCCCGAACAGGGCGGGGAGGTAGGAGATGGTGCCGATGGGCGTGCGCGGCCGGCCTTCGCCCTGGTGCTCGCCGGCGTCCCGGGGATCGTGGGGCAGGATGTTCCGGGCCGGCTCGATGGAATAGACGCACCGGATCCCGGTGCGGATGTCCCGGCGGTGCAGCCGCTGGCGCCCCACCCGGGCCAGGGGGCAGATCCGGGTCTCGTCCAGGTCGCCGCACAGCACCTGGGCCGCGTCCATGCGCCCGCCGGCGCCCATGCTGGAGACCACGGGCAGGCCGAGGCCGACGCACGCCTCCAGCAGCAGCACCTTGGAGGAGAGGGAGTCGATGGCGTCCACCACCACGTCCACCCCCGGTTCCAGGAGGCCCCGCACGGTCTCCTCGTTGATGAAGACCTGGCGGGCGTCCACCTGGCAGTCCGGGTTGATGTCCAGCACCCGGGCGGCGGCCAGCTCCACCTTGGGCCGGCCGAGCGTGGAGTGGGTGGCGAACAGCTGGCGGTTGATGTTGGTGGGGTTGGTGCAGTCGTAGTCCACCAGGCGCAGCCCGCCCACGCCGGTCCGGGCCAGGGCCTCCACCGCGAACGAACCCACCCCGCCCAGGCCGAACACGGCCACCCTGGCCGCGCGCAGGCGCTCCAGCCGTTCGGGTCCCAGCAGCTGTTCGGTGCGCGCGAACCATCTCATGGCATGAGTCTCCGGAACAGCTGGCGCGCGTTCCGCCCGGCCTGGGCGGCCAGCTCCGGCCCCGCCGAGCGTTCCCGGGCCGCGGCCGCGGCCACCCCCGGAAGGTCGGCCGGTTCGCTCCCGTCCCCGCCCCATGGGGCGTCGGTCTCGAACAGGAGCCGGTCCGCGGCCGTCGCGGCCAGGGCCCGGAGGCCCCGGCGGGGGCCGAAGGACAGGTGCAGGCCCAGCCGCTGAAGCTCCGCCGCCGTCTCCCCGGACCCGGAGAAGGCGTGGACCATGGCGCCGGCGGGGGGCAGCCCGGTGGCGCGCAGGAGGGTCACCAGGCGGCCATGGCCAGCGGGAGGTCCAGTTCGATCGCCAGCCGCAGCTGCGCCTGGAAGGCCGCCTCCTGGACGGCGCGGCCGGGCCGGCCTTCGGCGAAATCCAGCCCGCATTCGCCGATCCCCGCCCCGGAGGCGAGGACCCGCTCCCGCAGGCGCCCCAGCCAGTCCGGCCCGGCCGCTTCGGCGTACCACGGGTGCAGGCCCAGCATGGGCAGGACGGGGGGATGGTCCCGGGCCAGTTCCAGCACCCGGTCCCAGTCCGCCTCCCGGGTGCCGCAGCAGACCAGGTGCCCCACCCCGGCCGCCTGGGCCCGGGCCAGCACCTCCGGAACCCGGCCGGTGAAGCGGAGATCCTGGAGGTGGCAGTGGCTGTCGACTTGGGCGGCGATCATGACCACCAGTCTAGCCAACGCTGAAGCGGGGCCTAGAAAGGTTTGCGCGGCGGAGGCTGGCCGGGGCCCACCCGGCCCTTCTGGACGTCGGCCAGGTAGAAGTTCTCCCTGGGGACGGGGGCGCCGGCCAGACGGCGCAGGATGGCCAGCTGGCCCACGTGGGTCATGGCGTCCGCCAGGGGGCCCTGGAGCAGGCGGGTGCCTTCGGCCTGGAGCGGCGTGGCCGATGCGAGCAGCTGGTCCAGCCGCTCCAGCCCCCGGTGGAACCGCTGCACCTGTCTGCCCCAGTCCTCCGGGGCGTCGGGCTTCCAGCGTTCCTGCCCCTCGGCCATGGACAGCGCCCACTCCAGGAGGTCCCCCATGTGGGTGAGGATCACCAGGGCCGTCCGGCCTCCTCCGGAATCGAAGCGGGGGAAAAGCTCGGGGGCGCCGTCCAGGCAACGGACCGCCCGGTAGGCGAGGGTGGCCAGGAAGTGGCGGAGGAGTTCGCGTTCGGCCATCGATGTTTCTGCCATGGGGTCACCTGGGAAGCGGGCGGCCTTCATTCGGGTCGCCCAGGAGTACGTTAATTATTTTATAAACCCAGGTCAATGCCCGGTCAGGCCGGCGGCGCGGTCTGGCCTTCGCGCCAGTGCTTCCGGCAGAGGGAGATGTAGGTGTCGTTGCCGCCGATCAGGACCTGGGGGCCTTCGAAGGTGATCCGGCCGTTCACCAGGCGGGCGTTCATGGTCGCCTTCTTTCCGCACCAGCAGATGGTCTTGATCTCCTCGATGGTGTCGGCCAGGGCCATGAGGCTGGCGGAGCCCGGGAACAGCTGGCCACGGAAATCGGCCCTGAGGCCGAAGCAGAGCACGGGGATGCCCCGGACATCGGCCAGTTCGCACAGCTGGCCGATCTGGTCCGGGGTGAGGAACTGGGCCTCGTCCACCAGGATGCAGTCGGGTTTCAGGGTGCCGGCGGCCTCCCGGTCCCGGACCAGGTCCCGCATGTCGGTGTCCGGGAACACCAGGGCGTCCACCTTCGCTTCCAGCCCCACCCGGGCCCGGATGAAGTCCTGCCCGTCCCGGTCGTCCGTGGCCGGCTTGAGCAGCAGGGTGGCCTGGTGCCGTTCATGGTAGTTGTGCCGCACCTGGAGGATCTGGGTGGACTTGCCGGCGTTCATCGCCGCGTAGCGGAAAAAGACCTTGGCCATTCAAATCCCTCTGGGGCCAGAGCCGGGCGAACGGCCCGGGGTCCGGCATTCCATAGTAGAACCAGGCGAAGGCCGAAGGGATGGCCAGCACGGCCCCTTCGGTGTGGGAAATGTGGTCGCCCGCCCGGCCGATGGGCAGCGGAAAGAGGATGCGGGCGGGATCGCCGCCGGCCCGGAGGATGGCCTGACCCAGGCCGTCGAGGGTGACGAGGGTGTTGGCATAGGGGATGTTGTCGTCATCGGGGCTGTGCCGGAAGAGGATCGGCCGGGTGGGGGCCCAGCCCGAATCCAGGTCGTTTTCCGCCAGGAGCGCGCGGACGTCGCTGGCGGGGTAGGCGGGATCGAGCAGCTCCCGGGCCAGCCAGGGGGGATCGAACATCCGGCGCAGGGAGATCGCGTCGGGCGCCATGCCCAGGCGCCGGCCCACTTCGTCGTCCACCTCCAGCCCGTCCTGGGCGCCGTCGGTCCAGCTCAGGATGTCGCCGTCGGGCCCGGCCGCCAGCAGGACCGGGGCGAAGACCTCCAGGGGGTCCAGCCGGGGGCCGCAGACCGAGTGGTAGCCCCGGACGAAATAGGGCAGGTAGTAGGACCTGGGGTAGAGCTCGAGGGGATCGATGAAGGTCGCGCGCATGGCGCCGGAGAGATCGAAGGGGCCGGCCATGCAGGCCGATCCGGTGAGGGCCTGGGGGCCGGGACGGGCTTCCAGCTCCTTCACCGCGGCCAGGGTGGCGTAGCCGCCCTCCGAATAGCCCATCAGGAAGAGCCGGCCATCCCAGGCGCAGGGGTGGCCCGCCAGGCAGGGAGCGTCGGCGAACGCCCGCAGGGCCGCCGGAATGCCGTCCACCACCGCATGGGCGAGGGACTCGGCATGGCAGTAGGGATGGAAGGCGGCGGCGTCGGCCCCGGCGCCGGGCAGGTCGGGCATGGCCACGGCGAACCCGAACCAGGCCGCGGCGGCGGCCCCCAGCATCCACTCCTGGCCGCCGAAGGCGGAGGGCACGGCGTCCTTCTTCAGCTCGGTGCCGTGGGCGTACACCACCAGGGCCATCGGGGCGCCATCGGGCTGCCGCCAGGCCGGCGGGAAGAAGATCCGCCCGCTCAGCGTCACCGGCAGGCTGAGCGGCCGGCCCTGGGGGTCCAGCACCGGATGGCCGGCGGCGTCGTAGGCCGGCTTGCGCGCGGGGTAGACCAGGGGGCTGGAGCGGACGGTCCAGTCGGGCAGGGCGGGGCTTTGCCGGCGGATGGCCTCCAGGCAGTCCTGGAAGCTGGTCCATGGGGGCGGCGCTCCGGCCCGGGCGGCGGGCCCGGGGCCGAAGGCCAGGCCCAGGGCGAGGCCGAGACCCAGGAGCGCGCGGAGGCGCCCGGTTCCTGCGGCGGCGGCGGTCAACTGCGCAGGCCGTTCAGGGAGGAGGAGGGGGGTTCTTGGGCCATGGTCAGCGCTCCGGTGTGGGCGCCGCAGAGAGCATTTTCCGTTCCGAAACAAGGGGTCGATATGGCTCAAGCACTTGCGGTCCGGGACGGGCCATCGTCCCGGGCGGTTCCCATCAATGTGACCGGTCTAGCGTTCAAAATGCAGGTTTGCAGCCTGGAGGCCCCGCAGTTCGTCCGCATCGGCATCCAGCACGGACACGCCGTCCACCAGAACCGAGGCGCGGGCGCCGCCGGTCATGCCCAGCTTCGCCAGCCTGACCCGGTGGGTGGCGGCGAGCTTGACCAGGCTGGTGGTGCCTTCGGGCTCCACGGTGACGACGATCCGGCCGGGGCATTCGCCGAACAGCAGGGCGTCCAGGCGGATGCCCTGGGCGGAGAGTTCCAGCCGGCAGCCCAGGCCCCCGCCGAACGCGGAAGCCAGGACCGCCACCAGCAGGCCTCCGGCGCCGGGGGCGCGGGCGCTGCGGATGAGCCCCATGCGGACGCCTTCCCGGACGCAGGCCTGGAGCCGCAGCTCCTCGTCCAGCCGCAGCTCGGGGCAGGCGCCGCCGGCCCCGCCGGTGCGCTGTTCGAGATACGCGCTGCCGCCCAGTTCGTCCCGGGTCCCGCCCAGGAGGAAGACGCCGTGGCCGGCGCCCTGGAAGGCGGGGCCGCAGGTCTGGTTGCCGTCGCCGCCGGCGCAGTCGTCGACCAGGCCCACGGCGGCGATCCGGAGCGCGGGCCGGACCCCGGCCGGAGGGCGGGGGCCCAGCTCGCCGCTGACGACCGGGACCTCCAGGGCCAGGCAGGCCTGGCGGATGCCCAGGATGGCCTGGCCCTGGGCCCACCGGGCCCCGGGATCCGGGGCGGCGTCGTCCAGGGCCAGGGCCAGGCCGACCGGTTCGGCGCCCACGCAGGCCACGACCCGGCAGGCTTCCGCCACGGCGTGGGCCGCCCCCCAGAACGGATCGAGCCGGAGCCGGCGGCCGCCGCCGGCGATGGCCACGGCGAGGGCCTTGGCGCAGCCGTCGATCCAGGCCAGACCGGCGCCGGCGCTGGGCTGGCCGGCCAGGAGCCCGCGCAGCTGGGCGTCCACCGCCTCCGGCGCCAGGTCTTCCGGCAGCGGCAGGTCCGGGGCGTCCGCAGGGGCGGGCCGGTCGTCCCGGGGCGCCGGGGCCGCCAGGGGCCCGATCGGCAGATCGATCACCGTCTCGCCGCGCCATTGCCCGATGAAGCGCCCGGAGCCGGTGATCTCGCCGAGGACGGCCGCCTCCAGTCCACGCCCGCGCAGGAGGTCCAGGAGTTCGCCGCCTTCAGTCCGCGCCACCAGGAGCAGGCTTTCCAGGAGCGCCGGGGCGTCCATGGGGTCCAGGCGCAGGGCCAGCCCGGTCCCGGACCGCAGGGCCAGCTGGAAGGCGCCGGCGGCGAAGCCGGCGGGGCCGATGTCCTGGATGCCGGCGATCGCGCCGGTCCGGAAGAGCCCCTGGCAGGTCTCCAGGCGGCGCCCGCCGCCGGCGAGGTGGAGCACCGCGCTGCCCGGGGCGAAGCCCGCGGGGATCTGGCCGGTCTCCAGCACGCCGAGGGCGAAGCCCGTGGCCGGGCCGGCGAGGCCGTCCAGGGGCCGGGCGCCGGCGGCGAGGACGTCCCGCAGGGCTCCGGGCCGGGAACTCAGGCTGAAGGCCGCCGCCCAGCCGTCGCCGAGGTCCACCACGCCGGCGCCGCCGCCGGGGCCCTGGAGCACCCGGGGTCCTTCGGTGGGTAGCTGCTCGGGAGCTATCCGGGAGGACCAGCATGGGCGCCGGGCGCTCCAGGCGGCGAGGAGGATGTCCAGTTCGGGACGGCTGGGGGCCCGGCCGAGGCGTTCGAGCGCGGTCCGCCACTGGGCCGGCGACAGCCCGAGCTTCAGGGCCAGGGCTTCAGGGACGGCGGGGACGGGCATGGGCGCTCCGGGAACGCTCGATTCTCGCAGGTTCAGGGTTCGGCCGGAGCCATGGGCCCCTCCCCGCCCTGGTTGTGCCGCCTGATGATGCCCTGGGCCAGCCGCTGCAGGAACACCGCCCGGGCCGGGTTCCAGACCAGGGCGCTGGCGGCCTTCCAGTCCCCGGACAGCTCGAACAGGGCCGCGCCGTCCATCTGGGTCCCCAGCAGCAGCACCGGCACCCGGCCGCTGGCCAGCTCCACCAGCGCCTTCAGCCTCCGGCGCTCGTCCAGGCCGGTGCCGTTCACGTGGAAGATGGCCAGGGGCGGCGCCGAGGCCAGGGCGTCCTTCAGGGCCTGGGCCGAAAGGGCGATCCGGTTGAGGGGCTGCACCGGCTCGAGGACCGCCCTGAGGGTCTCCTCCAGCTCGAGGTCCCCGCTGACGAACAGGATCCCGGGCGCCGCCTCTCCAGGCCGCTGCCGCCGTTCTCCCAGCAGGCTGCGCTCCCGCTTCAGCTCCAGCCGTTCCTGGTCCTCCTCCCGGCGCTGGAAGACCCAGCGGGACAGGGGCGTCTCCACCTGCTCCGGCAGCTTCGGGGCGAACTGCAGGCCGATGCTGCGCGGCCCCATGTGGCGGATCTCGCCCCTGGCCTCGATCTGGATGTCTTCCGCCAGGGGGATGCTGAGGACCAGCACGGAACCCACCTGCAGGGTGGTGCCGGCGAGGTCCTTCTGGGCGTGGATGCGGGCGCCGCGGGTGTTGAGGTCCACCAGGGAGGCCTGCAGCAGCTCGCCCTTGGGGGTGCCGTAGGTCACCAGGACCCGGCCCACCCGGTCGACCCGGTACTCGGTCCGGTGGTCGTTCTCCTGGAGCAGCTTGGGCACGGAGAGCCGGAGGGTGCGCCGGCCTTCGTGCAGCCCCAGCCCCAGCAGCTTCACCGGCGCCTCCATGAAGCCCAGCCCCACCGGGAACCGGAGCTTCAGCTCGGCCCCGCGCAGTCCGAAGGAGGCGTCCTCCCGGCTCATGGTGGCGGCCACCTGGAGTTCGTTCCGGTCCAGGGCGACGAAGAAGGATTCGAACCGGAGATAGGGGGTGACCAGAATGACGAGCTCATTACGGCCGCAGGCTTGCACCAGCACTTCCTGGATCGCGTCCGGTCGTTTGAGGGCTGTGGCCAAGGGGGCTCCGATACGTTTTTCTAGACCATACACGCGCCAGCCAAGGGCCGATTGGCTTATTTTGCCATAACGGCTTAAGATCGGCATCATGTCGCGCCCCGCCACGCTCCTGCTCTACAGCGCCCCCAAGAGCGGCTTCGGGGACGAATGGATGACCTTCCTGCCCATCGGGCTGGGCTTCCTCCAGGCCATGCTGGAGACCCGGGGCTTCCCCTGCCGCCTGGCCAACCTGAGCGGCAAGGGCCGCAAGGAGGTCCTGGCCTATCTGCGCGAGCGGCGCCCCGAGGTGATCGGCGTCTCCATGTTCACCTTCAACCGCAAGCGCAGCTGCGACCTGCTCCAGTGGGCCCGGGAGGCCTGCCCGGAGGCGCTGCTGCTGGCGGGGGGCCCCCACCCCACCCACCTGGCCGGGGAAGTGTTCGAGGACTGTCCGGCCCTGGACGCCATCGTGAAGGGGGAAGGCGAACTGCCGCTGCTGGGGATCCTGGAACGCCTGGCGTCGGCCGGCCGGGAGGGATGGCGGACCGCGCCCGGGCTCATCCTGCGGGAGGGCGAGACCGCTTCGGTGGCGCCCATGGAGGACCTGGACCTCATGGGCGCGCCGGTGGAGCACTTCGCCGCCGATTTCCTGGACGATCCCGGGCAGCTCTCCTACCTCAGCACCAGCCGGGGCTGCCCGGCCACCTGCAATTTCTGCAACACGCCGGAATTCTGGGGCAGCAGCGTGCGCTTCCGCAGCCCCGCGGCGGTCCTGCGGGAAATGGCGCTGCTCCGGGACCGGCTGGGGCTCACCTACTACAGCTTCCGGGACGACACCTTCACCGCCAACCGGACCCGGATCCTGACCCTCATGGACCTGATCCGGAAGTCGGGCCTGCACCCGCTCTGGAACTGCCAGAGCCGGGTGAACCTGGTGGACGAGGAGCGGCTGGTGGCGATGAAGCGCGCCGGCTGCGAGTTCATGCAGTTCGGGGTGGAGCACGGCAGCGAGCGGGTGCTGGAGCTGCTCGACAAGGGCACCAGCATGAAGCACGCGCACCGGGCCCTGTCGCTGGTGCGCAAGGTCGGCATGAACCTGGGCATCTACCTGATCACCGGCATCCCGGGCGAGCTCTGGGAGGACGTGGAGCAGAGCGCCGAGCTCATCCGGATCACCCGGCCCCACGATGTCCAGGTCTCGCCCCTGGCCCTCTACCCCGGGACAAGGCTGTTCGACCGGTACCGGGCGGAGGGCAGGATCAGCAAGGACTTCTTCCGGGGCACCGGGGACGCCGAGATCTTCGCCCGGGTGGATGCCCACACCGAGCGGGCCCTGCGCTACCTGGCCGAGGTGAGCGCCAGGACCCGCCCCAAGGCCGTCTACACCCCCGCCGAGTTCGCCGAGCAGAAGAAGTGGCTGGGCTTCTGCGCCGTCACCAATCTGCTCTGCGGCGAGGCCGCGGAAGAAGCGGGCCGGCCGCTCGAGGCCGAGGCGGAATACACCGAGGTCATCCGGGCGGAACCGGGCAACACCTGGGGCTTCCTGAAGCGGGCCCTGCTCTGCCGCGGCCAGGGCCGCCCGCTGGAGGCCAGGGCGGACCTGACGGAAGTGCTCGCCCTGGCGCCGGGCAATCCCGAGGCGCTGGAGCTGGATCGCCAGTGGCAGTCCCGGCCGGGCAAGGGCCGGCGCTGGGAGCCGGCCCACGGACCCACGGCCGAAATGAAAGGCTCCGAGGCTTATCTCGAAACGGAGAAGCGCTCCAGGAGCTGAACCGCGCGGATGAAATTGTTATTTAGAACTTTCAAGAGAGTCCTTGCACAGGGAAGGTGGCGCGCCGCTTCATCCACCCTTCAAGACTCATTGGGAGTTTCGTATGCGTTTGCCAATCAAGGGCATCACCCTCCTGCTCGCGGCCGGGCTGGGCTCCTCCTCCGCGTTCGCCGGGGATCCGCTGGAGCACGGCTGCCACTACGGCCTGTTCAAGCGGACCGACCAGGACCCCAAGGACCGTCCCCTGCCGCCGTTCCAGAAACTGGAAGCCCTGGTCGACAAGACCGGCTTCAGGATCTGCGATATCCGCAGCGGCGAGCGGTTCGTCTTCCAGGTGTACGCGGGCCATCCGGGCCCCGGCGCCCCGGCCAAGGACATGAGCCAGGAGATCGCCGATGACGGCGAGACCCTGGTGGCGCCGGTGGATCTCACCGGCAGCGGGGTCTCGGACCTCGTCTATGCCCGGAGGGGCTGGGGCGGATGGAAGGTCCTGACCAACGGGACCCGGCTCGCCGAACCATTCCCGGGCTTCATCGCCGGGTTCATCCCCAAGGGCAAGGACGCCGCCAAATCCGAGCTCATCCCCGCGGACACCAGCGATCTGGCGGTGGACCGCAACCTGCTGGCGGCGGTGGGCGATTTCCTGGGCAACGGCACCGAGCAGCTGGCCTACACCCGGCCCGGCTGGAGCCAGGTCTGGGTCGTGGGCGCCCACGGCGTCACCCAGATGGCCATCGACCTGGACGGCGTCGAGCCCACCGGGGCCGGCTCCCGGGTGCACTGGCTGTTCCCGTTCAAGGCCACGGGCGCCCAGCACACCAAGCTCGCCTACTACCGGATGGGCGCCACCACGCTGAACACCTTCGCGCCCAGGGGCATGGCCTTCAAACGCGACCACGCCCCCCTGAAGGGGAACTGGGAGAAGCTGAACCAGAACGAGCTCGACTGGCCGCGGGATGCCCCCAGCCAGCTGGAACAGAAGGCGGAGCAGGCCAAGGATGCCGTGTCCAAGGCCGTGGGACTGGACCTGTGACGGCTTGAAGGGATGACGCCGGCCGGCGCGGGCCATCCCCGCGCCGGCCGGCCTTTCAACCCGGCCCGCCGCCCGGGGCGAACTTGCCGAGCGCGCCGGCCAGGTCGGTGAGATGCCCCTGGGGGTCGAAGAACACCGGGGGACGCTGCGCTCCGAGCGCGACGGGCTCCTCGCCCCGGCCGTCCAGGAGGTCCAGGGCGATCGCCTTGAGGCCGGCCGCGGATCCGTCGCCCGCGGCCGGGCCCGGCCCGATGCCGCCGGGGACGACGACCCAGGCTTCGGTGTCGCTCCGGGGCAGGACCTGCCAGCACAGGTCGTCCGGGCCGGCGGGACCGGCGGCGCCCGGGGCGGCCAGTTCCCGGACCCCACGGA
>TBL_comb47_HYPODRAFT_10003845_pt1 | contig 17570 bp, 17 predicted proteins | sample TroBogypolimnion_40_FD_10682 | JGI IMG/M metagenome (IMG submission 10682)
TGGCCCGAGCCACAGCGCGAGCCGCTTTCTTCACCTTTTTACCCTTTTTTTCCGGAACACTAGCCTTTGCTTTAATTTTAGCTTCAAATTTCTCAACGCGGCGAGCCGTGTCAACTAATTTTTGCTTTCCGGTATAGAAAGGATGGCAAGCTGAACAAAGCTCAACCTTAATTTCCGGTTCCGTTGAGCCGGTTTGAAAAGTATTGCCGCAAACGCAAGTAACTTGGCAGTTCGGGTAATATTTTGGGTGGACGTCGTTTTTCATAAAAATAAAAAAAATTTCCTGTTGAATATCTCCAACTTATGGTAATATTATGCTATCACAACTTTTAAAAATAATCAAGAGTTGATATAATAGACCCATAAACAGCTCTAATCACTCGGTGTTTTCTATGACCAAAATTGATAATATTGCGAAAAATACCTCATATTTGACCTTAGCCTTGATTTGCCAAAAAATCATTTCCTTTACTTACTTTACGCTTTTAGCCCGCTATGTCGGACCGGCTAATTTAGGAAAATACTATTTTGCCATCTCTTTTACCACTATTTTTTCCATCTTTATTGACCTTGGTTTCGCGAATCTAATTACGCGCGAGGTGGCGAAAGATCGGGAACGAGCGGCCAGCTGGCTGGGCAATATTTTGACCCTGAAAATCCCGCTGGCTTTTTTAGCGCTCACGGCGGTGCTTATCCTGGTCAATGTTTTGCATTATGACTCTTTGACTCGGACTTTGGTTTATATTTCTTGTATCTCCATGGTGCTGGATTCCTTTACAACCACTTTCTTTTCCACCGTGCGCGGCTTCCATAATTTAAAATTTGAAAGTATTTCCTCGGTGATTTATCAGCTTGTTGTTTTGGTGGTTGGTTATGGTGCCTTGCTCATGGGGAAGGGCTTGACTTGGGCCTTGGCCGCGCTGGCTTTAGCCAGCGTTTATAATTTCAGCTTCGCGCTGACCGTGGTTCTCAGAAAAATTAAAATTCATTTGCGGCTTTTATTTGATAAAGCGTTGATTAAGCAAATCTTACAGATCAGCTGGCCCTTTGCCGCCTTTGCCGTGCTCCAACAGCTTTATACCTATTTGGACTCGGTTTTCTTGGGTACATTTGCCGGCGATGTGCAGGTGGGAATTTATCAGATTGCTTTCAAGATTATTTTCGCGCTCCAATTTTTACCTATGGCCTTTACCGCGTCGCTATATCCGGCGCTGAGCGCCTATTGGCATTCCAACCGCGAGCAACTTTTAATTTCTTTTGAGCGCGCCGTAAATTATTTAATTATTATTTCGCTACCCATTATTGTCGGTTGTATTGTTTTAGCGGATAAAATTATTTTACTGTTTAAGGCCGGCTACGGCGGCGCAAAATTGCCCTTGGAAATTTCCATTATCTCTTTATTTTTTATCTTTTTGAATTTTCCGGTCGGCTCACTGCTTAACGCTTGCGACCGCCAGCGCCGCAATACTTGGAATATGGCCATTGTGACTATTCTGAGCGTGGCCATGAACCTAATCTTAATTCCACTCTTCAAAGCGGTGGGCGCCAGCATCACCGTTCTGGCCACCAATTTTCTGATGTTCATTCTGGGCATTTACTGGGTTAAGCGCATTATTCCGTACCGCGTCCGTAAGAATTTTTGGATTTTAACAAAGGTGCTCGCTTCATCTCTGGTCATGGGGCTCATTATCTGGTTCGGCAAAATTTATTTAAATGTTTTTGTCGTGACCATCTTAGGCGCGGTGATTTATTTTGTCGCTTTATTTTTATTTGGTGGCTTTAAACGCGCCGATATTTTAAGTGTTTATAATTCTTTTAAGAAGCGCGCGCCGGAGGCGGACGCAGAGATTAATCTTAAAGCAGTATGAAGACTTTGCTTTTTACGCTTGAGTACCCGCCGTTTAAGGGCGGTGTGGCTAACTATTACGGGCACGTGGCTCAGTACTGGCCCCTGGGCGAGTCTATTTCCGTTCTGGATAATAATCGGGGTGAATTAATGGGCTCGGGTAAGTTAGGCCATTGGGAATGGCTTAAGGCTGTGCCAATTTTGCGGCGCCGGATAAAACATGACCAGATTGATTATGTCTTAGTGGGACAGATTTTACCTTTAGGCACGGCTGTTTGGCTTTTGTCTCTAATCCAGCCTATACGCTACGCGGTTTTTTTGCATGGGATGGATCTGGCTTATGCTTGGCGTACGCCGCGCAAGCGCCGGCTGGCCACACGGATATTAAGGCGGGCGGATCGGATTATTGCCGCCAATAGTTATGTGTCTAGCCAGCTACTCAACTATCTGCCCGAACTTAAGGACCGGATGAGCGTGGTTAATCCCGGTATTGACGGCGAGGCGCCGCCAGTGGCAGAAGGCGCCCTCAATGAAATGCGGGAACATTATCATTTACAGGGCCAGACCGTGCTTTTTTCGCTTGGCCGCTTAGTTAAGCGCAAGGGGATTGATATTACCATTCAAGCCCTAGAACTTATCCCGGAGCCCTTGATAAATAGTTTGCGCTATTTTATTGCTGGCACAGGCCGCGATGAAATGTATTTAAAAAAATTAGTGCCGGAACGCTTTAAGGAGAAAATTATTTTTTTGGGGGTAATTAATGAAGAAGAGAAGTGGCGGTGGCTAAACCTGGCGGATATATTTATCATGCCGTCGCGCAATATCGTTGGCGATTTTGAAGGTTTTGGCATTGTCTATTTAGAGGCTAATTTATGCGCCAAGCCAGTGATTGCCGGCCGTTCGGGCGGAGTCGCCGATGCGGTTTGTGATAACTTGAACGGCCTCCTGGTTAATCCAGAATCGCCGGAAGATGTTAAAGAAGCCATCATTAAACTCGCGCTTGATCCGAATTTACGGACGGAATTAGGCCGTCAGGGCCAAGCCCGCGCGACGCACAATTTCCATTGGGAAAAGCAAGTCGCGGAGATTTTTAGAATAATCAGCCAAATATGATTTCTATTATAATACCCGTTTATAATCAGGCGAAAACTCTGGCTAGAACCTTGGATAGCCTGGCTGCGCAGAGCGATAAAGATTTTGAAGTAATTATGGTTAATGACGGTTCGCGCGATAATCCGGACCAGGTTTTCGGCCATTTTTATGACACCCGGCAGAGCGCTAATAATTATTTATTTATCAATCAAGAAAATCAGGGCGCTCCGGCCGCGCGCAATCGCGGCTATAAAGAAGCGAAAGGGGAATACATTTTGTTCTGTGATGCGGACGCTAGTTTAAAACCGGATGCTTTAAGCAAGCTCAAGACGGCTCTTGAAGCAAATCCTAACATGTCTTATGCCTATTCAGATTTCTATTGGGGAAGAAAGCTTTTTAAACCAGGCCCCTTTTCAGCGGCGAAGCTGAAGCAAGCCCCATTTATCCATACCATGGCGCTCATTCGCCGGGCCGATTTCCCGAAAACTGGCTGGGATGAGAAGATTAAAAAATTTCAGGACTGGGACCTCTGGCTCACAATGTTAGAGGCCGGGAAAAATGGCGTTTATGTGCCCGAAGTCCTCTTTACTGTTAAACCGGGCGGTACGATGAGCGCTTGGTTACCCAGTTTGGCCTATAAAATTTTGCCGTTTTTACCAGCCGTTAAAAAATATCAGGCGTCCATGAAAATAATCAAAATTAAACATGGCTTACAATAAAAAAAAGCGATTCTTGTTTATCGCGGTTATTATCGTTCTTCTCCTAGCCGTATTTTTCGGTCGCGTTTTTGGCCGGCGTCTATTTTTTAAAAACGCTCCGACTAGCCAAGTAGTTATCAATGGCCAGACGATCCAGGCCGAGACCGTGACTAGCGCCAGTGATATGTATCGCGGTTTAAGTTTGCGGCCCTCATTGGGTGCAAATAGCGGCATGTTATTTTTATTTCCGGACGAAGCGCCGCGGGAATTCGTAATGCGGCAAATGGAATTTCCCTTAGACATCATTTTTATGGATCACCATTCAATTATTAAGATTGCGGCTAATTTGCCGCCGGAAGGCTTAAATCCGACGGTCATTTATTCTAGCGATGCCTCAGCGGACGCGGTTTTAGAAGTAAATGCCGGTTACGCGGCGGCACATAATATTAAGATAGGCGACTATGCTCAATACTAATAAAAAAATTATTTGGCTTTTAGGCGGCTTTTTGCTGATTGAGGCGCTGTCGTTTCTCAGCTTCGTTTACCCGCTAATCAGCCCCTTCGTTTTTGGACTTCTATTTTTAGCGTCACTGGCCGTCAGCATTTATTCTTTGGAGTATGGCCTGCTCATAATTTTGGCCGAGTTATTAATCGGTTCCATGGGCCATCTATTCTATTTTTCAGTCGGCGCCTATCAGCTCCCGATTCGCATTGCTATCTGGTCCGGACTGATGGCGGTTTTTGTGATTAAGTTCGTCGGGCAACTCATAAAAAATAAAAACACCAGCGAGTATTGGCAAAGGATCCGTAATTTCCCGCTCCTTAAATATTTTTTAATTCTGTTCGCCTTGATTATTGTCGGCTTAGCTAACGGTTTTTTACGCCATCATGGCCTGGCGACTATTTTTAATGACTTCAATGCCTGGCTTTATTTTCTCCTGCTGTTTCCGCTGATCGCGGTTTATGGCCACGTTGATGAAGGGAAGCTTAATCGCTTGCGCTTGGTGTTTCTAAGCGGCGCTTTATGGCTGAGCCTAGAAACTTTATTTTTGCTTTTTGTATTTACGCATAATTTAAGTTTCACGACGGAAATATATAATTGGCTGAGACGGACGATTGTCGGGGAAGTGACCCCGACTTTAAGCGGCTGGCCGCGTATCTTTATTCAGAGCCAGATTTATCCGGCCATCGCTTTTTTCATTATTTTTTGGTGGCGCCAGACGAAAGCGTTCACGCAAAAATTTTTCTCGTCCAAGAATATTGGTCTAATGTTTATGGCCGGTCTATTTATCAGCTCAGTGCTGATCAGTTTTTCTCGCAGTTTCTGGGTCGGCCTAATTGTGGCTTTAGTGTTCGCCCTGATTATAATTGTTCGCCTTTCCGGTTTTAGAAAAATCTTTAAGCCGTTTCTGTGGCTAGGCGTGTCGGGCATCATTGGTTTTATACTGATATATATCGTGGCCATATTCCCGTTTCCCGCGCCGGGCGCGTTTAGCGCTGATTTCTTGTCGCGTCTGAGAAGCGAGAATGACGCGGCTGTGGCGTCACGCTGGTCACTTCTGCCGGTTCTGGTTAAAGCAATTATTAAGGAGCCATTTTTAGGCCAGGGTTATGGCGCGACCGTGACTTATTATTCCCGTGATCCGCGTATTCTACAGCAGAACCCCAGCGGTTTATATACGACCTATGCTTTTGAGTGGAATTATCTGGATTTATGGTTGAAAATTGGGATTATTGGCCTCTTGGCGTACATTCTCCTGTTATTTAAGATTTTGGCGCTGGCCTGGCCGAAAAAAGGCTTGGCCCTTGATTATTTGAAGCTCGGTTTATCTACCGGGTTAGTTTTTCTGGCCGCGACTAATCTGTTCACACCTTATCTTAATCATCCGTTGGGCATCGGTTTTCTCCTTCTGGCCTCTTGTTTAATTTCCGCGGATAGAGTATATTAAACATTAATATCTTGTTTAATAATTATAAAATTATGAACGACCAAATCATTTCCCAGGAGGGATATGACAAACTCCAAGAAGAGCTTAATAATCTGGCCATTGTCCGGCGCAAGGAAATTGCCGAACGGATTGAGCGGGCCAAAGAGCTCGGCGACTTGAGCGAGAACGCGGAGTACAGCGAGGCTAAAGACGCCCAGGCCTTGAACGAGGGGCGAATTTTAGAACTCACTAATACCTTAAAGAACGTGACAGTAGTGGAGAATAGCAATGGCCGCGATGAAGTCACGATGGGCTCCAAAGTAACGGTTAAGACTGCGGAGGGAAAAGAGAGACAATACACCATTGTGAGTTTTAACGAGGCGGATCCTTTGAACGGCAAGATTTCCAATGAATCGCCGCTCGGGGTCGCTTTTTTAAACAAGCATACCGGTAATAGCGTGGAAGTGGAAACGCCGCGCGGCATAATGAAGTTTAAGATTATTAAAATCCAATAAGTTCAAATCATATGGCCGCTGATCAAGAGATCAAGGCGCCGGTTTCGGAGCGGGCCGACCGCGTCAAGAAACTAGCCGAGTTAAGGGAATCAGGAATAAACCCCTATCCGGCGAAAGCCGAGCGCGATTATTTAATCGCTGATGTCTTACGCCAGTTTTCTCTTTTAGAAAAAGCCGGGCAGTCTTTTTTTGTGGCCGGCCGTTTAAGAAGCGTGCGGAGTCATGGCAATTTGACCTTCGCGAATTTGGAAGACGCGAGCGGCAGTATCCAAATCGCTTTATCCAAAAAAGATTTGGGTGATGTGAGTTATAAAAACTTTATAAAGTTAATTGATAGCGGCGACTTCATTCAAGCGCAAGGTAAATGTTTTATTACTCATAAAGGGGAAAGCAGTATTTTGGTCAGTGAATGGAAACTGCTGACCAAGGCTTTACGACCCATCCCTGACGCCTGGTACGGCTTGAAAGACGAAGAAGAATTATTCCGCAAGCGCTATTTAGATATTTTGCTTAATCCCGCCACGAAGGATTTAGTTTTGAAGCGGGCAAAGTTCTGGCAGGCGACGCGGCAATTTTTAATGGAGCGAGGCTTTATTGAAGTGGAAACTCCAGTTTTGGAAACGATGGCCGGCGGCGCGGACGCCCGTCCTTTTAAGACGCATCATAACGCTTTAGACATTGATGTCTATTTACGCATTTCCACCGGTGAACTCTGGCAGAAGAAGTTGATGGTGGCTGGTTTGGACAAGACTTTTGAAATTGGTCGGCAGTTTAGAAACGAAGGCATGGACGCCGAGCATCTTCAGGACTACACGCAGATGGAGTTCTATTGGGGTTATGCCGACTATGAAAAGGGCATGGCGCTGGTTGAAGAATTATATAAATACATTGCCCAAGAAACCTTTGGCACTCTGAAGTTCAAGATTCGCGGCTTTGACATTGATTTGGGCCAGGCCTGGGTGAAATATGATTACAGAGACACCGTTCTAAAATACACGGGCGTGGACATTCTTAAAGCGACTGAAGCGGAGATAAAGGCGAAATTAAATGAGCTTAAGGTTGAGTATGACACCAAGGGTTTTAACATTACACGCGCCATTGATAATCTCTGGAAGTATTGTCGGAAGCAGATCGCCGGTCCGGGCTTTTTAGTCGGCACGCCGATTTCCGTTTCGCCTTTAGCCAAGCGCGATGAAAAAAACGAGGCTTTAGCGCAGAGATTCCAGGTCATTTTGGCTGGTTCCGAGTTGGGCAATGGTTATAGCGAGTTGAATAATCCATTGGATCAAGAAGAACGCTTCAAGGAACAGCAGAAGCTCAAAGAAGCGGGCGACGACGAAGCTCAGCCGCATGACTATGATTTCGTGGAGGCTTTGGAGTATGGCATGCCGCCCACTTGCGGTTTCGGAATGAGCGAGCGATATTTTAGCTTTTTGATGGATAAGCCGGCTCGGGAATGTCAGATTTTTCCGTTGATGCGGCCGAAGATCTAATTTTTTTCGCGAAGACTTTACAATTTTTCACTTGGTCGCTATAATCTTTTTGTCAAAAAGAGCGACCATATTCGGGGATCGTCTAATGGTAGGACCCAGGCCTCTGAAGTCTGTCATCTTGGTTCGAATCCAAGTCCCCGAGCATCGATGAACTAACAGGTTGTAAAAGGCCTGTTTTTTCATAATCTTCGCCAAATTTTGCTAGTCCGAAACTGCTATTTACTCGAGGCATCCATTCTGCTAAAAATCCGCCCCCTAAAGTGTATTTTACCTTTATTTTATCGCCCTTTAATTCAAAGTCCGAAAATAATTGTGATAAAACTAAACGCTTAGTTTCAATACTCTCTTCGGTGTTATCAATTAGATCCGGAGCTTCACTGGCTAAGCGATGAAGTTTGATACCTTTTTCAAAGACACTTATTTGATTAGCTGGGCTAAGTTGTTTAATTTTTTTCTCTAAATCTATCTTTTCCGCATTAAATTCATTGTATTTTTGAAGGTAAAAATCTTCAGTAATTTTGCCGTCCAGTTTGTCGTTATAGATTAGGTTTAATCTATTCTCAATCCGCTTTAAACTCTCCTCTAAGGCCTGGTTTTGAGCCTCTATCTGCTTATTATCTGCTGGCTCATCCTCTTTTATAGCCTTTTCTAACCAGTCAATTAGTTTTGGCGTTTTAGCCTGCATTTTCTTGAGATAGGGCATTAATTGTTCTAATAAATCTTGCTCTCGGACTCTTTGAGTTTGCGAACAAGGGCGGTAATGATTACAGGTTCCATAAATATGTCCTTTTCTTTCGCTCCAACTAATAATTCCACCACACTCGGCGCAACGAAGATTACCCTTAAAAATAAAGAGATGTTTTTTAAATTGAGTCGCTGATAATTTACGCTTAATCCTAATCTGCACTCTATCAAATATATCATTATCAACTATTGGCTCGTGATTACCAGGATAGATTTTTTTGTTCCAGATAATTTGGCCGGTATAGAATGGATTAGTCAGCATACTATGTAAAGTATTTTTAGCCAGCATTTTACCGGATGGAGTTTTAAGGCCTTGATCGAACATCATCTCGGCTAAAAATTTTAGAGAATAATTACCGCTGGAGTATAACGCAAAAGCCTCTTTAATTAATGGCGCTATTTCTTCATCAATAATTTGAGTCTTATGTCCTTTGTCGCCAATTGTTTTATATCCGAGACAAGGACGTTGCGGCATCCAGCCGGATTCAAGTTTTGCTTTTTGTCCTTTCTTAACCTCCTCGCTTAAATTATTAGTATAGAATCTGGCAATCGCCACTTTCATATCCCAAACCAAATTTTCATGGGCACGAGTATTTCGATTAACAACAAAATTTTCTTTAACAAAATGAATTTCGTGATTTTCATTTTCATTAATCCAGTCGCTGATTATGGCCGCATCTCTAAGATTGCGAGTTAAGCGGTCTATTTTTTCAACTAAAAGAATATTAAAGCCGTTCTTTTTAACATAAACTAACATTTCAGAAAAAGTCTTCCTGATCAGCTTGCCGCTGGCGGATTCTGAAATCTTATAAATCTTGGCGATGCCAAATTCATTGCGTCCGGCATAATCTTTAAGAAGCTTTTCTTGAGCTTCTAGAGAATAGCCCCCTATCCTCTTGTTCTTTGGAGGAGACACGGCAATAAATTATACATTGTTTAGCGTTTTTCATATTTTTGATAACTAAAAGGGAGCGGCTCTGTGCACACCAACGAATATCACATAAAGCAATACTTGTCAGTCAGAACCGCCCCCTTTTAGGGGACAAGTATAAAAAAGCCCTATGTGGTTGTATTCTCGTTGATGTGCATTTTCATATTAGCAAACTGTTGAGATAATTTCAATCTTTTTAAGGCTTTAAAATATCTAACTAAACCATTACCAAGCTCAAACACTTCGGAATCTGTCAGGTCTCGTCCGTATTCATCTTTGATGATTATCTTTAGTTTTTGAAGCATTTGCTTGCTAACCATATCAGCTATTGTGAATTAATCTTGAAGTAAAAAGTTTGTGCAGGACTTTTTACTCTATTTCTTTGAGAGCTCTTTCGTAGGCCGCCAGTTTTCGTTTCAACATTTCCTGATCGGTGGAATGTTCAAAACTTTGATTAGCCTCTAGGGCTTCTTTCATCCCGTTTATTTTTCCAACTAGCCAGGCGTGATAGCCGTAAGCACCGAAGTTAATTTTTTCTAAGTTTGCCATATTATTTAATTGTTAGAGGGAAGTTGATAAATATTTACTGTCACCTCGCCTCGATATTTATTCTTAAATTCTTTCTCATAAACTTTTTCCGGTGGAGGGGAATAATTAGCCATCACCTCTTCGCCATCCGATCCCTTGAATTCTTTTGGACGGTTCAGATTGCGAGAATAGAAGAATTTCTTTTTGCCGAAATATTTTTTATTAAACGATTCTTTGCTTAAATATTTAGAAACGTAGAGGCCGACATTATTGATTGATTTTATTTTATTGATCTTAACGAAACCGTGACGCCAAATTTTCTCGATTTTTTTAGTATCAACTTTTTGGTTCAAGAGCAGGTGGTAATGAATCGCTCCACCAAATTCTTTCTTGATATTGGTGCGGAAATAATAATCGCCTTGAAATTCGGGAACGGCCAGATATTTAATATTCGGGAAATTATATTTCAGCCTCTGCATAAAAGTCATAAACCAGTAATTACATTTCTCAAATTCGGTGATTTCTTTTTTGTTGGTAACTTTATTCTCATCGAAAGTCAGAGTCAGGAAAGTGATAAAATCCGGATTACTGTTGACCAGGCGCATAATATTCATTCTCGTTCGCCTTAAGGCACCGCTGCGCATTTCGGTTTGTTCCTCTTGGGGCTTATTTTTTCGTTTCTTTTTACGAACTCTTTTCTTGCCGGTAGTTATCTCGTTTTGATAAATATATTCTTCAATGAATTGTCCGGAGATAACTATTTTGGTTTTATAAGTATTCTTAGCCTTTTGTTCTCGGGCTTTCTTGATGTACTCTAAATACTTTAACCTTCCTCGTTCTAATCTATCGATGTCATGATTATCCATATCTTTGGAATCTTGTTGAGTGTGCTTATAGTCAAGTTAATAAGCAGGTGTGAAGCGTTATATCTTGCCGCCTCTGTTTTTCTTTTTCGGCTCCCCCACGGGGTAGCCGCCGAAAAAGAAAAAAACAGAGAGGCGGGCAAAGAATTAAGTAGTCGCTAGACCATTTGTTTATTGGGAATGATTTTTGACCTTGAAGCATACGAATATATTTATGAATTAATGAGGAGCTCGACCTTTTGGATTGTCTCCTAACCTATATGGACGAAATTTCGCAGGCAATAAAAAAATCCCCTAACTTTAGATAAGTTAAGGGATTAAATTAGCAGGGAAACAGCGAAGAAATTTCTTTAGGGTCTAGTTAGATATTCTTTGGGTGGTAGTTTTTTAGGGTCTGATTCAGAGATATGTCGGTCTGACCAGGATTCTCTAAAATCCGGTGGCGAGATGAGTTTTATTTTTATTTGGTATTCTTCATTTTTTTCATTATAAATAATTGGATCGTCTTTGAGACCGAAATGAGCCTTTAATCTTTTAGATAAGTCTTGTTTATTCTTCTTAAATAAATCTCTTTTAGCTTTATTTCCGGCATAAGTATTTATTTTAATGCGGCCGTTTTGAGTAGAGAATAAGATGAGTGTATTCCAACTTTTAACATAGGAGGCATTTTGGGAAGAATTTTGGCGTGTATCAGCGAAGCCAAGCGCTTCATAGCTTGAATCTGATTCCTCGCCGTCTATTTTTAAAGTTATATCGTGGTTATTCTTAAAACGAATTTCAATGTTTCCCCAGTTTTCGGTTAATGGTTCTTTATATATTTTGCTTTCAGTATTGGCAAATTCAGCGGCCAATACTGAAACATTAAGCCAAGCCATAACGCTCTTATTAAAATCAAGCAGAAATCTTTTATGGAGTTTTGGTTTTAGGACTATATCTAACTTAAATTTTTTTAATTCTTCCTCCATCCCTTTTATTTCTTTGACCTGGCCATCAAAATCAGTTTCTACAAGAGCTTTCCTTAAAGGCGCTAAACTGCCGGCCTTAAGAGACTTTTGATAAGCCGGGGCATAAAGACTAGCGCCACCAATCATTTCTTTAAATAAACTGTAGTAAACCCAGTTATATGATTTGGTTTTACTGTTTTTTATTTTCCCTAAATTTTGTCCAAATAAGGCGCCATCATGATCGTTATCTTTAACTTCTTTGCGGAGCAGAATCATAAAACCGCTAAATATCTTCTCCGATTCAATAATATCTAAATATTTTTTGATAATAGTAAAAAGCTCTGGCAGCTTGTCGGAAATATACAAGGTTTCGGTCAGCTTAATATTTTTTCGGGAAAAAATAACCTTGAAATAGACCTTATAAAACTCAGCGATAAGGCCTTCAAGGGTATTTTTTAATTGTTTGTTATCTTCAGTCATAGTGAGCTTATTTTATAACGTAAAGTTTTAATAGTCAAAAGCAGGGAACGGTCAGGATTGTCTATCTGTTGTCTCTCATTTTAGCGTCAGCTTATCGTCTATCAAGGTAGTGCCTATGGCCTCCACTTTGACTGTCGCAAGCCATCAGACGCTGTCTCATTTCGTGCCGATAGATAATCTAAGGCGACGTTATCCGGCAATTTAATATCAGTCGCTACATTTAATTTTATGACTATATCAGTCAAATCAAATTGGACGGGTTCAGAGAATACCTCTGATCTTGTTAGAAAGCAGATTGCCGAGCGTTGGGGCGAAGATGAAGCCAAACGTTATAATCCGTTTGTTAATTGCTTCACCTTTAACGGTTGGCTTAAGAACGGCTATGTCGTTCGTAAGGACGAAAAGGCTATCCGGTCTTTCATTATCATTGAGAAGAAAGACAAGAAAACCGGAGCGGTTGTCGAGAGACGACCAAAAACGATTTACCTTTTCTACGAGAAACAGGTTGAGGCGCAAGCTTAAACAAATTTAGGAGCTGACCCTTCGGGGTTGGCTCCTTTTTTTGTATAGGCAATAATGGGATTATTTTTCGGTATATTCTAGTTTAATTTTAAAATATCGTTTTTATTGCTTTTAAACCTGTGCTTTTAAACCTTTACAAATCCTTGAATTATTGGTAAATTGTAAGAAAGTTTAAACTCAATAATTAATAGCCGTATGCAGCCAAAAAAAGAATATAATATTGTTTACCAAGGTAGTAATTGGGTATTAGTCGATACGGATGACGATAATTTTTTTGATATTCTATATCAAGAAGGTTTTGAAAGGGTTGTGCTTATGAATGAACTGCCGGATGGAACATTTGAATATATTATCGGTAAAAAAACTGAAAAAATAGATAACTTTCCGGTAGGGCCAGAAACGGAAAAGGGGACGATACTTTTTGAATTGAACAATCTAGAATTAGGTTGGTCAGGTAGTGTCCAATATGGCGGCGCTCCAATAAATAGCGACGGCTCGAGATCCCTGTTAACGCCGCAGATGATTATTGATGTTATTAATAAGATTGTTAATAGTCAAAACAATCTCCTTAAAATAAAGGAAAATTATTCCGAAATAAATCCGACTAAATTATTTTCTAAAGATATATTAGATTATCAAGTTGAAACGGATAAACTGGGAAAAGTTTCTTATGTTAATCTTGATAACGCTGCTACTACGCCGCCGTTTATTTGTGTCCAGAATGGCGTTAATGAATATTTAAAAACTTATGGTTCGGTTCATCGTGGGGCAGGAATAAAATCAAAAATATCTACGGATATTTACGAAGACACCCGCCAAGTTATAAAAGAATTTGTCGGCGCTCCAGAAAATTTTTATGTGCTTTTTTCCGGCAACACAACCGGTGCCATGAATATGGCGGCCTATTTATTTTCTTTTCTTGAAGGAAAAGTGGCAGTTTCGGAAATAGAACATAGCTCGTCTTGGCTGCCGTGGGTAAAAACAGAAGGTGAAAAAGCCTTAGGCAGTAATCAAGTGGATTTTGAACACATCCCAGAAGTGCAGGAAAAAATTCAATTAGCCGGCAGAGAAATGGTTTTAAGGTATCCTCTTAATAAAGAGGGCGAATTTGACTTAACGAATATTGAAGAAATTTTAAAGAACAACAAAATAAAAGCTTTTGTTTTAACCGCTTCGTCTAATCTTACTGGTTATCGGCCGGATATTAAAAAAATTGGTGAACTGGTGCATCGTTACGGAGCTTATTATATTGTTGATGCTTGCCAATTTTTGCAACATCACAAGATTGATATGATGGAGATGGGGATTGATTTTTTAGCCGCTTCCGGACATAAATTTTATGCGCCTTATGGAGGAGGATTTTTAATCGGTCCGAAGAACTTTTTGGATGAATTTTTGCCCTATCAAATTGGTGGCGGCAATCTTCCATATATCACTAAAGATGGTATATTCTTGCGTTACAAAAATCAATTAGCCCATGATCCTGGTACGCCCAATGCTGTTGGGGCTGTCTCGATGGCAATTGCTATAAATCAATTAAAAGCCCTCGGAATTAAAAGGATTGAAGAATATGAATCAAGTTTAGCTAGAGTTGCTTTTGAAGAAATGAAGAAAAATGACAAAATTAAATTACTTGTTAAAAGTAATCATTTAAGCACGGTAATTCCATTTATAATAGAGGGACAGGATTCTCGGGTTGTGGCCGAACGTTTAAACAAAGAATTTGGGATTGGCGTCCGAGCGGGTAGCTTTTGCGTATATGATGTTGTCAGAAATCTTTTAAATATAGGCGATGAGTCTGAAATAATTGAGACAGTCAATCACGGCGACACCTCCCTTATTCCCGGAATTATTAGAGCGTCATTTGCTCTTTGTAATTCCCAAGCCGATGTAAAAAGATTTATTGAAGCGATAAATTTTATCACTAAAAATAATTAAATATATATGATAAAAGAATCTCAAATATTTGGCACTTCGCCGGACATCCCAAACAAAAATGAAGAAATATTGAAAGATAACGAGAATTACGAAACGGAAGTGAGCGAAGAACAAAAAGAAAAATGGCGAGAAACCCTTCGGCAACTACCGGTAGCGGTTAATAATTTTTATGGCGATCCGGTAATCCAATGGAAGAACACAATGGAAAAATTAGAAAGTCTGGAAAATAGCCGTCATTCCGGCCCGGTCGGAATTATTACAAAGGGAAAACTTAATGAAGCAAAGGTGGCGGAACTTAAAGATAAAAAAGAAAAAGGTTTGAATTTAGTCACTTTAGTTTCAATTTCTGAGTTACCTGATATGGAAGGAACTGGCTCGGAACATCGTTATGAGAATATTAAATTATTGACAGAGGCCGGCGTTCCGGCGATTGCTTATATTCGTCCCATGATGTCGCCTTTTAATACTTCAGAAGAGGTGGTTAATAAGATTTTTTCAAAGTTAAAGGAGGCAGGATGTAAAATGGCGGTAACCTCAGGTTTTCGGGGCGACGAATCATTGGTTGAGCGGCTCTCGCCCGATGAGCGTGTGCAGTGGGCAATGCGGGTAAAAGTTATGCCGGGAGAAGTTTTTGATCGGGTTAAAAAATATGCCGCCGAAAATGGCGTTCAGCTATTTACTCGCACGGCCTGTGCTGTTGCAGCGGCGACCGGCGGTGAAAAAACCTATAACCCTTATTACAATAGTCGGAATTTAGTTAAATGTTCTGAATTAAATTGCCCTTTGCAGGATACTTGTGCGCCCATATCCGAACCGAAAGAAGGTTCACTTGACCTCATTAAACGCTTAGGATTTGACGTGGAATTTGTTTCGGGTAATAAAGGGGAAGCTTGCGGAGTTAGCGGTGAGGATAGGTTAAGATGTCCGTCATGTTGCACTACTTGTTATTTTTCAAAAAATATTCCGCACCTGGAGGTTAAGGGAAATGTTAATTTAGGAGACTTAGCTTTCATTAGATTTGTTACCGGTATGATGGCCATGCAACCCGGTCGAAACGATGACGGTAGTAAAGACATTGGCAGTATTAGATTCCCTAATTACCCAGAGATTGACGATGCCCAGGCTCTTAATAGTTGGTGGCCAATGTCACGGAATATTGAAAAATGTTTTGGCTGTAAATATTGTATTGTGAGCGAATATTATAATGAAGGCGAAAAGAATGCCGAGGTCGGATTTCCGCCGTCCGAGCTGGTTGACCGAATGTTTGCTGATAAAAAACAAAAAGAATAATTATGAAAATGGGCAAAGAACAATTTGGCGTTCAAGATCACGGCTGTCCGGTGGGCTGTGAGTATTGTGTAGTTACCAAAGTGGAATCTCGTCGAGAATTGTGGAATGAAAAAACAATCCTGGGTATAAATAAAGCCGTGACTATTTTAAATCCGCCGCCCGATTTAAAGAACGAAGAGGCCGTTAAAGAATTTTATGATTTTCCGGTAGAACTTTTACGAGGTGATTTTGTCGGTTTCAACGCTATTTCTGACCCCTTTTGGCCTAAATATAAAAAAGAGTTAGATTTTTTTCTAGATAAAGTCGCTCCAATTGCCAAGCTGATTACTTGTGTTACCAAGTTTAATCCGCCTGATAAGGTTTTAGATAGATTAGCCGAGATTCCTAACTTTCGTTTAGCCGTTTCAATTACCGGTTTAGATAAATTAGAGCGGACAAAAACCGGCGAAAGATTAAATTTATTAGAACGGGCTAAAGAGAAAGGCATTAAAGCTTTCCCGGTAATTCATCCCTATATCGCTGGTGTGTCTGACCTTTCTTTTTTACCCCGCCTAAAAGAATTGGGATATGAAGAAGTCGATGTCAAAGGCTTGCGTTATAACGAGGAAACTATGTCCGCTTGGATGCCGGATTCTGATAAAAAATATTACGAAAATTCCAACGAGCAGGAAGTTTTAGCGGAAGACGGTTGGCGAGATAAAATAAAAGAAGCCGGTTTACGTTTAACTAGTTTAAAGAGTTGGTATCGTGAGGGAATTGAAGAAATGACTCCAAAATTATCTCGTGAAGAAGCAGAGGATTTGGTCGGTAAAATTCTTGAGAAAGCGAATATAACTTCTTCTGATACTGATCAGGCAGTTATTGAAGAAGCGATAAAACGCCGAATGTAGAGAATCTATTTAAATTTATACTCTTGTTTTGGGGGTAGCTGGCATTCTTTTTTAGTTATTGCCTCTACCTCGTTTTTTATATCGGTTATATTAGAATTACCGTCAATCGTGCAAAATTTGAATTTTTCTTGTAAATAATTTTCTAACGGTTTAAACCTTTGTTTTTCTGTTTCCAGTCTTTGGGTTATTATTTCGGGATTATCATCTTGGCGTTTACGGTTAATCATTCTTTTTATTATTTCTTCTTCATTTGTATCAAGGGATATAATTAAATCAGGTTTTATTTCCATTTCTTCTGCTTGTTTAATATTTCGTGGATAACCGTCAATAACCCAATTATCAGGATTAATTAAATCCTTTAAGGATAATTCAACAACCTCTTTGATTAGCTCGTCGGATAAAGGTTGCCATTTTTGAGATGATGCAAAATAGTCCTTTAATTTATGGCCTATATCAGTATCTTGTTCGAGATATTGCTTAACTTTTTCGCCGATAGAAATATGGGGTATTTGATATTGTTCAGCGATAATTTGGCCTTGAGTGCTTTTTCCAGAACCAGGTAATCCTTGAATGATTATTTTCATAAAGTTATGTTGATAATTATATTATAGGCGATTAATTGAAAAATATAAAGATAAAATCCGTTTGTGTATGAAAAAAAGCACCCAATTTCTTGAGTGCCCTGAACGAACATTTTTTGCCTACTTGCTTAGGCAAGCTTTTCGGCGATCATTTTTTTGACCGTCTCAAAGTCGCCCGACAAATTAATCCGGAATGGTGCGCCTGAGGGAAGACCAAATGTTTGGACTAAATTTAAATCTTTGCGGCTGGTGGCGACCATTGTGACAGGTTCGCCAGTTTCGACCGA
>TBL_comb47_HYPODRAFT_10003847_pt1 | contig 17567 bp, 15 predicted proteins | sample TroBogypolimnion_40_FD_10682 | JGI IMG/M metagenome (IMG submission 10682)
CTGCCGCGCCGTAGCGCGAAGCGCGTAGCGGGCCTGCCGCGCCGTAGCGCGAAGCGCGTAGCGGGCCTGCCGCGCCGTAGCGCGAAGCGCGTAGCGGGCCTGCCGCGCCGTAGCGCGAAGCGCGTAGGCGGGTGGCCTGACCTTCGCTTCGACCTGGAGCACCCGTGGGAGGGCGACGTAGGCGAGGTTCTCGCCGCAGCGGGGCTTGAACCTACGGAGTTCGACGAGGCGCTGGGGACCATCGGCGGCGGAAACCATTTCGCCGAGCTCCAGAAGATCGAGGAAGTCTTGGACGTATCGGCCTTCCGGCGGTTGGGCCTCGGCAAACAGCAACTGGTGGCTCTGGTCCACAGCGGTTCTCGTGGCTTGGGCGAATCCATCCTGCGCGCTTTTGTGCACGAGCATCAGGCGAAGGGCGCCGACTCCGACTCGTTTGCCGCGGCGGGCTATCTCCGAGATCACGACGCGGCCCTGCGGTGGGCCAAGGCAAATCGGGCGCTCATCGCACGACGATTCGCCGAGGCGTTGGGAGCTGAAGCCGAGTGCCTCTGGGACGCCTGCCACAACAGCATCACCCGTTACGAGAACGAAGGCCAAGCGGTCTGGGTGCATCGCAAGGGCGCCGTGGCCGCCGACGGGGAGCCGGTGATGATCCCCGGTTCGCGTGGATCGCTCAGCTACCTTGTGAAACCAATCGGGGATGGCGCCGACCACGCCTGGTCGCTGGCCCACGGTGCCGGTCGCAAATGGGCGCGGAGCGAAACCCGCCTGCGCATGCGCGAGCGCTTCGCTATTCAGCAGTTGACCGAGACGCCGCTGGGCGGCCGGGTCATCTGCGAGCCGCGCGAGTTGCTCTACGAGGAGGCTCCCGCCGCCTACAAAAACATTGAGGATGTGGTCGCGGACCTGGTGCAGGCCGGGCTTGTCTCGGTCATCGCCACCTTCCGGCCACTCCTCACTTACAAGACGCGTTCGCTTCGGCGTTAGCGCGTCTACCGTCGCCACGGCCCGTCTTCCGTAGCATCGCAGCAACGATAGCGATGCCCAAGCGGTCCTGCTCGGTCTGGTTTCGCCCGTCTTAACGCCAAGGAACTGCGGAGGGTGGAAGGACCGGATTTCACGGGGTTAATGTCTGCCTGCGAGCAGCGACCCCGTGTTTTCCGGGCTTGTAGCGGCGACTTGGTAGAGCGCCGCAGGAATGCCGACCAATGGGGGTGCTTCCGAGACGCCGCTATCTACGAGGATATTCGTTTTCAACAGGCGGGGCGCCAGCAGCGCAGCCGGGCCTCCAAACCCCAGCGAGTTCGGGGCAGCACCGAATCCGCCTGCCATCCGAGCGTAGCCTAGAAGCCAGGCACTTGCCCTGGGAGCAAGATCACGTGGGTGCGACTCCCACCGCTCGGACCAATTTCCATTCCCCAATGGCGAACGTAGCTTAATGAGCAAAGCTCCAGATTGTGAATCTGGCCCATGGCGGTGCAAACCCGCTCGTTCGCCCCATTTTTCGCAGGCGTGGTGCAACCGCAGCACGCGACGTCGCCAACGTCGAGGTCCGAGTGCAATTCTCGGCGCCTGCTCCAGCTCCGGTAGCTCAGATGAGATAGAGCTTCCCCACCAACGGGAAGATGCGGGTTCGATTCCCGCCCGGAAACATCGAGGTCGTCCCTTGTCCGTCCCTTTATTTCAGCCGATTTCGTTTTTTGATGGGCCGAAGTTGTGGGTTATCGTTGGTCGTCGGTTCGAATCCGACCTGCTCCACCAGATGGGGCAGTAGCTCAGTGGCAGAGCAGCCTCCGCAAGGAGTAATCCCACGGCGTCCCTTGCCCACCAATCAAGTGAAAAGTGAAGAGTGCAAAGTGAAGAATGACTATGCGCTACGCACTTTTCACTTTCCATTTAACTGCGGGCCGAATGGCGTGGGTTATCGCATGCAAACGAATCAATCCCACGCTGACCAACTTGTCCGCAGCGCTTAAATGCAAAGTGCATAGTGAAACATGCAAAATGAAGGCCGGGTGGCCCCGGTCTCTTCCACTTTACACTGGGCACTTTCAACTCCTCACTTAAATTATGGCTCTCAACTACGCAAAACTCTTCCACCGCCGGGTCACCCCGCAGTCGCAGCCCATCCCGGGCTCGACCCAGGTGGCCAACTCGGCCGGGGGTTACTCCTGGCAGGTCGATGACTGGACCCGGTTTGACCGGTTCCTCGTCCTCGGCGCCGAAGGGGGGACTTACTACATCACCGAGCAGGACCTCGTGAAACAGAACCACGACGCGATTGTCCGCTGCATCCAGGCGGACGGCGTGCGTGCGGTGAACCGTATCGTCGAGGTCAGCGAGGCTGGCCGGGCTCCGAAAAACGACCCGGCCATCTTCGCCCTGGCCCTCGTGGCGGCTCACGGCGGCCCGGAAGCCAAGGCCCTGGCCTTCCAAAACCTGCCCAAGGTCTGCCGCATCGGCACCCACCTGTTCCACTTCGCCGAGTACGTCCATGCTCTGCGCGGTTGGGGCCGTGGCCTGCGCAACGCCGTGGGCCGCTGGTATCTCGACCAGGCAGCCGACAAGCTGGCCTACCAGGTTGTGAAGTACCAGCAGCGCGATCGCTGGTCGCACGGCGACCTGCTCCGCCTGGCCCACCCGAAGGCTCCGTCCCCGCAGCACGAAGCCGTCTTCCGCTGGATTTTGTCCGGCGCGGACGGCCTGGGCGAGCGCACGGTCAAACGCAAGGTCAACGGTGAAGACCGGGTGGCCACCTACGCTCCGGCCGGCAAACTGCCGGAGATCATCGAGGCCTTCGAGCAAGCCAGGAAGGCTTCGAGCAAGGCCGAGATCGTGGACCTGATCCACGATCACGACCTCCCGCGCGAGGCAATCCCGACCCAGTGGCTCAACGAGGTCGAGGTCTGGGATGCCCTCCTGCAACGCATGCCGGTCACCGCCCTGGTGCGTAACCTCGGCAAACTGACCGCCATTGGCCTGGTCAAGCCGCTCAGCGAGGCGGCGGATCTGGTCATCCGCAAGCTGGGTGACCAAGCCCTGCTCAAACGCGCCCGCATCCACCCGCTGGCCTTGTTAATCGCCGAGAAGGTGTATGCCCAAGGCCGCGGTGAGAAAGGCAGCCTCACCTGGCAGCCGGTGCCGAAGATCATCGATGCCCTGGATGCGGCGTTTTACGCCACCTTCCAGAACGTCGAGCCGTGCGGCAAGCCAGTGCTCCTGGCCCTGGACGTCAGCGGTTCGATGGACAGCTCGATGGTCGCCGGTTCGTGCCTCTCGGCCCGTGAGGCCAGCGCCGCCATGGCCCTGGTCACCGCGGCCACCGAGCCTCAATGCGAGATCATCGCGTTCAGCGCGGCGGCCGGCGGTCACGGCGGTCAGTGGGGCGGCGGTGAATCGGGCATTACCCGGGTCGCCCTGTCGCCCCGGATGCGCCTGGACAGCGTCATCGAGAAGGTGCGTGCCATCCCCATGGGTGGCACGGACTGCTCGCTGCCGATGGTCTGGGCTCGCCGGAACCACGTGCGGGTCTCGGCCTTCGTGACCTACACGGACAGCGAGACTTGGGCGGGCAACCTCCACCCGGCACAGGCCCTGCGGCAGTATCGGGATGAGTTCATCGGCGACGCCAAGGCAATCGTTGTAGGCATGACCTCCAACGGCTTCACCCTGGCCGACCCGAACGACCGTGGGATGCTGGACGTCGTGGGTTTCGACAGCAGCGTGCCGGCGGTCATCGCGGACTTTGTGCGGGCGTCGTGTACATCTACCAGATGAACGAATGGATGTCTCTCAGCACAACGGCGGATGACGTCGTTGTAAGCAGCCAGGATTGTCAAACCGTCCCTCCAACTGGGCAGCCCCGCGTGCTGGATGTCACCGACCTCATCCGTAGGATCAAAAATGTTCGCGAGGAATACGTGACAGCCCGCGGGGAAATGGGCGCTGAGCCCTTGGACCATCCCTTCCAGCCGTGCCTCGAAATTAGTAACCCACGGCAACGCTTGGTTCAACGCGGCTCCGTACACCGCTTCTTCTCGCGGAGGAGTGCGCCCGTAATTATGAATGAGGTCGTTCCCTCCGGTTGTCATGACAACCAGGGCAATCTCATTTGAACTAGCTATGGGCAGGCGGGAGATCTGTTGGCTGGCGTGCTCGCCGGAGGTGCTGCCCGACACCGCCAGGTTGGTGACCCGGAGATGTGGCAAAACCGCATGCAGGCACCTTCCGGTCATGTCCTGAAATTCATCGGGTGGATTCGTGACCAATCGGTCGAGATACGCGTAACCCTGACGAGCGCCAAAACCCGCCGTTACGCTATCACCGAGCCCAATGAGCAAGAACGTCTTTTGCGACCACGTTCGAGAAAACTGGGCCATGGGCACTGCGGGCCCGGCTGGGCCGGTGCCTACCGGGCGGCTTCTCCAGAAATGGTCATACGCGGCTCCTGCTGCAATCAACAGAACGCCAATGCACAAGAGCACAACGACTCGCCTGATCTTCATGAGCAATCTNTGCGGCCTGGNCGGCGCTCAGTTTGCGCGCCTCTGCCCGGATTCCCGGCACTTGGATAACACGAGCGCGTCCCTCTGTCCAGAGGCGCCTTGTCGTGCCGGCATTTTATGAGTCTTGATGGAGTCACGCGGGTGTGGTTCAAGAGCAGAACACGGCTTTGCCAAGGCTGAGATGACGGACTGCCTCGCCGTAGGGCGGAGTGCGAAGCCAGGTGCGACTCCGGCTACCCGCTCCATTTATCGGGGATGTAGCTTGCCAGCAGAGCGCTCGTTTGACAGAGGGCGCTATGGCGACCGTACGCGGTAGTAGCGCTGGGGATCGTTGGTTGGGGCGGGGGCGGTGAACTGGAACCGGCCAGAACCGTTGTTCGAGGGCGTCCCCACCACGGCCCAGTTCGTCAACGGCAACCCCGGGTTGGTAGTGGACAGGACGGTGAACGACGCGCCCTGGTTGTTGGTGAAGACGAAACTGGGTCCGCCGTTGGCTGTCTTCTGCCATCCGCTGAGAACCGGAGGCGTCACGGCCATAGCTGCCTGGGTGACGGCAATGCTTTGGCCGAGCAAAGTGATATGGGCCGTACGGCTGGAGGATGAGTTGTTGGCGGTGAAGGAAAAACTCACCACGCCGTTCACCACAGCGCCCAGCGTCAACCATGCCGCATCACTGGTGGGGGCGAAGGGGCCGCTCAGATTCTCTGCAAGGGGTAGCACGGCCGGCAAGACGTCGCTGCCCGCGCTGGCTGGTTCGGTCTTGGTCGTCGCATCCACAAACGCCCGAGGCAGTTCCTTGATCGCGTTGTTGCCGCTGTCGGCGATATAGACATTGCCGGCGCCGTCCACCGCGAGGCCATAGGGTTGGGCCAACCCCGAGGAGACCAGAGTGGTGAGAACTCCGCTGGCCGCCGTCCACTTCTTGATCGCGTTGTGCGCACTGTCAGCGATATAGACGTTGCCCCCGCCGTCCACCGCCACGCCATCGGGCTGGGCCAGTCCTGAGGAGACCAGCGTGGTGAGTGCTTTAGTGGCGTTGTTGGCGGCGATCAACTCTTTGATCGCGTTGTCCCCGGTGTCGGCGATATAGACATTGCCCGGGCCGTCGACCGCCACAGCAGACGGAACCTTCACCTGGTAGGCAGGGTTCAGGTAGGGGGCGACCAGGGTCGAAACCGAGCCATAGAGCTGCACCAAAACCTCCTTGATGGCGTTGTCTCCGGTGTCGGCGATGTAAACATTGGTCACACTGTCCAATGCCACGCCGCACGGGCCAGCAACCTGGGGCGTTTGGACCAGCGTGCTGATAGCGCTGGACGCCGCCCGTTTCTTGATCACATTGTTGCCGGTGTCCGCGATATAGACGTTGCCCGCGCCGTCCACCGCTACGCCGTTCGGCCGCAATAGTCCTGAGGAGACCAGCGTGGAGACCGGGCCGTTGGCCACTGTCCACTTTTTGATCGCGTTGTTTCCAGTGTCCGCGATATAAACATTCCCAGCGCCGTCCAGCGCCACGGCCGAAGGAGCGTTCAGGCCCGAGGCGAGCAGGGCGGTCAACGGGTTGGCGGCGCTGTACGTGGCGCCGGCCTGGGTGACAGTCAGGGTCTGGCCGGCGATCAGGAGCGTGCTGGTGCGCGTCGCACCATGGTTGGCCGTGAAGTTGAAAATTAGATTCCTGTTGCCGGTGCCACTGTAATTCGTGGTGGGCAAATAGAGCCAGCTACCGCCCGCCTGGGCAACCCAGGAATTCGTCGCCATGAGGACTACGCTATCGCTGCCGGCCGCCGGACCTTCCGTTAACTGGTAGGTGCCCAACCCGGTTTGCGCCCACACCGCCGGAGCGAGCAGCAGGGCGAGGCCTAGGAGGGAGCGCGGAAGCGACCGCATCGCGTTGGACGCGAACGGGCTGGGAGCGAGGCCTTGCCGAACTCGGCCGGGGCCGACCGGTTCACGCAACGAAGCCCACCACGCCAGGAAGAGGTGAACGTTTAATTGGTTCATTTTCATGGTCGCATTGCCCACCGCCACAACGGCTTGATCGCCTGTTTCCACGGTGCGAGGCCCACACCCAATGAGCCTGAGATAGCCGAGGGCACTATTCCAAACCTACCGAATTCGTCAATAGTTTTGTGCCGGTTTTCGCTCGGTCTCCTCCCGTTGATGATCCGCCACCATCGCGCAATCGAGCCAGCACTCAAGCAGGTTTCATAGGCCAGCTCCGCCCAGGGCAAGACCGGGGATTGCGAGCAGCCTTCGCATAAAGCTACGGCTTGCCAAGCCCGCCTTCCCCACACCCGCGGGTTGCCAGACCATTTCGCCTCCTTGCGGCAGCCCGCATGCTTGTCTTGTAAGCAAGCCCGGCCGGAGCGACACCGGCGGGAGGCCCCAGACCTTTCTGATCGCGTAGTCCAACAGAAGAGACTCGACGTCGAGGGCGTCGCCAGTGCGGGTGCGAGTCCTGCCGCGAGCACCATTTTGGCCTACAAGTATTAAAGTGATGCAACCGACTTTGAATCGGGTTTGTTGAGGTTGCAACTACCTCCGGCTCCGCCAGCGGCTTCGGCGCGATCGCCAATCGCAAATGGCACATAGCCAAGGCGGACCGGCTGGCTTCCCTCGGCCATCGACAATGTGCCATTGACTATTCGCGCTGGCGCGGTGCCGGGTCGTCTAATTAGTAGGACACCGCTCCCGCAGGCGCGGGACGGTCATATTGGCCTGTCCCGCCGTAGCTCCGAGCGAAGGCGGATGCAAGTCCGTTCCGGACAGCCATTTTGAATGCCAGATCCGAGGTTCAAGAACGGTCGTTTTTGGGCAGCAACGCACGCAGCCGGCCCGTGGTCGTCTCGCGGTCGAGTTGGCTGGCGGCAACCGCCAGGACCAGATCTCCCCATTCAGGTCCGTCGGCCAGGGGTTCGACTCCGTTGAGGCGAAGGAACACGAGGCAGGCGCCCAGTGCCGCGCGCTTTTTGCCGTCGATGAACGGGTGGTTCCGGCAAAGATAATACAAGTACGCCGCCGCCACTTCTGCCAGGTCGGAATAGGGTGATTGGCCACGAAAACTGGCTTGGGGCGCGGCGACGGCGGATTCCAACAATGCGAGGTCGCGAACTCCCTCGGAGCCGCCAAATCGCATGATCGCCTCACGGTGGATTTCCCTTACGATCTCCACGGTGAGGTGAAAGCAGGTGTCAGGCGATGGCTTCACGCCAGCTTCTTCATCGTCCGGGCGTAATCCTTCATCGTGGACCGAATCACCTTGGAAACCTCCTCCGCCGCCGGCCGCGGCCGGAGGGGCGTCAGGGTAATGGTACCCCCCTCATGGACCTCGACATTGATTTCATCGCCGGGCCTGAGGTGCGCTAACTCCAGGAGGGCGGCATCAAAAATGACCCCATGCGAGTTGCCCACTTTGCTAATGGTTTTGACCATACGTAATACTATGTATTACATAGGCGGAGAGGTCAAGTAATTCGCCGAGTTTCGTAGCGGCGTTTATGAAAACGCCGCCGATCTTCTCCTCCCCGGCCGCCCCCGGAGGATTCTCCGCGGGACCATACCGCGGGCTCCCGACCCTCGGCTCAAGAAGTCATGTGCGTAGCTTGATCTCGGTCACAAGAAGAATAATCCGGCGCTCTGCCGAGTCGCCGCTACGCCGCCCAACAAAGAACAAACACCTGAATTCCGCCCTTCCTGGCTTCGTTGAAGAGACCAGGGAGCGGGCTGAGCAGTTTCCAGTTTTTATATGAGCAGTACATTGACCAAAGCGACCGTCTTAGTCCTGAACCGCAACTGGCAGGCCATCAACGTGCGCACGCCCCAAGAGGCGTTCTGCATGATGGCCACCAACGTGGCCACCGCCCTAGAGATCGAAGGCCAGGACCACATCCGCCCGGTTACGTGGACGGAGTGGATCACCCTGCCGATCCGCGAACAGGATGAGACGGTGCAAACCGTCCGCGGCCCAATCCGCGTGCCGACGGTGATCGTGGCGCTCAATTACGCCAAGGTGCCGAAGAAGCGCCCGAAGCTCTGCGCGCGTGCCATCCGAGAGCGCGACGGCAACCGCTGCCAGTACACCGGTCGGGTCCTGCGTCCGGAGGAGGGCAGCCTCGATCACGTCGTGCCCCGCTCGCGCGGCGGCAAGGACGCCTGGGAGAACCTGGTCTGGTCGGCCAAGGAAGTGAACCAGCGCAAGGCCGACCGCCTGCCGCACGAGGCCGGCCTGAAGCTCCTGTCCATCCCCCGCGCGCCGCGGGAGTTGCCCGCTTCGGCCGCCATCCGCAATGCCCACGGCATTGGGGACTGGAAGCTGTTCGTGGAGGGCTGAGTGTATGGTAGGGCCTTGCCCAAGACGGCCCTGCCTTCAAAACCAAAATGCTGCTCGCACAACCGGTTCAGCCTTGTCACATTCCCGCACGACGGGCTGGTCAGAGAGCGCTACATCGCGGAGTACTTTATGAACACCAAAGATTTTATCCGTCTCGGAGTTCCCCTGGGTGAGGCCACCCGGCGGGCCACCGATTTCATCACCAAATTCATCCTCGCCGGCGGCGACAAGACCCGCCTGGAGGAGGAAGTGAAAGCCGTCATCGCCAATCCCTCAGGCTTTACCGATGACAAGCTGCGCGGGGAGTTCGCCAAAGCGCTGCTGAAGGCCCCGCCGCCGCCGCGGAGCGAGCCCATCAAATACCGCCAATGGGGAGATGGGATTGAACACGAGGCGGTTATGCAGATGGAGCGCGCCTGCCTGCTGCCGGTGGCGGTGGCGGGCGCCCTCATGCCCGACGCCCACGTCGGTTACGGTCTGCCCATTGGGGGCGTGCTGGCCACGGAGAACGCGGTCATCCCCTACGCGGTGGGCGTGGACATCGCCTGCCGGATGAAGATGACGGTGCTCGACCTCCCGCCACTGGACCTGGAACGGCACCAGGACCGGCTCACCCGGGCGATTGAGGCCGAGACCCGCTTTGGCGTCGGCGCCAACTTCCGGGACCGCCGTCACCACGAGGTGATGGATGCCGATTGGACCGCCAGTCCCATCACCCGGCAGAACAAGGACCGGGCCTGGTCGCAACTGGGCACCAGCGGCAGCGGCAACCACTTTGTCGAGTTCGGCACCTTTACGGCGCAGGGACCGATCCACGGTCTCGAGCCGGGGACCTACGTGGCGTTGCTCTCCCACAGCGGGAGCCGGGGCACGGGTGCGGCGGTGTGCGATCATTACAGCAAACTCGCCTTCAGCCAATTCCCGGATTTGCCGAGCGAGTTGAAGCGCCTGGCCTGGTTGTCTCTGGATTCGCAGGAAGGCCAGGAATACTGGGCGGCCATGGAACTGATGGGCCGTTACGCCGCCGCCAACCACGCCCTGATCCACCAACACATGGCCGCCAACCTCGGCGCCGAGGTGCTCCTGGACCTGGAGAACCACCACAACTTCGCCTGGAAAGAGCGACACCTCATCAACGGTGTCGAGCGCGAAGTCATTGTGCATCGCAAGGGCGCTACCCCGGCGGGCGAGGGGGTGATGGGGATCATCCCCGGGTCCATGGCCACCCCGGGCTTTGTCGTCGCCGGCAAGGGCAACGCCGAATCGCTCAACTCGGCCTCGCACGGGGCGGGTCGCGTGATGAGCCGCAAGGCCGCGAACGACAAGTTCAACTGGAAGGACGCCAACCGCTTCCTGCGCGAGCAGGGAGTAACCCTCATCTCCGCCGGATTGGACGAGGTGCCGATGGTCTATAAGAACATTCACCAGGTGATGGCTGCCCAGAGCGATCTGGTCACCATCCTGGGCCAGTTTGATCCCAAGCTGGTCAAGATGGCGCCGGCCGGCGAGCGGCCGGAAGACTGATCGGAATGCCATGATCACCCTTGATGGCTCAGAAGGCGAGGGCGGCGGCCAGATCCTGCGCACGTCATTGGCGTTGGCGCTGGTGACCCGCCAACCCTTTCACATGGTCCCGCTCCGATGACCTTGTGTTGGTGGTGCTGATAGCCTGCATTTACCTTGCCGGTGGCCCAGCCAGGGCAATTTTAAGACGGTCATCGAACTGGCGCCGCCACCCGAAGCCAGCGCGCTCCTCCCCGGCGACTTTGTCGAGGCCGAAGTGGAAATGGTCATTTTTCCCGCGGATGCCAAAGCCTACTATGGCCCCAACGAGCCGTTCCGGGAGGCGCTGGCCGCCGGCGCCGACACCTGGCGCTTGGTTCAGCGCGAGGCGGCGGGGAATGCCTTGCGGGTGGAGACCCGGCGCGGCACGGTGCCGTGCCTTTTCCCCTTGGTCGTGGGGGTGGATACCAACCAAGGTGCCCAGCTTGCAGTGCAGGGGGGCCTGGGATGGCTGCCCGTGACTTTCACCGGTCTGGCCAGCCATCGTGGCTATGAGCTGCGAGTCAACGACCGCCCCTTCAGCCAAGCCATCCATGGCAACGACTTCTGGCAGACGGACTATGATTCTACCACCCGGTCCTGGAGTCACACCTTTAACCTCCCACGAACCGGCGGCCAATCGGTCCAGCTTGCCTTGCGCCCCGCCACAACCGATAAACCCCGATAATGACCAATACGAAGTTCCGCCTCGCCGCCCCCGCTGCGGCTATCCTCGGTCCGTATCTTATCTGAAGATGGCGTCGCGAACCGCGCTTGCCTATGCTGCCAGCATGACGCAGCTCAAGGTCCAACCCGCCCTCGGGGCAAGCCCTCAGCCCGCGACTGAAGCGGGCTGGATGAATCGCCTGCTCATCGTTGGGCTTTTGCTGGCGGCATCGACCGTGGCCCTCGGGGCGGATTGGGTTCGTCCGGGATTGAGCACCAACCAGCCGGTTTGGGGGGCGCGGGGCGGCTTGCTCTGGGCCGTGGCGCCCGCAGGGTTTCGGGGCGGCGAACCGCGCGGCTTGATCCGACTCGGCCATCCGGTCCTTGCCGGTGCGCGTTACGACCTCATCAACTTCATCGCCGTGGAACCCATCGTGCATGGCCGCCGCGGTTTCAGTGAACTCGAACGCAGCCAACTCGACGGTCTGGGCGGCAAACGTATCTGGGCTGAAGGTCCCGGCGAGACGGCCGTGACCAATGCGGCTCGGGGAAACCTCCGCAAGTTGCCCGACGGCGGAGAGCAACTCGAGGTGGGGTTGCGCGTCGAGAAGTTCGACAACGGCGCCCACGTCCGCCTGGTCCTCCATCAGCGCAGCGACCGGCCCGACGAACTCGCGCTGAGCGTGTTCCAGGAACCCGACTGCGCGCCTCTGGATTACTGCATCCTGACGGCCACCATGGGCAACCTGGCCCGCACTCGCTTGCTCTGGCTCAAGCACGAGGTGCTCAGCAGCCTCCGGGTTTACCAGGATTACCAGGGAAAGGACTTCGCGCCGCCCCGTCACTACCCCTTGTCTCGCCTGCATCGAACCACCGATGGTCGCGTCTTGGCGGCCATGACCAATAATGAGGAAAGCCCAGCTTCGGTCTTCCCGTTCCCCGGCTCGGAGCTCTGGCATTACGCCGGCAGCCAGGTCACGCAGTACTGGGCCAGGGACGCCGGCGACTTCGGTGATGATCTGCACGTGGTCGTCAACGGCCGTTATACTTACTGGCGTTCTGCTCGCCCCATTCCCGGCGGCGTTGCGTTCGAGAACTTCGAGATGCAGGAACGCTTTCACGATGGCCAAACAGCCATCTTCGGCATCACCCGCCGGACTCCCCAGGAACTCGGATTTACCCGATGAAGCCCTGCCTGGGTTCCCAAAGAACACGAATGGACTGAGCTCCTCTTGCCCATCACGCGCCTAAGTCATATACCAACCACCATTCACGCTGATCGTCTGGCCGGTCATATAGCCATTGTTGGCCAGCATCACCACCACGTCGGCGGTTTCCTCCACCGTACCGAACCGGCCCAGGGGAACCAGGTCCGGCCGCGCCCGCGGATTGCTCGTAATCATCTCGGTCTCGATCAGCGCCGGGGCGATGGCGTTCACCGTGATGCCCTCCTTCGCCAGCAGCGCCGCGTACGAATGCGTCAGCCCAATGGCGCCGGCCTTGGACGCGGCGTAATGCGGCCCAATGACGCCGCCCAGTTGGGCCGCCACCGAGGACAGGTTGATGATCCGGCCCCACCTCCGTTGGCGCATCCCGGGCAAGACCGCTTGCGTGACCAGAAACATGGACTTGAGGTTGACCGCGAAAACCTCGTCCCAGTCCGCCTCCGTGATGTCGGTGAGTGGTTGAGGCCGGCTGATGCCCGCGTTGTTCACCAGGATGTCGATGCCGCCCAGACCGCGCTCAACCTGCTCCACCAACCGGGAAACCTCGCCGGCCTTGGACACATCAGCCTGGATGGCCAACGCGCGCCGACCGACGCGCTGGATTTCCGCGCAAACCGCGTTGGCCTCCGCCTCACGGGTCTGAAAGTTGACCGCCACATCCACCCCGGCCTTGGCCAACGCCAAGGCGGCGCCCCGGCCAATCCCTCGGCTGGCGCCCGTCACCAGGGCGATTCTTCCCTTCAATCCGTTGCTCATAAGCGTCCAACGACCATGACAGCCGCCTCGCAGGGGGTCAAGATCATCGAGTGCTTTCAGACACCGCAGCGCCAAAGCGCCGGACCTTTGTCTTGGACACGCCGTTCCGCTCTGCACCAATACGTCCGCCCTGCTCGACCCCGGCGAGCGGCATCAAACGCAGGCGTTTATCACCGGAGAAAAACGCCAAGTTGCACTGTCTATTCCCGTTGGCTGGCGGCCCAGCGACGGAGCTCGGCGTGGGTTCGCGCGCCGTAGTTGTAGGGGCGTTTTCCTGGGACAAGCGCGCCGCTCTCAAGGGCGTCCCGGACGGCCGCTTTCTCGGCTGGGATGCCCGCCCGGCCGAGAACGCCATTTGCCCTGTAGGAGAGTCCGTTTTCAACGAACGGCCGGACTTCGATGGGAACGCCCAGCGGGCGGAATGATTCCTCGATGCCGAGCCAGCGGCAAACATCCCGGTGCGTGTATTTACCGTAGAGGGTGGTGCGGAACGAGAGAGCTCCGGTTTTCAGAGCCTCGAGGACAGCTCTCCTCTCCGCAGGAATTCCCGCTGCTGTGAGGCACCGTTTCGTGCGCCCGGAAAGCTCACGCAGAGGCAAGTCCGGTTTCGTGGCCTTGCTTGGTTGGGACCAGTAGTTTGCCTTGGTAGGGATGACGTGGCGAACGCCGCCACGGGGATCCGGGACATCGCCCGCGTAGCGCGGGATGACGTGGAAATGAAACTGGGCCATCGTCTGACCTGCGGCCTGGCCGTCATTGACGCCGAGGTTAAACGCGCCGGGGGCCGGGGAGAGCCTCGAGACCAGGTTCTCCTGGGTCCAGCCGATCCAGACCAGCAGGCGAGCTTTTTCGGCCGCCGTGAGATCCCGGAAGCGGGCTACGGGGCGGCGCGCGATGATCAGGGTGTGGCCGGGGGAGACCGGGAACTTGTCGGAAACGACGGCAAAGAGGTCATCCAGGGCGAGGACGCGGCTCGTTTCGATTTCTCCGAAAACCGGAAGGGCGAGCGGGGTGGGAATGGTGCCGTGGATTTCCATCTGCCGGATCAGTACTTTGCGTTGAGGTGTTGCTCGCGCCAACGGAGACTCTCGATGGCGGGGTAAAACTTCTCCTCCCGCGGCGGGATGATGGGCTGGTTGGTGAGGGCAACCAGGTCCTTCTGGCCTTCGATCCGCGCATCCAGCCCGGACCCGACGCGCCAGACGCCGGCGCGGCGTTTCGAGTCAGGGCATGGAGCGATGAGGAAACGGTCCATGGCCCAGTGATGGTTTGGGCAAAGGGCCAGACCGTTGTCGGGTTTGTCGTTCCGACTGACGCCGAACGGGATGATGTGGGCCGCCTCCACCAGGGACAGATCGTGGTCGATCTTTACACGGATGCCGCACGCAGCGCACCGGTAGTCGTAGATTTCGAGGATGGTGTGGCGGAAGGCGCCGTCCCGCCCTGGCAGTTCGTCGCGCAAGGCTTCTGTGCTTGGGGCCGCGGGTCGCTCGCCCGCAATTGCGGCGAGTTGGTCGCGGTGCTCAGGGAAGTAGCGGGCGATGAGGGCTTCTCGCAGCATGTGGCGCGAATGGGCATCACTGAGAAACGCGGTCCAGAGGGTTTCGTCGAACCGGCCATAAACCTGGCGGAGGGCGCCGAGGGACGGCGCGCGCGCGGCGTTGCCAGCTTCGTACAGCGGTCGTTCCCCTTGTTTACTCACGAGGTGCCAGAAACCGTCGCCGACAAGATGGTAGAACGGATTCTTGATGCTGGGTTGGTCGTCGCCTTGGAGGACTACCGCGAAATAGCGCTTGAACGTCTTGGTTAGCTCCGGGCTAAGCGGGATTTCGTTCCGGTTCACAAGGCCACGGTCGAGGAGGTCGAGGACGGCGAGCAAAAGGACGGGCTTGTGCGGCCGCTCATGCGAACCGCGCTTGTCGCGCCGGAGGTCATAAAAGCGCTCCAGCCATTGTTGCCATGTTGTTTCGATCGGCATGGGTACCTGTGGACCAGCCCAATAGTTTCACGGGGGTATAGACGCGGAAGGTGCTGGAAGCGAGAGAAAAAGGGAGTGGAGACTCGTATTAGACGCGCTGCCCCGTCGTTTGTGGGCTCTCCTGCCAATTCTGGTGGACCCGTGGGTTTACGCCACGGGGTCAGGGCGAAAGGCGTGAACGGGGACGGGTCGTGGTTGCATAAGCGGCTTCCAAACGCGACGGATTTGTGGCGCCAATCAGGCATGGCCAAGACGAAAAACGACGCGGTGGCGCTGGGATGATTCGCCGTTTTGAAGGGCGGGAAGTTCCGGGCGAAACCTTTGGCCGCCGAGCAACTAGCAGAGAGCGCGCGGAGCGCTGCGGTGACCCGGTGGTCCAAAGTTCACAAAGGGAGTGCAAAAAGGACTCGGGGATGCATGAGCGGTCCGACGAGCGCGCCCCACGAGGGAGTAGGCCTGGCATAGGGGCTGCCGATCAATACCCAGTTGCGTTGGCCGCCAAGGGCGTTGATGACGTCTTGATCGATTGTCTGGTCGGGGAAGTCCTCTCCGCCAAGCTCGGCGCGCACGGCCTCGGCGGAGGCCATTTCGGCCTCGTACGGATACTTCCGGTGAAGGTGCTCAAGGTCGATAAGACCCGCAAGGTGCCCGTAGGCTGGGGAGTTTGGCGGCCACGAAACTGCCGGTAGAAGGAGCGGAGCCTCAGCGTTTGATGGGCGAAGGCGTCTTTCTCGATCGAGAGCTTGATGTTGAACACTGGTTCGCCGTTGCCGCGAAGCCAGGAGAAGCAGTAACGCAGGGACGTTGGTTCAGATTAGCTAGAGGTCGCATGTCTTGCCAGAAGGTCCGGATCGGGCCGGAATTTTCGTGGCATCGAAACGGGTTTGCCCTCGTAGCCCAGCAGCCAATCTAGGCCAGAGGCCCGGGGTTGGTTTCGCAAGAGCTCTTCGCGAAAGCGAACCGTCATGTCTCCGGCAATGAACATCAACCCACGATCAAAGGCGCGGTCGTGAAGGGCATTTAAACACAGTCCGTTTCGTGGGTTCATCCTCTGCTTTGCATCGCGTGCCCAGGGGACAATGTGGCTGGCGACTAGCAGTTCGGGAATGGCCAAACCAGTGATACAGCATGTGTAATCGTACGCGGCGAGAACGGTGGCGCGGAAGAAGTACTGATTGACGCGGACGCGCACAACACGGTCTCGTTCCAGCCCTTCCGCCGGTAGGTCCCTTTCATCTATCTCGGCCATTTCCTCGAGTTTTCGTCCAGCAAACTGCGCGAGGAGGCGCTCGCTTTCAAACGCCAGGGCTTCGGGGCTGTCCTCGAAGGCGCGCCAGGTTTGGACTTCGCCTTTGGCACCATGGGCCATGCCTCTGATGCCGCGCGCCTTGAGTTCCGGGTCGAGGCGGGAGAAATTGTTCAGCTTGAGGGCGACCGAACCGGCGGAACGGCCGAGGAGTTTAGCGAGCGCAATGACTTCGGGCGCCCGGCTGTGTTGACGGCCAAAGGGGATCTTGCAGTAGAGATTGAAGGCGAGGATGTGCTCCTCCATCGACCACGCTTTGTATTTGTTCGGCATCAGTTCCAGGCTCCGCCACCAAAGCGCGCCTTGTTTGCCGCACGGTTGCCTACTTGTGCCGCCCATGCCCAAAAGTCGCGCAATGATGGGGGTAGGTTGTCGAGGGTCTGCCAGGCTGGACCTCGGCCGTTTCCCGGCAGGGAAGCGATGCCGCGCATCGAGAGCCGAATGCCGTTCCCCTTCGCGTCCTGGAAGGCCCCCAGAGAGATTAGCCCCGCTCCAGCGGAGTCGCATGGCATAGAAACTAGGGCGATTCTGCGCTCCCTCGGGCTTCTGCTCGGCCATCTGTATCCAGATTGCAGCAGAAAGCCAGCCCAGGCAGGGACCGCCGTCCACGCCCAGCCAGCTTCCGAAAACTCGATCGCCATATTCTACGTGGAAACGGTGCCCTCCACCGGCTGCGATCCCACCAACGGAGCGCAACCAAGGGCTTAGTCTCCGTGCAACTTGTATATCGCCGTTCTCGCAGGTGCAACCTAATTATCGGTGGCCTTGCAACTGAGACCATGGGGGAGCGGGGAACCGGGTTTTTCCGGCGTCGCTGACGGGGCGGGGGTCCAGTCTTTTCAACGTGGCGGCTTCCGACAGTGGCATGACGGAAGCGCTAGTAAGCGGTCGTTCTGCTAAGAGCGGCACCCCGCCGCCGGTCAACGCCCGCTGGCGACCGTGTAACCGGCCTGGCGCAAATCCTCCGCCAAATCCGGTTTCCGCCATATCCTTGCATTCCTTCGCGGCCTTCGCGTGAGTTCTTCTCACCTTGCCCCCGCTCGGCACCGCCTCCACTCCGTCCGTCCCCGGCACGAACTCGTCACCCGTCTCCCTTTCTCCCGGCAGCCGCTGGCCGTTTTCCTTCCCAAACCCGGCAATTCCTCCCAAATAACGCAATGGAGTCAATGGAGTAAACCAGGGGTTAGGCCCCGCCTGCCCACCGTGCTAAACTTTGGCTGTCGTGAGTAACGATGTGAACACACGCCAGACGAACCGC
>TBL_comb47_HYPODRAFT_10003849_pt1 | contig 17559 bp, 17 predicted proteins | sample TroBogypolimnion_40_FD_10682 | JGI IMG/M metagenome (IMG submission 10682)
GGCAATTGCAGGTCCCTCATACCCTTTTTCATTATCCCCGGACATTCCCGGGATAAATGCATTTATTCCTTGTCATATTTTTGTCTTACCTCAGTCTTATCACAGTCTTACCTCTTTTTTAACAAATTCGAAACAAATTCGAAACAAATACATAACAAATTCGAATAAATACGAATCTGTATCGAATTTGTTATGTATTTGTTTCGAATTTGTTTCGAATTTGTTAAAAAAGAGGTTAGACAAAGGTAAGACTTAGATAAGCGTAATTCATTAACAGATTAATAACGGAACAGGAGGAAAAGAAGAAGAATAAATCCACTAAATGGCTCATCTGTATTATCAAATATTAAATATACGATATGACAAGGTACTTCTTGTATCTTACGAAAAATAATTTCCGGTAATTAAATTCTTCCCACAATCAGGGAGGCAGCAGCAGCATCCAGTAATATTTCACAATTGGGGTGCAGTTGTACTACCGATGCGGGTATTTTGGTGGTAACGGGTCCCAGGATAGCCGTTTCAATGATTTCAGCTTTATTGGCACCTTTGGCGATGAGGATTAGCTTTCGGGTGTGCATGATATTCTTAATGCCACGGGTCAATCCACCAAGAACAATATGCTCCGGAACCTGTGTTTCTCGCCGGACACGGGCTTCGAAATCTGGGTCCATGGGCGAGACCCATGTTTCACTTTCAAATGGTGTCCCCGGCTGGTTGATGCCGATATGGCCGTTCATGCCGATGCCCAGCATCTGCAAATCAGCACCGCCACGTTCGGCAAGCCGTTGTTCAAATATCAGGCACTCGTTTTCAAAGTCGTCAGAAAGGGTAGGGGGCATAATGAAGTTTTCCTCCGGAATACCCAACGGACCGGCAATCTGGTTCAGGATCATGGTATAACAGCTTCCTGCATATTCGCGCGGAAGGTTGGTTAATTCATCGACATTGAACATGGTGATGTTCGCTACGTCAAAGGGGTATTGCCTGAAAATATCCGATACTATGGCATGCATGCCGTAAGTGGTTTGCCCGGTTGACAGTCCTATGACGGCATTGGGCTTTTCGAGCATCTGTGCTATGATTCTCCAGGCGGCAATACGGTCAAATTCTTCCTCGGTTTGAGTTATAGTTATCTTCATTTGATTGCTTTATTTTTTAGATGTCCTTTAAGTTTTCAGTAAAAAAGAACCCGATGGCTTCCAGTGCTTCCTGTTCGTCTTCACCATCAACGGATACTGTTATTGTTTCCCCAAATTTAGGCGACAGGGCAAGCAGATTCAGCATACTGTTCAGACGAACTGTTTTTTGATTCTTGGCTACATGGACAACGGATTTAAACTGACGGGAAAGCTTTAGCAGGGCAGTAGCTGGTCGGGCATGAATACCATCGGGGGACAGAATGATATAATCTTTTGAAATCATGGATTGATAAGTTGTAAATAGGTTTTTATTTGTTCGGAATCTTCCATGAGCATGACCTTTTGTGCGACCACGCGGGCTCTTTCAATGCTGTTGTTGATGATGATGTTTTTGATATGCGGAATGGAAGCTGCCGACATAGAAAATCCGGTTAGTCCCAATCCCATGAGCAGCAGGGTAGCCTGGGGATCGGATGCAAGTTCTCCGCATAAGCTTACTTCAATCTGATTATGTCTTGCCTTCTGAATGACTTGTTGGATCAAACGCAATACAGCGGGGTGATAGGGATCGTACAAATAGGCCACTTGCTCATTCATCCGGTCAACGGCCAGGGTATACTGACACAGATCATTGGTGCCGATGCTGAAGAAATCAACTTCCCGTGCCAGAATATCAGCAATCAATGCAGCTGAAGGTACTTCGATCATGATACCAGTTTCAATATCCATATCAAAACTGATCTTCTCATCTGCCAACTGTTTCTTTGCTTCCATCAACATGGCTTTAGAAGACCGCAGTTCCTGAAGGCTACTGATCATGGGGAACATGATTTTTAGTTTTCCAAACTTACTGGCGCGAAGTATTGCCCGTAGCTGTGTCATAAACAGGTCAGGGCGGTCAAGGCAGATACGGATGGCACGATAGCCCAGTACAGGATTATTCTCCGCAGGAAGGTTCAACCAGGGTTGCTGTTTATCGGCACCAATATCAATAGTGCGTACCATAACAGGCATCTGTCTTGATTTGCCTGCAATCTGCTGATAGAATTCGAATTGTTCTTCCTCCGTAGGAAATGATTCATGACCCATAAACAGTAGTTCAGTGCGCAAAAGGCCTACCCCCTCACCTCCATGTTCAAATACAGTTTCCATATCCTCAACGGCAGAAATGTTGGCCTTGAGAGAAATCTTATGTCCGTCTGTGGTCAGTGCAGGGGTATCTTTCAGTGATTTTAGCCATTCTGAATGTTTACGATACTCCTCTTGTAAAATAGTATATTTAGTAATGTTAGCTTCATCCGGATTAATCCATACCAGGCCTTCCAGCCCATCAATTATGAGCAGATCGTTATCGCATACCTGATTCAACGATTCACCGCATCCTGCAACCGCAGGGATACCCTTTGACCGGGCAATAATTGCTGTGTGTGAATTCTTCCCGCCCAGCCTTGTTGCTATTCCAATAACCTTCGTTACGTCAAGTGAAATGGTTTCCGATGGCGAGAAATCATCCGCTATAAGGATACAGGGATCATGAGGAAGCAGAAGTTGATCGGTTGCCTGACCGCCATTCAGATGCATGAGTATTCGTTTACCGATGTCGTTAAAATCTTCCGCTTTTGTACGAAGGTATTCATCGTCCATCTGTCCAAACAATTCAATCAGGCCTTGAATCACTTCTTCCAAGACGATAGACACCGGCTTATGCTCTGTACTTATTTTAATTTGCACGTCCTCCTTCAGTTGGGGATCGGTTAGAAATTCGATCTGTGTTTCCAGAATTGCAAGTTCTTCAGTGAGGAGTGTATGTTTCCCTTTATCCAGAAGGATTTCAATATCCAGAACTGCTTGTTGAACGGCAAGGTCGAACCGTTCAACCTCCTTAAGAATGTCAGCTTCACTCTCCGGAGGGATCTCATGAATACTACTCTTTATTTTCCTTATCACACAGGCTTTCCCAATGGAAATGCCCGGTGAAACACCTATTCCCTTCATACTGCGTTGAATTTATTTATATAACCTATTGTTTTCCTTTCCCCTTTTTCCAATTTCAGGACTCCATTCTCCCTTTTCCATGCCCCATGCTCCATGCTCCAAGCCCTATGCAAAGATGTGCAATATGCTGGTTAGAAATCCGAATACCAGCAGTCCCAGCAACAACCAGGTAGTTTTTACATTCTTTTTTACAAAGTAATACACCAGAAAAGTCAAGGCCAAAGGAATCATGTTGGGAACCATCTGATCCAATACATCCTGAACGGCAACAGCACCTTCAGTTCCAATTTTGAGAGGGGTTTTAATGTTCATCAGCAAGGCAGGCATAGCGCCTACAACCATCAGCCCAAGAATGGCCGCACCAGTGGTGAGTTTGGCCATTAGGTTTCCTTTGGCCAGGTTTTGAAGAAACCTGTTACCTGCATTGTACCCTATAAAGGTGAGGTTATACCGTAATATGAAATGGGGAACATTAAAGATGAGTAAGAATAAAACAGGTCCCAAAAGATTACCTTTCAAAGCTAGTGAGATTCCTACCCCGGCAGCGATCACTTTGAGAGTTCCCCAGAAAAATGAATCGAAAACCCCTGCCAGTGGCCCCATTAATCCCATTTTAACGGCATTGATGGATTCCTCGTCAAAGCCATCGTCGCGACTGTTTTCTTCTTCCATGGCTGCTGTTATGCCCAGAATAAGGGTTGATCCATGAGGTGCAGTGTTGAAGAACTGTAAATGTCGCTTTAACGCAGGAACCATTGTCTCTTTTGTATGATATAGTCTCTTTAGTGCAGGCATGATTGAAAAGGCAAATCCAGTATTCTGCCAGGATTCAAAGTTGAAGTTAGCTTCAAGGGCAAGTGAGCGGAAGAAGATGCTTCGGATATCTCCCCGGTTTAATTTAGCTTCAGGAACAATTGTTACTACCTCCAATTCATCTTCGGGAAACAACTCATCCTCAGTAATTGCTTTCTTCTTTGATCCGGTGATAATAATGGCAATGATTACCCCCAGCCCTCCAATAGCAATCATCGGTAGTTTAAGGTAACTGGTCAGGATAAAGCCAAGAAAAAAGTAAGGTGCCACATTCTTGTTGAACATCAGGTTCATTAACAGGGCAAACCCTAAGGCAGGCAGCATGTTTCCGGCAACAGTAAGTCCGGATTGTACCCACTCAGGAATTGATCCCAGCAATGACTTAATGGCATCAGTTCCCAACTGTAAGGCCAGAAAGGTGATTACTCCCATCAGAATGGGTTTTAACATTCCCGATGACAGGTGCAGGATTTCGATCTTATTTGCGCTACCTTCTTCGGCATAACGTTCAAACCGTTTATTGAAGATGGGGCGGAAAACAAACAGTCCGCTTATGACCAGTTCAGCCAATATGGAAATAGGAACGGCAAGGGCAAGGGCAATCTCAGAACCTTTGCCTGACATGATGGCAAAGGCAGTACCTAACACCCCACCAGTAATGATATCCGGAGGAATGGCTGCACCAACCTTGATATTTCCCATGAAAACCAGTTCGAGGGTAGCTCCAATCATGATTCCCTGGGTCATATCGCCAAGAACCAATCCAACCAACGGACCCAAAACAAGAGGACGGCAGAGCATTGAAGTTCCCAGAAAATCTTCGAAATGGCCGAATATGACGATCAGCGTAATCAAAAGGTAAGTTGTCAACATGTCAAATGCTCTACGTTTAAGTATTTATACTCCATTTTTATTATTCCTAACAAGGCTAAATTACCTCACCCAACATCTGCTTTTTATCACCGGGTACCTGACGTATTTCTAGCTCAAGACCTTTATCCAGCATCTTTCGGATAATTGAAATATCACTTTCATTCAGCGAAACCGCTTTAGATATTGCTTTTGATCCCTCTCTGGTTCGGATTCCGCCAAAGTTGACGGATTTTATATCAGGTACCAGTTCTGAAAGTGAAAAGGCATCATTCACACTATTTACCAATACCAGCATCTTGATTCCATTATATCGGACATCGTTAAGAATCGCTGCTGTATCTGCGAGACTCTTAACCAGGAGCTTTACATTCGCAGGCTTGGCCAGGTTAAGTGCCATTTTCTGAAAATCATCGGCAGCAACTTTATCGTTCGCCACCAGAATACAACCTGCTCCAACGGAAGGAGTCCAGGTAAGTGCCACCTGACCATGCAAAAGGCGGTCATCAATACGAATTAAACTAATCATCGTTACTTTCCTGCTTTTAAAGTATCTACGCTCATCAATATTTCTCAATCAATCTGTTAATTCCTGATTCTCTGCAATCCATTGTTTTATATCCATTATTTGTTCCCTGGCATGGACTATTGCTGTTTCGATTACCTCTGGTACCGGAATGTCCGGTTCTGCCAGAACCACTTCCAGTAATAGAGGGAGATTCAGCCCGGCAACCAAATAGATATTTGTCTGATGGCTTTTCACCAGAATCCGGTTGGTGACACTTCCCCCAGCCAGATCGGTGAAGATGATAAGCTCATCCTCCTCACCCAATTGATTCAGCACTGTATCCATCTCTTCTTCGATAGTTATTTCATTACTTCCATAAGCATCAATAGTGTATACCTGCTCAAAGGTTCCGGCAATGATTTCAAGGGAAGATTTTATTCCTGAAGCAAAAGTGCCGTGGGAGGCAATAAGAAATTTACGCATAGATGGATTTTAGTAATGAAATAAGCAACTACAACGAGGCATTACTTTGTTACTGAGTCTTTATTGATTTCAGTAAATAGAGCTCTAAAACAATCCGATTCACTATTTGGGCCGGCAGGTTTCTTGCCATAGAACTCATCCAGAAATGAACTTGGTCCGTTCCACACGGTTTGCATCATTCCCTGATAACGATCCTTTAATGCAGTGGTTGCATACTTACGGTATCGTTCCATGTCCTGTGCCTGCACAACAGCATTCGCTGGATTTCTCCATGGACAGGTAATGACAGAAAGTCCTTTTAGGACAAATAGGACCGGTGTCTGATCAGGACGTTCATAATGCCAGTCACAAATCATCACGTCTTTGTAAATCAGGTCAATGGCACGGTTAGTATTATTCATGCTGGCTTCCCACATACCCATTCCTGTCGTTTTACCATCGATCAAACGATCGCCCCATATCCATAGCTTGCGGTTTTTAAGGGCCAGATGATTCCTGATCAGATTAACTTCGTTGGCAAACAGTTCGGCTTTATCGAATCCCGAACATCGTGGGCAGCTTTCGTGACCAATGTAGAATACCTCATCCATACCTGCATGAAATGCATCAGACTCAAAGGCATCACATATTTCATCCATAAGCTCGAATACGACTTTATGCACACCCGGATGTAAAGGGCAGTAACTTCTGCAATACAATCCATCTGCGTTCGGCCACTTGTATTTCTCAGGCATCTTCACATTGGGTGTTTCATCAAATTCGGGATAGACCTGAAGCAGTTTTCCAGTCTTTTCCGCCCATGACTGATGACCAAGCATATTAATTTGCGGGATCAGGCGAATGTTGTGCCTTTTACAGACATCAAGAATCATTTTTACCTGCGCTTTGGTAAGGCCATCTTTATCACTCAATTCGGGATGACTTTCAAACTGGAACCCGTAGCCGACCATTAATACCAGTGTATTCACCTGTCGTGGGGCTAATTCCTCATCAATAAATTTCAAAAAGGTATCAAGATGGGAAGCATCTGGTGCTCCGATACAAAGACCTCTCACGGGTAGTAAATCCTGGGCTTGTCCAGAACCATAAAGGCCAAGGATCAAAGCAACGATGATAAGTATTTTCTTCATGTTTTTAATTATTAGTATTGTTGGTGTTTAAGTTTCTATAGTTTTAAGCTGATGTTGATTTTCGAGAGTAATGCAGCTAAACCAACCATTGCCAAAGCCCAGCCAAGTGAGCCGCATACGGCCAGAAGCTGACTGCTTTCCTGTTTGTAGAAAAACAATGGAAGACTCAGGCCCCAGATGACAAAATAAATTACATCAGGAGCCAGATAAGTGGTGAGTGAATTCTCTCCGGCAGGTTTAAAAACAACAGCCCATTTTCTTTTCCCCTGAATATCAATAATCCAGTATAAAAGTGCAAAGACAATGAGGCTGATCCCATTACAGATCATTCCCCAACTGGGTGTTCCGTTTATTTTGGAAATGATGAACCAATTGCGAAGGAAAAAGCCTGTCGCCAGTGAGATGATCCCCATGGCCACAAAGATCTCTGCTGTTTTCCCCGGACTGAACTTACTTTGTTTTAGGATCAAACTGCATACCAGTCCCGCCAGTACGATCATTGGAACACTTCCACTAATGATAACCCCAAATACCGGATTAAGGAAATTCAGGAACCCAATCATCCCGGATTGAGAGAGGATATTAATGCCAATAAAGGAAAGCCATAGAATTACTGTTGGCACCAATTTAGGGCCGATGAACAGACTTGCAGTGGCAGCCATGAGATATCCCCAGCCGATCAGTCCCAGAATTCCCCACCAACCGGTTTTGATCCAGGTAACATGTCCGGGATCTCCGGCTTTAAATATCACAACCAGTACTACAAGTGTAATCACCCCAAGTAACTTTAATCCCAGGAATAGCTTTTTAAGTTTACTGTTCTCAGGGTATTTATTCCAGATCAGGAAAATGGACACATACATCAAAATGGCATAGAGTGTTCCATTTATTCCGCTTAATTCTGAGTTTAGTCTTCCGTGGTTAAGCATCAACACACCAATCAGCAGTAGGCTTGCCGTACGCAGAATGATGTGTTGAAAGACTTTCAATTTAGATTCACCGTTTTTCATGCGGGAACTGATAGCATAGGGGATAGCCATACCCACCATAAAGAGAAATCCGGGAAACACCCAGTCGGCAAGTCCCATTCCATCGACGTTGCCTTTGGTGTGCACCATCCATCCGGGAACGCCTGGTTCAAACAAATCGTTCACGAAAAGCATCAGGAACAGGGTTAGTCCCCGCATGATGTCGATCGAAAGTATTCTATTCGTTGTGGGTTTAAGATTTTGCATTGAACAGTCTGTTTTTATTTCTCAAATACATTTCCCTTTTTATCTGTTGCGATCACCCATCGAAAGGCATCAATGATCAGTTTATTCTGAGTGGCATCAGTGAATATCTCTTTTCCATGACCCATATTCAGGTAAATCATGCGGTATTTGGTATTGGTCCATACCACGGGACAATCACCGTCAGGAATTATATCTTTAAGGCCAAATGGATAATTGTCAGATGATAGTGAAACCAGTACTTTGACGGCTGCATTTTCACGAGGACTAGGTTTCCATTGATACCATTCGTTAATTGGCGCAATAAAGCTTGCAGGCAATCCTTTGGTAACTGTATGTTTGGGATCGTCGATCAACAATTTTGCTGGCATGGGGGGCCAGTTGTTGCGGTAAAATACTCCACCGCCCAGGAAGGCAAGCCCCCAGGGCCAGTTTGTTCCAAGATCGTTATAGGCTGCCACATGAAAACCATACCAACCACCGCCGTTTTCCATGTATCTTTGGAATGCTTCACGCTGGTCCTGACTGTGCGGAAAGTCATTCAGCATCATTACCAACTGATAATTTTTCAGTTTTGCATCATTCAAATCATTCATGGTACTCGTGGTATCGAATACAAAACCATTTCCGATGGTCAATTCCTTGAAGAACCTGATTGCATCATAGGCAAAATCAATATGTGCCGGTTCAACCTGTTTGTTGAAAAAGGCAAGTACCTTGAACCTTGGGAATTGGGCCTGGGAAGTCAGACCGAACAGGAGCGAAAACAGAAGTATTGCTAGTGCTTTCAAAGGATATTTGATTAATTTCATAGTTCTGATTGAATAGGTTGTTATTGATTAAGAGTTATTTCCCGGCAGCCCAAAGAATGGCATTCCCGAACATCTTTTTAAAGTCATCCGATTTAAACAGATTGGCATGATGGCCCATCAGGAAATAAACATTACGTGCTTTCATCTTTTCATTGACCCAGATCACCGGATGGTCTCCCATTTTAATGTCAGTAGCTGGCTGATAAGACGATTCATCGACATTGGCCAATACATGCACATTAGGGCGTGGATTCTTATTGAAAGTGTACCATTCGTCATCGGTAAGTACGAAAGATGTATGAACACCTTTCATAACCGGATGCTTAGGTTCTTCAATCCTTACATTGCCTGAAGCTGTTGCAGCCACATAATTCTTAAAACGGATACCACCCATAAAATCAGAAAACCAATTCCACATGGGGTAACCATCGAACTCGCCAAGTAAAGAAGCATGGTGAAACCCAACCCATCCACCGCGGCCTTCCTCGATGTATTTCACAAAGGCAGCCATTGCTTTGTCGTTCCAGGTATAGGGTGGATAATTCAGTTGAATGAATACCTGGTAATTGGCCAGCATGGTTTCATCAATGTCGTTGGCATGATTGATTACCGTGATTTCGAATTTCTTTTCAGCAGCATAGGTATTCAGCCATTCGAGTGCAGCAACTACAAAACCTTCATGTTGTCCGCCCCGCTCAGTAAGCACTAGTGCTTTAAATTTGGGCGATTTGGCATACCCATTTTGACCGAATGCAAGGAATACAAGTGTGATTCCAATAAGAAGAATTGATTTAATTGTCAGTTGTTTCATTTGATCGTATAATTAGGTTAATTAGTCAGTTTATTTCGAAGACATGGCAGTTACAGCTTGCAGAAACCAGCCAGTGTGAGGAATCCACTGCTCGCTCCAGCGCCACTCGTTTCCATTGTCTTCCATCTTGAAATCAATGCCCGAGCCGTCGCCATTTCCAGCTTTCCCTGTGATACCATTGGAGATTCCCCCCTTGCCCGATCCGTGCCCAAACATCGAAGCCATGTATGGCACATTATTGTGCCCGTAGCCATACATCATGCAGATGTTGTAGGGGTTACATCCAAGCACCCATGAAACCAGGTTGACTGACCATGTTGCCAGTTCAGGTTTTACCCCAAAGGCTCCGTTTCCAGGATACACCAGTCGTCCCCCAACAATCATGGCTGCTGCGAGTGATCCCAAACGGGCATCTTCACCCTGCCACCACCAGCCGCTTTCATTATCATGGGGAATAAAGAATCCATCCTGAACTTTCCCTTTAAACAGAAAACTCTGACGGGCATATCCAAAAGGATTCATCACTTCCCGTGTCACTTTCAGGTTATAATCAATGGCTGTTTTAATGGTTGCCAAAGCCGTAGTTCTGAATTTCAAATCAGTTTCTTTATCCAGAAAACGTGCCAATGCCATAATGGGTAAACCGGCATCAGCGGCATGCCAGAATGGACGGTCTGAGTCATTGGAAATGAAATAGCCTTCCGTAGAAAGACGTTTATTCAGGTTTGTTGCCCGTTTACGGGCTTCGTCACGGTAAATGGTTTTGCCGGTTGCAATCCAAAGTTCGGAAGCTCCCATTAAAGCACAATAATCATCAATAACATTGTCCTTGCCATCGTCAGCGTATTTGGTACTGAACTTTTGCAGGTGTGCAAATCCACGTTCTGCGGCAGCGAGGTATTGTTGGGAAGTAAAATCGCCATTCTTCTTCCATTGCGAAATGCGTGCCAGTGCAGCCACTGCCATTCCGCCACCTTCACGCCAGGCACACTGATAATCTGAAGTGGTTTTGCTGTCGGCCAGCAAACCAACCACACGTCTGGCATTCGGATCCTTATTAAAGTAACTGAAGACAGTCATGTAGAAATAGCCTTCCGGCGACTGTGAACGCATGATATAATCGGCGCCATATATCGCTTCGTTAGTCAGCGATTCTTTGGCACCGATCTGTCTCAGCAAATCAGGCAAACGTTCAGTAGTATTGATCATCGACCAGGTCACCATTGGAATCTGCTGTGGCGACATGAAATTGGTATAAGCCAGATGAGAGAAATATTTACTGATATCGCCCGACGCATCGCACCAACCGCCATGAAGATCAACTGTCTGATCACTTCCATAAAGCTTCAGATGCTGATCAGCTTCCAGTTCCTGAGGTGAATTGGCACGTTGATGGTAAAAGAAATTCACAATCGCAGGAATAGCAATCTTCCCAAGAGCATTATCTTCCAATCTAAAATCATACGATTCAAAATCTTTATCTTTATACCTGACGCGTATTTTGTAGTATCCTTCAAGTTGAAATGCTGAGAAGTCAATCCGGCTGTACCATATGTCAGTATGCCATTCAGTCACTTGTTCTGATTGGCCGACTTTTCCATCGTACACCGGTTGATTGGTTATCGCATTTACAATCTGAAAGGAAGTAGTTCCAGATAATGACTGACTGCTTTTAATCATTGCTGTTTTCGGCCCATCCAGGTTATAAGCCACCTGGTTGGCCAGGATGGTGATTTCCTGAGCCAATGAATGATCAAGATCATTCTGCTCTTTATTTTCAACCTTTGAAGCAGCCCAGGTGATAGCATCACGCATCAGGATTGCAAAATTGGGATCAGAACAAATGGTTACATCATGCCCGATCCCGATGTATAAAGCTCGGTCGTAAGAAGGATTCGTCCAGATAATGGGATGATCGCCCATCGGTTTGACTTGTTTATAGGAGGTTTCGTCAGCAGTGGCCAATACATGTACGTTTGCCCTTGGACTGTGGTCGAATTCATACCACTCATCACGAATGGAGAAAGAAGCAGGTAGATTTCTGGTAACCGGATGGGTGCGGTCTTCAACAATCACAGTCCCATTTTGTAAAGCCGGATGAGGGGAGTAGATTACCTGGCCCATCAGCGATTCGAACCATTGCCAGTATGGAGTTTGTGGCCCAAGAAATTCTTTTCCTGTAAGCCCTGCTGCATGTATGCCAATCCAGCCTTTCCCTCTTGAAATAAAATGCTGTAAAGCAAACTGCTGGTCCTGAGTCATATCAAATGGTGCAAGATGAAGCTGTATGAAAACCTGGTAGTTCAACAGGTTGGTTTCATTAATCACTTTAGAATCGCGGGTAAAATCAATATCAAAGTTGTTAACTGAAGCCAGCTTTTCGAAAAACGGTTTGGCTGGCACAATCATAGGATCATGATCAGGATCGCTTGAAGCAACAACAAGCACCTTGATCTTTTGATTCTGAGCAATAACCGCTGGATTAAACCCAAGATTAATAAAGCAAACTATCAAAAAACTTAAAATAAGCGAAGGATTATACGTTTTCATTGGTTCAGGTTTAGTTGTTTTCAGTGTTTGCCCTTTTCCTCCAGGAAGTATATTGTTCCACATCTACAGTTTCAAACTGAATGGTCTCTGTCTGGTTATTGAAAATTGCCCGCTGGCCTGGTTTTAACTCTCCATAATTGACTGACCCCTTTCCTTTATTAACTGCCAGGCTTACCTTTCCGGAAATTAAAACTACTTCAGATGCTTGCCCTTTACGACTGATCACATTTAAAGTAGTCCCTAGAACAGTGATTTCAAGCTTGTCAGCATGTATCATAAAGGGTGATTTTTTATTCACTGTCACTTTAAAATAAGCTTCACCTGTAAGCCTGACTTCCCGTTTTTCTTTACTGAATGAATATGGAAACTGCAGATTTGACCCTGAATTAAGACATACCCTGGTACTATCGGGAAGAATAAATTGTGACACCATGTCTGTCTTAGTCGTTACAGATTGCCAAATTGTTTCATGGATTAACTTTTCATTCAGTTTTCGGTTATTAATTTCCATAAATGCAGCATAGATCAATAGAGGGAGCAAAACTATTGCAGCAAAACGGTGAAAGTAAAACATCCACCTTATTTGCCGCGAAGCCGGTAATCTTGAATTTACGGCCTTCAATGCACCAAACGAATTGTACTTCTCCATTTCGTCAAGCATCAATACCGAACCCCAGGCAGCTGAAGCCACCTTGAAGATTTTCTCATTCTCTGACGATTCATTCCTCCATTGATCAACCAATTTCCTTTCATCTTCAGACAATTCGCCTGAAAAATAGCCTGAAAATAAATCTTCTATTTCCCTGAAATTCTTGTTCATTTTATGAAATTAAACCTCATGGTCGGGTAGGGGTGTATACTCATCTATTCATATGACGAGTTCCAAGGGAAATACACATAACAGGTTTTAATATTTTGTAGGAAAGAAATTCTTGTAATTCTTTAAGCAGGCAGGTAATCAGCCAATTCCATACGTATAATTTTTAATGCGATACTGATCTGCAGTTCAACCGTACGCTTTGAAATATTTAGTTTTTCAGAAATAGCCTGATTCGTAAACCCTTTTCCCCTGTTCATTTCATAGATCTCACGACACCGGGGTGTAAGCTTTTCAATACTCCGTTGAATGACAGCACGCAATTCAGATTCGGCAAACATAAATTCTGCAGAATCATCAATTTCACTGGAATGTGACAGGAAATAGTTCGTATAGCGTTCGCGTACCGTAGTATGTCTCTGGGTATCGAGACACCGATTTTTAATGGCAATAAAGAGATATGCTTTTAAGGAAGTATTCACCTGCAGTCGGGAACCCTCGCTCCATAGAAATACAAAAAAATCCTGAACCAAATCTTCTGTTGCTTCACGATCATTCAAAAAACGCATCGAGAATGCACATAACCCGGAGTAGTAGTAGTTAAAGACAAAATCGAAGATGACTTTATCTTGTTTCCTTAAGCCCTCAATGAGAATGTTTTCGTTCATCAGCAGGTCTGGTTAGACTATTGCAAAACTAGAAATAATTGAAGGCAATCAAAAGCTTTTCTGCGATGGCTTGACATTTGAATTCAGTTTTATTTCGATACTTTATGCAAATTGCTGCTACAATAGCATACTAACAGAGTCAAAAACGTTCAGTAAAATAATCGAAACATCGCTTATCAGGTATCTTAACGGGAATACCTTAAATCCGAACAGGAAGTAATCACATTCTTTTCGCCTCCATTATCGGCTATAGAGTGAAGTTCTTGAATCATCAGAATCCTTCGAAATGAACTGAAGAAAGAAGAGCTTGAGATCAAATGAGGAATCTGTTTGTCAATGAAAAGGCTTGTGATTGCGATATAAACGCGTTGGAATTTCTGTATGTTTTAAGTATCGTTTCTGTAAGGTTTCTGTATGTAAACTTACAAAAAACATATTTAGTATAAACGAAAACCATACAGTTTTATAAAGTGTATTAGTATGCGTTTATATCGGAATACTGAATCGGTTAAAGGCTGGTCCAATTTCTCTTACAAAAAGGGTATTGGGGAGTATCATTGAGGGATGTCACAAATAAAGTTAGGTTTGGTACTGTATCCAATCGGCACTGTGATCACGAATGCCGATTCAGTTTAGGATAGTTTGATGCAAAAAATGGTAATTCAGGGATCACTTGATATTCCTTTCATTGGATCATTTCAGGTTGGGTTAAAACAAAAAAGCGAATGAACTCCGGATTTTCATCCTTTATTTATTCGCTTAACTTGTGATCACCGTAAAATATGGAGTATTCAGATCTCAATTTTCGCGCCCAGTACTATTAAGAATTCACGGATAAAAGCAGGATGTGCAGGCCATGCAGGAGAGGTGACCAAATTGCCATCGACAAAAGCCCCGTTTACAGGGATAGACTGGAAAATGCCTCCTGCCAGGGTTACTTCAGGCCCGACAGCGGGATAAGCAGTTAACTTTCGTCCTCTCACCAAATCAGCGGCAGTTAAAATCTGAATTCCGTGACAGATGGCAGCAACAGGTAAATTTTTTGCAAAGAAATATTTTACAATCTCGATGATCTTTGGGTTTAATCTAAGGTATTCAGGCGCCCTGCCCCCTGCAATGACCAAACCGCTGTAATCGCTCATTTTAATTTCATCAAAGCTGTAATTTAAAGCAAAATTATGACCTGGTTTTTCGGAATAGGTCTGATCACCTTCAAAGTCATGAATGGCTGTTTTTATGGTATCTCCCTTTTTTTTACCCGGGCAAACGGCATGAACTTCGTAACCAACCATTTCGAGCATTTGAAACGGTACCATGGTTTCATAATCTTCAGTAAAATCACCTGTTAAGAATAATAGTTTTTTCATGTCTCTATTTTTTAGAATTAAAAGAATGCATTGGAAACTGTTATTAAAGTTACGAAGGTTTTATGAAGAATTAACAGCCTATTGCTTATTTTTTGATTGTTTTGACTACTTGGTATCCACGTCCTTCAATGGCTTTACTGATCAGGGCCAAATTGGTTTTTGTGGAATCGAAGCGTACAAAAGCTGTTGAATCAAGGTGATTGGCGCTTATGCTATCAATTCCGGGAAGTTGTTTAACTCCTTTGGCAATGGATTGTTCGCAATCGGTACAGGACATTCCCTCAACCCTTAGTTTTGCCACTGTCAGGACAGGGACTGCTTTTTTAATCGGGGTTTGTTTCGATGTACATGCTGCAATGCTTAGAGCAAGAATAATTATTAAGAGATTTCTTTTCATGATTGTTTCAGATGAACCATTAAATTCAAAAAATTGAATATCCTTTGAAAACCCCTAATCAACTTTTAACGCAAAGACACAAAGGTACGAAGTAATATCCCGAGTTTTCGGGATTGAATATCTTTGTTTTACGAAATTTTAATCTTTGTGTCTTTGCGTCTTTGCGTTAAATTTGACTTTTCGGAGCAGACACAATATTGTAGTTATAAAACAGGTAAAGCGGGTAATTGTTTTCCTAACCATTATCTTCCTGAATTCGTTAAGTTCTGATAAGACTATCCACAATCAGCATGATCATCATAAATAGATACAAAAAGTTCAGTTTTAGAAAGGATGCACGGGCCGGTATATCTTTTTTAATCAAGATACCTGCTGAGAGCGAAAACAAGACATAGAAAATAAAGATCAGAAGAAAGAATTGGGTGGTTGAGCTGTGTAGAACTTTCATTGAAACAACTAAAGCCGAGGAAATGGTTGCCAGAATCCAGGTGAAACTCAATCGTTTAATCTGGTTATCATTAAATAGGGCATGCAGACTGGGAAATCCTGCCAGCTCGTATTGTTTTCCAAACATGAGCAATAATAACCAGAAATGAGGAATCTGACCGATAAAAAAGAATAAGGCTACCCAGAATATCTGCGGATCCATGATTTGTCCGCCACCGGCAACCCATCCGATGTAAGGTGGCAAAGCACCAACCAGGGACCCTGGAACAACGGCAAATGCAGTTACTTTCTTCAGAGGGGTGTAGACGGCGTTGTATGACAAAAGGGTCAGAAAACTGATCAGAAAGACAATAAAGGGAAAGTTAGCAATTAAAATAAAAGCCCCATAGGCAAAAAAAGAACCTGCAACCAATAGTGCACCTTTCAGACTGATTTTTCCTGAAGGAAGGGGGCGGTTTTTGGTCCTTGGCATCAGGGCGTCCGTCTTGTATTCCTGGATATGATTGATAGCACCGGAACTGCACGACATTAAAAATACCCCGGCCATTAAAATCAGCGCATCGGCTCCAAACAGTCCGGTTTGCAAAACATAGCCTGTACAGGCAGATAAAGCAACTGGCAAAGAAATACGTACTTTGCCCAATTCCAGAATGATCTTTATCCAGTATAAAAGTTTTAATCGGGTCCTTTGTTTCACCTGTTTATATTTTTAACCACATAGATACATAGGACACATAGTTTAAATAGTTTAAAGTTTAAAGTTTAAAGTTTCAGGTCACGCACAACTTTTAACTTTTAACATTTAACTTTCAACTTCTTCTATGTGTTCTATGAGTCTATGTGGTTATTTTTCATTCATTTCAGTGATTTCAGAAAAGCCGTGATTTGCTGTACGTCTCCTTCCGAAAGTTGTCCGGTGTAGGGTTGCATCAGCCCTTTATTAAAGCCTTTCACAATATCTGCATTGGGGTCATAGATTGAACGTTTGATATAGGCATCATCGGCAGTAACTTCATGTTCCTGTCCATTGGTCAGAACAACAACTTTCGATCCGTAGATTCCTTTAAAGCTGGGTCCGATCAGTTTTGTGCCATCGACTGTATGGCAGGCAAAACAACCGATGTTTTTCATGATTCGCTGACCGGTGGCAGTGGGAGAGTCAACTGCTGCAGCTACATGTTTGATCGTGTCAATATACCAGGCATCAAACTTAGTCTGAGGCATTACTTTAACAGTGGAACCCATATAGGAGTGATTCATTCCGCAGTATACAGTGCAGAATAATTCAAATGATCCTTCGCGCTGAGGGATAAACCAGGCCATCTTTTCCCTGCCGGGAACGACATCTTCTTTGATTCTGAATGCAGGGATAAAAAACCCGTGTATAACGTCGAGTGAGACCAGTTTCAGTTTAACGGCTTTGTCCATAGGCACAAAAAGGGTATCGGTTTTTTTACCGTTTTCATATTCAAACAAATAGTTCCACATCCTTCCGGTAACCTTTATGTTGAAAGTAT
>TBL_comb47_HYPODRAFT_10003850_pt1 | contig 17557 bp, 18 predicted proteins | sample TroBogypolimnion_40_FD_10682 | JGI IMG/M metagenome (IMG submission 10682)
ACCAAGGTCGTCCTGAAGCAGGTGGACGGCAAGCCGTTCCGGGTCGTCTCCGCCAAGACCACCAACCCCCTCCTGACCGTCGAAGGCGCCGGCCAGGCCGCGGCGGCCCGCCATGAGCTCCAGGTGGTGCTCTCGGCCGACGCCAAGGCCGGGCTCTACACCGAGAAGGTCCAGCTGGCGCTGGACGACCCCGACCAGCCGGACCTCGAACTGCGGGTTTCCGCATCGCTGCGCTGACCATGGAACGCGCCGACCGTCCGCGGCACACCCGTGCCGTCCTGGGCACCCTGCTGGCCGCATCGATCTGGGGCGCCAGCTTCGCCGCCATGAAGTTCGCCCTCCAGGCGCACCTCAGCGTGGGGCTCATGCTCACCGCCCGGTTCAGCATCGGCGCCGTCTGCCTGGGCGCCCTGATCCTGGGGCGGAGGGTCCCCGTGCGCAGGGCCGCGGTGGTGGACGGCCTGTGGCTGGGCCTGGTGATCACGGCCGTGTTCTGGCTCCAGGCGGACGGCCTGCGCTTCACCACCACCGCGAAGTCCGGCTTCATCACCGGGCTCTACGTGCTGTTCACCCCGGTCATCAGCGTCCTGCTGGGCCACCGGCTCAAGCCGGCCCACGCCGCCGGCGCCCTGTTCGCCGCCGCCGGGCTGTTCCTGCTGGTGCACGATCCCGCCGCGGCGGGAGGCGGCTGGAACCGGGGCGACAGCCAGACCCTGGCCTGCGCCGTCCTCTGCGGCCTGCACATCGTCCTCACCGGCACCTTCTCCCGCCGGTCCAACGGCTGGGTGCTGGCCTTCACCCAGGTGTCGGTGGTGGCCCTGGCCTCCCTGGTCATCACCGCCTTCCTGCCGGCCCCCTACGGCTTCCAGGGGGCCTTCAAGGCCCTGGCCCACCCGGACGTCTGGATCACCCTGGGCTACCTCGGGGCCCTGGCCACGGCCCTGGCGTTCTACCTGATGATGACCCTGCAGGCCCACCTGGGCGCCACCGAAGCGGCGATCCTGTACTCCCTCGAGCCGGTGTTCACCGCCCTGCTGGCCATGAGCGGGTGGGTGCCGGGCATCCGGGAGCACCTGGGCCCCCTGCAGCTCACCGGCGGGGGCATCATCGTCACCGCCATGGTGCTGGCGGAGGTGGGCCCCAGGCTGCTCAAGCGCAAGCCGGGGCCGGTCCTGGGTCCGACGGCCGGATTGGAGCCCCTGGCGGAGCCGGAACTCGGCTGACCGGTCAGGCCGGCTTTCGCCGATGGACGAGTTCGAGCAGGGCCTGGTCCATACGGGTCTGCCAACCCTCGCCCGTGGCTCGGTAATAGTCGACGACTTCCTTGGACAGACGGATGGAAACCCGCTCCTTGGTCGGGGCCTTCTGCGGTCCGCGAACACCCAGTTTCTTCAACAGGGAAGGCGACAGACCGGCATCCCGTATTGGCTTGAATGCCGTCAGATCTTCCATGGTAAGTTCCCGGACTTCGCCTTCCTTGTCAGTCAAGGGCTTTCGCCTGGTCATAACGCCTCCTTTCCCGGTCGTTGGCCTTGCGGAAACTGATCACCCTGATCCCGGAGTCGGTTTCCATGAACACCAGGACATGCAACCGATCATCACCCTAAGTGTATGGACAAAAAACATGACGTCAAGGGACGTGCTAATTCCGGTCCAGCACGACCAGAGTGACGTCATCCGAAAAGGGCGCAGGCTGGTTGAAGGTGGTCGCCTTCTCGATGATCCAGTCGGCCGCCGCCTCACCGTCCGCCGGCAGTTCCGCGCAGATGTCCAGCAGGCCTTCCTCGCCGAGATACTGGCGGTCCTCCCGCTCCACCTCCACCAGGCCGTCGGTGTAGAACACCAGGCGATCGCCCTGGGTGAAGGGGCAGACCTGCTCCACGAACGGGAGGGTCTCGTCGATCCCCAGCATGAAGCCCTTGCCGCCCAGCACCCCGATCCGCTTGCGGCCGCCGCTGGCGCCCTGGTGAATCAGCAGGGGGGCCGGATGGCCGGCCGAGACGTACTGCATGGTCCCCGCGACCGGGTCCAGCCGGGCCAGGAAGGCCGTGGCGAACTGCTCCGACAGGGTGCTGCGGGCCAGGTCCCGGTTCATGGCCTGGGCCCAGGCCAGGGGCCCGTGCCCGAAGCGCAGCTGGCTTTCGAAGAAGGTCTTGACCATGGCCGAGATGAGGGCGGCGGTGACGCCGTGCCCGCTCACATCGGCGATCATGAAGGCGACGCTGTGGTCCGGCAGGACCTGGATGGTGTAGATGTCCCCGCCGATCCCCTCGGCCGGCAGGTAGCGGTGGGTGTAGCGCAGCCCGGAGACCAGCCCCGGGATCACCGGCAGCAGGCCCATCTGCAGCCTGGCCGCCAGGGCCAGCTCCGCCGTCATCCGGTCCTGGAACCGGGTGAGTTCCAGGTTCTGCCGCTTGATCTCCTTCTGCATGGCGATGATCCGGAACGCCGATTCGACCTTGGCCATGACCTCCTGGGCATGGAAAGGCTTGGAGATCATGTCGTCGGCGCCCAGGTTCAGGCCGCCGATCTTGGAGGCCATGCCGTCCATGGCCGAGACCAGGACGAAGTAGGTGTCCCGGGTCCTGGGATCCCCCTTCACCGCCTGGCACAACTCGTCCCCGGCCATCTCCGGCATGCGCAGGTCGGAGAGGATGAGGTCGGGCTGCAGCTTGCCCATCTCCTCCAGCGCCTGCCTGCCGTTCTCCGCAAGGAGCACCTGGTATCCGGCCCGCTTCAGATAGAAACTGAGAATATCCCGAATGGGTGCTTCATCATCAACGACCAGAACCACGCCTTTATGCATACACCGCCTTTCGGGGGTCTGGAGGCTATGCCCCGCGAAGCGCGTCCTGCTCGGTGGTGAAGATGGAGAAGTAGTTGGTGAGGTTGGTCTGGTCGAAGGTCTTCTTCACCTGGGGCGGCAGGCCGCAGAGGTGGAGCTTTCCGCTGTTCTTGTCGACGCTGTTCCGGGCCGCCACCAGCAGTCCCAGCCCGGACGAATCGATGAAGCTGACGCTTTCCAGGTTAATCACCAGCAGCTTGGGCTGCAGGGTGGTGACCGTGTCCCGGATGACGTCCCTCAATTGGGCGGTGACCTCGAAGTTCACCTTGCCCTGGATGGTGACCACCGAGGCATTGCCTTCCTGGCGGGTCTGAATGTTTAACATGATGCCTCCTGCGTCACAATCCCAAGCATAACCCGCCTTCTGGCGGAATTCCGCTTTCGGCGCTGATAGTCAGTGTGCATTCTATTTCCAGTAATCCAGGCAGCGGGCGTGATGCATTCCGTGAAGTCTGCGTCGGGTGCACTGAAGAAAGTAAACTCCTCTCGCCCCGGGATCAACTCTGGAATATGGAAAAGTTCCATCAAGCCGCATCCGCCCGGTCCCCGCGGGGCGCCGGCGGCGCCCCGCGGAACCGGAGATGAAGCCTAGTGCACCGCGAAAGCGGCGACCAGCACGTAGATGACGAGGGCTTCGATCAGGGCCAGGCCGATGATCATGGTCGTGCGGATATTGCCGGCGGCCTGGGGATTGCGGGCGATGCCTTCGCAAGCGGCGGCGACGGCCTTGCCCTGGGCCATGCCGCAGCCGGCGGCCGCGATGGCGAGGGCGATGTGGGCCAGGAACTGGCCTTCGAACAGGCTCTTCTGGACGACGGGGGCGCCCTGGGCAAAGGCGGCCACGGCCAGGGTGAACAGGAAGGCGGTGGTGAGGAACTTCTTCATGGGGACACCTCTAGGGTAGGGGGCGGGGGGTTCGGAATCCCGTCGCCGGAGTAAGGCAGGGCAGGAAGGGCGGGACCTCAGTGCTCGTGGGCCACGGCGCCTGAGACATAAATGGTTGCAAGCATGATGAATACGAACGTCTGGATCAGTCCGAAGAACAGCCCCATGATCATCAGCGGGACCGGCACCACCAGCGGCACCAGGGTGAAGAAGATCGCGGACACCACGTGCTCCCCGGCGATGTTGCCGAACAGACGCAGGCTGTGGCTGAGGATCCGGGAGAACAGGCCGAGGACTTCCAGCGGCCACATGAGGATCCAGAGGAACCACACCGGGCCGGCGAAATGGCCCAGGTAGCTGCCGATCCCGTGCACGCGCATCCCGTGGAAGTTGTAGTAGAGGAACACCACCAGGGCGCAGCCGAGGGTGACGTTCCAGTTGGCGGTGCCCGAACCCAGGCCCGGGACCAGCCCGAAGAGGTTGTTCAGCAGGACGAAGAAGCCCAGGGTTCCAATGAGAGGCATATAACGGTCGGGATCGTGGGCGACATTGTCGGAGACCAGGGTCCGCACGAAGCTGAGCAGGTACTCCATGGTCTGCTGGAAGGGGCCCGGAATGCGGGCCAGCCGGAACCGGACCGCCAGGGCCAGGCCCACGGTCACCAGGGCCGCCAGGGACGAAATGAGGAGGTGATCGTATCGCTCCAGGATGGAAAGGGGCACGCCGTGGGCGAAGGTGCCCCAGGGATGCCTGGCCAGCCCGAACATCCAGGTCAGAAGGACCGCAAGACCCGAAGCGTGGTGTTCCATATTTCAAACCTCAGACTCAATTGTACTTAATTATTCCCGTCCGGCCGGAAGATGAGATAGACCGCTTCGCACAGGATGGAGGCACTGAACAGCAGAATACCGGTGACGGAAGGAAGGACTTCCACGGGGAAGGAGTCCATGATGCCACGCAGGATAAGCGCAATCAACGCCAGTTTGACCAGAACCAGGAAGCCGAACACCCAGCGCATCCGGACCGAGGGCGTCAGCATGCGGGCCACGATCCACCGGTGCAGGTGCCAGAACAGCATGCTGGCCAGCCCCGCCATCCCGTAGACCAGCGCCGCCCGCCCGGAGCGCAGCAGCCAGGCCGCGGCGCCCAGGAACAGCAGTCCCACCTGGAACCAGGCGATCCGGGTCAGGTGGATGGATCCGGAATCCGCCGCCTTCTCAGCCAGGGCCATCGCCGCCCCCGCCGTCGCCCTTTCCGCCGCCGTCGTCGTGGCCGTCCATGCGGTTGAGCCGGATGGTCACTTTGTACAGTTCCCAGAATCCGGTGGCCACGCCCCAGACCAGGCCCACCGCCATGCCGGCCTTGGGGTGACCCAGCAGCCCGCCGATCCAGCGGCCCAGGAAGAAGCCCATGCCGATGGCGATGGGGAAGACCATGCCCAGGGCCATGAGGTCGCCCCAGATGGCCCGCTCCTTGGGGTTCACATCCTTCTTGCCGGATCCGAAAAACACCTGGAAAACCTTCCCGCGGGCCCCGTGGCCCCCAGGTTCGAGTAAAGCCCAAGACGGTCCGCGCGGCCAGCGGATTGTTGCCCGGGACCGCAGGTAGAATGAGTCCGGAGTCCCCCGTGAACGAAGCCCACCCCGACGCGCAGCCATGTGCCTGATCCTGGTCGCCTTGCAGGCGCATCCCGAGTTCCCGCTGGTGGTGGCCGCCAACCGGGACGAGTTCCACGCCCGGCCCAGCGCCCGGGCCGGGCGCTGGGAAGAGGATTTCCGGATCCAGGGCGGGCGCGACCTGGAGGCAGGGGGCACCTGGCTGGGGATCCGGGATGACGGGCGGTTCGCCGCCGTGACCAACGTGCGGGAGCCGGGCGTGCCCAAGGGCCCCCTTTCCCGGGGCCGGCTGACCCGGGACTACCTGCTGGGCGACGAGGACCCCGGCGCCTGCGCCGCGGCCATCGACGGCACCCTGTACTCCGGTTTCAACCTGCTCCTGGGGGACTCGGAGTCGCTATGGTACCGCTCCAACCGGGACGGTGCCCCCCGCCGGCTCGCGCCGGGGGTCTACGGCCTCTCCAACCACCTGCTCGACACGCCCTGGCCCAAGCTGGTCAGCGCCAAGGCCCGGTTCGCCGGGGCCCTGCCAGGGCTGCCCGCGTTCGACCCGTTCTTCGCCATCCTGGGCGACCGGGAGATCGTGCCCGACGCCAGCCTGCCGGCTTCCGGGGTGTCGCTGGAATGGGAGCGGATGCTTTCGGCGATCTTCGTGAAATCGGATCAGTACGGGACCCGCGCCTCGACCGTGCTGACCCGCCACCGGCTCGGTTCCATCCGGATGGAAGAGCACCGCTTCGGACCTGACGGCCTACCAACTGCCTGAAACCGGGTCTTGGGTAAAATTTCTTTTGCACCAGTTCAGGTTGGGGAACACCCCAGCCAGCACCAGAGGCCACGACTATGCCGGGAACTGCTGGTAGTGGATCATCCATTGCCATGATAACTTCCGCGCCGTACATTGAATCGCATTCCTGCTCATAGCGCCCATAAGTGCAGAGATGGACCACGCCGAAGGACAAATAGATTGCCATCCACTTGCCGGGACAGGGAGGTGTTCCATGAAGGGTCGGCTTCTAATAGGGTTTTGCCTAAGCCTTGGTTTTCTTGCTTGTGGTACGGGAAACGGAACCAAGGAAATCGTTACAGGCTTCGTCCTCGTAAAAGCGGGGCAATTCACCATGGGATCCCCGCTCTCCGAAATCTCCCGCTACGAGGATGAGAGTCAGCACCTCGTCAAGCTTTCCCGAGACTTCCTTATGGCGAAATACGATGTGACGGTGAGGGAATTCCACGAATTCGTTTTGTCTTCCGGTTATGTCACCCAGGCAGAGAAAGGCAAGGGCGGCACGGTGCTGGTGAATGGTTCACAGGTTGATAAAACTGATGCCGATTGGAAAAATCCATACTTCCGGCAATCGGATAGTGACCCGGTTGTACTCGTCACTTGGCGCGATGCCGTAACATACTGCAACTGGCGCTCGACAAAGGAGGGTCTACATCCAGCCTATTCCTTCCAAGGGCCTGATGTTCAATGGAACCAGGGGGCCAACGGATACCGGCTGCCCACGGAAGCCGAGTGGGAATTCGCCGCCCGTGGGGGAGCGGATGGAAGCAAGAATTACAAGACCTTCCCAGGATCTGACAAGGTGGATGAGGTTGCCTGGTACTCCAACAACTCGGAAGGACGGACCCACCCCGTGGGTCAGAAGAAGCCAAATGAGTTGGGCCTGTATGACATGTGTGGGAACGCCGCCCAGTACTGCTGGGACTGGTTGGATGCTTACCCCACAGTTCCGCAGACCGATCCTATAGGTGGGGCCAGGGGACCCTTCCACGTAGCTAGAGGTGGGTGGTGGCACCTTAGTGCGGGGAGGAGTCGCACTGCCCTGAGGGGCTATCATTTCGAAGAGAAGGATTGCAACTCGGCGTTGGGATTCCGCCTCGTTCGTTTCCAGTAACTTCAACTAATATTATTAAATTGACCCAGGAGGTCAGCAGAGGTGATAGCCAACTCCTCTCAACTGGCTCCAATGGGCGAAGCATGGCCACCCTGACTGAGTTCAAACCGGTTCAGGAAAAGGGCGCGCGAACAGCGCGTCCTTTCTCCTGAACCGATCACGGACGTAATGAGGAGACCTGAACGCTTACGGATAAAAAAATATCCCTGTTCAAGTCCTTGGGCCCTGAATGAACTTGCGCCTCCCCGTTGCCAGGAGAGGCGCAAATCCATATCTGGATCGATCAGACGATCGTCGCGGCCCAGGACAGCAGCTTGGCGCCGAAGCAGGTTCCCAGCAGCACCAGGGCGCAGGACAGGCCCACCACCCAGGTGGTGACGGCGCCCATGGTCCGGGGCTCGGCCGTTTCCGCGGCGGGCTCCTTGAAGTACATCAGGGCGACCACGGCCAGGTAGTAGTAGGCGGCCACGGCGCTGGTGAGCAGGGCGATGACGGTGAGGGTCACGTGCCCGGACTCGATGGCCAGCTTGAACAGGAAGAATTTGCTGAAGAAGCCCACCAGCGGGGGCACCCCGGCCAGGCTGAGCAGGATCACCATCATGGCGAACGCCAGCAGCGGGCGGGTCCGGCCCAGGCCGCGGAAATCCTCGATGCGCTCACCCTCGCCCTTGCCCTGGAGGAAGATGACGATGGCGAAGGCGCCGCTCTGCATGAGCAGGTAGGTGAGCATGTAGAGCCAGACCGCCTGGGCCCCGCCGGGGACGCCGGAGCTCATGACGCCCAGCAGCATGTAGCCCACGTGGGCGATGCTGGAGTAGGCCAGCAGGCGCTTCATGGTCTGCTGCTTGAGGGCGGCGATGTTGCCCAGGATCATGCTGGCCGCGGCCACGAAGCCCAGGGGCGCCATCCAGTCGGACTGGACGCCGTTGAAGCCGGTGCCGAACACCCGCAGGAAGGCGGCGAGCGAAGCGGCCTTGGGGGCCATGGACATGAAGGCGGTGATGGGGGTGGGGGCGCCGTCGTAGGCGTCGGGCGACCACATGTGGAACGGCACCGCCGCCACCTTGAAGCAGAAGCCCACCAGCACCATCAGCACGCCGGTGAACACCAGCAGGCTGCTGGAGTGCGGCGCCAGGGCCAGCTTGTCGTTGAGCTCCACCAGGTTGGTGGTGACCCCGCCGGCCGCGGCGAACAGCAGGCTGATCCCGAACAGGAGGATGCCGCTGGAGAAGGCGCCCAGCAGGAAGTATTTGACCCCGGCCTCGATGCTCCGCTCCTGGGTGCGGAAGTAGGCCACCAGGATGTAGATGCAGAGGGCCATCAGCTCCAGGGAGAAGTAGATGGAGATGAGGTCGGTGGAGCCCACCAGGAACAGCATGCCGGTGATGGAGAACAGGATCAGGGCGTAGTACTCGACCGTCTGCTCCTTCATGGCGTCGAGCTGCAGCTGGCTCAGCAGGATGGTGATGATGCCGGCGGCCAGCACCAGGTACTGGAAGCCCTTGGTGATGCCGTCCACCTCGAACATGTCCGAGAAGCCGAGCCCGTGGGGGGTGCCGGCCACGCAGAGGCCGGCGGCCAGCAGGGCGAAGATGGAGACGTAGGCCCAGCGGCGCTTCTCGCCCTTGGGCACGAACATGTCCCCGGGCCAGAGCATCACCGTGGCGGTGACGATCAGGATGATCTGGGGGAACAGGAGTGGAAGATCCCTTTGCAGGGCCCCCCACAGACCGGCGGCGAAGGGCATCAGTTACCTCCCTCTTCCGGTTCGGTCTTCGCTCCGGGCATCGGCATGGCGGCCATGCCGGCCTTGGCCGCGGCGCGCTGGCCGGCCTCAAGGGCTTCCTGCTTGTAGAAGCCGGGGTTCACCTGCTGGACCAGCTTGATCACCGGGGCGCGCAGCACGTCCATGACCGGCTTGGGATAGAGGCCGATCCAGAAGGCGGCGACCACCAGGGGCATGAAGTAGGCGATCTCCCGGGCGCTGAGGTCCTTCATCTTGGCGTTGACCTCGCTGATGGGTCCGAACATGGCCCGCTGGAACAGCCAGAGCATGTAGGCGGCGCCGAGGACGATGCCGGTGGTGGCCAGCACGGCCAGCCAGGGGGCGGCCTGGAAGGCGCCCTGGAGGATGGCGAACTCGCCGATGAAGCCGTTCAGGCCGGGCAGGCCGATGCTGCTCATGGTCATGATCATGAAAATGGTGGCGTAGACCGGCATGGTCTTGGACAGCCCGCCGTATTCGGCGATGAGCCGGGTGTGCCGCCGCTCGTAGACGATGCCGACCAGGAGGAACAGTGCCGAGGTCGAGATGCCGTGGTTGATCATCTGGAAGATGCCGCCGGTGATCCCGTTGGGGTTCATGGCGAACAGGCCGAGCATGCAGAGGCCCAGGTGGCTCACGGAGGAGTAGGCCACCAGCTTCTTCATGTCCTTCTGGATCATGGCCACCAGGGCGCCGTAGATCACCCCGATCAGGGCCAGGCCCATGAAGTAGGGCATGAGCTCCATGGTCGCCTTGGGCACGATCGGCAGCAGGAACCGGACGAAGCCGTAGGTTCCCATCTTCAGGAGGATGCCGGCCAGGATGACGGATCCGGCGGTGGGCGCTTCCACGTGGGCGTCAGGCAGCCAGGTGTGGAAGGGGAACATCGGGACCTTGATGGCGAACCCGACGAACAGGGCCAGGGCCATCAGGATCTGGAAGGTGTGGCTCTGCGCGGCGATGGTGGCGGCCATGGCCTGGAACGAGGCGATGGACATGTCGTAGTGGCCGGTGGTCTTGAACTGCAGGAAGTAGATGGCCAGGATCGCCACCAGCATCAGCACCGAACCGGACAGGGTGTATAGGAACAGCTTGATGGCGGCGTAGAGGCGCTGGGGTCCGCCCCAGATGGCGATGAGGAAGTACATCGGCACCAGCATCAGTTCCCAGAACAGGTAGAAGAGGAACATGTCCTGGGTGATGAACACGCCCATCATGCTGAACTGCATGACCAGGATCCAGATGTAGTACTCCTTGTGCCGCTCGGTGATGGCGGTGAACGAGCACCAGACCGAGATGAAGCCCAGCAGGGTCGTCAGCAGCACCAGCACCAGGCTGATGCCGTCCATGCCGATGCTGAACTTGACTCCGAGGCTCGGGATCCAGTCCATCTGGGTGACCCACTGCACCGCAGCCGAGCTCCGGTCGTACTGCACCCAGAGCGGGATGCTCATCAGGAAGTCGATCACGGTGATGGCCAGCGCGCCCAGCTCGAAGGTCCGGCGCTGGCCTTTGGGCACCAGGAGCAGGAGCAGGGCCCCCAGGAGGGGGAAGAACGTGACCCACAGCGGGAGGTTTTGGTACCAGGGAATCATGGGAACTCCAGCAATCAACAGACAGGCGTAAGAAATCTCAGGCGAGGAACTTCCAGAAGGCGAAGACGAGGAAGCCGAGGAACATCACGAAGGCGTAGTTCTGCACCCGGCCGCTCTGGAACTTGCGGAAGCCCAGGGAGATCTGCTGGAGGATCCAGGCCACCAGGTTCACCAGGCCGTCGACGATCTTGGCGTCGAACCAGTGGGCCGCGTGGCTGACGATCAGGGTGAAACGGGCCGCGCCGTTGACCATGCCGTCCACCGCCAGGGAATCGAAGGCCCAGAGCTGGGCCCCCAGCTGCTTGCAGGGGCCGATGAAGGCCGCTTCGTAGAACTCGTCGATGTAGTACTTGGCGTTCACCCACTCGAAGAGCTCGGGGAACCGCTTGACGAAGGCCCGGGGCTTGGCCCAGGTGGGATCCGCCGCGTAGAACCACCAGGCCAGGGCCATGGCGCCGGGCGCCCAGACCAGGGTGGCGACGGCCATGAGGATGTACTCCATGGCGGGGGCGGCCTCATGGGCGTGGTGGGCTTCCGTCTGGTAGAGCAGCGGGGTGATCCAGGCGGTGAAGTGGCTGTGGCCGATCCAGTGCAGGCTGTGGGGGATGTTCAGGAAGCCGCCCACCAGGGCCAGCAGCCCCAGGATGGCCACGGGAACCCACATGTTCCAGGGCACTTCCTTGGGTCCGTGGGCTTCGTGTCCGCCGTGCCCGTGGGCGCCGTGGCCGTCGTCATGGTGCACCACCTCGGAGGGGACCGTCAGGTGGTGGGGATCCTGCCCGGCTCCGCGGTATTCGCCGAAGAAGGTCATGACCATCAGCCGGACCATGTAGAAGGCGGTCATGAAGGCGGCCAGCATGCCCATGATCCAGGCCACCAGGTTCAGGGTGCTGCCCCCGGCGTACCAGCCCTCGAACACCTTCCACAGGATCTCGTCCTTGGAGAAGAACCCGGAGAAGGGGAAGATCCCGGCGATGGCCAGGGTGGCCACGCCCATGGAGGCGAAGGTCCAGGGCATGTACTTGCGCAGCCCGCCCATGTTGCGCATGTCCTGCTCGTGGTGGCAGGCCATGATCACCGAGCCGGAACCGAGGAAGAGGGCGGCCTTGAAGAAGGCGTGGGTGAAGACGTGGAACATGCCGGCCGAGAAGGCGCCGGCGCCCATGCCCATGAACATGAAGCCCAGCTGGCTGACGGTGGAGTAGGCCAGGACCTTCTTGATGTCGTACTGGGCCAGGCCCATGCTGGCGGCGACGATGGCGGTGAGCGAACCGATGAACAGGACCAGGCTCAGCGCGACCGGGGCGTTGATGTAGATGAAGTTCATCCGGGCGATCATGTAGAGGCCGGAGGTGACCATGGTCGCCGCGTGGATCAGGGCGCTCACCGGGGTGGGGCCGGCCATGGCGTCGGGCAGCCAGACGTAGAGCGGAATCTGGGCGCTCTTGCCGCAGGCGCCCAGGAACAGGCAGCAGCCGATCAGGTTGAACCACCAGGTGGGGGCGTGGGAGAGGCCGAACAGGGTGATCTCGGGCCGGGCCAGGAGGGTCCGGGTCATGCCCATGAGGGTGTCGAAGTCGGTGGCCCCGTAGATCATGAAGATGAGGAAGAAGCCGATGAGGAAGCCGAAGTCGCCGATGCGGTTGGTGACGAACGCCTTCTTGCCTGCGACGGCGCAGAACTCCTTCTCGAAGTAGAAGCCGATCAGCAGGTAGCTGCAGAGGCCGACCCCTTCCCAGCCCAGGAACATGATGATCATGTTGGCGCCCAGCACCAGGTTGAGCATGGAGAAGACGAACAGGTTCATGTACGCCATGAACCGATAGTAAGTACCGTCCTTCCGTTCACCGGCCATGTAGCCGGTGGAGAACAGGTGGATGAGGAAGCCCACCCCGGTCACCAGGAGCGCCATGGCGCCCGAAAGGGGATCGAACTTGTAGGCCCAGCTCATGGTGTTCTGGGTGATGCCGCCCAGGACCCGGGCCCCGCCCAGATCGAACCAGGTCCAGAGGGTCTGGTTCACCGACCGGTTCTCCGGCGCCTGGCCCAGCAGCTGGGCGAAGCAGCAGAGCACCAGCAGGAAGGAGAGGGCGACGGAGCCCAGGGCGATGGCGTCCACCACCTTGGTGTTCTTGGCCCAGCGCCCGGTGGCCCCGTTCAGGATCGCCCCGAACAGCGGCAGGAAGGGAATGAGCCAGAGCACCGAACTGTGGACCGGTGTGCTCAGGGCTGTGCTTAGTGTTGATTCCATGATCATTCGTTCACCCGAAAACTGGTATCTGAGGGGTCGCGGAAAAGTGCGGTCAGCCCTTGAGGAGGTTGATCTGATCCACCTGGATGGTGTCCTTCTTCCGGTAGAGCGCCACCACCAGGGCCAGGCCGATGGTCACTTCCGCCGCCGCCAGGCCCATCACCAGGAGGGCGAAGGCCTGCCCGGCCACGGTGCCGCTCTGGCGGGCGAAGGCCACCAGGTTGAGGTTGGCCGCGTTCAGCATCAATTCCACGCACATGAGGATGATCAGGACGTTGCGCCGGATCAGCACCCCGGCCACGCCCACCGAGAACAGCAGGAAGGAGATGAAGAGGACTGCGTTCATCGAAGGCATGTCACACCCGCTCCGTCTTGGCCAGGACCACGGCGCCCACCAGGGCCACCAGCAGGATCACCGACAGGATTTCGAAAGGCAGCAGGTACTGGGCGAAGATCCCGCGGCTGACCGCCTCGGCGTTCTGGTTCGCCACGTCCAGGCCCTGGGCCAGGCCCGGGCTGAGGGTGAGGGCCTTGTCGGCGGCGGCGCCGAAGAAGGTCCTCCAGAACACGCTGATGATGACCACCGCGCCGGCGGCCACCGCGGCCACGGCCCAGGGCGTCTGGATCTGGAACAGCCCCTTCTCCTTGTACTTGGTCATCTCCACCAGCATGACCACGAAGAGGAACAGGACCACGATGCCGCCGGCGTAGACCAGCAGCTGGGCCACGGCCAGGAACTCGGCCGAAAGGGTCAGGTAGCACCCGGCCACGGCCAGCATGGAGAGCAGGAAGCCGACGATGCTGTGGATGGCGTTCTTGGAGAAGACCAGGGCCAAGGCCCCACCCACGGCCATGAGACCGAAGATGTGGAACATGTACTGGCCGATCGATGCTAGCAATGGGTCCATGGGAGGCCTTGTCTTTCGAAGGGGGGGGATTCAGTCCTTGTCCGAGTCGGAATAGGAGAACTTTCCGACCGGGGTCAGTTCGAACATGTTCTGGGACGTGCCCAGCATTCCGATGGAGAAATCTTCCCGATTGTACGCCGCCAGTTCGAACTGGTGGTTGAGGATGATCGAGTCGAACCCGCAGCTCTCCACGCAGAACTCGCAGAAGATGCAGCGCTCCATTTCGAAGTCGTAGCGGAGGGGGAGCTTGGTCTTGCGCCCTTCCTTCTTGCCGGACTCGATGGTGATCACCTGGGTCGGGCAGATCTTTTCGCAGGCCAGGCAGCAGACGCACTTGATCTCCCCCTGCTCGTCCTTGAGCATGGTCAGCCGGCCGCGGAACCGGGGCTGCATCCTGGCCTTCACCTCGGGATACTCGGAGACGACGTGGAGCGGCACCTTGCGCCGGTTGGCGGTGGTGAACACCCGCAGGAAATGCTTGCCGGTCAGGTACAGGCCTTTGGCGATGTCCTGGGGAATGAGCGTCTTGAGGAACTTGTTCATGGGTCTATCTCCCTCAGGCCATGCAGAAGCGGACAACGGCCGCCAGGGCGACGTCCACAAGCGTGAAGGGAATCAAATACTTCCACGCAATGGCCATGATTTGATCATACCGGTAGCGGGGAATGGTGCCCCGGACCCAGATGAAGGTGAACAGCAGGAAGAAGATCTTCAGCAGGTAGAAGATGACGTTCGGGCCGCCGATGAGGGGCCAGGTGGCGGGAATGAAGCTCTGCAGGCCGAACGGGAAGAGCCAGGGACCGCCCAGGAAGAAGGCGCTGGCCAGGGCCGAGACGACGATCATGTTGATGTATTCGGCCAGGTAGAAGAACCCGAACTTCATGCCGGAATACTCGGTGTGGAACCCGGCCACCAGCTCGTTCTCCGCCTCGGGCATGTCGAACGGCATGCGGTTGGTCTCGGCGAAGCCGCAGGTGAAGTAGACGAAGAAGCCGACGAACAGGAGCGGCACGGCCCAGATCGGCATCCCGGTGGCGACCATCCGGGTCATCTTGTTGAAGTTCAGGGTCCCGGCCAGCACCACCGGCACCAGCAGGCTGAGGGTGAGCGGCACTTCGTAGCTGACGATCTGGGCCGCGCTGCGCAGCCCGCCCAGCAGGGGATACTTCGAGTTGGAGGACCAGGCGCCCAGGACGATGCCGTAGACGCCCACCGAGGCGATGCCCAGGATGAACAGCAGACCGACGTTCATGTTGGTGATGAAGCCGGTGAAGGGCAGGCCGCCGAGGATCGGCACGCAGGCGGGGAAGGTGAACAGGGCGCCGGGGTAGAAGCTGATGGCGGCGAACACCACCACCGAGGCGATCATGGAGAGGGCCGGGGCGATGATGAAGATGGCCCGGTCGGCCTTGTCCGGAATGATGTCCTCCTTCACCAGCAGCTTGATGATGTCGCCGATGAACATGGGCAGGCCGCGGACGATGGAGAGCATGGGCACCTTGCCCATCCGCCACATGCCCCGGTTGAGCCAGCCGGTGAGCCCGTTGCGGGACCCGGCGATGCGGGTGGCGCCCAGGCGGTCCTGGAGGTAGCCCAGCACCTTGCGTTCGGCGAAGGTGGTGAGCGGCACCACGATGAAGATGAAGATGACCACGGCGACGGCCTGGAGGATGGCCATCACGCAGGTCTGGAGCAGGGTCATGGTCTGCATGTCATTCGCGCCCGGGGAAGACTTGGGTTGAGGGTTGCGCCGTCATCGGTCGATCTCGCCGAGAACCACGTCCAGCGTGCCGATGGTGGCGATCACGTCGGCCACCAGCGCGCCTTCGATCATCATGGGCAGGGCCTGGAGATTGATGAAGCCCGGCGCCCGCACATGGAAGCGGTAGGGGTTGGTGGAGCCCTTTTCGCCCACCAGGTAGTAGCCCAGCTCGCCCTTGGGGCATTCGGTGGGGTGGTAGACCTCGTTCACCTCGGCCTTGAGGGTCTTGGGCAGCTTGGCCATGACCGGCCCTTCGGGCAGCCCGTCCAGGCACTGGTTGATGATCCGGTGGCTCTGGCGCATCTCTTCCAGGCGCACGAGATACCGAGCGTAGGTATCGGCTTCCGTGCGGGTGGGGATCTCGAAGTCCATCTCCGAATAGGCCGCGTAGGGGAAGGCCTTGCGGATGTCGTACTTGACGCCCGCGGCCCGGAGCACCGGACCGGTGACGCCCATGGCGATGGCGTCGTCGGCGCGGAGGATGCCGACGCCGATGGTGCGCTTCTTCCAGATGCGGTTCTCGGTGAGCAGGGTCTCGTATTCCTCGATGCAGTCCAGGAACCGGGCCTGGAAGGTCCGGCACATCTTCTCGAAGCCCGGGGGCAGGTCCTCGCGCAGCCCGCCGATGCGGAAGGCCGTGGTGGTGAGCCGGGCGCCGCAGAAGGCCTCGAACATGTCCAGGATCGCCTCGCGCTCGCGGAAGGTGTAGAGGAACACCGTCATGGCGCCGATGTCCAGGCCGTGGGTGGCCAGCCAGATGAGGTGCGAGGCCAGCCGGTTGTACTCGTTCAGCATGGTCCGGATGTACTGGGCCCGGCGGGGGACGGTGATGCCGAACAGCTTCTCCACCGCCTCGGCCCAGCCCAGGTTGTTGGCCACGGCGGAGGTGTAGTCCATGCGGTCGGTCCACACCTGGCCCTGGAAGAACGTCTTGTTCTCGCAGATCTTCTCCACGCCCCGGTGCAGGTAGCCGATGACCGGGCGGCAGTGGGAGACGATCTCGCCGTCCAGTTTGAGCTTCAATCGCAGCACCCCGTGGGTCGACGGGTGCTGCGGGCCCATATTGATTTCCATTTCCTCGTTCTTGAACACAAGGAACTCCTAAATCCGGTGCGTTATTCAGCCCTGGGGGGGTTGATGTTGATCCCCATGTTGCCTGCCTTTTCCATCGCGATGCGCATCAGCACGCCGCTCCGGTCTTCTCTGAAGTCGATGTCCCGCTGGCCCAGGCCGAGGGTCGGATATTCCTTGCGCAGGGCATGGCCTTCCCAGTCTTCGGGACACAGGATGCGGGTCATGTCCGGGTGGTTCTTGAACCGGATGCCGAGCATGTCCCAGATCTCCCGCTCCAGCCAGTTGGCGGTGGGGTAGACCGCCACCGCGCTTTCGGGCTCGAAGCCTTCGGGGACCAGGATGCGCAGGCGCAGGCGCTTGCAGCGCCGGATGCTGGTGAGGTGGTAGACCACCGAGAAGGCGAAGCCTGCGGCCGCCGGGTAGTGGGTGGCGGTCTCGTCGGCCAGCATCTCGTAGCCCAGGGCCCCGTCCTCCCGGCACAGGGTCAGCGCTTCCAGGATGGCCTCCCTGGCCACCTGGCAGGTGAGCTCGCCGGCCTGCTGGAAGATCTCCTCCACCTTGGCGCCGAGCACGGCCTGCAGACGGAGCAGGTCGGGATCGCTGGCCGCCTGGGGGGCGGGGAACTTCATGTCGTTGGTGTCGGGCTTGGCCACCGGGCGCACCGGCGGCTTGGGCGCGTCCTTGCCGTCGGCCTCGGCCTTGGCCTTGGCCGTCTCGAAATCGGCCAGGGACTTCTGCCACTTGGCCTCCTCGGCGGCGACGGCTGCGGCCTGCTCTTCCAGGTAGGTCTTCAGGCTGGGCAGGGGCACGGTCTTGGGCATCACCACCTGGCGGTTGGGCGCGGCCTTGAGGTCGTACACGTAGGCCGGAGCCTTCCCGGGGACGGCCGGCGGCGCCTCGACCACGGCCGCGGCGGGCGCGGGAGCCGGGGCGGGTGCGGGGGCGGGGGCGGGTG